>Ga0102938_10001298_pt1 | contig 18876 bp, 12 predicted proteins | sample SalPonR2_B_D2_MG_FD_84516 | JGI IMG/M metagenome (GOLD analysis project Ga0102938, IMG submission 84516) | Salt pond soil microbial communities from South San Francisco under conditions of wetland restoration - Salt Pond MetaG R2_B_D2_MG | ecosystem: Environmental > Aquatic > Marine >...
AAATCGAATTTCTCTTCTCTAAAAACCCGGGGAATGTCTTTTGATCTGATATCCAAATTATAAAATTTTGTTTTGGGGTTTAAATATTCCTTTTTCCCGCTATATAAATTATCTATTATCACCACCTCGTGTCCCGAATCTATTAATCTATCCGCTAAATGGGAACCCACAAAACCGGCTCCGCCGGTAACCAAACATTTAGACATAGTCGCTAAGTTAACAATTATTTATCACTTCCGGTAATATTATTCTTAATATCGTAAATTATTTTATCAAGCCGATAATCGGATTTTACATAATATTTGGTTATCCCGAAATTTATGTAAGACTTTACTTTATCGGCGCCGGCAGTATTGGAAACCACGAAAATGGGTATTCTTTTCCACTTCTTATTGTTTTTCAAGCGAGAAACAAAATCCAATCCGCTTTCCTTACCCAAAAGATAATGATCCAGCCAAACAGCATCCACAATTCCCAGGTCTTCCAAATAATTAAAAGCTTGGTTCGCTTTGCGGGCCGTGATTACCTCTAAATCATTGCTCTCCATTTTGGCTTGAATGGCTTTGAGAAGGGGCTTTTCATCCTCTACCACTAAAACGGTTTTGGTTTTTTTAGATTTAGGCATAATTTAAAAATTATTTTTTTATTAAGGTTTATTTGGTGGGGTTAAGGGTTTTTCTTCCTTTTTTCTTTTTCATACCCTTAAGCGGGAATTTGACATAAAAAGTGGTTCCTTTGTTTTTAGCGGATTCAAACCAAATTTTGCCTCCGGCTTGATCTAATATGGATTTTACCACATAAAGGCCCAGACCGGTTCCTTCCGTATCTTTCTCTTTTACATTATCAGCTCGGAATAATTTAGTAAAAATCTTCTCTTGCGATTTTTTGGGAATTCCCATTCCGGAATCGGAAACTTTGATCAACAAATATTCTTTTTGCTTAGTCAAGGAGAAACTTATTTTTCCTTTTTCCGGGGTGTATTTAACCGCATTGGAAAGCAAATTTTGAAAAATAATCCTTATTAAATTCTTATCGGCTTTTATCTCCGGCAATTTTTTGGGAATTTTTTTCTCAATTTTTAATTTCTTTTCTTTTATCGAGGGTTTGAGTTCGTTCAAAACACTCTCGGCCACATATCCGAAGTTCAGGGGCTCCGGCTTTACCTCCAAAGTTCCCATTTCAATCCGGGAAACATTAAGGAGGGAATTAACCAAATCCACCATTCTTTTATTCCCGGTATAAATCTGCTCTAAGAACTCTTCTTGTTCTTTATTAAGCTTGCCCACGTCTTCGTCCAAAAGCATCTCCGCATACCAATTGATTGTGGACAAGGGGGTGCGAAGCTGATGAGAAGCCAAAGAGACAAACTCGGTCTTGGCTTTATCTATGGCTCTTTCCTGGGTAACATCCTTAAAGACCACTACCACGCCGCTTAAATTGCCCTCTTGATCCTTGAGGGGTGAGGCGCTATCTGAAACCGGAATTTTTTCTCCTTTTTTGTTGATCAAAACGGTGTCAGAGCCCATATTGGTAATTTTCCGGGTTTCAAAAGTTTTTTCTATAAAATCATCTTTTTTACCTTCTTTGTTTAAAAATTTTAAAACTTCATCATACTTTTTACCCTCTACTTCCTTAAAGGAATAACCGGAAACATTCTCGGCCGCCTGGTTAAATAAAGTCACTTCCCTGTTGTTGTCAATAACCAACACTCCGTCTCCGATACTGTAAAGCATGGTTTTTATTCTGTTCCTTTCTTGTTCCGCCTTTTTCTTTTCTTCTTCCACATCTTCCAGAATATTAAGGATGGCTTTTTTTTGTTTATCCATCTCATCCCTCTGCTTTGTTATCTCCCGGGTTTGATTTTCCACTTTTTCATCCACCTCCTTGCGTGACTCCTTAATACTCTTAACCATTTGATTAAAAGATTCTGAAAGACTTCCTATTTCGTCCCTGGTTCTCACTTCTAATCTGTAATCCAAGTTACCCTCTTCTATTTTCTTGACCCCTTCTTCCAATTTTTCCAACGGCCGGGAAAAAATTTTGCTAATATAATAAAAAACTAAAATGGAAAAAAATAAAAGTAACACCGCTATTAATATAATAGTCTCTTTTATCTGTTTTATGGGACCCAGGAATTCCTCGGTATCATATCTCAATAAAAAAGTCCAGTTTTTCTCTTGGGCATAATCGGAATTCTTAAAAATATTTACAAAAATATAAAGCTCTTTAACATGATAATATTTATCTCTTTTATACTTATATCCGGAATCATTGGCTTTAATTCTTTTTAATAACAAATTCCGAATTTCCGGTTCGAGGGATCTTTGCTCCTCTTTTTTTTGGGGCGAATAAATAATTTTCCCTTCATGATTTATAATCCTTAATGCATTTTCCTCTTCTTCGTAAGAATAATTCAGATCAACATTTAATTGTTTATATAATTCTTCCAAATTAATTGCGGCCGTTACCATTCCCAAAAATTCTTCGTTCTCATTAAATATACTCTTGCTTATCAAAAAATAACTCCCCCCTTCTCGGGAACGGCTCGAATCGGAAACATAAACATTCTCTTTTTTTACCTTCTTAAGCGCGCTTTTTTCGGCATCAATACTCCGAGTATACGGAGAAGAGTTCAAATTGACCCCGTTGTTGTTGGTTATGTATATATCCAAATAAAGATCATTTTTTAGTTCATAATTAAAATTATCCAGATATTTGGAGACCGCCTCCCCCGGCAAAATTTTTTTTGTTTTTTGACTTGTTTTGCTTTCCGAGCTTCCCGCTTCTTTCTCTTTTGTGGAAGTTCCGGAACTGTTGCCAACTTTTAATCTTTTTTTTATTAAATCATCTTGGGAGATCAATCTCAATTCCTTGATCCTGTTGTCTATGGCAAAATCAAAATTGGCGGAAATATTTTGCAAAGAAAGCAAAACGGCGTCCCCGGCTTTTTCTTCATAAGTGGTTCTGGCTATATAAATAACAAAAAGATAAAAAACAAAAATGGAAACAAGAATAGTAAAAAAATAAATCAAAAAGATCTTGAGCTTAAAAGAAATTTTTTCTATCCTGACTCCGAAGGCATCAGCGTAATAAATGGCCAAAAAAAGAAAAATTATCAGGATCAGGGCGGAAAAATTGGCTAAACGGGGAAAATCCACTTTTAAAAGAGGAAAAACCAAATTGGTCAAAATACCGATAATCAAAGGAAAAAAAAGCCCTGTGCCCACATAAGCCAATTGCCTCTTGATCTTTTTGCTCCCGGCCTTGAAGAAATAATAAAAAACAAAAACGGTTGATAATAAAATGGGGAGTCCGGTAAAAAAAGCAAACAAAGGAAAAAACGGACCGATGTTATAATACATTTCCCAAAAAAATCCCCCCGCCTTCAACTCGGACACCACTAAGCCGGACAACATTATGATCACGAAGAAAAAAGACCACAGTAAAAAAGTCGAAACCAAATACCACTTTTTATGCTTCTTATATATATTTAAGAAAATAAAAATAAACCTGAGAACCAGCCAAGTAACCAAGATAGCGAAAAAATGCATTAAACGGGCCGTAATCAGCTGCCACTCAGAGGGCACAAACCCCAAACTGGCCAAGAATTCAATCAATAGCCAAACAAAAGTAACCAACTCCAATTCGGCCAAGGCCCTGCTGGCCTCGGTTTTGTTTTTTTGCTTCTTAAGATAAACAAAAAAAACCAGAGGGATTATCGCGGAAACCAAATATAATATTTCAAAAATAATTCCCAGCATTTTAATCTTTTTTATTTTTTAATTTCTTTTTCAGTTTCTCGTTTTCTCTCTTAAGCTCTCTCATTTTTATTTCTCTACCGGTCATTAATTTGTTCATTTTTTTTGCTTCTTTCATTCTTTTTTCTATCTCACTTGTCTGCTTCCTTATCTTTTCCTCTATATTCTTCCGGGATTCTTTCACCTCTTTGATCATATCATTAAAAGCTTTGGCCAATCTTCCGAATTCATCATCCCCGGGCACCCTCACTTTATAATTAAAATTATTCTTTTTTGTCTTTTCTATATCCTCTTTTAATTTTGAAATGGGGCGAGAAACAGAATAAGAAAAGAGATAACCGAACCCGGAAGCAAGCAGGAGCAAGACCAAGAACGACAACAAATAATAATTCTTAAACCTCTTTTCGAATAAAGAATTGATTTCTTTCGTATCCATCTCCGCCAAAAGACACCAGTTCATCCCGGGGATGTGGGCATAAGTACCCAAAACCTCCTCGCCCCGATAATCCCGGAAAACACCGGAATAATGGCCGGATTGATCAAGTTCATCAAAAGCATGTTTTTGGGCAAAACAATTATGGACATTGGGCGTATCTATCTTCTTTTTTGAGACCAGCCCCTCTTCAAATCTGGAGGGGGTTATTATGCGCTTACCTTGATCAACTAAATAAGCCTCCCCTGTCTCACCCAAGCCGGACTTGTCTTTCATAATCTCAAAGATTTTTTTCATATCAATCTTACCCACTAAAACAGCCAAGAGCTCCCCCCGGCTATTCCGGAGAGGAGAGGAAATTGCTAAAAACCCGTTTTTATAAACAGAGGGCAAATAAAAATATTGGATATGAGTCCCTTTTTTTCCTTTTAAGAAATAATCTTGATCAGCTCGATCCGCTCCCATATCCCGGGGGTCGGTTGAATCTATTACCGAACCCCGCTTATTTAAAACAAAAATTTCATCAAAATATTTAAAAAACTCGTCTTTGAGCAAATTTTCCTCTAATAAAGAGGGATCTTGCATCCGCTCTTCAGTGGTTGTGGCCGGAGAAAGTCGCTTCTTTAGCCGGTCGGTTCGAGAAAAATACTCAATCTTATATTTCTGCTCATCAAGAAAATAATCCGCTCTTTCTCCTCTGTCCTCAGCCACAATTTTCAACCTTTGCGCGAGTTGAGAAAACATAAAATCATTTAAAAAATAAGTAAAAAAAAGGGAGCCGGAAATATTGGTCACCAAAACAATAAATACAAAAACAAAAGTAAATCTCAATTTAAGGGAATATTTTTTTGTCTTGCTTCCGAAGGCCCCAAATTTATTAATCACATAATAAATAAAAACAGCCAAAGCCACTCCCGACAAAATGCCGGTCTCATAGACCATTTTTATCCCCAAAAGAGGAAGGATCAAGTCGGGCAAAGCTCCGAACAATATCACTAAAACCAAACCCGACAAAAGATAACCCAGTTGTTTTCTCCTAATATCCCGGGAAGATGTCAGAAATTTATATAAAAGCAAAAACAAAGAAATAAACAGAAGAAGAAAGACAAGAACGGAAAAGCCCGCAAACCAATCCCCGGGGACATAATTAAATTCCCAAGTGCCCGCCCGGGGTAATAAATCTTTTACTATTTTTTCGGTAAAGACAATCACATAAAAAAAAGCTATTGACAAAAACAACAAAACTCCCGAAATCCAGAAATAAAATTTTTTAAAAACAATACTCAGAAAAGAAAGAAAAACCAAGGAAACAACCGGCAGAACAAAGGTGGTAGCTAACCGCACCAAAAACAAATTCACCGGCTTATTAAAAAATTGAAAATTGGCCACAACCTCCAAAATCGTCCAAAGTAAAGTCACGGCCATAAGGGCGGTTAAAACCTTTATGGGGGTATTTTTTTTGGGCTGCCTTAACAAAAAATAGAAAACAAAAAATAAAATCATCAAGGTCAGTAAATGCGAAATTGTAAATAAAATATTTATCATTTATTTTTATTTTTTAATTCTTCTTTTAATTTTTTAATTTCTTTTTTAATTTCTTTCATTCGCAACTCTCTTCTTACTAAAGATCGGTTGGTTTTTTCCAATTCTTTCTTTTTCTGCCTGGTCTCTTCATAAACCAAAAAATTTTCCAGACTAATCACTATTTGATTGGAAAAAAATTTTATTAAATCCAAATCGGTCTTACTGAAAGGTTTGCCGGATTTTTTTCTCCCAAAACAAAGAACACCCGCCAGTTCCCCTTTTTTAATCACCGGCTGACACAGATAAACATCCCATTTTTTAAGCTTGTTAACGGTTCTTTTAATTAATTTTTTCTCCTCCGGAGAGTAAATATTATCTTCGAGCTTTAATTCCAACTCTTCGGCCACCAATATATCCCGATTTTTATGCAAATATTTGAATATGGGGTCCTTTTTGCTTATATTAAAATTAATTTCAGAGGAAGACAGGACTTTTTTCTTTCTCTCAAAAATATCTTTTTTCTTGTTGTGAAGAAAAAATACTATTTTATCCACATTCAGGGCTTCGGAAACTATATGGGAGCAAGCATCCAGCATTTCATCCAAATATATTTTTTTGTTTACGGTCTCGCTAAGCTTATTCACCACCTCTGAATACTCATAATCATTACGAAAAAAGATATGGTCGGTCGCCTTTTTAAAATAATTTATTATCAAAGGGGATAAATAGACTCCCGCAAACATAGCAATAGCGGCGCTAACAGTGGGAGAAACCCCTGTATTAAGACGAAAAACCGTTTCCAGGATCAATATCAGCCCCAGATATAAAAACAGAAGAATGGAAAAAGAAACAAAATAAGCCAAACCCTTCTGGACAACCAGGCAAACCTCCATCAAACGATACCTTAAAATGGAATAAGCAATAACGGAGTTGAAAACAGTAATGGCCAAGATCGGGCCCCAAACACTGAATCGGCTGTATCCCCAAAGGGGAAGAAAAAAATTGCCTCCCACACCGATCACAACACTTAAAATCAAAGCCAGAAGAAAATATTTTATCCTTTCTCTAACTATTCCTTGGCTTTTTCTATATTTTTTTATAAGTATAAAACAACTAAGCGCTACAAATATCAATATCATTGCAAACAAGGGCCAAAAAATAATTCCCGGCTCATACTCGATTCCCCATTCATGCACCTCTATTTTCTCAATATTATATTTAGTGGGAACAAAAATCTCTATAACCAATACGGGCAAAAAAACCAAAAACTTAACCCAAGAAGAAATCTTTTTTTCCTCTTTGGGAAAAATCAAAACAAATAAAAATAAAAATCCCAAAAACAAAGGTATTCCGGCCATGGCCGATCTGGCAAGCCATAAAGCTATTACCGGATCCTTAACTAGATCACTCAAAACCGAGCAGAGCATCCAGGAAGAAACGGATAAGGAAAACAGGAAAAATAAAATATTTTTTTTACTCTTTATATTCTTAAAAAGCACTAAAAAAGCCAAGAAAACTGAAAAAGATAAAACTAAAATTGCCAAAATTGCGTTTAAAGAAAACATTTAATGTTTTTATTAACAATTATTATGATTATAATTTTTGCCCCGAGAAAGATATCGGTAAGTAATATTCTGACCGGGGCTCTGGGGCTGAAAAGTTCTTTTGATAAAATTTAAGGCCACCAAAGGGTCAAACTCTTTACAGGAATATACATCTATGGTGATAAAATGGGTGGGAATCAAGGTGTGTATTTGTATTCCCGACTCCACCAAGGCCACCCAGCCGGAAAACCCGGCCTTATCGGGATATTTTTCTCCGTCTGTTTCTATTAAAACCGGCGGACCTTGTTTTTCCGTGCCGATCAGCCCCGGTAATTTATCCAGGAATTGATAACAAATATAAAAATCGTCCCTATGATTACCCAGGCCGCAAGAACAATTATAAACTTCAACCAACAAAGACCAGCCAAAGGGCCTTTGCAGTCCCTTGTCTTCCATGGATATATAATATAAACTTTAAATAATAAATTTTTTTATGATTTAAAGTCTATAATATTTATTTAATAATTATTTTTATTATAACAAAAAATTACCAAAAGGCCAAAAACGAAAAAGCTCTTTATAAAAAACAAAAACATAAATGAAAAGGAGGATGTCATGGTGTCTGTTGAAACCTTGAAAATTGTAAACGACCCGCAAACCATTAACGAACTCTGGGAGGTTTATATAAATTGTTTCCGGGGACAGGAGGTGGAATGCGCCCAAAACCAAATTTGCTTTACCCGGGAAGAATTTTTTGAAGCCATGGGTGACCCGGAGTGGATAAAAATAGTCGGAAAAAAAGAGGGGCAAATAGCCGGCCTCAGCGTCTGCACTCTTAACTTGGAGAAAGCCAAGGTGGGTTATATTAATCCGGAAATGGTTCTCGCAAACAACAAATCCTTTGAGGGCAGAATATTTTATATGCCCATAACCGCCATACTTCCCGAATTCCAAACTTCTTTCAAATTGTTCCAGGAGCTGGTCAACGCCATTGGTGATTTAGTCTCCGAAATAAACGGAATGGTTTTCTGCGATTTTTCGGAAAACAAAAACGGTTTCCTGCCCGCGGTAACAGTGGACGCCTTGGGCAAGGGCGGTTACAACCCGGATGGGAAAATTAAACACATAGTCCAAGACAGACAGCTTTATGTGGCCATAAAGCCTGTGGACTAAAAAAACAAAAACGTCGAACCTGATTCGGCGTTTTTTAATTGATTTCCTTTACAAAATTATGATTCTCCCAATTTCTTTTTTAATTCCTCTAATTCTTCTTTTAGTTCTATCATTTTCAACTCCCTGCCGGTCATTAGTTTATTTATCCTTTCCATTTCTTCCATCTGTTGCTTGATTTTCTTTTCTCTTTTTTTATCTTCGGTTATGTCCACCACTACGCCCACCACTTTTTTTTCTTCGCCTTTTTCTTCTACAATTTGACCCACATCCTTAAACCACATATAAGAACCGGACTTGTGTTTTATGCGGTAATCAACCCTGTAATTATCCGATTTACCCTGCAAGTGATCCTTCATTGCCTTCATTACCCGATCATAATCATCAGGATGAACCAAGGAAGTAAAATCTTCATATTTTTTAAATTGATCCGGGTTGTAACCCAGCATCTCGGCCTTGTTTTCGCTAAATTCAACCCTTCCCGAGGGCAAACTCATTTCCCACCAGGCAAAATTCCCGGCTGTCATGGCGGCCTCCAGTTGCCTGTTAAGCTTTTCTATGTTTTTTTGCTCGTTCAAAATCTTTTGTTCATATTTTTCTCTTTCGGTTATATCCCTGATCATTAAAATCTCGCAACTCTTATTGTTAACATTGGACCGGGAAAAAGAAATTTCCGCCTGAAAACCGCTTCCGTTTTTTCTTTTCAATCTTAAATCCAACTTTTGTTTCTCTTGCTTTTGTTGAAAATTTTTCAATTTTTTGGTTCCGGTTAAATTATAAAAGTTTTTTCCTTGGGCCTCACTCGACTTGTATCCCAACATTCTTTCAGCCGCTTTATTCCATAAAACTATTTTTTCCTGTTCGTTTAACATAATGATGGCCTCGCGAGACGCTTCGGTTATGGCCCGGAATTTCTCTTCGCTTTCCTGTAGGATTTTGTGCTTTTCTATTTTGTCTGAGATATCCTTATAAATAATCCCCACTTTTTCCTGTTCAGACACTTTGTAAATATAAAGCTCTCGATAGTTCTCACCTTTCTCGGTTTGATATTTTAAGCGGGGCAAAAAACTGGATTCTCCGGTTTTGTAAACATTTTTCAATTCTTTAAAAAGCCCCAACTTTACCGCTTGGGGAAAAATTTCCCTGATCTCTTTTCCGATTATTTTTTCTTTTTTAGTATCTTCTATTCTTTCTCCGGCACGATTGAGATCCTCAAAATAAAATTTCGTGCCTTTGTTTTCCGCTTTTAAGATAGCTACCCCGCTCCGCATATTATTAAACAACTCGCGGAATGTCTCTTCTTTTTCCTTTAATTCTTCTTGCAGTTTTTTCTCCCGGGTTATATCTTTGTCAGCGCCTTGATAACCGATAACTTCCCCTGACCCACCAAACAGGGGCAGACCGCTGGTTAAAAGGCACACCTTCTCTCCTTTTTTGCTTATATTCCAGTTTTCCAAATCCTTAATCTCCTTTTTCTGAGTGATCGCTTGCTTGAATGTTTTCTTTATTCTCTCCGCCTCTTTTTTTTCCATAAAATCAAAGGGCGAGGCCCCCAGTAATTCGTTTTTATTATATCCCAAAATCTCTTTATATTGTCCGCTAACATGGGTATATTTCCCCTTTTTGTCCACTTCCCAAATCCAGTCATTGGTCAAATTGGCTATATTCTCAAATCTTTGCTTAATTCTTTTTCTCTTGGTAACATCCCGAAATATACCAATGGTAAAAATCTTTTTTTCGCTCTTTTTAAAAAAGCTCAGATTCCCCTCCACAAAAACATCCTGGCCTTTTTTGGTTTTGAAAACGGTTTCCACAAAATCAAAAGTTTTGCCCTTTTTTAGTCCGGCAAAAATTTTCTGGCAGTGCTTAAGCTCATCCTTTCTGATTACATCTTTAAAGTTTAAGTTTAAAGCTTCCTTTTTGGTATAACCCAGAGTTTTACACCATTTTTTATTAACATAAAGATATCCGCCCCGAACATCAACGCTCTGAATGAGATCATTGGCTTTATCAAATAACTCCAAACAAGGAATCTCTTCCCAGCTAAACCGGGAAGAAATTCGGTTTTTTTTCTTGGCTTGGGCCATAAAAAAATATAAAACAAATTTTAAATAAAGGGCCGGATTTTAAAATCCGGCCCGATATCTTAAATCCGATTTATCTGGAGATACTAATATTTTCTCCCCCTTCGGCATCGCAGGCACCCACCGTTATAATGCCCGAGGATTTTCTGATCAAATAATAGTCCGTCTTATTGGCTGTGCCCGAGCTGGGATCCTGCGGGATTGAGCCCAAATACCCCTCGCTGACCAAACCGCTTAGATCCACACAAGAAGCTTGAGTGGTAGTGGCGGAACAATCGGCGTCACCTCCTGTGGCGCAAGTGCCGATAGTATAGGCCGAACCCGCAGTAGTGGTAGCCACTTCTTCTATATAAGATCCTCCGTTATCCACCTGATCCACCTTAATGGCGTCTATAATAGCGGCCACATCAGACCATCTTTGGGAATTGCGCGCGTCCTGGAAGCGGGATAAAGGATCCAGGGCCACAAAAACCACCGCGGCCAAAATGGCAATAATAGCGATTACGATCAAAAGCTCTATTAAGGTAAAACCTCGGGCTTGTTCCTTCATAAAATAAATTTATTTTAATTATTTTTTATCTAACAATCTTAATGGCGGAGCTGTTTTCCGACTCGCAAGCCTGGACGGTTATAGCTCCGGTAGAAGAAGCTTTAATAGTATAGCCGGAAATTCCTCCATTCCAAGAGCCTGCGCCGTTAGGGCTAACCGGGACTTCTCCCAGATAACCTTCACCAACCAAACCGCTTAGATCCGCGCAAGCGGAAGATGAGGCCACATTCACATCACACACAGTGTTTTGAGCATCACAGCCGGTTGAGGTTGAACCATCATTGATCATATAAATCTCACCTGGGGTCATATTCTGAATTGAGGTTAAATAAGAGCCGCCGTTGTCCACCTGATCCACTTGGATGGCGTTAGAAAGGGCGGCCACTTCTTGCCAACGGGAAGAATCTCGCGAATCCTGAAAACGAGTCAAGGGGTCCAAGGCCACAAAAATAACCGCGGCCAAAATCGCGATGATAGCGATTACGATCAAAAGCTCGATAAGGGTAAAACCCTCTTCTTGTTTTTTCATCATAATTTCTTTTCTTTAATTATTAATTATATTAATTTTATTTATTTTTTATAAAAAAATCCTTGTGGATAATTATAGCATATTCTTTAAAAAACAAAACCCCCTAAAAATCAATCAATTTCTCGGTTTGAATCACTACTTCGGCATCCAAATAATAAACCTCGCTACTATTGGACGGTCTAACGCTTTTTTTGTTGATCTCTTTTAAAATATAATCCACTTCTTCTCCGCTCTTTTCCTTGATCTTTTTCAAAAGCAAACTCTCAACTTGTTGAGGCGAATAAACCAACCATTTAACCATAAATTTTTCCGTGGAACTTCCCACTAAATATTTTTCAAACACCAAGGGCTCTTCCCAAAGCTCTTCTCCCTCGCCCAATTCTTTTTCCAATTCTTTCTTAAACTCCGGCAAAAACTCGTCTTTATTCTTTTCCGCGGAAACGATCTTATAAACGGTTCTCCCTCTAACCCTGTCGGGGGCGTAAGATTCTTTGCTAATAGCCACCGGTATCTCCAAATCTATTTTCTGGGTTTGGGGATATTTTTTTTGAATTTGCGCCGGCGCTTTCTCCTCCTTAACCTCTTCCGCCTGTTTTCTGTATTGAAAAGCCCAATAAATACTTCCGCCACCCAAAATTAAAATTATAAACAAAGCGACTAACTCCAAAACCAATTTTTTCCCCTCTAAATTCGGCAATTTTTCTTTTAAACTTTTAAAACTCTTTTTTGATTTTTTACCGGCGCGCTTGTCTTCTTTTTTTACAAAAGGCATTTCCGGTCCGCTTTCCGTCCCTTTGACCCCCATTCCTTTTAAGGCAGAGCCGGCAGCCTCCGCATACTCCACCGGAATTTTAGAGCTCAAGGAACGGGTTTTTCCCAAATAGGTTTTTATCCCCAATTGTTCGGAAAAAAAATCGGTTAAACTCTTAATTTTGCTTGAACCCCCTATTAAAAAAACTTGTTTTATCTTCCGACCATCCTTTTCTTCCAAAAAATTAATGGTTTGTTTAATTTCCTCGGTTAACTCCTTTAAGCTCTCTGATAAAATTTTGCTTGTTTTTTTATTTCCCCGCAAACTGGCTTTTTTCTTTTCCGTCTCCGCCTTGCTTGTGTCAACTCCCAGGCCTCGGGCGATCCGATTGGTAAAATAATCTCCCGCCAAATGAATAGTCCGGATATAGGCGATCTCTTTTTTATAATAAAAATTAAGGTTGGTGGTGGTTTGGCCCAAATCAACTATCAAAGAATTTTTTCGCGATGATTTTATAATCGCCCGAAAAACGGCGGAAAACTCCAAATCAAAGTTATCCACATCCAACTTCAAGTCTTTAAAAAGATTTTGCCATCCCCGGGCGCAGTCTTTGCTGGTTGCGGTTATTAAATACTTTTCGCGTTCCCCGCTTTCCAGCAAATAATGAGTAAAATATAAATTTTTGCCGGACAAAGGTATTTCTTTCAAAACTTTTTTCCTTATTAACTCCTCCTTTTTCTCTTTTTTCTTCTTTTCTTCCCAGTTAAAAGTCAAGGTTTTTAAAAATACCTGATTAGACGGCAAGGAAAAATAAATTCGCTTTTTTTTAAAAGCTTGTTCTCCCACTTTATTAAAAGCTTCTTGAACGGCCTTTTTGAGTTTATCCTCATCTTTTACAAAACCGTTTTCCACCACACCTTCTTCCAGGCCGATCCTGCCCAGACCCGCAACTTTTATCCGGCGACCGGCCTTTTTCAACTCCGCCACCTCAACCGAATTATCGGAAATATTAAGACCTACGGAAATTTTTTTAAAAAATAAGCCCATAAAAAATTAGTTTTCTTCCCAGGAGTTAATATTTATATCCGCTCCGTTTAAACTGATATCAACTTCCACTCTTTGCGTATAACTAAAAGCGGTGCCGGTGGCCACTATATTCCGAGTAGAGCCTGTTCCGCTAACTTCTATTATACAAGATTTTTCCCCAAAACTCAAAGTCTCCCCCGAGTAGCTTGAATCAACTTTTAACCTCCTTAAGGCCTCATCCAAACAACCCTCGGCCAAAAACAAAGCTTGCTTTCCCCGGGAATATCCATGGCCCATCTCCATTTCTCCCCAACCCAACTGCGCGGCGGTAAAAGCCATAAGAAAAGCCGAGGTTCCGATTATCAAAATCAAAAGTAAAGCGGCAGCCCCGTTTTCCTTTTTTAATTTTTGCCCGAATTTAGTCATAAATTAATGTCTTAAACTGACCGCGGTTTGATGCTCGCGGAAATAATTAAATTCTTTATCCGAACTGTCGCTTCTATAATCTATCCGGATTTTTATGCCCACATTGTCGGTCTCTCCGCCGGGAGAATAATTAAAAAATTTTAAATGTGAAACCTCTGTCTCGTCAGAAGTTAAGGATACGGGCGCGCTCACCCCTTGGGTCAATTCCAAAACTCCGCCGCTAACCCCGAAAGTTAAATTCGGCTCAGCCCCGGGCATATCCAGTTCCAGAGTAGTGGAAGAACTGCCTTCTGCGGGATACGAAACATCTTCGGCTTCCCTGATTTTCTCGGAAATTTTATCCAGGGAAAACCTAATATTGGCCTGGACTTCCTGGGCGACATAATTTTTATTACGGGAATTGCTAATGGAGATGCTAAAACTGATAAAACTGATGGTAACGACCCCTATAATGGCTATATAAATCAAAGTTTCCGCTAAAGTAAAACCTTTTCTCTCCGCAAAAAAATCAATAATTTTTTTCTGTTTGTGGCCCTTCATTTTTTATTTTATCTATTTATAAAATATATTAATATCCTCCAATATCGGGGTTTCGGCGCTGTCTCCGGACAAAAACACCTTATATTTTATCCACTGGTCGTTATTGTGGTCTGTATGAATAAGCTCACCCGCGCCCACGGTAAAATAATCGCTTTCATCTCCGTCTTCGCCTTCCGGGCCGCACCAAGTGGCCGACCAAGCTCCGGGAAAACCGGAGCTGTCAGGCGCAGTCCGAATCTGCGCCTTTATCTCGCAAGCGGGAGAACAAACCGGAGTCTGGCCCGACCAATCCAAGGCGTTAAAATTGGCCGGGGTGCCGGCATCAAAAGCGGAAGAAATTAAATATCCGGAGGTCTTATAAAGCGTAGAAGCCATTCTAAAACCGCCAATATCATAATTAGGATTGGTGGTGTCCCAACTACCGCCTCCGTCTGAACTGCTGATATAATAAGAGCTGGTGGCCTGATAATTAATACTGTTTAAGGCCGAATTATCGTTGTGGTATATGGCCCTAACCCGATAATACTCAGTGCTGTCCGAGGAAGGGGAATAAATATAAGCTCTGTAAATTTTATTAGCGTCCAAAACTATAGGAGAAGAAAATTCATAATCTTTCCATTCATAAGTGGCCGAGGTGCCGGTAGCCTTGGCCAGTTCTCCGCCGGCCAACTGGGTGGAGCCGGAGACATCATAAAGAGACACATATAGGCTATCAGACGGGTTGCTGTCGTTGTCTGAAACCAAGAAACCCAGGGAAGATATTTTTTTCTCACTGGGAAAAGAAAATTCCTGGCCGGCATAATTATTCCCGTAAACACTAATTTCGCTTAAGTCTTCATAAGGATTTCCCTCAAAACTTCCGTCAGTAAAGCCCAAAACATAAATAGGTTGATAACCCAGAGCGGACCAAGAAGAGCCGCCATCAGTGCTCCATAAATAATTACCGGAAGAATTGGAAGAATTATTCAAGGGGTTAAGGAAATTATTGGGATTACTGGCCCGTAATTCAACCGAACGAAAATAATTAATGGTTCCCGATTGATATTGTGTAACCAAGTGATAGGTAATCCCCTGAGTCAAGCTAACATTTTCGTTTAAACCAATGGTTTTCCAGCCCGGGCTGGTTGCTTGCAGATCCCCATAGCCTTGATTAGCGCTTCCCAACCAAGTTCCACTGGGGCTGCCTCCGCTATCAGTCTGTAGGCCGTAACGATAAGTGGGGCTATTGCCGTTTTCGTCATCAAGATAAACTCTTATAGAATCAACCGTTTTGCCCTGCTGAGCCCGAAAACGCATACTGGCGGTATAATCGTCTTGCCAGAGAGCGTTAGCTCCGAAAACTTCGGAAACCGTAAAATTATTGCCCAAATATAAGGCATCAGTAATATTATAACCGATTTTAATATTGTCTAACTCAATAGTGCTGGAGCCATTGCCCGCCAAAAAGGCTTTATACATTATTTTTTTGTTAGCGGGGTCAAATAAATTTATATAATTATTCACGGTATAAGCAGTATTATAATCATTTTCACCGGAGCCCTCGTCTCCATCAGGATCATCTACCCAATTAGCCCCGTTCCAATACTGCCAGGTAGAGCCATCATCATCAGATAATTGATAATATATTTCCCCCGAATATTTGGAAGCGGTCTCCACAAAAGATATCCAGCTATTAATCACCGTGGGTTCAAAAGAGCTGGAGTTGCGAATGGCAGGCTGATCAGAAGCATAAGAGCCGGCATTCCAAGACAAGAAAGCGTTATCAAAGCCGACAGTAAAAGGCCCTTCTTCCCAAAAAGAGCTCTCCACCCAAAGAGCCAATTTTAAATAATAAGTGCCGGTGGCGGTTATGACTGAAGACGCGTCCAAGGAAGAAACCGAAATCCAAGATCCCTCTCCGTTTAAAGGTATGCTGTCTCCCACCTGAGTAACCGGATCTCCGGAAAAACTGTCCACATAAATTCTAATTTCTCCCACACTGGGAATTTCATTAAAATCAATAACTTTATAGTTAAAATTAATATTGGTACTGGGGTTGGCGGCGGTAACCTCAAAGGCTTGCTCCCAATATCCTCCCACTTCATCATTTCTACTGGCAGGCACGGTTATATCCACATAATTATCAGGATTACCTCCGCTATATTGCCGGTTACCGGTGGGAGTAACCTCTCCTCCACCCGCATCCCAAGTGTTAAAACTCCAAACCTGAGGAGAAGGAGTTAGATCCAAAGAAATATTATCTAATTGAATTTGCTGGCTGCCGTCGCTTTCCAGAAAAGCCCTGAATTTAATTTGCTCACTGCTTGTGGAAAACTCGGAAATATTGGTATCTACCACAGAAGCGATATTATAATCAGTGGAAGAGGCCTCGCTCCAGGCGGAGCCGTTCCAATATTTCCAAGTGGAGCCGTTGTCATCGGATAATTGATAATATATCTCTCCTCCGTCTTTGGTGGCGGTTTCGGTAAAACCGTCCCAGCTTAAAACTCCCGGGGCCTTATAAGGGTCAGAAGGATAAATATCCGGGTTATCAGTGGAATATTTCTGCCAGACACATCCGTCTTGATTCTGGCAATCGGTTTCATTACTAAAGTCGGAGCAGTCAGTAGCACTGGGATCGTCATAACATTCAGCTTCATCCCAATTGCAGCCGCAATCATCTTCACACAAACTTTGATTATCAAAGGTGGAACAATCATCAATAGAACCGGCGCAAGAAGCATCACTCCAAGAACATTGACTACAAGTATTACAATCGGTTTCTCCCAAGGGGGCGCAATCCAAGGTTCCTCCGCAACTTCCGCTCGCTCCCGCCAAAGTAAGACCAAAAATCAACGAAACAACTATCACGGTGCCTCCCGCTGTAATCCAAACTATAACTTTTTTTCTAACTTTAAATAAAATAAGGGCCAAAGAAATAAGCAATAAAATAATCTCGGCAAAAACCAAATAGGCCACCGAGCAAATCTTGGCCTGCTCCCTTAGCTCTTCCGCGCTAAAAGCGCTCAAGCTCCTGGCCTCTTTAAAAAGTCCTTTACGGGCGGCTGTCTCCACCACATAATCCTTGCCACCCAAAAAAAACATAAAATATTCCGACCAGGCGGAGATAAAATCCTTCTCCCTCTCCTTAACAAACTCTTTGGGATGATAATATCCGGAAATGGAAAAAAATAAATCATCTCCTTCTTCGCATTTATATCCGGCTTCAATAATATCCCCCAAGCCCAGCTGTTGCTGAAAATCATTAATCTCTTCTCCGTTTAAATATATTTCTTCCGGCTCCACCTCCTTTGTCTCTATCTCCGGATCCTGACTGTCATCTAAGGCCGCATAATCTATGCCGAATGATCCGGTAAGAAAACGAAAACGCACTTTTACTTTTTCTAAATCAGAATTAACCCCCTCCAAAGAAACCAAAAAATCATCAGCCCCGCTTCCCGGCATATGCCGTCCGGCAGAAATACCCGCTTGCCTTACCCATTCTTCTCCGTTCCAAACCTCTATCTTCATTTCCAAATTATTATTCCACCAAGCATTGGTTACTTTGTTTAGCAAAGGCCAATCGGAAATATCGCTAAAGACGGGATATCTTTCCTCTCCCATAATGTGAACCATATAATCAAAATAAGTGGTGTAAAAATGCTGTTTGCGAGCCACAAAATAAAGCTTGGGGTTTTGACTGTCCACATCTTCAAATTCCATCTCTATCCAGTCCTCTCTCTCTTCGGAATCAAACCGGGGCTCATAAAAAACCTCATCATGATCCTTGATCAAATTCATACACTCCTCTTGCGATTCAGCTTCAGAAACCATACAACCTTGAGGAGAAATCCATTTTTGCATAACTCTGGGCCTGCCTTTAGTGTCCGGTTTGAGAAAGCCGTTGCTGTTTTTGGCGGCAAAAACCTTAAAACCTTCCAAATAAGTAGTCTCGGGCAAAGTCTCGTGTATTCTGATCTTGGCCACTCCGTCCTCGCATTTTAAGCTGGGCAGAGAGTCAAAAGTAGTCTCCCGCACAGACTCAAAAACAGAAAAAGGAAAAGCCTCATGTTCTTTTATCCAGCTCTCTCCGTTCCAAGCCTCTACCAAAGGACAGCTATAACTATCCCAGCTGCAGCCGGCAGAGGAACAATTGTTGCAAGAAGTGCTATCCCCGCAATCCCCGCAAGAACCGGAATTGGAACATTCTTCGGCTGTATAAGAACAACCGCAATCCGCGCAAGTTGCACCCTGGTCAACCAGATCGGAACAAGTCAAATAAGAAGTGCCGAAACAATTGGCCGGATCCCAGCTACATCCCTCCTGATCGGAACAAACCGTGGAACTGCCGATATCCGGGCAAGGAGTGGAAGTTCCCAGGCAAGTTCCCGAGCCCTCAACCAATCTGGCCTCTCCGCCGGTTACCTCAATCTTTTCGGAATCATAAACATAATTTGAGGAAGTGGAAAAAGTCCGATCAAAACCGGTATCAGTAGTATTTTCAAAATCTTCGTTTTTAGTGGCGCCGGAAGCCTCCTCGGTAAGGGATTTGAGGCGAGCCA
>Ga0102938_10001300_pt1 | contig 18872 bp, 15 predicted proteins | sample SalPonR2_B_D2_MG_FD_84516 | JGI IMG/M metagenome (GOLD analysis project Ga0102938, IMG submission 84516) | Salt pond soil microbial communities from South San Francisco under conditions of wetland restoration - Salt Pond MetaG R2_B_D2_MG | ecosystem: Environmental > Aquatic > Marine >...
CGTTGCGTTCGGGGCCGTACCCGATGAGTGCCCGCAGTTCGGGACCGTCCCGGCCCGGATCCCGACCGAGCACGCGGATGCTGCCGCTGGTGGGCTGCAGGAGCCCGAGCGTGAGCGAGATCAGCGTGGTCTTGCCGGCGCCGTTGGCACCGACCAGGCCGGTGACGCCGGACGGCACCACCACGTCGAGCTGATCGAGGGCGCGGGTGCCGGGGAACTGCATGACCAGCCCGCGCGTCTCGATGATGGTGGCCACTGCACCGAGTCTGGCACCTCGGGCGGCGGACGACACCCGGGCCGGTCGTCGTGTGACGCGACCGGGCTACCGTTCGACCATGAGCCTCGTCCACCTGCCGCCCACGGCCGATCCCGAGGAGATCCACGAGGTGTTGCTCCGCGACGCCGCGCTGGTGATCGACGACCTCGCCGACCGCGACACCGTCGACCGCATCACGGCCGAGATGGCGCCGTACGTCGAGGCCACCCCGCCGGGCAGCGACGACTTCTCCGGCCGCAACACCCGTCGCACCGGTGCACTCGTCGCCCGGTCGCCGGCGAGCCACGAGCTGATCCAGCACCCGACGGTGCTGGACGTCACCGGCCGGTTGCTGCACCGCGCCAAGGCGTTCCAGCTGCATCTCACCCAGGTGATCTCGATCGGCCCCGATTCGCCCGGCCAGTCGATCCACCGTGACCAGTGGGCGTTCGACTTCTTCCCGTTCCCCTCCGACTACGACGTGCAGTGCAACACCATCTGGGCACTCACCGATTTCACCGAGGAGAACGGGGCCACCCGGGTGATCCCGGGCAGTCAGCATCTCCCCGACAGCTTCGAGCACACCGTCGACGAGACGGTGCCGGCGGAGATGTCGGCCGGGTCGTGCCTGCTCTACACGGGCAAGGTGTACCACGGCGGCGGCGCCAACCGGTCGGATGCCACCCGGGTGGGGCTCAACATCACCTACGACGTGGGCTGGTTGCGCCAGGAGGAGAATCAGTACCTGTCGGTACCGCGTGAGGTGGCGGTCGGGTTGAGCGACGACATGCTCCGGTTGCTCGGCTACCAGATCGGTGCGTATGCGCTCGGCTACGTCGACGACGTGCGCGACCCGCTCGACGCGCTCCGCGGCACCAGCGGCGCCATGAGCTTCGGCAACCTCTGACTGCGGGTCGCGTTCGCCAGGGGTCAGACCCCCGACGAACGCGTCGCCGGTGGCAGCCGATCGGGATGGGTGGTTCGTCGGGGGTCTGACCCCTGACGAACGGCTAGACGAGGTCGGCGGCGGTGAAGGGGGTGCTGAAGCGCACGCACCAGACGACCACGGTGTCGTACACCGACAGGTCGACGTCGGGTGGGATCTCGTAGTTCTGGTCGCCGATGTTGCCCTTCAGGTCGCCGAGGTCGACGACGTCGTCGTCGAGCGCGCCACTGTCGGCAGCGGCGTCGGCGTTCACGAGATACACGTTGAGATCAGGGCCGTTGTCGGTGGAGAAGTTCTCGAACCGCAGGAATCGCTGTTCGCTGCCGTCGTTGAGCACCCGTGCGGTGCCCTCGCCCGAGTACCGACCGCGGGGGATGAACATCCCTTCGGCCACGGTGACGATCTGCGGCGCGGCAGCCGGCGCTGCGGTCGACGGCGCCGCCGACTCGGTCGGTGCCGCTTCGTCGGCGCCCGCCGAGGCGTCGGTGTCGGCTGCATCAGCGGCGTCGAGGCTGGCCTGCACCTCGCCATCGTCGCCGAGCTTGTCGACCTTCGTGGTCGCCGGCGCCTCGACCGTCGGCTCGTCGCCCGATGCCGCCGGTGTGTCGACGGCGTCGCCTGCCGCGGCCCCCGACGCGAACACCGGGCCGTCCTCGTCGACGGTGTCGTCGATGAACAGCGTGTGCACGCCGAACACCCCGAACGCCAGGTACGCCACGCCGGCGGCGACCGCCACCGTCAACGGTGCCACGAACTTCAGATTCCTGCGGATCCAGCTCATGGGCGGCACGCTAGGAACGTCGCCGACCGGAACGCCGGTGGCATCGGATCGTTCCCGATCCGTTTTCCCTTCGGCTACATCCCGTGCTCCGGACCGTGCCGCATCCGGTGTTGCAACCGGTGTTGCATCCGGTGCCTGACACCGGATGCAACAGCGTCAGACGTCGACGAGTTGGCGGTCGGGCTCGTCCTGGTCGCCCGTGCCGCGCCGTTCCTCGTCGTGGGCGAGGGAGATCGCCGACGTGTGCGTTCCCCCCTCCACGTTGAGGGTCGGCAGCACCCGGTCGAGCCACCTCGGCAGCCACCAGTTGCGGGCCCCGAGCAGCTCCATCGTGGCGGGCACGAGCAGCATGCGCACGAGAGTGGCGTCGAGGAACACCGCAGTGGCCAGGCCGAGACCGAACATCTTGATGATGCGGTTGTCCTCCAGCACGAAGCCGGCGAACACCACGATCATGATCGCCGCCGCAGCGGTGATGACGCGAGCCGTCGCCGCCAGGCCGTCGGCCACGGATCCCTTCGGATCCTTGGTGCGGTCGAATTCCTCCTTCACCCGCGAGAGCAGGAACACCTCGTAGTCCATCGACAGACCGAACACGATGGCGAACATCATCATCGGCAGGAACGGCTCGATCGGACCGCCCGAGGTGTCGAACAGCGAGGCGAACCAGCCCCACTGGAACACGGCGACGACGATGCCGTAGGCGCCACCGATCGACAGCAGGTTCATGATCACGGCCTTCAGCGGCACGAGCACCGACCGGAACACCATCATCAGCAGCAGGAACGACAGAGCGAGGACGGCCCCGAAGAAGAACGGGATCCGTTCCGCGAGGTACGAGCTGAAGTCGATGTTGGCGGCCACCGAACCGGAGACGTTGACCTCGACGCCCGTGCCCGCGGTGGCCACGGGGACGACGTCGTCGCGCAGGGTGTTGACCAGATCGGCCGTGGCCTCGTCCTGTGGGCCGGTCGTGGGCGTGAGCTGGATGATCGCCGCCTCGGACGCCGCCGGATCGGCGGTGTTGCTGGGGATCGGACCGACCACGTCGGCCACACCCTCGGTGGTGGCCAGCGTCTGGGTGAGCGATGCCAGTACCTGCAGGTCCTGGGGGCCGTCGACCTCGGCGGTGATGATCAGCGGGCCGTTGGCGCCCGGTCCGAAAGCGGCGCTGGTGAGTTCGTAGGCCTCCCGTGTGGTGGTGCCTTCGGCGAAGTTGCTCTCGTCGGAGAACCCCAGCCGCAGACCGAGCACGGGGATCGACAGCATCAGCAGGAACAGGGTGGTGGCGATGGCGATCGGCCAGGGCCGGTGCTGCACGAATCGGCTCCACCGGTAGGCCACGGTCTGACGGAGCGGCTTCTCCCTGCGCGGCGGCAGTTCCCTGCGCAGCGGCGCGAATGCGAACGACGCCACCAGCACCACGGCGGCGATGGGCACGCCGATGAGCAGGGGCTGGATCCCGAGCCCGAGACCGAGCAGCGCGAGGGAGACGAACCCGGCAGCGATCACACCGCGCCAGCGACTCACCTCCACCTTGCGCTGTGCGAAACCGAGCAGGGCGGGCAGCAGCGTGACCGACGCGATCATCGTGACCAGCACGGTGATCGCGGCACCGGTGGCGAGGCCGTTGATGAACGACAGCTGCATGATGAACATGCCGAGCAGCGAGATCACCACGGTGAAGCCGGCGAACACCACGGCGCGTCCCGCGGTGTCGATGGCGGCGACGGTGGATTCCTCCGGATCGAGACCGGCCTTCAGACCCTCGCGATACCGGGTGACGATGAACAGGGCGTAGTCGATGCCGACGCCGATGCCGATCATGGCTCCGAGCGTGACGGCGAAGTCGGGGACGGAGATCACGTTCGACAGCAGGGTGATCATGCCCGCGCCGATGCCGACGCCGAACAGTGCCACGCCGATCGGCAGGCCCATCGCGAGCACCGACCCGAACGACAGGATCAGGATCACGATCGCGAAGGAGAGGCCGATGAGCTCTGACTTCGGTGGTTCGAACTCGCCGAGCGCCTGCCCGCCGACCTCGACCTGGAGGCCCTCGATGTCGGAGGGAACGAGATCGAGGATCTCGGCGCCGATCTCGGACGACTCGGTCTCGGTGACGTCGTCGGCGAGGTCCACCTGTGCATAGGCGACCTGGCCGGCGAGGTCACCCGTGGTGGCGATCTGCCCGCGAGCCTGCCCCTCGGGCGAGTAGGGGCTGGTGAGGGTGACCCCCTCGATCTCGGAGACCTCGTCGAACAGCTCGGTCATCGCCGCCCGCACCTCGGGATCGTCGACACCCTGCTCGGCGCGGAACACGATGGAGCCGGAGAATCCGCTGCCCAGGCCGCCGAAGTGCTCGTCGAGCGTGTCGAACCCCCGCTTGGACTCCGAGTCCGGGATCGAGAACGAACTGTCGCTCGACGCGCCGATCGTGCCGACCAGAGCGAACACGGTGACCAGGATCGTCACCCAGGTGCCCAGCACGAACCAGCGGCGGCGGAAACCGAAGCGACCGAGCTTCGCCCACGCTGATCGGTGCGGTTCGCCCGCCTCGCCGGCGTAGGGTGCACCGTGAGCAGGGTCGTAGCTGCGGCCGGCGCCGTTGCCCTCCACGTCGGGCAGATCGGGGGATGAAGTGGACATCGTGTTCATTACTGGACAGTCTGACCAGTAGACTGGCCGTTCACAAGCGAATTCCCACCAACGTGTCCAACGACACACGGCACCGGCGGACCCACTGAGCGTGACCACACCCACCGACGACGAAACCACCGGCGACGAGAACATCGGCGACGCCCCGCACGACACGGGCGCCGGCCTGCGTCACGACGACCCTCGCGTGGAACGCACGCGCGCGGCGATCGTCGACGCCGCCGCCGATCTGATGATGGCCGACGGGCCCGTGGCCGTCACCCACGGCAACGTCGCCGAAGCGGCCAACGTGAGCCGCACCACCGTCTACAAGCACTACCCCACCCGCACCGACCTCCTGCGATCCACGATCCAGGCGATCGGCAAGCACGTCCCCGACGTCAGCGAACTCACCGGCGACCTGCGCGCCGACCTCGGGACGTTCTTCGGCGATCTCCTGGGCGACCTCACCGACGAACAGCGCGCCCCGATGATGGCCGCCATGATGGAGCGGGCCCTGCACGACACCTCGTTCGCCGCCGTGCGCGACGAACTGATCTGCGAGTTCGAGCCGACGTTCCGCTCGCTGCTCGACGGCGCCGCCGAACGCGGCGAGCTCCGAGCGGGCATCGACGCCAAGCTCGCGCTGGCCTCGATCGCGGGCAGCTTCGTGTTCCTGCGATTCATGTCGCCGTGGGGTCTCGACGACGTCATCGCCGGTCGCGTGCTCGACGAGTTCGTCGCCGCCAACGCTGCCCGCTGATCGTCAGGAGTCGCGGCGCGCCAGCAGCTCCTCGACCGGGCCGAGGTCGTAGGGCGAGCCCGTCATCACGATCAGGTGGGTGGCGCCCGCATCGAGGAAGGCGTCGAGATCGCCCACGGCGTCGGGTGAGATGGCAACGGTCCGCTCGATCTCCGACGGGTCCCGGCCGATCTCCGCACACCAGTCGTCGAGCACCCGGTTCTTGTGCCCGAACGTCTCGGGCGGCCCGAACGAGTTCCATGCGTCGGCATGCTGGGCGGTGAGCTTCAGCGTGACCTTCTCACCCGATCCACCGATCAGGATCGGCAGATCACCGAGCGGCGGCGGGGTGAGCGCCGCGAGCCGGGCCTTCACGCGGGGCAGGTCGTCACCGAGCTTGCGGAGACGATCGATCGCCGTCCCGAATTCGTAGCCGTACTCGGTGTAGTCACGCTCGAACCAGCCGGCTCCGATGCCGAGATACATCCGACCGCCCGAGACGTGGTCGGTCGTGCGGGCCATGTCGGCGAGCAACTCGGGATTGCGATAGCTGTTGCACGTCACGAGCATCCCGAGCTTCGCCCGCTCGGTGTCGGCAGCCATGGCCGCGAGCAGGGTCCACCCCTCGAAGTGCGGGGCATCAGGATCGCCGTAGAGCGGGAAGAAGTGGTCCCAGAGCCAGATCGAGTCGACGCCGATCGACTCGGCGCGGCGCCATGCGGCGCGCAGATCGGCGAAGGACGTCTGCTGGGGATGGAGTTGGACACCGACACGGAAGGGAACAGCCATGGCCACCAGTGTCGCGCCCCTTCACGTGCGCTGCACCATGCCGCTCTCAGGTGCGCTCCACCGCTGCGCCGTCAGGTGCGCTGCGCCATGCCGCTGTCAGGTGCGCTGCACCACCACGCTGCCGACCGAGTACCCCGCGCCGAACGAGCAGATCACGCCCACGTCGCCGGTCGCCAGATCATGACGGTGCCGGTGGAAGGCGATCACCGAGCCGGCCGAACTGGTGTTGGCGAACTCGTCGAGGATCACCGGGGCCTCGTCGTCGGTCGGGACCCGACCCAGCACGCCCTTGGCGATCAGCTGGTTCATCTTCAAGTTGGCCTGGTGCAACCAGAACCTGCGGACGGCGGCGCTGTCGAGGTCGAGGGCCGCCAGATGATCGGTGATGTGTGTCGCCACCATCGGGCACACCTCGCGGAACACCTGCTGGCCGTTCTGGCGGAACACCAGCTCGTGGGGATCTCGCTCTCCGACCTCGGAGTCGTTGAGGAAGCCGAAGTCGTTGCGGATGTTGTTGGAGAACTTCGTGGCGAGCTTCGTGCCGAGCACGGTCCACGCCGACGGTGCCACCGCATCCTCCGACCGTTCGAGGACCAGCGCCGTACAGGCGTCGCCGAAGATGAAGTGGAAGTCCCGGAGCTCGAAGTTGTTGTGACCCGACGTGATCTCCGGATTCACCACCACCACACAGTCGGCCGAGCCGTTGCGGAGCGCATCGACCGCGGCCTGGATCGAGAACGTGGCCGAGGAGCAGGCGACGTTCATGTCGTAGCCCCAACCGTCGGCGCCGAGTGCGTCCTGGATCTCGATGGCCACGGCCGGGTAGGCGCGCTGCAGGTTCGAACAGCCGACGATGACGGCGTCGACATCGGCGTCGGTGCGACCTGCCTGGGCGAGCGCCTCACGGATCGCCGGCAACGACATCTCGGCCTGGATGCCCAACTCGTCCTCGCTGCGCTGCTCGAGACGCGGCCGCATGCGGGCCGGGTCGAGCACGCCCGACTTCTCCATCACATAGCGCGAGGTGATGCCCGACGCCTTCACGATGAACTCCTCGTCGGGCAGCGGGCGCTCCACGGCCTCGCCGCGTGCGATCTCCTCGGCGTGCTCGGCGTTCCACTTCAGGGCCGACTCGGCGAGCGAGGCCACCAGTTCGGCGTTGTCGATCGACTCCGGCGGTGTGAACAGGCCGGTGCCCGTGATCGCGACGTCGGGAAACGGACTGACTGCAGATGGCACGCTCCGACCGTAGCGAAGTGGCCGACGCGTCAGCCGACCCAGGTGCGCACGAGCGAACGCAGCACGTCGATGCCGTCGCCCTTGGTGGCACTCGCCCACACGATGTCGCCCGGGTCCAACCGGCATCCCGCCGCCAACTCCTTGCGGCGTGTCGCCCGCTTCGACGGTTTCACCTTGTCGAACTTCGTGGCCACCACCGTGTGCGGCACGCCGTGGTACCGCAGCCACTCCAGCATCTGCTCGTCGAGCTTGGTCGGGCCGATCGCCCCGTCGACCAGCACGTACACCATCGCGAGGCTGTCACGTCCGAGCAGGTACCCCTCGATCATCTCGGGCCAGTCGCGGGTGATCGACTTCGACGCCTTGGCGAAGCCGTAGCCCGGCAGGTCGACCAGCGTGCCGGGATCGGTCCGGCTGCCGGCCACCTCGAAGAGGTTGATGAGCTGGGTGCGTCCCGGCGTGTTCGACACCCGCGCCAGCTGCTTGCGGTTGGCGAGCGCGTTCACCAACGACGACTTGCCCACGTTGGACCGACCGACGAATGCCACCTCGACGGGCGACTCGGGAAGCTGGTCGGCACGGCTCGCCGACTGGACGAAGGTGAGACGCAGCGGCCCGCTCATGCACCCAATCTTCCAGACGCGAACCCGGAGACCACGCTCCGCCGGGCGACGGACGTCGATTTCGGACGACAACCGGGCCTCGCCGCACCTACGCTCGGGACCATGACCACCACACGCACACGATTCGGCACCGTCGTGCTGATCGCCGCACTCGCTGCGGCGAGCGCCGGCTGCGACAATGCCGCCGAGACGGGCATCGAACAGCTCATCGAGAGCCAGGGCGGCGGCGACGTCGACCTCGATCTGAGCGGTGACGGCGACGGCTTCTCGATCCAGACCGAGGACGGCGGGATGACGTTCGACGAGGACGGCAACTTCGTCATCACGGACGAATCGGGTAACACCATCGTCGGCAGCGCCGACGACCAGGGAAACGTGGTCGTCGAGAGCGAGGACGGGTCGTTCTCGGCATCCGGTGACGAGGGCGAGTTCAACATGGAGAGCGACGACGGCTCGTTCGACATGACCACGGGAACCGAGATCCCCGAGCAGTGGCCGGGAGACGTGCCGCTGCCCGGTGCGTTCGAGCCGATGGGGGCGGCGGTGTTCGAGGAGTCGAACGGGCTGAGCATCACGCTCACCGGCCAGTCCTCCGACGGACCGCTCGACTTCGTCGACGGCTACGGCGCCGCGCTGGAAGGCGCCGGCTTCGAGCAGACGTCCACCTTCGAGTCCGAGGGCGCCGTCTCGAGGACCTTCGAGTCGACGGCGTGGACGGTGTCGGTCACGGCGTCGGGTGTCGCCGGCGCCGCGCAGACGCAGACGGTCGTCAACCTCGTGCCGGCGAGCGGCTGAACGCCGGTCGTTCGGATCGGCGGATCGCTCAGCCGCTGACGAGCGTGGCCAGCGCCCAGATCGCAGCGACGAGCCCGATACCCGAGTACACGAGGCTGCGGGCCACCGGTGCCTGACGGAGGTTGCCGTCGTCGAGCTGCCTCGCCGGTGGCTTGACGACCGCGAGCAGGTTGCCCACGAACAGGGCGCCACCGAAGGCCAGGGTGAGCCACGCCAGGAGGTCCTCGCCGAGGAACATGTCCCCCAGGATGCCGTGCGGCCGGGCAGTCTCCGACACGTGCGGCGAACCGGGAAGAGCGCGAGACTGGCGCGATGGGGTTCCACCATGTCGCTCTCGCCACCCGTGATGCCGCTGCAACGCATCGCTTCTACACCGAGGTGATGGGATTCGAGCTGGTGAAGGTGGTCGCGTCGTCCACGCCCAACAGCGGTGAGGGCTACAGCAAGCACTTCTTCTACACCACCGGCACCAGCGGCGACAGCTCCTCCGACCAGTCCGGCGATCAGGGCATGATCGCCTTCTGGGACATCCACGACGACGAGATCGGCACCGACTTCGGCGTCGATCTCAACCGATCGGCCGGTCTGCCGTGGTGGGTGAACCACATCGCCTTCGACGCCCCCACCCGTGAGGCGCTCGACGCCCACCGTCGGCGCTGGCAGGAGCACGGGGAGACCGTGCTCGAGGTCGACCACGAGTTCTGCGTCAGCATCTACATCCGTGACCCGTCGGGCAACATGGTCGAGTTCTGCCACACCACCCGGCCGTTCACGCCCGAGGAGAAGGCCCGTGCCCTCGAGCTGCTCGCCGATCCGCGGCCCGAGCTCGAGAAGGAGTACTCGGCCACGATCCACGAGCCGCTCGCCGCCACCCGCTGAGCCAGGCAACCGGCGCATCGCCCTCGGAGCCGAACCCGAGGGGCGTACACTCGGCCGGTGCCGAAACGCCGGTGGACCCGAGCGCTCAGCGAACCGGCGCAGCTCGTCGTCGTCGCCTTCGTCGCACTGATCCTGCTGGGAACCGGTCTGCTGTGGTTGCCGTTGGCGGCCGACGGTCCGGGCCACGTCGGACTCGAGGACGCCCTGTTCACGTCCACGTCGGCGTCCACGGTGACGGGGCTCCTCTCCACCGACATCAGCCGCTTCTCGTTGTTCGGCGAACTCGTGATCCTCGCCCTCGTCCAGGTGGGCGGCTTCGGGATCATGACCATCGGATCGGTCCTCGCACTGGTGGCGTCGCACCGCGTCGGGCTCCGGCAGCGGATGCTCGCCCAAGCCGAGATCGGTGCGGTCGACATGGGCGACCTCCGCCGGCTGATCAAGGCCATCGCCGTGATCACGGTCGCCTTCGAAGGAACGCTCGCCGTCATCCTCTCGCTGCGGTTGTGGCAGGGCGGCTACGAAGACGGGCCGTCCGCCGTCTACTCGGGCATCTTCCACGCGATCACGTCGTTCAACAACGCCGGCATCTCGCTCTACTCCGACAATCTGGCGCGATTCGTCGGCGATCCAGTGGTGGTCCTGAGCGTGTCCGGAGCGTTCGTCGTCGGCGGGCTCGGCTTCCCCATCCTGGTCGAGTTCTGGCGACGGGCTCGGCTCCGCCGGGCCGATCCGATCGCGAGCCGCCACATCGCCTGGTCGCTGCACACCAAGATCACCCTCGTCGCCACGGCGGGGCTCCTCGTGTTCGGACCGCTCGCAGTCGCCACCTTCGAATGGACCAACCCGGACACGCTCGGACCGCTCGACACGTTCGACAAGCTGCTCGCCGGCTGGTTCCAGGGCGTCACACCACGCACGGCGGGCTTCAACACGGTCGACATCGGAGCGATGAACGAACCGACTCTGCTGGTGATCACCACCCTCATGTTCATCGGCGCCGGGCCGGCCTCCACCAGCGGCGGCATCAAGGTGACCACGTTCGCGATCCTCGGATTCGTCCTGTGGTCCGAAGTGCGCGGCAACACCGACGCCAACGTGTTCCGCCGGCGGCTGCCCACCAGCCTGATCCGTCAGGCGCTCACGGTGGCCCTGCTCTCGGTCGGCCTGGTCGTCGGGACGTCACTGCTGCTGATGAGCATCGAGGATCTGCCGCTCACACCGGCGCTGTTCGAGGCGTCGTCGGCGTTCGGCACGGTGGGTCTGTCGACGGGCATCACCGGTGCGATCGGCCCGACCGGGCACCTCGTCCTGGTGCTGATCATGCTCGCCGGCCGCGTCGGCCCCCTCACCTTCGTCACGGCGCTCGCACTTCGCGAGCGCGGACGGGCCTACCGTTATCCCGAGGAGCGACCGATCATTGGCTGACAAGACGATTCACAACATGCTGGCCGGCCTGCTGCCGCAGGTCGAACACCACGGCGAGATCGTGGTGATCGGTCTCGGCCGGTTCGGGTCGGCCATGGCGTCGACACTCATCGACATGGGCCACGAGGTGCTCGGGATCGACGCCGACCCGGTTCGCGTCCAGCAACACTCCGGCCTGCTGACCCACGTGGTCGAGGCCGACACGACCGACGAGACCACCCTGCGCCAGCTCGGTGTGGGCGACGCAGTGACGGCCGTGGTCGCGATCGGGGCGGACGTCGAGGCGAGCGTGCTCACCACCGGGGCTCTCGTCGACCTCGGCGTGCCCAACATCTGGGCGAAGGCCCTCACCGAGCAACACGGCCGCATCCTCCAGCGCGTCGGCGCCCATCACGTGGTGTTCCCCGAAGCCGAGATGGGCAGCCGGGTGGCTCGCCTCGTGACCGGCGCACTGATCGAGTACTTCGCCCTCGACGAGGACTTCGTGCTGGTGGAGATGCGCGTGCCGCGCCACCTCGCCGGCAAGCAGCTCGGTGACACCGACATCCGAGCCGAGTTCAGGGTGACCGTGGTGTGCATCAAGCCCGAAGGACAGCCGTTCACCTACGCCGAGCGGGCCACCTGGCTCGGCGAACACGACCTCATCGTCGTCGCCGGGCACCGCGGTGACATCTCGCGCTTCGCCCGCGTCGAGACCTGAGCCGAGACGCTGCGTCGAGCAGCCTCAGGCGAGCGTTCCCACGCCGCACGCGACGGGGAGCGTCGCCTCCAGCGGCAGGCTCGGGTCGAGCGAACTCTCCGCGTCGCCGTCGTAGCTTCCGCTGCCGTCGAGATCCTGTCCGTGGAGGACGACCGCCACCTGCGCGCCACGCAGCATCTCGGCCGTCTCCGCATCGAGCTCGAAGGTGCGCTCGAACTCGAGCCTGCCGTCGTCGTCGGCCGTCGGGAACCGCTCGACCGCCAGGCCGCTGTCGGCGCCGAAGTCACCCTCGGTGGTGAGTGCCACGACGACACCGCCGTAGGCCGGCACGCCCTCGGCGGTGGTGAGCAGTCCGTCACCGTCGGCGTCGAAGCCGTCGTCGGGACACTCGCTCGGCCGGCCGGCCTCGTGGTGGATGTGCATGGCGTGCGGCTGCCCGGCGCTGAGGTCCCGCGCCGAGAGGGTGACCGACAACGTGGTGCCGTCGAGCACCAGGGCTGCATCGCCCTCGACGCCCGAGTCGTTCAACGACTCGAGGGGGACGTTGTCGGCGTCGTCGCCGCCGGACACCACGTCCTCGTCGCCTTCCAGGACGACCACCTCGTCGGCATCGATCGCCGGTCGGTTCACGAAGGAGGAGTACACGCTCGGGTCGTACGCCAGTCCGAAGTCGGCCGCGAACGTGTCGACCAGCAGCTGGCGGACGGTTCCGGTCACCTGGACGAGCGCGTCGGCGTCCACGCTCTCGGCGAGTCCGGGCTCGTAGACCACGAGCACCGATGCTTCCTCGCCGGCGATCTCGAACACCCGGCCGTCCCCGTAGGCGATGATCTCGCCGCTGACGGTGACCTCCTCGCCGACCAGCGGGCCGAGGAAGGGGTCGCCGAGCGTGCCGTCGGCGTCACCCGCTTCTGCGATGTCGCCGACGTCGGTGCTCACCTCGGGGCCGGCGCTGCCGTCGTCGTCGTCCGCACATCCGCTGACGGCCAGAGCCGCGGCTCCGGCCAGAGCGGCAACGCGGGTGAGCACGGGCGACCTCCGGGTGCGGGTGCGCTGGAACGACTGGCTGGTCATGGCGGTTCCTTTCGGTGCCTCGGCCGGCCGACGGTCACAGCGATCGGCCGGATACGTCCGTCCCGACCGCGCGCTACCCGCAGATCGCCCGCCCCAACCCTCCGCCCGCGCCCAGCCGCTTCGGGTGCAGCGAGTGTTCGACCGCCACCGATGACGAGGTTCCACACTCGACGTCGGCGGAACCGGCTCCGTCAGCCGACGGCGAGGAGTGCGGCGTTCACGATCTGCTCGGGCAGCAGGTCGAACAGTTCGTAGAGATCGGGGATCGTTCCGGACTGGCCGAAACGGTCGACGCCGACGGGCACGACCGGCGCGCCGAACACGCCGCCGAGCCAGGCGAGGTGATGCGATGCAGCGTCGTGCACCGTCACGATCGGAAGACGGCGTTCGTCGGGCAGCAGCAGGCGCTGGAGATGATGCGGTTCGTGGGCGAGGCGGGCGTCGCGCGTCGCCGTACGGAGCCCGTTGCGCCACTGCCGGTAGAGCCGGTCGGAGCTGGTGACGTCGACCACGAGTGCCGACACGCCCTCGTCGGCCAGCAGCGCCGCGGCGCCGACGGCCTCGTTCACCACCGGGCCGCACGCGGCGAGCACCACGTCGGCGGGCCCGTCGGGCTCCACCAGCCGGTAGCCGCCGGCGAGGACGTCGTGGCGGAGTCGATCGCTGCCGATCCGTTCGGTCGCCGCGTCGAAGGGCGCCTGGTCGAGAGCGCGGGTGGAGAGGCGGAGGTACAGCGATCCTCCGTCGTCGTCGCGGAGACGGTCGTCGCCGAGACGTTGGAGACCGTCGCAGAGCAGCCAGTCGAGCGACCGGGCGTAAGCCGGTTCGGCATAGGTGAGGCCCGGCAGCTCGAGACCGATCGACGGGGTGATCGAGGACTGGTGGGCTCCACCCTCGGGCGCCAACGTCACCCCCGCCGGCGTGCCGACCACGACGAAACGGGCGTCGTTGTAGAGCGCGTAGATCAGGGCGTCGAGGCCCCGACAGACGAACGGGTCGTAGACGGTGCCGATCGGCAGCAGGTGCCGGCCGTGCAACTCGTGACCGAGGCCGAATGCATGCAGTGCGAGGAACAGGTTCATCTCGCTGATGCCCAGCTCCACGTGGCGGCCGGCGGTGTGCTGCTGCCACTTCAGCAGCCGGTCGCTGCCGAGGTAGTCGGGCATCTCCTCGGGCGCGAAGACACCCATCTTGTTGATCCATCCGCCGAGGTTGGTCGACACGCTGACATCCGGCGACGTGGTCACCATCCGGGCGGCCACGGCCTCGATGTTGCCGAGCGCGGTCAGCACCCGGCCGAACGTCTCCTGCGTGCTGACCGGCTTGGACGCGAGCACACCGGTGGCGTCGGGGATCGGCAACCTCGGCCGCGGCGCCACGGGCTCGTTGTTCAGTTCCTCGCCGGTGGCGCCGCACATGGCGGCCTCCGGCGTGCCGGGTTCGAACCGGTCCCACTCGTCGTCGACCGTGAGACCCAGCTCGGTTCTCAGTGCCTCGATCTGCGGGCCGGACAGCAGCGCCGCATGGTTCAGCGGGTCGCCGGCCATCGGCAGGCCCCACCCTTTCACCGTGTACGCGAACACCACGCTCGGACGCGCGGTTTCGGCGTCGCACCGACGGTAGGCCTCGAGCAGGGCCGGGAGATCGTGGCCACCGAGGTTCGTGACCAGTGGATACAGCTCGTCGTCGGTGATGTCGGCGACCACGGCGCGGAGTTCGTCCGATCCACCCTCGACGAAACGCTCACGAAGGGCCGACCCGCGTCGCGCGAACAGCGACTGGTAGCGCTCGTTCTCCATCGCGTCGATGTGCGCTCGCAGTGCCTCGCCGCCCGGCTGCGCGAAGGCCTCGTGCAGGAGCGTGCCGTACTTGACCTCCTCGACGTGCCACCCGGCGCCGTCGAAGAACTCCATCAGCTTCTTGATCTTCTGGTCGGGGATCACCCGGTCGAGGCTCTGACGGTTGGCGTCGACCACCCACATCACGTTGCCGAGGCCCTGCAGGGCCGGGTCGGAGATGGCTTCCCAGATGTTGCCCTCGTCGAGTTCGGCGTCGCCGACGAGTGCGATGAAGCGTGCCGGCGGCCGCCGTTCGTCGATCGCATCGGTGCCGGTGTCGAAGTGGGCCTCGACGTAGCGACGGGCCATCGCTGCGAACAGCGGAGCGACGGCGCCGAGGCCGACCGAACCGGTGGAGAAGTCGGCCACGTCGGGGTCTTTCGTGCGGCTGGGGTACGCCTGCAGACCGCCCACGTCGCGCAAGCGGGTGAGGTACGAGCGGTCGAGCTCGCCCGTGAGGTACTTGATCGAGTGGTACACCGGGCTGGCGTGGGGCTTCACCGCCACCTTGTCGTCGCCCGACAGGTGTCCGAACCACAGCGCCGTCATGATCGACACCATCGATGCCGACGAGGCCTGGTGGCCACCGACCTTGATCGCCATGTCGCCCGACGGTGCAGGTCGCTCTCGATTGGCGTGGTCGATCATCCGCGTGGCGAGCCACAGCACCCGCTGCTGTACCCGTTCCATCACCTCTACGTCGACGGCGGTGTCGACGGTGCTCGACTCCACGTCCACGGCGGTGTCGCCAGCCTCCCCCACGCTCGCAGTCTGCCATCCTCCGCCGACTCACGCCGGGCGCTGGATCACCTCCGCGATGAGCCACCGGCCACACGCTCTGGCCCGTCGTCGACGAATGTGGCACGCGCACTGCACTCCGGATCGGCGGCACGGAACCGGCACGGCTACAACGGTGCGGTGGACGACACCCGAACCACCTCCCTACCCGACACCGGATCCGGCGACGAACCGGACGAGGCGGTCGCGTTCGACCCGGATGCACTGCGCGAGAAGTACCGCATCGAGCGCGACAAGCGCCTGCGTGCCGACGGCAACGAGCAGTACGTCGACATCGGTGGGTACGAGGAGTACCTCCACGATCCGTACGTGCCGCCGATCGAACGCGCGCCGCTCACGGACGAGGTCGAGGTGCTGGTCATCGGTGGCGGGTTCGGCGGCCTGCTCGCCGGCGCCCGCTTACGCGAGGCCGGCATCGACGACATCCGCGTGGTGGAGAAGGGCGGCGACTTCGGCGGCACCTGGTACTGGAACCGCTACCCCGGCGCGGCCTGCGACGTGGAGAGCTACGTCTACCTGCCGCTGCTGGAGGAGATCGGCTACATGCCGACGCAGAAGTACTCCCGGGCGGCGGAGATCCTGGCGCACAGCCAGGCGATCGGGCGGCACTTCGACCTGTACCGCAACGCGTGCTTCCAGACCGAGGTCACCGAGATGCGCTGGGACGAGGGTGATCACCGCTGGGTCGTCGTCACCAACCGCGGCGACGCGATGCGCGCCCGCTTCATCGTGATGGCGAGCGGCCCGCTGCACCGCCCGAAGCTGCCCGGCATCGAGGGGATCGAGAGCTTCGAGGGGCACACGTTCCACACGAGCCGGTGGGACTACGACTTCACCGGCGGCGACTCCGACGGCGGCCTCGACAAGCTCACGGACACCACGGTCGGCATCATCGGCACGGGCGCCACCGCCGTGCAGTGCGTGCCGCACCTCGGTGCGGGTGCGAAGCAGCTCCACGTGTTCCAGCGCACGCCGTCGTCGATCGACGTGCGCGACAACCGGCCCACCGATCCCGAGTGGGCGGCCTCGCTCGAGCCCGGCTGGCAGCAGCGGCGGATGGAGAACTTCAACAACCTGGTGTCGGGCATCCCCGAACCCGAGGATCTCGTGAACGACGGGTGGACCGACATCATCGGCAACCTGTTGATCATGGTGCGCAAGGGACGTGCCGACGTGTCACCCGAGGGCATGGCGTCCACGGTGGAACTCGCCGACTTCGAGAAGATGGAGCAGATCCGGTCGCGGGTGGAGACGATCGTCAACGACCCGAACACGGCCGAGGCGCTCAAGCCCTGGTATCGCCAGTTCTGCAAGCGGCCGTGCTTCCACGACGAGTACCTCGACACGTTCAACCGTCCGAACGTGGAGCTGGTCGACACCGAGGGCCGCGGCGTGAAGCGCATCACGCCGACCGGTGTCGTGGTCGAACGCACCGGCGCCGACGGCGAGTTGCACGAGGAGCAGTTCGACGTCGACTGCCTGATCTACGCAACCGGGTTCGAGGTGGGCACCGACTACACCCGTCGTGCCGGCTACGAGCTGTACGGACGTGACGGCATCACACTCACCGAGTACTGGGCCGACGGCGCATCCACGCTGCACGGCATGCACAGCCGGAACTTCCCGAACTGCTTCATCTTCAGCAACATCCAGTCGGGTTTCACGGTGAACTTCCCGCACATGCTCAACGAGCAGAGCAAGCACCTGGCCTACATCCTCGGCGAGGCCCGAGCTCGTGGCGTGACGGTGATCGAGGCCGAACGCGAGGCCGAGGACGCATGGGTGCAGACGATCGTCGACCTGTCGCAGATGAACCAGCAGTTCCTCGAGTCGTGCACGCCCGGCTACTACAACAACGAGGGCAAGCCCGGTGAGCGCAGCCTGAAGAACGGCAGCTACGGCGCGGGAGCCGTCGCCTTCATCCAGTTGCTCGAACAGTGGCGTGCCGACGGCTCGATGGCCGGCCTGGAGCTGACGGACGCGTCGGCGTCGGGGGCATCCCCGACGTCACCACTCCGAGCTCGGGTTCCGGCTCGTCGGCGGGGCCGGACGGGGCGCGACACTGGTTCATGGCCCAGTACGACCTGATCATCCGGGACGGATCCGTCGTCGACGGCACCGGCATCCCCGCCCGCACGGCCGACGTGGCGATCTCCGACGGCGTGATCGTCGAGGTCGGCGCCGTCGACGGATCCGCCGAACGCACCATCGACGCCGACGGCGCGCTGGTGATCCCCGGCATCGTCGACATCCACACCCACTACGACGGCCAGGCCACGTGGGACCGGCGCCTCCAGCCGTCGTCCTGGCACGGGGTGACCACCGTGGTCACGGGCAACTGCGGCGTCGGCTTCGCCCCGGTGCACGACGCCGACCACGACAAGCTGATCGAGCTGATGGAAGGAGTGGAGGACATCCCCGGGGCGGCCCTGCACGAAGGCCTTCGCTGGAACTGGAACAGCTTCGGCGAGTTCATGGACGCCGTGGAGGAGATCCCCCACGACGTCGACGTGGCGCTCCAGGTCCCCCACGGCGCCCTGCGCCTCAACGTGATGGGCGAGCGCGGCGCGAACCACGAGGACGCCACACCCGACGACATCGGCGCGATGGCCGAACTGGCCCGACACGGCATCGCCGCCGGCGCACTCGGCTTCACCACCAGCCGCACCCGCAACCACAAGACGTCCACCGGCGCCTACACCCCCACACTCACCGCAGCGCCCGACGAACTCGTCGGCATCGCCGAAGGTGTCGGCGCCACCGGCACCGGCGTGCTGCAGGTGGTGTCCGACTTCCTCGACGCCGACGGCGAGTTCGACACCCTCCGCAAGATGGTCACGGCGTCGGGGCGCCCGATGTCGATCTCGGTGGCCCGCAACCCGATGGTGCCCGACGCCTACCGGACCATCCTCGACCACATCAGCGCCGCCAACGCCGACGGCCTCACCATGACCGGCCAGGTGGCGCCACGTGCCGTCGGACTCATCCTCGGCCTCGAGTGCACGCTCAACCCCTTCCTCACCAACCCCGTCTACCGCGAGATCGCCGACCGGCCTCTGGCCGACCGGGTCGCTGCACTGCGCGATCCGGCGTTCCGCCAGCGCTTGCTCACCGACGCCGGCGAACGCAACCGGGACAAACTCGGGGGCAGCCTCATCTCCCGGTTCGACCTGCTGTTCGAGATGGCGGACGAGCCCGACTACGAACCATCACTCGACACGTCGATCGCCGCCCGAGCAGTGCGATCCGGACAGAGCCCCGAGGAACTCGCCCTCGACGCGATGCTCGCCGACGACGGGCACGGCCTGATCTACCTGCCGTTCCTCAACTACGTCGACGGCAACCTC
>Ga0102938_10001303_pt1 | contig 18864 bp, 14 predicted proteins | sample SalPonR2_B_D2_MG_FD_84516 | JGI IMG/M metagenome (GOLD analysis project Ga0102938, IMG submission 84516) | Salt pond soil microbial communities from South San Francisco under conditions of wetland restoration - Salt Pond MetaG R2_B_D2_MG | ecosystem: Environmental > Aquatic > Marine >...
GATTGCAGGCAACCCGCATGAGTGATCGACTTCGAACCCGGTCGGATTTTCCCTGTTCGATACGCCACGTCGAGAACATCTGGATTCCGATGCGCGACGGGAAGAAGCTAGCGGGCCGCCTCTGGTTACCAGACACAGCCCAAGAACAACCGGTTCCCGCTATCTTGGAGTACATTCCCTATCGCAAGCGTGACTTCACCCGGATTCGCGATTCGATGATGCACCCCTATGTAGCCGGGCATGGCTTTGCATGCGTGCGAGTCGACTTGCGCGGAAGCGGAGACTCGGACGGAGTGCTGACCGACGAATACCTGCCACAGGAGCTCGAAGACGGCTGCGCAGTGATTGCGTGGCTGGCTGAGCAGCCGTGGTGCAACGGCAAGGTCGGCATGATCGGGATCTCCTGGGGCGGATTCAACGGACTGCAAATCGCGGCGATGCGGCCCCAAGCATTGCGGGCCGTGATCAGCGTTTGCTCGACCGACGATCGTTATTCCGATGACATCCATCACATGGGCGGTTGCTTGCTGGGCGATAACCTTTCCTGGGCCTCGGTCATGTTCTCATACAACTCGTTGCCGCCCGACCCGCTGATCGTCGGAGACCGTTGGCGCGAAATGTGGCATCAACGCCTTAACGGCAGCGGCTTGTGGTTGGAAACCTGGATGCGTCATCAGCGTCGTGATGAGTACTGGCGACATGGATCAATTTGCGAAGACTACAGCGCAATTGAGTGTCCGGTGATGGCGGTCAGCGGCTGGGCCGACGGCTACTCCAACGCCGTGTTTCGTCTGCTGGAACACTTACGAGTACCGCGCAAAGGGTTGATCGGTCCCTGGAGCCACAAGTATCCGCACATCGCCGCGCCGGGTCCGGCGATCGGCTTCCTTCAGGAGTCCCTGCGGTGGTGGGACACCTGGCTAAAAGAGAAAGATCGCGGAGTGCTTCAAGAGCCGATGTTCCGAGTCTGGATGCAAGACAGTGTACCGCCGACGTCCAGCTACGAAGTGCGCCCGGGACGCTGGGTTGCCGAACCCGAGTGGCCATCCCCGAACATCCGTGCAACTCGCTTCGTTCTGGCCCAGGGTGGTCTCCGGCCGCTCGGAGAACAAGTCGCTGAAACTGAGATTTCGATTCAATCGCCGCTGACGGTCGGCTTGTTTGCTGGAAAATGGTGTTCCTATGCGGCAGGCCCTGACTTGGCTCACGACCAACGACAAGAAGACGGTGGCGCGTTGGTGTTCGACAGCGAACCACTCAACGAGTCGCTGGAAATCTTGGGTTCCGTCAAGGTGGATTTGGATCTCTCGTCAAACGAACCGCTCGCGATGATCGCTCTCCGCTTGTCGGATGTCGCAGCCGATGGGAAAGCGACTCGGGTGACCTACGGCCTGGCGAACCTTACCCACCGATGTTCGGCCGAACATCCCGATCAACTGGAACGCGGTCAGTCGTATCGCGTCAGTGTTGCCCTCAACCACGTGGCACAAGTCTTGCCGGCAGGTCACCGAATCCGCATTGCCTTGTCCACTTCCTACTGGCCATTGGCCTGGCCGCCGCCCAAACCTGTCGAACTGACCATTCAAACGGGAAACTTTGTTGTCGAGTTGCCCGTTCGCCAGCGCCGACCCGAGGATGCGGAGTTGCGGCCATTTGAGCGACCCGAAAGTGCGGTCCCGGACGCAAGCACAATCCTTGAGCCCGAACATCACAATTGGCTGGTTCATCGAGATCTCGCCGACGACGTTTCCACATTAGAGGTGATCAACGATAAGGGGTTGATCATCCTGGAAGACATCAACCTGGAAGTCGAGAATCGCGTTTTCGAAACCTATTCTTCCCGGGCCGACGACTTCACCTCGGTACGCGGCGAAACCAAGGCGATCCGAAGACTACGACGCGGCGATTGGGAGATCAAGACGGTCGCCCAAACCATCTTGACTTGCAGCGAAACACATTTTCGTATCGATGCCGATCTTGATGCCTACGAAGCCGACTCGCGAGTGTTTTGCCGGAGTTGGCAAATCAACATTCCCCGAGACTACGTATAGAACGCCTGCCTTGCCCCGCGCGGAGTTCCAGCAGGCCATCGAAGATGAGGACGATTTCGAGTGCACAAGTTGCGGTCGGCGGTTCCGTCGCCACACGCATGTGACCAAGGTCTATCGGCTGTTTGCTGAGACGCTTGCTAAGCCTAACAGCGCGTTGATTTTCGACGGCAAGCTCGAGAAGGTCGCCGAACCTTTCTATCAAAAGACCGGACGCAAAGGCCTGCCCAGCTGGATGGTGCCACCCCACGACTGTTGCAGGTGCAGGGGGACCGACAAAGTTTGCGGTAGATCCGATTTCCCACCCGGTAAGCGTGTCGGTCCTCAGCTCCACAAGTCTTGCGCCGAACGATCGTCCGCCTTTCCTCGGGGACATAGAAAATAGGTGGCACTAAATGGACTGTTTGCTTCTCGTTGCGGGTCGACGGGACGTAACAATGAGCCGAAGGATGCTTTGCCCCGTTTCATCGCCACAAAATTGAAAGTTCAATGGACGTTGAGATTCTCAGCCGGTTGCAGTTTGCCGGGACGATCATGTTCCATTATCTGTTCCCACCGCTTTCGATCGGCCTTGGCTTGCAACTGTTTCTTTGTGAGTTGGCCTATTTCCGCACCCGAAAAACGGAATGGGAGGCCGCCGCAAGGTTCTGGACGCGCGTTTTCGCCGTCAACTTTGCCATGGGGGTGGCGACCGGCATCGTCATGGAATTCGAGTTCGGGACAAACTGGGCGGCCTATTCGCGTTTCGTCGGCGACGTGTTCGGTTCGGCACTCGCCGCCGAGGGCATCTTTGCCTTCTTCCTCGAAAGCGGATTCCTTGCCGTGCTCGTGTTCGGCTGGGATCGTGTCGGGCCGAAAATGCATCTGTTCAGCACTTTGATGGTGTTCCTCGGTTCGATGTTCAGCGCCGTCTGGATCGTCGTGGCGAACAGTTGGCAGCAGACGCCCGCGGGCTACCACATCGTTTGGCAGGACGTCCAAGGCGAACAGGTACCGCGAGCGGAAGTCACCAGCTTCTGGGAAATGGTATTCAATCCGTCATCAGTCGATCGACTGACTCACACCCTGGTCGGCGCGCTGGTGCTCGGAGCGTTTTTCGTCGCATCCGTTTGTTCCTATTATCTGCTGAAGAATCGACACGAGTTGGTCGCGCGGCGGTGCCTTTCGATCGCTCTGCCGACGTCGCTGGTCTTTACCCTGCTGGCTGCGATCTCGGGGCATGATTCGGCCCAAAAATTGGTCGAAACCCAGCCCGCAAAACTTGCCGCCATGGAAGCTCATTTTCGATCCACCGACGAGCCGACCGGTTTGACGTTGTTCGGCTGGCCGGACGCGAAGAATCAGACCGTGCACTTCGGCGTGAAGATCCCGTACCTGCTGAGCCTGATGGTTTACAACGATGCGACCAAACCCGTGCCGGCAATGGACCAAATCCCCGAGGATGAACGCCCGCCGGTTTGGTTGCCCTTTCAAACTTTCCACCTGATGGTCGCGTTGGGCACGTTGATGATCGTTTTCTCCGCGCTGGCATGTTGGTCTTGGTATCGAAGCACCTACGGCCAGCGACGGTGGCTGCTGTGGGCCATCGTGCTGATGCCCGTCGCGGCCATGACAGCCAACCAAGCGGGATGGGTCACCGCCGAGGTCGGCCGGCAACCTTGGATCGTCCATCCCTCGGTCCAAGACGGCGTCGAAATGATGGGCCTGAGAACCGCTGACGGCTTGAGTGAATCGGTCACCGCGGAACAGGTGCTCAGCAGCATCATCTTGTTCGGCATCATCTACTCGTTGCTGTTCGCCGTTTGGGTGTTCGTCCTGAACAACAAGATTCAACACGGTCCCGAGTCGGTCGAAGAGTTAGAAGAGTACAAACGCCAACTCGAACGGGATTCCATGGCCGACAAGTTCGGACGAAGCGGCAGATCGCTCGGCGGTGACATGATGGAAGAGGGAACGCGATGAGCTACGATCTGTTGACATTCGTCTGGTTCGTTCTGTTGGGTGTGCTGCTGGTCGGCTACGCCATCCTCGACGGATTCGATCTGGGTGTCGGAATTCTGCACCCGTTCATCGCCAAGGACGACCGGGAACGCCGTCTGGTAATGAACTCCATCGGTCCGCTTTGGGACGGCAACGAAGTCTGGTTGGTCACGTTCGGTGGCGCACTGTTCGCGGCATTCCCGGTCGCCTACGCGACGGTGTTCAGCAGCTTCTACACCGCGTTTTTTCTGTTGCTCGCTTGCCTGATCGGTCGAGCCGTCAGCCTGGAATTCCGCTCGAAGGTCCATTCCTCGACCTGGCGAAAAATCTGGGACTTCGGCTTTTTCTGCTCGTCATTGACAGCCGCGTTTCTGCTCGGCGTCGCCGGCGGCAACGTCATGGCGGGCATGGAGCTGGGGGCGCGATACACCTACCAAGGCAATCTGCTGAGCCAAGTCAACTGGTACGCGCTGCTGGTCGGTTGCCTGACCGTGTCGCTGTTCGCGTTGCACGGCGCGATCTATCTGTACCTGAAAACCGAGCACGAATTGCAAGCCCGCGTTCGTCGCTCCATCAACGGCTTGTTCTACGCGTTCGCCACTTTGTACGTCGTCGTCTCGATCGCGACGTGGTGGCACGTTCCCCACGCCACCGAGAACATCGCAGCCTACCCGGTGTTGTGGATCGTGCCGGTGTTGAACGCATTGGCGGTTCTGAACATTCCTCGCGCGATGCATCTGGAAAAACCAGGGTACGCGTTCTTCACCTCGTCGATGGTCATCTTGGCCCTCGCTTCGCTTTTTAGCGTCGCGATCTTTCCGAATTTCGTGCTTTCGACCATCGATCCGGCCTACAACGTCACGCTGGAAAACGCGCGCAGCAGCGCCGCGACGCTGCAAACGATGCTGATCATCGCGGTGATCGGCATGCCGTGCGTGCTCAGTTACACGGTCGTCATCTATTGGATCTTTCGCGGCAAAGTGACGCTCGAGAAAAACAGCTACTGATTGCCCAGGGTTGCTTTGGCGTCGGCGTGGTTCTGTTAAAACGTGGCACAGCCAACGCCATCGGGTCGTTTGGAACCCAGCCCTTCGGAAACCGACAAAGCCGCGCCGACATGAAAACCATCGTTCAAATCTCACTCGACGTCACCAGTATTCCCGAAGCCGTCGAACTGGCCGAGTCGGCGATGCGTGCCGGCGTCGATTGGTTGGAAGCCGGCACGCCCTTGATCATTGCCGAAGGCATGCACGGCGTCCGTGCCCTGCGGGAGCGTTTCCCCGAGACGCCGATCGTGGCCGATCTGAAAACCATGGACGGCGGTTGGTTGGAAGCCGAATTGATGGCCAAGGCCGGCGCGACGCATGTCGTCGTCATGTCTCAGGCTCACGACGAAACCATCAAGCGTGTCGTTCAAGCCGGCAAAGACTTTGGCATCGGTGTGATGGGGGACAATTTGGCTGCCACCGACATGGTCGACGCGGCAAAGCGTCTTGCCGATTTGGGGTGCGGCTACGTCATTCACCACATCGGTTTCGACGAACGCAACGGCATCGCCGCCTCGGGACAACGGGCTCCGCATCCGATGGACCAGCTTCGCGAGATCGTGCGGGCCGTGCCGGTTCCCGTGCAAGCCGTCGGCGGGCTGACCATCGGGCAAGCCATCGAAACGCCCAAGTACGGCGCGCCGCTGGTCGTCCTGGGGGCACCGCTGACCATCGACGCCAACAGTTTCAAGGCCGCCAGCGGCGACGTCGAAGGGGCGCTTCGAGAAATCTGTCGACAAGTCCACGACTACGGTGACGTCGGACCGAAATAGTTTTCAGGCGAATCGACATCTCGAACAGCCGAACCGGGCCGCCGAGTCGTTGGAGCCCAGCTTTCACGCACGATCCTCTGAGTCCGGGCACGATTGCCGACACGATTCGACCCTGCGGGCGTCGCCGTCACCGGGAAACAGCTCGCCGCCGCCTCGGCGACGTTACAATCGTCTGCACTTGTGCCTTCATCAGCTGGGTTCTTGCGGGAGAGATTTCTCATGAGTGCGATCAACCGACGTCGTTTCTTAGCATCCGGTGCCGCCGCGGCCACCATCGTCCCCCGACACGTCTTGGGCGGCCCCGGCCATGTCGCCCCGAGTGACCGCGTGAACGTCGCGCTGATCGGTGCCGGCGGGCGGGGACAGCGGAACGCGCGTGAGTTGATGAAATTGAATGACGTGCGGATCACGACGGTGATCGATCCGGCGGAGCGATGGAGCCTGGACGCGTTCTACTATCGTGGAGTGGCAGGTCGCTTGCCCGCGGTCGAAGAAATCGAAAAACACTATGCGGCGCAGGAACCGAATTTCAAAGTCCGCCAAGCCGCCGATTATCGACAAGTGCTTTCGGGCAGTGAAGGCGACGACATCGATGCGGTGTTGATCGCGACACCGGATCACCTGCACGCCCTGATTTCGTTGGCCGCGATGAACGCCGGCAAGGGCGTGTACTGTGAAAAACCTTTGACGCACAACATCGCCGAAGCCCGCTTGGTCGCGAGGGTCGCCGAACAAACCGGCGTCGCGACACAGATGGGCAATCAGGGACATTCACGCGACGAGATTCGCGAGACGATCGAGTTGCTCCGGAGCGGCACGATCGGCAAAGTCCGGCAAGTTCACGCCTGGGTGCCCGCGACACGCTGGAACAAATCGCTGATCGCCCCGCCGACCGATCGGCAACCGCTGCCGCCAGGCTTGAACTGGGATCTGTGGTGCGGCCCCCGCGCGGTCGTGCCGTTTCATTCGGCCTATGCACCGGTGTCTTGGCGGGACTTTTGGCAGTTCGGACTCGGCGCCATGGGCGACTTCGGCTGTCACGACTTGGACAGCGCCGTGTGGGGACTGGAACTGGACACGCCCGAGCGGATCGAGATGCACCCGGCCGGCCAACTCGATCCGGCGATGATCCCGTTCGGCGAAGCCGGCGTGTTCGACTTTGCCAACAGCCGCCAAGGGACGCCGATCAAGATGAACTGGTACAGCGGCGGCCTGCAACCGCGACGGCCGGAACAGCTGCCGGCTGACGAAAAACTGCCCAATCGCGGCGTGATGTTCGTCGGCGATCTGGGCGTGATGGTCTGCGGTGGCGCCGGCGGCAAACCGACCGTGTACGCCGACGCGGCCGGGACCGAGTTACCCAAACCCGAAGCGACGTTGAAACGCAGCAACGGCCACCACCGGGATTGGATCGACGCGGTCAAAGGCGGACCGGCCGCGAGCAGCGATTTTCAGTACGCGGCCAAGCTGACCGAGATCACGCTGCTGGGCGTTCTCGCCCTTCGATGTGGCGAAGTCATCCACTGGGACGCGGATCAAATGAAAGCCGTCGGTGTCGATCAGGCCGATCCGATCATTCACGGCGACTATCGGGACGGTTGGAAGCTGCCGGGCTAGTCCGCTATAGTTCCGGCATCTTTTCTTCCAACACGATCAGGAAACGGACGGAGAACGTAGCATGAGCCAATATTTAGAAAACGTGAAAAAGTACGTCGCATCGCCCAACGAAGACGCGATCGACGCGTTGGTCGGTCATTTGGGGATCGCCTTGGACAATCGCGATTCGTCCCTCGTCGCGGCCGGTGATCCGAAAGAACTAGAACTGATCAAGAACGGCTACTGCAGCAAGAATTTGGATCTGGACGATGAGGAAGCCGACAAAGCGATCGCGGCCGTCTGCCAAAAGATGCAAAGCGACCACGCCAAGTGCCGCGTCACCTTTTACTATTTGTTGGCCGAAGAATCCGGCACGATGAATCGCTTGGCGGGTTAGCCGACCGACGCGTCAATCGTGTCAAAATGTTCGATCACGTCAGGCCGGAGTCGACTGACGTTGTTGTGGTCGTGCCGATCGTCCGGCTTCAAATGCAAATGCTCGGTCTGATCCGCGTCTCGAACGAAAAACCAACGCGGTGTCGTCAAACAGAGCTCTGCTTGATTCGAACGAGTTTCGATCATCGGCAAGTATTCCTGACCGCCGTCACCGGCCCAATCGACCGGATCGATCAAGGGCATTTCAACGGAACTCGCTCGGCGAATGATCGTCTTGATCTCTGTCGAACCGACGGGATCTCGCCAGCGAATCGGCCCGCTTTGAAAACTGCCGTCCGGCGGACGGACGATCAGCGGCAAATCGATCCGACAACTTCGAAGCGGTCCGATCGCGTGACCGATCCAACCGTTTTGCCCCAACGAAAAACCGCTGGTGCCGAACACGATCAGCGTCGACTCGGTTTCTTCGGCGACTTCGATCAAGCGGTCCAGGATGCGATCGATCAGGCGGACTTGGCATCCGTAGGTACGCATCTGGGCCATCACCAAGTCGACCGAATCGGCCTTGTCACAACGGTGTTGAGGCGGAAGGACGGTCGAGAAAATCGGCTCACATGTTTCGCCCGCCGACGTGAACGCCGGGTCGCCCGGTCCATCCTCCTGAAACGATTCGTCGTCGAAGGGTTCCGCGTCCATTTCATCGTCGATCGGAAACAAGTCCCGCGGAGCGTCCCAACGCCGCGTCAGGAAACGGCTGTGTAGCCAAGCGTTGCCGCCGGCGGCACGACCGAAGTGTTCCAAAAAGCGGTCGACCAGCTTCGCGAAATGGGTTTCGTCCGCGTCGGAGCACGCTTCCTCCGTCGGCGACGGTTCGGGGCAGTCGATCCGAACGAAGTCGGATTCCGCGCGGTCCGACTCCGGACGGTCCGACGGCCGGCAATTCGCATCGTCGGTCATCAAAAAATCGCGGGCGTCACGGGCCGTCAAGGCATCCCGCAAGACTTCGCCGGCCCGGTCATCGCGCGCGACGACGCGATCCCAAAGCAATCCGTCGGCGGCCAACGAATCGAATCCGGGCGTGCGATTCCACGACGATCCGTAACACGAAAGCGCATCGATCGCAAAACCTTCGAGCGAAAGAACGATTTGACGGCTCAAGTGACGGACCTAACGCGAAACAAGGGGTACACGAAAAGACCGACATGATCGCTGTCATCGGAACAATCGGCAAGCCTTGCCGCGTTTCCCCGTCACAGCTTGGTCGACCACGGCAACTGTACGGGCCGGGGGCAATCGGTGTGACGTAGGGTTTCCTGCCGTCCGTGTCGTCTCCGCTTGGAAGTCCTTGTCATGTTTGCTTCGTTGCCGCCTCATTCGTCCAGCTTTGCCACTCCAGGAACCAGCGTTTCGGGCATCTCGGCACCACCGGTCCCTGTCTTGACGCCTGCCGATCCCACACCGGAATCTCCGGCAAATCAAGCCCAACCGACGGCCAGAAAAAAGCCGATTCGTCGCGAGGTTTGGGGTGTCCCGTTCGATAGCGTGACGTCGGACGAATCAATGGACCAAATCGATCAGCTGATCCAGGCGCGGCTTCCGAGCTATGTGATCACGGCGAACGTGAACTACGTGATGCTGCACGCCGAGTCACCCGAACTAAGAACGGTGACTCGCGAGGCGGCTTTGATCGTCGCCGACGGCCAGCCGATCGTCTGGCGAAGTCGCATGGCGAAAGGCGGGTTGCCCGAACGTGTCGCCGGTAGCGAAATGATTTACAAGTTGGCCGAACGGGCCGCGAAGCAATCTTGGCGGATCTATTTTCTGGGCGGTGAACCTGGCGTCGCACTGGCTTGCGCGAATCGTTTGGAGATGCGGTATCCCGGATTGCAAATCGCCGGCGTCGAATCGCCGCCGTTTCGAAAGTTGTCCGAACAAGAACAACGCGATCAAGACCGACGGATCCGTGAGGCCGAGCCGGACATCCTGTTGGTCGCGTTCGGTCAACCGAAGGGCGAAAAATGGATCCATGCCAATCACCAGCGATTAGGCGTCCCGGTCAGTATTCAGTTGGGGGCGTCGTTCGATTTCGTCGCCGGTGTCGTTCCGCGTGCCCCGGCGATCTACCAACGCTGCGGGATGGAATGGCTTTATCGCTTGGCAGGCGATCCGATCCGCTTGGTACCACGCTACGCCGCCAACGCGATTTTTCTGTCCAAGTCGTTGTTGAATGACTGGCGGAATCAAGTCGGCCGCTGGGGCATGTGGGACTCTCGTTCGCATCAACGTGTCGCCGCGAAACGAAGCGTCGGCCGTTGATGTCGGCCGGCATCGGAAGTTCAACCGCGTTCGCTTCGGGGGTGGTTGCGACGACCAACGGCTTGGCCGACACTCCACCGGATCATGCCCGAACCGCCAACACCTCCCGACTTCGACGCGGATTCCCAGCCGGCCGATCGCGATGTCATCGCCAGTTGCCTGACCGGCGCGGGACGATCCGCGGTCGCCGTGGTTTCGCTGCAAGGGCCTGACGCCGACGAGACGTTGAGCGAGTTCTTTGTCCCCGTTTCTCCGTCAGCCTTTCTGGCCGGCCAGATTCGTTACGGACGATGGCATCGCGGTGGATGTCGGAGCCGTCCGACCGACAACCCGAGTCAAGTTTTCGAAACCGTTGTCGTGACACCGATCGATGACGGGCATTTCGAAGTCCATTGCCACGGCGGGCGGGCGGCGGTTGACGGCATCCTGGCGGACTTGGCAAGTCGCGGCGCTACGGTGGTGTCGCCGGACAGATTGCCGGCGGCCGAGACCGATGCGTTGATCCGCGAAGCCCGTCAGGTCTTGATCGGATGTCAGACGCGACGCTTGGCGGCTGTCGCAATGTCCCAAGTCCGCGGCGGGTTGCGATCTTGGGCCGACCGTTGGTTGCAAACACTCGACACGGCGTCACCGAACGCCCCCCTGTCGGACGAACAGTCGGCTTTGCTGCGAAAACAGATCCGCCGCATGCTGACTTTGTCGGGCTTCACGATGCGAATGACCGAGCCACTGGACGTTGTTTTTTTCGGGGCGACCAACGTCGGCAAAAGCAGTTTGGTCAACGCACTTCTCGGCTACGAACGAAGCATTACGTTCGACGCGCCCGGGACGACCCGCGATGTTCTGGAAGCAGCGACTGTGATCGACGGTTTGCCGATTCGATTCGCCGATACCGCTGGCATCCGCCGAATCAACAACAAGGACATCGGTTCGACGATCGAAACCACGGGAATGGCCAAAGCGAGACGGACGATCGCCAAGGCCGATCTGGTGGTTCACGTTTCCGATGTCAAGGATTGGACCGACCGACACCAAGATTGGTTCGACAAGACGGGCATCCCCTCGCCGCCTGCCTTGCGAGTCTTGAAAGTTGTCAACAAGATCGACACGGCCGACCTGTTACTCGAACCCGGAAAGATCGTCGACGGCTACTTGGCGGTTTCAGCCCTCACCGGTGCCGGCATCCGATCGCTCGGCCGGTCCATCGTCGATGCAATCGTTCCCGACTTTCCCGATCCCGACGAACCGCTGGTCTTGAACCAACGCCAGTTCGATTGTCTGACCCGAATCCCGCAGCGCCCATCGACGAACGTGTTGAGGACATCTTTGACACGTCTGATCACTTCAGCGGCGGGCGTTGATGATGCGCGCGAACCCGGTTGACGAAATCCAACGCCGGGTGATGACTGCCAAGAAAGCGGACGAGTGAACTGGTCGAGACCGCCCACGCGGCGGCCACCAGACTCGGTTGTCCGCCGGCGGCCCACAAGTCGTCAAGCAGCATCGCCATGACGGCCGGTCGGTCCGCGTTGCTTTCGGCCAGCCGCATCGGCGACCGCTTGTATTGCGTGCGCAATCGACTTTCTTCCGCTTCGCAGCGACGCGTCGGATCGGCCAGCGGTGACGCGGTGCGCACAACAACGGCCAGTTTCAAACGCAATCGATCGAGGGCGACAGAACGGTTTTGCGCTTGACTGCGTCGCTCGGTGGCTTCACCGAGATGCCCGCTCGGTCGATGCTCCAAAAAAACCCCCGAACTGGTCTTGTTGCGATGCTGCCCGCCGGGCCCGCCGCGGCGCTGCGTCCGCAAATCGCACTGCTGCAACAAACGATCAGGCGGTAGCGTCGCCGGATGCGGCGGTTCGGCCAACGGGATGGAAAGCAACGTCGTTGCGTCGGGCCATTGAGCTTCTTGAGTCATTCGATCCAGCGTATCAGCGCATCTTTGGCACGATCAAACAGTGACCGCCTCGGCAGATGAACCACCGCCCGGCACGTCGCGCCCAAGTCGGCCATCAGATCGGCATCGGTAAATTCGGGCAATGGGCAAACCATTTGAAAGACCGCCGCCGGCGCCAACGATGACGTGTCGTTCCGGTCCGCGGCGGATACTTGGCCGATTCGAGTGCGGATCGCTCGACCCGAACGTGTCCGCCACGAAACCGTGACCGGGTATCCGGCGGTCACGACGTCTCGCTGCTCGGCATTGATCGTCAAGACTGCCACCATCCGCTGGTCGCGAGCCAACCGGCACCAACCGGATTCCGGTGCGATCGAGCGTCCCCGTTGATCGCGAAGCCGATAACCGACGGTGCGAGTCTGGTCAGCCAGCTTCATCGAACGCCGGTCCAGCTTTGCCGAAACCGGAATCAACCATCCGTCGTGCGGCGCGACCACGCGACGTTTTTCGATGTCCGCTTGTGCGGCTTGCAACTCGGACCGTGCGGCTTGCTGTTTCGACTGCGCCAGCAGCCAACGCTGACGCGCCGCGCCGTGTCGTGATGACGAAGTGCGGTTCGCCTCGGCTTCTAGATCGGCGACCGCCAATACGGTTCGGCATCGAATCATTTCCAGGCGGGCTGCGGTGTCGTCCACGCTGGCCAACCACTGCCCCGCTGCGATCGGATCTCCGATTTCCGCACCGACGTCGATCAACCGAGACTCGGCCGGCAGATAAATCGTCGTGGCGTCGGCCGCATCGACGAAGCCCGTTGCGTGTTGATAAGCGGGCAGCGGATAAAACAAGATCGCCGAAAGCAAAATCGACCCACATCCCGAAACGGCATAACGACGAATCGCGGGAACACGATCCCAGGGCGCCCGGCCCAGGACCACGCCGGCGATTCGTCGCAGTCGACCGACGCCGATTCGCATCGCGACCGCCGCGATCACCGCGACGCCCAAACCGCCGACGCCGATTCGGTCGAATAACCAAAGAACCACGCCCGCGATCGCGAACATGACGGTCAAGCGATAAGCCGAGGAAGCGAGATGGTAGACGGCCAACCATGCCGACCTGGCGGTGCAACGGGTTCGTGCCGACGGCCTACCGAAACTCATCAACGCCATCACCTGTTCACGAAACGCCGTCGCCGATTCTTGTCGGAGGTTCGCGCTGTCGATCAAGTCCGACAAAACGTAGTAGCCGTCGTACCGCATCAACGGGTTGGCGTTGAACAGGATCGTGCTGACGCTGCAGACCACAATGACGTTGACGGCGTGCATTTGCAGAACCGCCGCTTCGCTGACGCACCAGAGCCCTACCGCCAAAGAAGCGATGACCAATTCGACGTAGATGCCGGCCACCATCACCGCGGCACGTTTGATCGACGACGACTCCCGCCAAATGTCCGTCACGTCACAGTAAGGGCACGGGATGCCGCAAAACAGGAACACGCCGACGCGTCCCGGCCTTGCCCCCGCCCGGTGACACATCATCGCGTGCCCGAGTTCGTGAGCGATTTTCGTCGACACGAAACAGATCAGCAACACCGACGGATCAGAACGGCTCAGGAATTCCGGCAGTCGCGCGAGATCCGCGGCCAGCGCCCGCATCTGGATCAGCAGGGTCAAGGCGGCGACCGAGATGGCGGCGATCCAAAACATCACCGCCGTGGGCGAAAACAGCCACCACGCAAGGGCATCGCACCGCGCGGCGAACCGTCCGATGTCCGCCAGCGGAATCTGAACCGCCAACGGGGAGAATCCTGCCCGGCGTTTCGGATCACGCGTGCGAGTCCAACCGGCGGCACGGGCGAGAGACCAATCTTGCGTGTCGGCCACGCGTCGCCCGAACGAGGACCAGACCTTGGCCGTCGTGCGAGTGAAGGTCTGGCTGATGTCGCACGCGATGATCCGATACCGTGACGAAAGATCGTCGGCCCCCAAAACATTCAAATCGCGGCGAAGCACCCGAGTCGCGTCGAGGTCAGTGGGATTCGGCGAACGATTCATCGCGAAAAACTCTGGGCGTCCGGCCTCAGATCGGCCCGCCACGACCTTTCGATCGCGGCTCGCGACGGCGTGCGGCCGGATCGCTGGGAATTCGACACGTCCTTCCCACGCGTGGCGATTTCCAATCGGACGTCGGTGCCGGGATACAGCTCCCAACGGGTTTGTCGCCCGTCGTCCGTGGTGACCAAGCGATTCTGGATGCTCCCGCGCACCCTGACGAATCCTCCGGGCAGACGAACCGGATCCACGGAAACGATCCGACCGGGCAAATGACGTTGCATGCCGCTTGCCGGGTCTTCCCAGCGAACGTTGAAGGATTGATCGACGAGTTCGTTCGGGTCCCTTTGCCGGACCGACACCAAAGCGTCGACGTTCAACAGGTCGACGGTAACGAGACGAGCGATCGTGTCTCCCGCCGTGACCCATTCGCCGGCGGCCTTGTGAAGCTCGATCACCAAGCCGTCGGTCGGCGCACACACTCGCAATTCGCTGATCTGCTGTTTGATCGTCCCCAGTTCGGCTTCGCCAATCTGGACGGCGGTCGCTGCACGCAAACGGTCTTGGCGGGCTCGCTTCTCCAATAGTCGCAGTCGCTGCGTCGACGCCGGTGACGTGCCCGCGGAACGATGATTTTGCTCGGCTTCCTTCAGCATGGTCGTGGCGATTTGCACTTCGGTGTCGTCCTCCGCGTCTTGCTTGGCGGCTTGAAGCCGTAGTTCCGCGATCCGTCGCCGCATCTGTAGGTCCCGATCGTCTTGCAGAATCAAGCAGTCACCGGCGGCGATTCGCTGGTTCAACTGGACGACGACTTTGTCGATCAAGCCGCTGCGGATGGCGGGCACGTCGACGTCACTACCGAAGGAGACGACGCAATCGTCGACTTCGATCCATTGTTCACCCGGGGTCGCCGCCGTCACCGGACCCGCCGTGACGGCAAAACCCGCAACGACGACTACAGCGAAGGCCAACCGCCACAACCGCGCGTCTTTCCCGACGTTGGACGTCAGAGAGAGAAGAGACAGGAAACCGTCGATGAATCCGTTCACGGCGTCATCTCCTGTTCAAGCGTTTGGTGATTCCCCAAATGAAGCCCGACGAAATCCCGAACGGCGTTGACCGCATCTTGGGTCAGTACGTAAGCGAGCGGGGCACGATCGCAGCGGAACAGGACACGCAGGGGCATGCCCTCGTGGAACGATTCGGACGAAAACCGTTGGACGTCCGAGGGAATCGACAAACTGACCAAGGTCGTTTCGGTCGCTTCGTCACGGACGATCGTCGGCCCGATTCGTTCGACCGCGGCCTCCCATCGTTGCTCGCGCGCGGCGGTCGGGCTGACCGTGACGCCAAGCGATTGCGCTGCCCTCGCACGGCGGATGCCGGCCAATCGGTGCTGTGGGACTTCCGCTTCGACGAACCAAGACGAATCCTTTCGGATGACCTTCATCAGCGGTTCGCCGAATCGAACGGGCCGCTCGGAAAGCCGATCGCGGAGTTCCCAAGAATCGACGTAGCCGTCGTGCCGGGCGGTGATCCTCAAGGAAGCTTGCACCAAGCGGAGATGCTCGATCTGTTTCGCGATGCCTTCCAAACGTAGTTCTGACACCCGTCGGAGCGAATTCGTGTGGCTGCGCTCCTGATTTTCGCGGCCGTCCAAGCGGATCAAATTCTCGGTTTGAGCGGCGAGTTCCGCCTGCAATCGCAGTTGATCGCCCTGCAGAGATGTGATTTGATGCTGCAGTTGGGAATCTTCCAGCGTGATCAGCGGGTCGCCGCGGCGGACGAACTGTTGATGCGCAACGTGGACGGCGGCGACGACCGCGTTTCGCGGAGCACAAACGGCCTGCCAATCACGCGGCCGAAGCACCGCCGACGAGGTCACCGTCATGCGAACGGGCAAGAACGCCACGATCAACAGCAAAATCGTCCCGATGATTGCGATCCTCCGCCGCGTCTTCGCCCGCCCGGTTTGACTCATCGATGCACCGGAGCCGACGCGAAGCCGGCCCAGTCCGAACGGACCGGCTTGCCACCTCGCGACGCCCATCGCTTGCCCGGCAACCTTGGCGACTCGGGTCACTTGAGTTCGCAAACCGTCATCGATCGCTTCGTCCGATTGCCGAACCAAGCCCAACAGTTTGTAAGATTCGGCGTCGTCGATCGGTTCCAGGACTTCCAAGCGTAGATCGTCGTCGGAATCCTCGACGGGCTGCTCGGAAACCGTCGCGTCGGCTCCGTCTTCGCTGGCCCGGATCAGCCACTTCACCCCGGCGGATTGATGATCGATCTGTTCGACATGACTGACCGCGACGACCCGCGGCGGCGCGCCGTTTTCCACCAGAGCGACACGGGCGAACGGAAAGGTTTCGGCCGTGAAGTCTGTCACCGCTTCGGCGATGCTGCGAGGGTCGGTCAGGGGTCGGATTCGCTCGGCGAAGCGATCGATCTGCGACGTCAATGAAGCATCGCGGCGCAGCGTCTGCATCAACCGGTTACGCAGAAATTCGCCTGCCAGGTCGGCCATCTGCGCGACGAATCGGAGGTAGCCCCGTTGGGCCGTCGTGCCGCCGCCGGGTTCCAGAAAAACTTCGATCAAGTAGTCGGCACTGTCTTCCTCCGCTTCCCCCTCGGGGCCCGTCGTCGGCACCACGACCACGCCGACCAGCGCCGCGGGAAACTCGCTGGGGTTGGCCGGGATGTCAGGATCGGTCGCTCCCGGTGTCGAAGGCACCACACTGGGGCCGGCGCCGTCGGCGATTTCTTGCAGCAGTCTTCGGTGGGCGTTGATCGAATTCGGCGGCAGCGTCTGATCGGTACACCGCCCCAAACGCGCAACGACGCGAAAATCATGCGGCGACGTTTGATGCCAGATCACCACACCTTCGGCGGCCATGACCCGCAGGATGCGATCGGTCAGGAACATCCAGTACTGGGATTCTGTACGACCGGAGCGGCTCGCCCCGGCGACTTCGCGGACGATTTCGCCGATCTCTCGTTCGGTCTGGCGGACCAACAGGTCCGGAGTTCCCGATCGCCGGGCCCGTGCGTCACCATCGCCGCCGGCGGATGCCACGGACTGAAAAACGAACGGCTGATCGGCGGTCGCCGGTTTCACGACTGGCCTGGGTGTGCGGACGCGAGCGGTAAGCCATGGTTCGGTTCGGCAGCGATTCGGGATCCTCAGCGGTGATCCGGAATCGGCCCGGCAAACCGAGTCATCAGCGTCGGGACTAGCAAACGCAGACGCCACCGGGCAAGAGGAATGGCGGAACCCGGACCGCCTCGGCGGGATCCGTCTGGCCCGCTCGATCGGCCCGCTCGCTCCGCCCGATCGATCGGACGGGCCGATCGATTTCAAGTCCTTTCGGTCGGCAAGGACACGGGTCTTCGATTCGTCCACTGGTAAAAACCTGTCCGAAGACGATCATGAGTTTTTCGTTCGCTCCCCACAGCACTCAGGCCGAGTCTCGTCATGCCCATCACCACCCGTTCCGTGACCGTCGATGCCGGGCAAATCGGACGGGTGGATTTGGTCGTCCGTCGAGTCACCGATTCGTCGCGCAGCCAAGCGGCCGGCATGATCGACCACGGCTGTGTTTCGATCAACGGAGTCCGGTGCGATTCGACCGGCAAGACCGTCGCGATCGGCGATGTCGTTGCGGTTTGCTACAACACCGATCAGCGATACAAGGAAAAGAAAAGGAGTTGGGACGATCGGACGTTTCGCGTCGTGTTCGAAGACAGTTACTTGATCGTCGTCGACAAGTCCGCCGGCACTCTGACGGTTCCGACGGAGAACAACGAACGCAATTCACTGGTCGATCGTGTCTCGGTGTACCTCAGCCATTCCCGGGGCAATCGCGACGCTTGGGTGGTGCATCGTTTGGACCGCGTCGTCAGCGGTTTGTTGGTCTTCGGCAAAGAAGAAATTTACGCCAAGCAGTTGATCGAGCAGTTCAAGCACCAAAAGCCCGAGCGACGGTACATCGCGATCGTCGCCGGCGTCGTGAGCGAAGACGAAGGAACGTTTCGTGACCACTTGGCGACCGGGAACAACTTAGATCGCTACGTCACCGCGCCGTCCAAGGGCACTGAAGTCGCCGTGACGCATTACAAGGTGCTCAAGCGGATGTCGGATACGACGCTCGTCGAAATCCGCTTGGAAACCGGCAAGCGTAACCAGATCCGTGTGCAGTTCGCCCAGGCCGGGCATCCCGTCATCGGCGACCCGAGGTACAAGAAAGATCAAGCGACGCATCGGCACTGGGTGCGTTCGCGGATCGCGCTGCACGCGAATTTGCTGAGCTTTCGTCATCCCGTTACCGGTGAACCGATGACGTTCGAATCGCCGGTTCCCCCGGCGATGGAAAAATTCGGCAAGCACGCCGGTTAACGCGGGACGATGCCGGCAACGGAGAAAGTCACCGGTCGGAGCTCAAGACGTGGCAGCCGGTTGGGGACGTTTTTTCGGTTTGAAAATTTCCGTGGCGGTGCCGAAGTGGATCTCGCCGGCGTTCATCAGCGTTTCGGACAGCGTCGGGTGCGGGTGAATGCTGTCGGTGATGTCGTGGACTTCGCACCCCATTTCGATCGCCAAAACGGCTTCGGCGATCAATTCCCCTGCCCCCGATCCGACGATCCCGCAACCGAGGACGCGATGCGTTTCCGGGTCGATGATCCATTTGGTCATGCCGTCGGTGATGCCCAACGCCTGGGCACGACCGCTGGCCGCCCAAGGATAGACTTCGACGTCGA
>Ga0102938_10001305_pt1 | contig 18855 bp, 19 predicted proteins | sample SalPonR2_B_D2_MG_FD_84516 | JGI IMG/M metagenome (GOLD analysis project Ga0102938, IMG submission 84516) | Salt pond soil microbial communities from South San Francisco under conditions of wetland restoration - Salt Pond MetaG R2_B_D2_MG | ecosystem: Environmental > Aquatic > Marine >...
GCACGATACCCTTGGCGCCGGCACCGGGCCCCGGCAACTCGCGGCTTTTGTAAACACCGGTCGCGATCAGGATTGCATCATGCTTCGCTCGCAACTCTGCAAAGGAAATATCCGTACCGACGTCGCAGTTCATCACGAAGGTCACGCCGCCCTGTTCAAGCTGCTCGACCCGGCGCATCACCACGTCCTTTTCAAGCTTGAACCCGGGGATTCCGTAGGTAAGCAGGCCCCCGGCGCGATCATAGCGATCATAAACCGTAACCTGTACGCCGGCCTGCCGCAAAACATCGGCCGCTGCCAGCCCGCCGGGCCCGGCACCGATGATGCCGACCGATTCCGTGCGTTCCTGAGACGGCGTGATCGGCTTGACCCAGCCTTCCTCCCATGCCGTGTCCGTGATGTATTTCTCGACCGATCCGATGGTCACCGTGCCATGTCCGGACTGCTCGATGACGCAATTGCCCTCGCAAAGACGGTCTTGCGGACAGATGCGGCCGCAGATTTCAGGAAAGGTGTTGGTGGCCTGGCTAAGCTCATATGCCTCCTGCAAACGCCCTTCCGCCGTCAGACGCAGCCAGTCGGGAATGTTGTTGTGAAGCGGGCAATGGCTTTGACAATAGGGAACGCCACACTGGCTACAGCGGGCGGCCTGCTCCTTGGCCTTGGCGTCCGCATACTCTGCGTAGATTTCCTTGAAATCTTCCCGACGTGTTTCGGCCGCACGTTTTTCCGGCATGTCACGCTCGACAGTCACGAATTTCAACATCGGTTGCTTGGACACGGCTTCGGCTCCACGATTTTTGGAAGTTCGGTTTCTCTTACTGCATGTTCCACGGCAATTAAAGTCAATTATACTGACCTTAATTGATTTATTCAGCCCTGTTCATAGGGGATTTTAAGAAAAGTACCATGAAACTGGTTCCGAATCGGACCTAATTGCTGTCTTTTATCCGAATCACAATGGTTTATAGGTAGGTTCAGTTTCAGGCGGGGCAAAACATATGCCATTATTTCATTTGATTCTCGTTGCCGCCATCCAGGGACTGACGGAGTTTTTGCCGGTTTCGTCTTCGGGACACCTTATTCTACTGCCCAATCTGACCGGCCTGGAGGACCAGGGCCAGGCGATCGATGTCGCAGTGCATGTCGGCACGCTTTTGGCTGTCATGCTCTACTTCTGGTCTGACGTGAAACTGGCGATCGGGGGGCTACCCCGCGCCATGACCGGCAAGATCGACACCGAGGGTTCAAAACTGGCATTTCTGATGGTGATCTCGTCGATACCGGTGGTCGCCTTCGGGTTGCTGCTGAAATTGACCGGCCTCGACGAGGCGCTTCGTTCGATCGCCGTGATCGGGTGGACCATGCTCATCTTCGGCATTGTGCTGTACTGGGCCGATCAGGCCGGGGCCACGGATCGCAAGGCAGAAGACTGGACAATGCGCGACGCCATGGTGATGGGCGTTTGGCAGGCCATCGCCCTGATCCCGGGCACATCAAGATCCGGTATAACGATCACAGGAGCGCGCTTTCTGGGCTATGCACGGCCGGATGCGGCGCGACTGGCCATGCTCATGTCGATCCCGGTCATTATCGAAACCGGTGCGCTTTTGACCGGCGAGGCCGCGTTGAAGTCTGATCTCGGGGTGCTTCGGGACGGCGCAATCGCGGCGGGCTTTGCCTTTGTCGCCGCCCTGCTGGCGTTGTCGCTGATGATGCGCTTGCTGCGCAGCGTCAGCTTTACGCCCTATGTCGTTTACCGTGTGATCCTGGGTATTTTCCTGCTGATCGTGGCCTACACTTAGCCGGCGCGCAGGTTCTTGGCCGAATCCTTGATCGCCTTGTATTGACCACCGGGCCGGAACCGCCACAGGTAATCAGGCAGAACCGCCTCGGTCGCGATCTGCTTTATGCCCAGATCGGCAAGCGTTCGCGCCCCATCCGATACAACGTTGTCGCGCCGCAAGCTGCGCACCTGATCGCGCGTGATCTGGGCCTTGACCAGCCCGCCGGTCAGGAACTGAACAGCCTCCATCGCCGTGGCCATGACCGATGCCAGCCAGAACGGGATGTTCACGATCAGGCGCCGCCGGCTGATCACGCCCAGCATCTCCTGCATCAGGTCACGGAAACTGTTCACGTCCGGCCCGCCCAGCTCATAGATGCCCGGGGTCGCGGTGCCTTCGACACCCATTGCCGCCGCTTCGGCCACGTTGTCGACATAGACCGGCTGAAATTTCGTATCCGCACCGACAACGGGCAGGATCGGTCCCAGTCGGGTCATTGCGGCAAACCGATTGAAAAACGCGTCTTCGGGTCCGAAAACGACCGAGGGCCGCAGGATCACGGATTGCGGCATATGCGACAGAACGGCCTGTTCGCCCTGCGCCTTGGACTGGCTGTAAAGGCTGTCCGACTCTTCGTCCGCGCCGATGGCCGAGATATGCACCATGCGGGCCACGCCCTCTTCTGCGGCGATGCGCGCGATCCTTTCCGCGCCCTTGTTCTGAATCGCCTGGAAACTGTTGCGGCCGCCCTTGTCGAAGGTCCCAACGCAATTGACGACCGCATCCGCGCCCTGCATCACCGACCGCACGCTGTTGTCGTCGCGGATGTTGCAGAACACCGGCTCGACCTGTCCGACAGCGCCATAGGGTTTGACATGCATCGCCTCATTGGGGCGCCGGACGGCGACGCGCACGCGCCATCCCGCCTTGGCCAATCTGCGCACGATATACCGACCGACGAATCCAGAACCGCCGTAGATGGTGACAAGTTTCGACATGCAAGGTCTCCGGGCTGATGCCTTTCGAGGTTCTTCCTAGCGCCGCAAACGTCTCAGAACAAGGTGATTTGGATAAACCCTCCTATCGCATCAAATCGGCGTTGACACGCTTCGGCCAGAGGTCTAAACGCCCCTGCACGACACCTGCCCAGGTGGCGGAATTGGTAGACGCGCTAGCTTCAGGTGCTAGTGTCCGTACGGACGTGGAGGTTCGAGTCCTCTCCTGGGCACCATTCCCTCCACGAAGGGAATGAAAATGGCGAACCACCTTTACCAGAACGATCTTCCAGATGGCCTTGATCTTGGTCCGATCGTTGCGATCGATTGCGAAACCATGGGGCTGAACCCGATGCGCGACCGGCTGTGTGTCGTGCAGCTGTCGGGGGGTGATGGCAACGCGCACATCGTGCAGGTCGCGCAAGGCCAGACCAGCGCACCAAACCTCCAGGCACTGCTGACAGACGCGACTGTGCTGAAGCTGTTTCACTTCGGCAGGTTCGATATCGCGGCGATGTACCACGCGTTTGGCGCGTTGGCCGCACCGGTCTATTGCACCAAGATCGCAAGCAAGCTGGTGCGCACCTATACCGACCGCCATGGCCTGAAGAACCTTCTCCAGGAACTGATCGATGTGGATATCTCGAAACAGCAGCAGTCCTCGGACTGGGGTGCGACGCGCCTGACCGAGGCGCAGCTCGAGTATGCGGCATCGGATGTCCTTTATCTTCACCGCCTTCGCGAGGTGCTGAACGAACGGCTTGAGCGTGAGGGACGGATGGATCTCGCCGAATCCTGTTTCGGATTCTTGCCGACACGGGCCCGTCTGGACCTTGCCGGGTGGCCCGAGCTGGACATATTTTCGCATTGATCATGGCATGGCAGGACAACTTTCATTCACGTTTCGTCGCCTGGATGAAGATCATCCTGCCGCTTGCCGCGCTTGGCCTGCTGTCGACGCTTTTTCTGATCTCGCGGAATTTCGATCCGACCAAATCGATCCCGATCGCCGAGATCGATCTTGAGCAGCGTGCCCAGGATCAGGGCGCGACAAACGCCGCTTTTGCCGGGGTGACGCGCGGCGGTGACGAAGTTCTGCTGAAGGCCGAAGCCGCTCGGCCCGACGCGGATGACCCACGTTTGATCCGTGCCGAAACCATATCCGCACAAATCAAGTTGAAGTCCGGTGCGGTCATCGATGTCACGTCAGATCGCGCCGACATGCACCAAAGTCGCTACTCCGCCACGCTTGAAGGAAATGTGGTTCTGGAAACCTCGACCGGTTACCGCATGACCAGCGATCAAATCGACACCCGGTTCGATGACCTGTATGCCGAAACGCCCGGGCCTGTCGAAGGCTATGGCCCACCTGGCGATCTGAGCGCAGGAAGAATGGTGCTGCACGGGGACCAGACACCAGATAGCGCACATTTGCTTTTCACCGACGGGGTCAAGCTGATATACACCCCACAGATTTCCGAGGAATAGATCGACGTGACCCTGTTCGCCCGCTTCACGCTTGCCGCCTTTTTCATGGCAATCGCCCCCATTGCCATGGCCCAGGGCGCACAAGTCGCCTTTGGCAATACCCAGCAGGACAGCAGCCTTCCGGTCGAGGTGACGGCCGACAATCTCAACGTCAACCAAAGTGACGGAACCGCCGTGTTTACCGGGAACGTGCTGATCGGGCAGGGCGAAATGCGGCTGTCGGCTCCTCGTGTTCTGGTGGTCTACAAGGATGACCAGAGCGGGATCGAGGAACTGCGCGCCTCTGGTGGTGTCACCCTTGTCAGCGGCGAGGACGCCGCCGAGGCGGCCACCGCTGATTACAATGTCGATACCGGCGTGATCGAAATGCAGGGCGATGTCCTGCTGGTGCAGGGCATCAATGCCCTGACCGGCGACAGGATGTTTGTCGATACCCGCGCCGGCACCGCACAGGTCAGTGGCCGCGTGAAAACGATCCTGCAGCCGGGCGGCGAGAACTGAATGATGGCCAAACCCGACCTGAAAATCGCACATGAAAACACCGGCCTGTCGGTGAGTCACCTGCGCAAAAGCTATAACAAGCGTGTTGTTATCCGGGATGTTTCGCTGACCCTCAACCAAGGGGAGGTTGTTGCCCTCCTGGGGCCGAACGGGTCAGGCAAGACCACGACCTTCTATGCGATCGCCGGGCTGATCCATCCCGAAGGCGGGCACGTTTACATCGATGACCGGGATGTCACCAACCTGCCCATGTACCGGCGCGCCAAACTGGGTATCGGGTACCTTCCGCAGGAAATGTCGATCTTCCGTGGCATGTCCGTCGAAGACAACATCATGGCAATCCTCGATATTTCCTACTCGGACCGGCACAAGCGCCGCGAGCGGCTCGAAGAGCTTCTATCGGAATTCTCGATCGAACATCTGCGCCGCGCGCCCGCACTGGCCCTGTCGGGGGGTGAACGCCGCCGGGTCGAGATCGCGCGCTGCCTGGCCGCGCATCCGAAATACCTGCTACTGGATGAACCGTTTGCCGGGGTCGATCCGATTTCCGTTGGGGATATCCGACACCTCGTTTCCGATCTCAGGAAACGCGGGATCGGCGTGCTGATCACCGATCACAATGTGCGCGAAACGCTCGAAATCGTGGATCGCGCGTATATCCTGCATGACGGGCAGGTTCTGATGTCGGGCACCCCGAATGAAGTGGTGGAAAACGAGAACGTCCGCCGGGTCTATCTCGGCGACAATTTCCGCATCTCCTGAAACAGAGTGTTGCACCGCGCAAACGGTCGCGATCACGTCGAACTGCATTGACAAGTCATACGGAAAGCGCCTCAATTGGAGTATGACATCCTTGGTCTCCGTGCTGTCCTTGCCGTGGCCCCAGCAAAGCTGGAGCGGCTTTGAACAAACTGAGACAATGTCATTTATTCTCGCAAAGGGCTGAGGTCGCATCGGGTCACAAGGCCTGCACTTCAACCCTGTCGGCAAGTCGGAGGAGACGAAATGCGTTATCAGATCAGTGGAAAGCAGATTGATGTAGGCAGCGCGCTGCAAACGCATGTGCAGAACGAACTGAACACCGTGATTGAGAAATATGCCGAGCGCCCGACCGACGCTCATGTCATTTTCTCGAAGAGCGCCAGCGAGTTCGTTTGCGAAGCGACCATCCATCTGTCCACGGGTCTTACGGCGCAGGCAAAGGCACATGCGCACGAAATTTATGCAGCTTTCGACAAGTGCAGCGAGAAGATGGAAAAACAGTTGCGCCGATACAAGCGTCGCCTGAAAGATCATCACAGGGATCGCGTTGAGCCGGTTGAACTCTTGCAGGGTTCCGCATATATCCTCGCTTCCGAAAGCGAGGCGGAAGATTCGGAGCCAGATAGCCTGCAGCCGATCATCGTGGCCGAGATGGAAACCAGAATTCCGTCCCTGTCCGTGGGAGAGGCCGTTATGCAGATGGAGCTTGCGGGCGCTCCGGTTCTCGTGTTTCGCAACGAGGGAAAAGACGGGGTGAACGTTGTTTACCGTCGGGATGACGGGAACATCGGGTGGATCGACCCCGACATTTAGGGCCAAGGCTCGTCAGGGCCGGCCAGGGCGGAGCGGTAAGGAATGGAATTGTCTACAATCCTCAAACCTGAGGCTGTTCGCGTATTGTCTTCAGTGTCCAGCAAGAAACGCCTGCTGCACGAACTGGGTTCGATTGCGGAATCCGCCTACGGCCTTGACCAGTCGCGCGCGGCTGAGGCGTTGTTGGAACGTGAAAGTCTTGGGCCAACCGGCGTGGGCCATGGTGTGGCCCTACCGCATGCGCGACTTGAAGGTGTTGACAGCGTTGTCGGTGTTCTGGTGCTTCTGGAAACACCGATAGACTTTTCCTCTGTCGATCGGCAGCCCGTTGATCTGGCATTTTCGCTGTTCGCGCCCGAAGATGCCGGGGTCGAGCATCTCAAGGCACTTGCGCTTGTGTCCCGCACACTGCGTGATCCCTCGATCTGTGCCAAGCTGCGGTCGAATAACGACCCGGCCACTCTTTACACCATCCTGACCGAATCGCAGGCCGTGCAGGCTGCCTGACAGTCAGCTTTTCCCCCAGGGACGAAATCCGAACATAAGGTAGTCACGCTGATAGACATCGCTGGCCAGCGCCTCGATCTCGTCGTCGTAAATGTCCGACAAGGCGAAGGGCGCATCGGGAGCGGCGCGGCCCGGGCTTGACGGTTCGGCATAGCCGACCTGACGCGCCAAGGCCGGCAAGGCCGAGTTCAGTTCATCCTCTCGCAGGATCATGTCGGGCAGGGCGAAATTCGCCATACCCTGCAGGGCGGCGGTCTGCGTGGCCCAGTGCGCATCGATCCGGATATTGGTCTGCCCGGCCAGGTTTGCGCGCAGAAACTCCAGAAAGGCGACAAAGGCTGCCCGGTGCGCACGCCGGTCATAGCCCTCATCAGGGCCGCCTCCGGGAATTGGAAGCTTGTGAAAGTTGCGCAGCGTTTTGCGAATATCGGAAAAACAGCCCGGCCCGGTCTGCAGGATCTTGTTGCAGAAGGCGGCATGGGCCCGGGCGATCGGATGACGCAGCACGGTAAAGCTGCGATGACCCTTGTTGCGCCGCTTCCACTGTCGCAGGCCTTTCTGGTTCAGCTTGGTCGGCAGCGTATCAACCGGGACACCATCCAATTCCGCGATCCAGTCACACACCGTCTGTTCGGGCCCGGATCGTATCGGCATATACAAAAGCGGCGCATGCGCCCCGGTCACGAAGCCCGGAACAGCCGCCCCGCGGCGCGGTTCGAAATTCGGTGTGCGTGTCAGATTGAACGGGTCGATGCCCGACAAGGCATGTTCCATTTCCTTGAAATTCGACACCTTGTCCTCGAGCGAACTCGGGTTCTGCTTCTTGAGGGATGTATCAAGCTCTTCGAGGCGTTCGTCACTCCCCAGGAACTGGGCCAGGCCATTGATGACATCGACGTCCTGAAGATCCTCATAGGCGATATAGAAGGCCGTCTGGCCTGTGCGCTGCAGCCGGTTCAGCAGAAAGACCTGAAAGGATTGAAGCCGGGCCACATGTGTTTCGAACTCCATCCCGTCGAACGCCACCTTGCTATCCTTGCGGCGCTTGACGTTGGTCAGTTTCCACTGGCCCGTGGCCTGTGCGATCTTCCATGACACGTAACTGTCCAGCGGATTGCGCGTCAGGATGATCTTGGCGCAACGCGCGTCATCCAGACAGATGTCCAGCACGCGCGGATCATGGTCATGGAAAAACCGAAACCCACCAAGACCGGTGGTTTCACTCTGTATTGCCGCGATCAGGCGGGCCGGGTCGGCATCGCGCATGGCCTGCGTGACACCTGCAATCTCGGTCTTGTTCGGATAGCCTATGAAATGCGGATTGAACGCCTCTCCATGGCACTCGAACCCCTCAAAGGCGTTCAGGTTCGTTTCCAGAAAATTGGACCCGGTCCGCATCTCGGCGAAAATCACGAAGTAATCGAAGGAGCGCTGCATCCGGGTTTCACCGCACGAGATAAGGTTTGCGTTTTCCGGACTGCGGCTCGTTCTGATGGTGTTCGACCGGGAAGTCGCCCATCAGATAGGGGTGCATACCCTGGTTTTTGAGATTCTGAAGGAACTGACCAAAACCGCTGAGATCAGACATTTTTGGAACCTCGGACAATCCATGCTGAGATTGCTTTCCAATCTCGTCAATGATGGTCTGCAGCGGTTCCATCGGCGCCTCGATGAATTCGGACATGCTCCAGATCCGAACACGCGCCTTGGTCCAGGGTGAGCGCAAAACATCGAGGTGTTTGCTCTCGATCCTTTGCTGACGTGCGGCCTCTTCGCGAATCTCGGAAAAATTCAGGTTGGATTTGAACAGTGGCACCGCCCAGGCACCCGAAATCACCGACACCTGCGCATTCGGATCCTTTGCGATGTCCCATTCGATCTTCTTGATCCGGTCACGGGGGCCAAGTTGAAAACATTGCCGTTCGCCGCGGGTATTCCAGATCAGACTGGCCAGAAAAGCGCGCGGATTATAGTCGCGCAATGCGGCCGAGTCGCTGAGCGCGCCATTCATGACGGTCTGACCACCGGAGAATTCAGCCCGTTCCGGCGCAAAGAGGTTGCCATGAACCCGCGTGGCGGTGACGCGGGCAAGCCAGGGCTCGAAATTCTCGAACAGGTCGTTGAACCCTTCAAAAACCGAGTATTGCGCACAGGTCAGCCCGTTTTCCCGACCTTCAACCGGGAACCGGCTTTGCATGTAAAGACCGGGGCGTCCACGGGTCCGCCGATCGACGGCCTTGGCAAAAATCCGGTCGATCTTGCCCGGATTCGGCTCTGTTCGTTTCATCGCACTGGCCTGATCGGTCAGGAATGCTTCGTAAAGCTTGTCGGCAAAAGGCCAGATCTTGCGCGCGACAAAGCAATCTGATCGCCGCAGAAGTTGAAGGTGGTCATCGTAAAAGATGTGTGGCTTGCCCTGGTAATCGAATTTCGAAAGCGTAAGCGAACGACTCTCAATCTGACGGGAATAGAGCCGCGACAGCGTCTGGAAATAGCTTTCGTCGGGAATCCAGACTGTCCTGAAATACCGATCGTAGATGGCCCTGTCCGGATCTTCGAGTATGGCCGATAGCGTCTGGCGCGTCAGGCACCACCACTGACTGCCCATATGCGGAACGATCCCGTTGGGAATCCGCCGGCGATATCCCACGGTCCGTTGCAGCGCGACATACTTGTCGAACAAGAACCGGTTCTTGCGCCAGGAAAACGGGAACCGGAGCGTAAAGCGTTCATGGTCCAACCCGCCGATGGTCCAGGGAACATCAGCCGTCGTGGCCGACTCGACAAAATCGGTCTGCGGTCGCTCTGCAAGATAATCGATCAGTTCCTGAACCGGCCGAAGCGGCAAACAAGACCCCGATGCCAGGTAGACGTGCCGGACATCCTTGAACTCTCTCAGCATCATCTCCGAGGCGCATTGGGTGGCGGCCACCAGACCCCACGTGCCCCATTCGCAGCGGTGTCGTTTCGAAAAACGAACATGGGGCAGATCCGCCAAGGCCTTTACGAAATCATTGTAGACGGGCTTTGAAACGAACTTGTCGACATGGATGACGATCGGACAACCCGACGCGGCCCAGTGCCGCGCGACCTGCTCTGCGCGGTTGAAGGCCGTGTGAACCAGCATGACGATGCCGACACTCACCTGATCCTGCCCTTCCTCATGCCCAGTTCCCCTTGGACATCAGCCCGAGGATTTCCAATTGGCGCCAGTTTATATATTTCTCGGACCATTTGCACCAAAGGTCCGGGTTGTCCTGAAAATTCTCTGCATATGCTTTATATTCGACACTGCCGGAATAATGCTGCCCGCGCGTCAACTCTTCCTCGGCTTTGGCGGGAAACGTGTTGAGAAACTTGGCGTGCAGCAGGACACCACTGGCGCGTTCACCGCCCCATTCATCATATGTCTTGTTCAAGCCACGCGGCAAAAGCATATGAGTCGAGCTGATATAGGTGTATTTCTTGTCCCATTTGACCAACGGGATCTTGTTCAGGGCAGGGGCCTTTTTGGGGCGATCTGAGAAAAAGACCCGGCTGCGCGGCCCGCCCTGAATCCACAGGTTGCCGTAGCTGCGGTTCTTTTCGATCATGTAATTCCCCGGATCGAACCAGGAGGCGATCTCGATCGGGTCCTGACCCGGAATATAGGGCACGGCGTCAATCCGGCCCTTAGGATACATATCCAGCAGCATTGCGCCAAACGATTTGACCTGACTGACATCAAGCCAGTCGGTCAACGCCCGGATCGGGCGCGTGTCGCAAAACGGGTAGACGAACAATTCATCCGGGTCGACAACCAGCGTCCAGTGGCCATGCCCGTATTTTCTCTGCAGCCAGTTGAGCCAATCGACCCCGAACTTGGATTTCTTGTAGCTGGCCTTTGTCGTCCACAGCGATACATCCGGCTGCTCCGCCAGATACTCGCGTCCGCCATCGCTGCTGTCATTATCCACGATCAGGAAATGCGCCACACCGAGATTGCGATAATATTTGAGGAAGTAGGGCAGGCGAACGAATTCGTCGCGCATCGTCGAGAACAGCAGCACATCGCCGGGCCTGATCTTGCCCGTCCTGTTGACAACCGTCTTGAGCGAGAAATGCTTGCGAAAGGCACGAAGCCTGTGACGCTTTCGGCGCAGCCGCATGATATAAGACTGCAACACGCTCAATTCTCAGTTCCCCACAGCGGACATGATGACCGCGTTAACCCTACTGCCCGATACTTAATACATCCTTGTTCCGGTCTTGACGGGCGGAACGGGACTGAACCGTCTCGGGAAATCTTATTATTCGCGGAAAGATAGGCGATTGTTTCTGTTTCGTAAACGACGGATGATGCGCCGATCATACCCAATTTCCCCGGGACATCAGGCCCATCGCCTCGAGCTGTCGCCAGCTCGTCAGGCGCGTCGATGCCTCGCACCACAGATCTGGATTCCCGGCAAGGGCGTCATAGTAATCGTCATAGAGATCGCTGTTGGCAAAATGCTCCTGCCGGTGTTTCTCCTCGGCCGACCGTTCAACGACGGTGTGCAGAAACTTGGTGTGCAAAAGAACGCCGGATAGCCGCTCCCCGCCCTGGGTGTCATAGACATGGTTCAAGCGCCGCGGCAGCAGAGAATGCGCCGAACTGACATAGGCGAAGCGGCGGTTCCACTTGACCAGTGGTGTTTTTCCCATCGTCGGCGCGCGTTCCGGACGATCCGCGAAAAAGCGCCGCGCCCGCACGCCACCCTGTATCCACAGGTTCTGCAAATCCGGCTTTCTCTGCATGACGTAGTTGCCGCCATCGAACCAGCACAGTGTCTCGAACGGGTCGCTACCCGCCTGATAGAGATGCGATTTCAACGGGCCCTTTGGATACATATCAAGCATCAAAGCCCCAAAGGACCAGCGGCCGTGTCGCTCCAGCCAGTCGGTCAGGGCTGGCAGCGAGCGCGTGTCGTGATGCGGGTAGATCAGGATTTCATCTGCATCCAGCGTCAGGCACCAGTGCCCATGCGCATGCCGGATCTGCAACCATGTCAGCCAGTCGACACCGAAGCGCGACAGCTTGTAACTATGCGCCGTCCGCCAGAGGGACACATCAGGTTGTTCCGCAAGGTATTCACGCGTTCCATCGTCACTGTCGTTGTCCACGATAAGGAAGTGCGACACGCCCAGACTGCGGTGATGCTCCAGAAAGAATGGCAGGCGGATCGCCTCGTTGCGCACCGTCGAGAAACCAAGGATGTCGCCCGGGGCGATCTGCCCCGTCCGGTCGATGACGGGGTCAAGTTGGCGACGCTTGCGCAGCGCGCGAAACAGGAGCCTGCGTCGCTTCCAGCGCAACTTGTAGGCCAATCCTGCCTCCGCCAGCCAAGTCATCGCGTCTGCCTGTAATGTTCCGCCACGGCCCGAGACTCGGCGCTATTTGTCGTAATGTCCAGTTTGATGCCAGCGCCACGCATCCGCGATCATGCGGGTCATGCTAGACCTCACGGGTTTCCAACCCAGTTCCGCCTCGGCCCGGGACGACCCCGAGACAAGCTTGGTGCAATCACCGGGCCGCCTCGGCCCTTCGATCACGGGTACGTCGCGATTGGTCACTGCACCCGACCGTTCGATCACTTCGCGCACGGAAAAACCGGTGCCGGTCCCAAGGTTGAACACCCGGCTTCCCTTGCCATCCTGAAGCCATTTCAACCCCAGAACATGAGCATCCACAAGATCCATGACATGGACGTAATCCCGGATGCAGGTGCCGTCGGGCGTGTCGTAGTCCGTGCCATGAATGGTCAGCGCGTCACGCCGCCCGTCGATCGCATCCAGCATCAGTGGCACGAGATGCGTTTCGGGCTGATGGAATTCGCCCACCTCCGCCTCCGGGTCTGCACCCGCAACGTTGAAATACCGGAAGATCACGTGGGTCAGCCCATAGGCGACCTCGAAATCACGCAGCATATCCTCGATGGCACGCTTGCTGGCCCCGTAGGCGTTGATCGGTGCCTGTACGCTGTCTTCGTCCAGAACGACATTGTCCTGATCGCCATAGGTCGCACAGGTCGAGGAGAACACGATCTTCAGACAGCCCGCCGCGACGGCGGCCTGCAACAAGGTCGACGATCCGGTGACATTGTTGTCCCAGTAGGTGCCGGGATCGCGCATGCTTTCCCCGACCTGGCTCAGGGCCCCGAAATGCAGGATCGCGGAAGGCTGGTAGGCGGCGAAAACCTGATCGAGTTGCGCACGGTCCCGCAGGTCACCCTTTTCGAACGGGCCGAATTTGACCGCGTCCTCCCAGCCAGTGGAAAGGTTGTCATAGGTCACGGGTGTGTACCCCGCAGCCTTCAGCGCCTTGCAGGCATGCGACCCGATGTATCCGGCGCCACCAGTAACCAGAATATTCGTCACTCGACCCTCACGCGTAGGTTATTCAGCCGCCTTGGCCGAATGCGCAATCTCGTTGATATAAGCTTGCAGATCGTCGCGCAGATCCGGGCGATCCAGCGCAAACGCGACCGTGGCCCGCAAGAACCCGCTTTTGGAGCCGCAATCGAACCGGCGCCCCTCGAAGCGAAACCCGAACACGTCCTCGCCCTCATCCCGCGCGGCATCAATGGCATCCGTCAGCTGGATCTCTCCGCCTGCGCCGGTTTTTTTCTTGTTCAGCTTCTGCAGCACGGTTGGCGTAAGAATGTAACGGCCGATGACAGCGAGGTTCGAGGGTGCCTCGCCAAGCTTTGGTTTCTCGACCATCCCCTTGGTCGACACCATACGGCCCATGTCTTCCTTGACGTCCAGCACGCCATAGGCGCAGGCATCCTTTTCGGGAACTTCCATCGCAGCGACCATGTTGCCGCCGGTTTCCGCGAACGCCTCGACCATCTGGGCCAGACAGGGTTTTTCAGCGGCGATAACATCGTCAGGCAGGATGACTGCAAACGGCTCATTGGCAATGAGCCGTCTTGCACACCATACCGCATGCCCCAGACCCAGCGCCTTGTTCTGGCGGGTATAGGCAATCTCACCACTATCCATGTTCGTGGATTTCAGGATTTCGAGCAACTCATCCTTGCCCTTCTTGCGCAGTTCCTGCTCAAGCTGCGGCGCGGTATCGAAATAGTCCTCAAGCGCGCCCTTGCCCCGGGACGTCACGAAAATGAATTCCTTGATTCCGGCAGCGCGCGCCTCGTCGATGGCGTATTGGACAAGCGGCCGGTCGACCAACGTCATGATTTCCTTCGGAACGGATTTCGTCGCCGGAAGAAAGCGCGTTCCAAGGCCCGCAACGGGAAAAATGGCTTTGGTCAATTTGTTGCGCATCAACTGCTCCTGATTTTTTCACACAATACACAAAAAGGCTTTCAAGTGCATTTCGTTAAGGGGAAGAGTTTTGGAATTTTCCACTCTGTCGGGAAAGACCGTGTTTCGGCGCGCCATATTTGCAACGGTTTATGGCATTAGCATGTCAGCCATCATGGCTTCGATACGCTCGATATCCTCGGGATTGTTCAACTCCCAGAATTGCCTGCCACGTGCGTCGACCTCGACACACAGAACGGAACGGCCGTTTTCCAGGAATCGAAGCTGTTCGAGGCCTTCCAGCTGCTCCAAAGGCCCTGTGTTCCAGCCAGGATACGCATCCAGCGCGGCAGGCCGGTAAGCGTAGACACCGACATGATGAAAAACCGGCGTCGCGTCGTTATCCGAATATCGCTCGGGCGTGTACGGGATCACTTCCTTGGAGAAATAAAGCGCGTGGCGGTTTTGGCCGAATACGGCAGTCGTTCCTCCGACGCGCCCATGCGCACGGTCCTCCAGAAACCCGTTCAGGGCGTGGCCATCACAGCGCAGAACAGGCGTTGCGACATCGGCCGATGCGTCGGCCTGCAATCCGGCTACCAGATCCTCGACAAACCAGTGCGGGGTCAAAGGGGCATCACCCTGCAGGTTGACCACAACCTCGAATGAACCGCCCAAAACGGCATGTGCCTCGGCACATCTTTCGGTCCCGTTACGGCATTCATCGGAGGTCATGACGACCTCTGCACCGAAGGCTTCGGATGCCTCGCGGATACGGTCATCGTCGGTGGCCACCACCACACGATCCACCCCACCGACGAGGCTAGCCGCCTCCCAACTGCGCTGAATCAGACTTTTGCTTTCGCCGCCTGCGCCAGTGAGCTGCGCCAAAGGCTTCCCCGGATAACGACTTGACGCATAGCGGGCGGGTATGACGATCAGGACGCTCATCAGGGATTCTTGAGATCCACCTTGGGCGCGTAGGCAATGAAAAACGGATTGGCATAGCCATCCTTGCCATAAAGAAGCGGGCTGTGATCGTCGAACCGTACAACCCGGCCTCCCGCCCCGTGCAAAACCGCATGGCCCGCCGCTGTATCCCATTCCATTGTCCGGCCGACCCTTGGGTAAATGTCGGCCTCGCCCGTGGCCACAAGGCAGAACTTGAGCGACGATCCCGCGCTCTTCATGTCCTTGACGGCGTATTTGCGGATATAGTCATCCGTTGCCTGATCCCTGTGAGATTTACTGGCAACGACCATCAACGCGTCATTATCAGGCTCGGACACGCGTATCGGGGATTGCGGGCCGGTCTCTTCTGGATCAAAGGGCCCGGTTTCCTCGACCGATGTGCCATCGGCAAGCGTATAGAACATACGCTGTCTGGCCGGGGCATAGACGACACCGCGTGTCGGTACGCCGTTTTCCACATAGGCGATATTGACGGTGAAATCACCGCGGCGATTGATGAATTCCTTCGTGCCATCCAGAGGATCCACAATCAGGAATGTTTCGGCCTGCCGGTCATGTGTCGCCGCCTGTTCTTCGGTGACAAGCAATGTATCTTGAAAGGCCGCCCGCAACCCTTCGGATATCAGGGCATCGGCGGCCTCGTCGGCCTCGGTGACAGGGCTTTCATCCGATTTGACTTTGACGTCGAAATCATCCGCCTCGTAAATCTGCATGATGCGCTCGCCGCCAGCCAGCGCCAGACGGCGCAAAACATCAACCAGTCTTTCGTAATCCAAAATCCGCTCCGTTGAACTGTGGCTGCGTGTCAGCCTTGTTGCGGGATCGCTCGGCGCCTCTTATGATACGATGCTAACGGGACAGCAAGAAATCCGTGAAAAAATGTAAAACAGGCAATTTGGCGTTTCAGGCAATGTTTCAGCAAACCAGAAAAAGCTCCGTTGTCGGGTCCGCCCTGACGATCCTGAGCTTGATTTATCATAACACCGTTCGAGATGTTCGGTCCTCTCATAGCAATGCATTCATCGCCTTGGGCACCAACATGCTGACCGCGATCATTTTCGTGTTGGCATTCTATTTCATGTTCTCGGTGCTTGGCCTGAGGGGTGCCAAGTTGCGCGGTGACTTCCTGCTTTACATGATGTCCGGCATTTTCCTTTACCTGACCCATATCAAGGCATTGGGCGCGGTTGCCGGCGCCGAAGGTCCGACATCCCCGATGATGCAGCACGCGCCGATGAACACGATGATATCGATTTGTTCGGCAGCTCTGGGATCGCTCTACATTCAGTTTCTGTCGATGGTGTGCATTTTGTTCATCTATCACGTCGCGTTCAACCCGATTGAGATACACATGCCGATCCAGGCCCTGGGCATGTTCCTGTTGGCGTGGTTCACCGGGTGCGCCGTGGGGCTGGTCATTCTTGCGATCAAACCTTGGTTTCCGACTTTCGTGATGGTGTTCCAGACGGTCTATACCCGCGCGAACATGATTGCCTCGGGCAAGCTTTTCGTGGCGAATACCCTGCCAACCTTCATGCTGAAGATGTTCGACTGGAATCCGCTTTTCCATGCGATCGACCAATGCCGCGGGTTCGTGTTCATCAACTACTTTCCACGCAACACGTCGATCGACTATCCGATCATCGTGGCCAGCGTTCTCATCGTGATTGGCCTGCTGGGTGAATTCTACACAAGGCAGTATGTGTCCAGCAGTTGGTTTGCGCGCCGATGAAACACGCCTGCCTTGCCCTTCTCCTGCTTGCGCTTTGGGCTTTTCCGGTTGCCGCAAACGACCTGCCGGCCTTTCACAATGTCTCGGGCGTCGCGGAAGACGACGTGCTCAACATCCGCGCGGCACCGGGAACGGCGGCGTCGATCATCGGAACCCTGTCGGCAACGGACCGTTTCATCGAAGTGGTCGAAAAAGATGACAGCGGCGATTGGGCCCGCATCAATACCGCGGAGCGGTCCGGCTGGGTGGCGATGCGGTATCTCGCCCGGCGGGCGAACCAGCCGGCAGACACATTGCCACGCCCGCTGAGCTGCGCGGGGACGGAGCCGTTCTGGTCCCTGTCTCTCAAACGCGACCCCAGCGCAGAACTGCGCAATCTCGGGGAAGAGCCACGCCTTTTCACGAATCTCTACAGCGTGAATTCCTCCAACCGGCAGGACAGGTACGCTATCTTTGGCCAAGAAAAGGATGATGATGGCGTTCTGACGGCCGTATTCCATCGCGCCATCTGCACTGACGGCATGTCCGATCGCGCCTATGGCATCAGCCTCGACGTGTTTCTGACGGATGAGACCGGCGTGCAGTTTCTGTCCGGGTGCTGTTCGCTCAGCAGATAAGAAAACATCTTCAATCCACCACGCGGCAGGTCAGGTTGATCCGCCCGGGATTATCAAGCAACGTCGACGTTCCCGGCTTGATCCGGTCGATCCCATGATAGGTCAGCCGTGCGTCGCCGCCCATGACCACCACGTCGCCGGATTGCAGCCAGATCGACTCGGTCTTGCCGCCGCGCGTTTGGTTTCCAATCCGGAACAACCCGTCATCACCCAGTGAAACCGACAGAACCGGCCAACTGAAATCGGCCTCGTCCCGATCCTGATGCAGGCCCATGCGGGCAGCCTCGCCATAGTAATTGATCAAGCAGCAATCGGGCGCACGCGCGTCACTGACCAAGTCGGACCAGATCGACAGGACCGTTTCTGGTATCGGCGGCCATGGAACGCCAGAAGGGTGCTGCGTGGCATAGCGATAGCCCCGCCGGTCCGAAACCCATCCATATTTGCCCGCTGACGTCATGCGGACCGACATCGGCTTGCCATAGGGCGTCATCGGCGAAAAGAGCGGCGCGGCCCGTACCACCGCGCGCAACTCCTCAACAAGTTGTCGCTGCCGCGGCGCAGACAGCAACCCCTTGAAGATACGGAATCCCCTGATTTCCAAATACGACCCGGTCATTTGAGCCTCCGCCTGACCATCATTGATTAGAATTTGGCCTGAAATCCCCGATTCCGGGCCGACGAGTGGCTTGCAGCACCCCTGTCCCCTGCCTATATACCCCACGAAGCGCGGATGCGATGTGTCGGGTCCGCCATTCAACTTGGAACCGGATGCCAAAACGGGTCCGGTCTCCGTTACATCGCCTTAAGAAGAAGGGATCGAAAATCATGTCCAAAGTCATCGGTATTGACCTCGGAACCACGAACAGCTGCATCGCCATCATGGACGGCAGCCAGGCCCGCGTGATCGAAAACTCGGAAGGTGCGCGCACGACGCCTTCGATCGTGGCCTTCACGGATGACGAGCGCCTTGTCGGCCAGCCGGCGAAACGCCAGGCCGTCACCAACCCCGAAAACACAATCTTCGGCGTCAAGCGCCTGATCGGTCGTCGCGCGGATGACGCTGATCTGGCCAAGGACAAGAAGAACATGCCGTTCAACGTCATCGATGGCGGCAACGGCGATGCCTGGGTCGAGGCCAAGGGTGAAAAATATAGCCCCAGCCAGATCTCGGCCTTCATCCTCGGCAAGATGAAGGAAACCGCCGAATCCTATCTTGGTGAGGAGGTGACGCAGGCCGTCATCACCGTGCCCGCGTATTTCAACGACGCCCAGCGCCAGGCCACCAAGGACGCCGGCAAGATCGCCGGTCTCGAGGTGCTGCGGATCATCAACGAACCGACCGCGGCCGCACTAGCCTATGGCCTCGACAAGGAAGACACGCACACCATCGC
>Ga0102938_10001308_pt1 | contig 18835 bp, 20 predicted proteins | sample SalPonR2_B_D2_MG_FD_84516 | JGI IMG/M metagenome (GOLD analysis project Ga0102938, IMG submission 84516) | Salt pond soil microbial communities from South San Francisco under conditions of wetland restoration - Salt Pond MetaG R2_B_D2_MG | ecosystem: Environmental > Aquatic > Marine >...
CCGCTGCACAATCCCGGCTTCGTCCTTGATGACGGCATCCTGCCGGTCGGCGCCTCGCTGATGGCGCGGATCATCGAGCGGCGGATGCCGGTTTGACGCTCAGGACGGGTCAGCGCCCGTTCGCCTCCCGCCAGGCCGCGAAATCTTCGCGGGTCTGCGGGTCCGTAGCCGGGTAGAGGCCGAGGATCGAGCGCCCGGCGCGGACCTGCTCGGTGACAAAATCCTCGAACGCCGTCATCGCCACGGCCTCGTCGGCGATCTCGTCGGCGATACCCGCCGGGATCACCACGACACCCTCGCGGTCCCCCACCACGATGTCACCGGGAAAGACCGGGACGTCGCCGCAGCCGATCGGCACATTGATGTCGATCGCCTGGTGCAGGGTGAGATTGGTGGGGGCGGAAGGCCGGTTGTGATAGGCGGGGATGGCCAGATCCGCGATTTCAGGCGCATCGCGCAGCCCGCCATCGGTAACGATCCCGGCCACGCCGCGCACCATCAGCCGCGTCACCAGGATCGAGCCGGCCGAGGCCGCGCGGGCATCCTTGCGGCTGTCGATCATGAAGACCGAACCGGCCGGGCATTCCTCGATCGCCTTGCGCTGGGGATGGGCGCGGTCCTCGAAGGCAGTGATCGGGTTGAGATCCTCGCGTGCGGGCATGTAGCGCAGGGTGAAGGCGGGGCCGACCATGTTCGGCCCAGTCCGGTTTGGCGCGAGCGGATGCACGTCCTGGATGAACTGGTTGCGCAGGCCACGCTTGAACAGCGCCGTGCACAGGGTTGCGGTGCTGACATGCGACAGCTTCTCGTGGGTGGTCTCGTTGAGGCTCATATCTGTCGTCTCCCGGTATCCGCACCGCCCGGCCAGAGCGGCACGAGCGTTTTCAATCGAAGCGGATGCCCCATTGCGCGATCATGATTTCGAGGCGCTCGCGCTGCTGGTCGGTCAGCGGCCAGGCGGAAGGCGGGCGGGTGGGGCCGCAATCATGGCCGAGCACCTGCAGGGCGGCCTTCACGCCGGTCACGTTGGTACCGTTCATCTCCTCGGCGCGAATCGCCTCGAACTCGGCCATGCCGTCGATCAGCTGCATGGCGCGCGGATAATCGCCCGCTTCCAGCGCCGCATGGATGGCGACGGAACGCTCCGGCCAGACATTGATCAGCCCCGAGGTGAAGCCGCGCGCCCCCACCGCGTAGAGCGGCGGCGCCCAGACTTCGGCCAGCCCGCCGACCCAGACGATCCGGGAGTCGCAGGCGCGCATCGCTTCAGCGAGGCGCAGGGGCGCGGGCGTCGCCCATTTCACACCCATCACGCCGGGAATGGCGCAAAGCTGCGCGATCGCCGCAGTACCGATCCCGTCATTGCGCAGATAGAGCATCAGCGGCAGGCCCTCTGCTGCCTCGGCGACCGCCTCGACATAGGCCACGACGCCGCGCGGAGCGACGAAGGGATCGGGCGGCTGGTGCACCATGATCGCCTGCGCACCCGCCGCCCGCGAGGCTTTGGCGAGGCGCTGCGCATCCTTCACCGAGCGCCCGACGCCGCCGATCAGCGGCACGCGCCCCGCCACATGCTCGGCCGCCGCATGCACCATGCGCTCGGCTTCCTCGATGGTGAGCCCGTAGAATTCGCCGGTATTGCCGTTGGCCACGAGAATATGCACGCCGGCATTCACCGCGCCATCCACGATCGGGGCTAGAAGCTGCGGGGCGAGCCCGTCATCCGCATCGAAAGGTGTGACCAGAATTCCGGATATGCCCGTAAACGCCTGGCGCAGTTGCGCGTGATCCATTGCGATAATCCTCCCCGAAGCCTTCATATCGTTGGGGAAGAACCTATCACCGGCGCATGGCGGGGAAGTTGCGCAATCCTTCACACCCGGATGGCATGAAACGCTTACAAGCGAATGTCCTCGTTGAACACATCAGCGGGAATGGCGTCATGAAAATGTACGCCGATCGCCTCCTCGGTCGCGCGCACCACGCGTGCCGGCGTGTTGCCGATAGTGAGCATCGTTCCGGGTGCGAGGCTCTGCGAAACCGTGAGGCCGGCGCCGGTGCGCGAGAGGTCCAGGACGCGCCCCTTCAGGCGACGACCGTCGGACAAGGTGATGAAAACGCTGCGCTTTGATGGCACCAGCCGCTCACCGGCCCGTTCGTCGCCGAGCCCGAGCGCGTCGCGGTTGGCCAGCCAGGTGAGCTGATCGGCCAGATGCAGGCGCTGCCGGCGCGAGGTGATCATCGACATGGCGAAGCCGTGCGGCATGTGGCGCACGATCTCCCCTTCGAGGCGCCCCAGCAGCGGCAAATGGCAGACCACCCGCTCGCCGATCGCCCCTATGACCGGCGCCTCCAGCGTCAGATTGCCGGGTGAGATCGAAACACTGCGACAGGGGTGGTCCTTGCGATCGGCCAGCATGTAGCGGCCGTCGAGGGCGACATCGACGCGCGCGAAGCGGCGCCGTTCAGCGCCCGGTACGATGGCGGGTTCGCCGGCCGCATGGGGCTCTCCTGCGGTCATGAAGGAACTCCCGTCAAATGAACATGCGATTGCAAGGATAGGCCGGGCTTCCTTTAAGGAGGCTTAAATATCGAGGATTCAGGCGAATACCACCGGAATTACAATCATATAGTGCATTGTTCACTTCCACGCCGCAAGGCGATTCATGAATTGGACTTCCCATTCGTCCATGCTGGCTTAGCTTGCCGTCTACGGCGCGGCATCCTGACGGCGCAAGGGAGAAGGCAGGCCATGGCGGACGGGAACTCGGAAAGGAATCAGGGCGGGCAGCAGATCGCGTATCTGCGATGGCTGAGCATATTGTTTTCCGCGCGGACTGGCTGGCTGCGCTTTGCGCTGCAGAGCTTCGTCCTGAGCATGATCGGCCTGCTGCTCGCGGCGGGTTTCTACATCCTCACCTACCCCGCCCTGCGCGCGGGGCTGATTAACGATGCCATGTTGCTGAATGCTTTTCTGCGCCAGGTCATGGCGAGCGGGCTGCTGATCGTCTTCGTGATCAACGCGATCGGCTTTGCCAATTACCGCGCCTTCGTCGCGCGTGGCAATGACGGGCGCAGTATGGCTGCCGTGCTCGGCGCCGATCTGTTCACGCGCGGCTTCCTTTTCTTCGGCATGCACGCGATCAGCTACTATCTCGCGGCCGAATATTATGGCTCGTTCGGCGGCAATGTCCTGATCGCCCTTCAGGTCGTCGCGCCGACTCTCGCGGGCGCGGCGCATATGGGCAATCTCTCGGGAGTCTATCTGTGGGCGACAGCGATCAGCGCCCTGCCCTTCTTCATGGTTGTACTCGCGCAAGGTACGCGCGGGCGCGGGCGGCTCAACGATCTCGTCCGCGCGGCGCTGACCCGGCTGGGGCGCAGTTCCGGCGAGCACGCCCGCCCCGGCTGGCCGCACCTGCTGCTGGCGCTGGCCGTCTTCATCATCTTTGCTTTCGCCCTCTCGCTCATCGCCTCCCTGCTGGCGTTGGCCATACCAGTGAGCCGGTGAGGGGCGGACAAGGCCCGGGGAGTCAGGTCGCCAAAGCCGTCACCGTTGCCGGATCTGGCTGTGCTGCGTCGTCATCGGCAAAAACCTTCGCGAAGATTTCGGCCTGCGCGATGGCATCGTCCAGCGCGTGGTGCGTATGGCGTCTTTGGGTGCGGTATTGCGGCGGCAGCCGGGAGCGGCCCGCCTGCGAGATCGGCAGGCCGTGCTTGAATGCGATCGCCGTCTTCATATCGAAGCATCGCGAATGTCCGAAAGGTGAATCGTCGAGATAATTCATGAAGTACCAGTATAGCCATGTCCAGTCGAAACTGAGCGGATAAGCAACCAAAACAGGCTTGCCGCCTGCTGCGACGTCCTGGATCCAGGCTGCGATCTCCGCCATCGCTTCGCGCGGATGCGCTCCGCTGACTTTCAGCCCCTCGCGATCGAGACCATTGACCGCGAGTGCTTCCTCTTGGAACTGCTCGGAAATCGGCTTGAACTCGCGATAGATCGAAACCGAATAATCTTTCGGCGCGATGAAACGCATCCCGTCGTGACGCCCGGCGAAGACGAGGTCCACGGAGAGCATGGAATACGGCCCCGGAATCGGGCCATCCGTCTCGATATCCGCAGAAAAATAGACGTCCACGTAGCACTCCCGCAATTTGTATGCATCGTTGCGATCAGGCGTCGAGAGCGACGCGTGAATCATGCTCCATTTGCCCAATGCGCAGTGCCGTCGTCAATCATGCGGGCCAGCTTTTCCGGTCACCTGCGACCCAGACACCGCTCCTCTCTCGACAAGCCCTTGCGCGCCCTCTAAAACCCGCTCGTCCAGAAAATCGCGGCGGGCGCGAGGAAAGAGAGACGGGTCTCCATGAGCGGCGTAAACGAAATCCGGTCGGCATTCCTGAACTATTTCGCCAAGCACGGTCACGAGATCGTGGCGTCGAGCCCGCTCGTGCCGCGCAACGATCCGACGCTGATGTTCACCAATGCGGGCATGGTGCAGTTCAAGAACGTCTTCACCGGCGTCGAGCACCGGCCCTATTCGCGTGCGGTGACTTCGCAGAAATGCGTGCGCGCCGGCGGCAAGCACAATGATCTCGACAATGTCGGTTATACCGCACGCCACCACACCTTCTTCGAGATGCTGGGGAATTTCTCGTTCGGCGATTATTTCAAGCCGCTCGCGATCGAGCTCGCCTGGAACCTGGTGACGCAGGAGTTCGGCCTGCCGAAGGACAAGCTCCTCGTCACCGTCTATGCCGATGACGACGATGCGGCGGATCTGTGGAAGAAGGTTGCCGGCCTGCCCGAATCGAAGATCATCCGTATCGCTTCCGACGACAATTTCTGGCGCATGGGCGATACCGGCCCCTGCGGCCCCTGCTCGGAGATCTTCTATGATCACGGTGACCACATTCCCGGCGGCCCGCCCGGCTCGCCCGACGAGGACGGGGACCGCTTCATCGAGATATGGAATCTCGTCTTCATGCAGTTCGAGCAACTCGAGAGCGGCGAGCAGATCGACCTGCCCTCCCCCTCGATCGATACCGGCATGGGGCTCGAGCGCATTTCCGCCGTGATCCAGGGCACGCACGACAATTATGCCACCGACATGATGCGCGCCCTGATCGGGCAAGTGGAGAATTTCACCAATGTCGATGCGGATGGCCCGCAATCCGCCTCGCACCGTGTCATCGCCGATCATCTGCGCGCCTGCTCCTTCCTCGTCGCTGACGGGGTGCTGCCCTCGAACGAAGGACGCGGCTACGTGCTGCGCCGGATCATGCGCCGCGCCATGCGCCATGCCCAGCTGCTCGGCTCCCGCGACCCGCTGATGCACCGGCTCGTCCCCGCCCTCGTGCGCGAAATGGGCCAGGCCTTCCCCGAACTCGTGCGCGCCGAAGGCCTGATCGAGGAGACCTTGCTGCTCGAGGAGCGCCGCTTCCGCAAGACGCTGGAGCGCGGGCTCGGCCTGCTCGAGGAAGCCGCGCAGGGGCTCGGCAGCGGTGATGAGCTCCCCGGCGAGACCGCCTTCACGCTCTACGACACCTACGGTTTCCCCCTCGATCTGACCCAGGACGCCCTGCGCAATCGCGGTGTCGCGGTCGATCTCGCGGGCTTCGAGGCGGCCATGGAAGCCCAGCGCGAGCGCGCCCGCGCCGCCTGGGCCGGCTCCGGCGAGGCGGCGACGGAAACGGTCTGGTACGGCGTGCGCGAACGCGTCGGCGCCACCGATTTCCTCGGCTACGATACCGAGAAGGCGGAAGGCGTGGTACGCGCGCTGTTGCGCCAAGGCGAGGAGGTTGATGCGCTCGCCCCGGGCGAGAGCGGCCTCGTCGTCTTGAATCAGACGCCGTTCTACGGCGAGTCCGGCGGCCAGGTCGGTGATACCGGCACGATCACCGCGCCGGGCATTCGCGCCCGCGTGACCCAGACCGAAAAGAAGCTCGGCGATCTCTTCGTGCATCACGTCACCGTGGAGGAAGGCTCGCTGCGCAGCGGCCAGCCGGTCGAGCTCACAGTCGATCACGCCCGCCGGGCCGCCATCCGCGCCAACCATTCCGCGACACATCTGCTGCACGAGGCCCTGCGGCTGGTTCTGGGCGATCATGTTGCCCAGAAAGGCTCGCTGGTCGCACCCGAGCGGCTGCGCTTCGATATCAGCCATCCCAAGCCGATGAGCGACGAAGAGCTCGCGCAGGTGGAGCGCATCACCAATGCGCTGGTGCTGCAGAACGCCCCGGTGACCACCAAGCTGATGGCGGTGGACGAGGCGATCGAATCCGGCGCGCGCGCCCTGTTCGGCGAGAAATACGGCGACGAGGTGCGCGTCGTCTCGATGGGCAGCTATCCGGAAGAGTTTGCCCCGGAAGGCGCGGCTAAGCCGTTCTCTATCGAATTGTGCGGCGGCACCCATGCCCGGCGCACCGGTGATATCGGCCTCGTCTCGATCGTTGGGGAAGGCGCGGTATCGGCCGGCGTGCGGCGGATCGAGGCGCTGACCGGTGATGCCGCGCGCGATCATCTCACCCGCGAGAGCCGCAACCTGCGCAGCATGGCGGGCCTGCTCAAGACCAGCGTCGAGGATGCCCCGACCCGGCTCGCCTCCCTGCTCGAAGAGCGCCGCAAGCTCGAACGTGATCTCGCGGAAGCCCGCAAGCAGCTCGCGCTCGGCGGTGGCGGTGGTGACGGCGCGGCGGAGGCCGTGCGCGACATCGCCGGCGTGAAATTCCTGGGCCGCAGCGTCACCGGCGTCGAGATGAAGGATCTGAAGAGCCTCGCCGACGACGCCAAGCGCAAAATCGGCTCGGGTATCGTCACCATTGTCGGCGTGTCGGAAGACGGCAAGGCCGGCATCGTCGTGGGTGTCACCAAGGATCTGACCGAGCGCTTCGATGCGGTCACGCTGGTGCGCGCCGGCTCCGCCGCGCTCGGCGGCAAAGGCGGCGGCGGGCGCCCCGACATGGCCCAGGCCGGCGGGCCGGACGGGGCGAAGGCCGATGCGGCGATCGAGGCGGTGGCGTCGGCTCTCGAGAGCTGATCCGCTCTGAGTCATTCTCTGGCGCATCATTTTTATCCGTCAGCCGGTATCCACCTGACGGAATGATGCTCTCAACCGAAGCGCGCGTAATCGATCGGCTGATGCCGGTCGAGGCTCTGCTCGGCGCGCGGCAACGGATATTTCAGCCCGGTGGCGCAGTTGAACAGCATCACCCGCTCATCCTTGCCGATCCGCCCCTCGGCGAGAGAGCGTCTATAGGCCGCCCAGGTCGCGGCGCCTTCCGGGCAGAGCAACAGCCCCTCCGTCTGCGCGACTTCCGCGAGACCTTCGGTGATCTCGGCGTCCGAGACGGCCATGGCATAGCCGCCGCTCTCGCGCACCGCGCGCAGGATCAGGAAATCGCCGACGGCCTGCGGCACACGCACGCCCCAGGCGATGGTCTGCGCATCCTCCCAGCGCGGGGCGTGCTCCTCGCCCGCCTCGTAGGCCTTGACGATCGGTGCGCAGCCCTCGGCCTGGACCGCGATCATGCGCGGGCGCTTCGATCCGATGAAGCCGATCTTCTCCAGTTCGTCGAAGGCCTTCCACATGCCGATCAGGCCGGTGCCGCCGCCGGTGGGATAGAAGATCGCATCGGGAACCTCCCAACCGAGCTGCTCGGCGAGTTCCAGCCCCATCGTCTTCTTGCCCTCGATCCGGTAGGGCTCCTTCAGCGTCGAGAAATCGAACCAGCCGGCTTCCTCCTTGCCCTGGCCGACGATCTTGCCGCAATCGTCGATCAGACCGTTGACGCGGTAGACGTCGGATCCCTGCAGGGCGATCTCGGAAATGTTCACCTCCGGCGTATCCTCGGGGCAGAACACCGTGGTGCGGATGCCCGCGCGCGTCGCATAGGCGGAGAGGGCAGCACCCGCGTTGCCGTTGGTGGGCATGGCGATATGGCCGATGCCGAATGCTTTGGCCATGGAGACGGCCATGACGAGGCCGCGTGCCTTGAACGAACCGGTGGGCAGGCGTCCCTCCTCCTTGACCAGAATCTCGCCACCGCCGAGCTTCTCCGACAGGCGCGGCAGGGGCACGAGCGGTGTGAAATTCTCGCCGAGGCTGACGATATCCGCGTTGCGGCGCACGGGCAGCAATTCGCGATACCGCCACAGATCCTGCGGGCGAGCAGTGAGCGCAGCCTTGTCGAGCGCCTTGCGCACACCGTCGAGATCGTAGCGCACCAGCAGCGGGCGCCCGACGCGCGAGAGATTGTGCGGCGTATCCGCCTCGTAGACCTCGCCGGTCATGGCGCATTCGAGATGCGTCACGAAGGTGGGGCGCTCCTCGGTCAGATTGAGATCGTGGGGTATGCCGGATGGATGTGTCATGGTCGGCTCCTGTTGCTTACCCACCATCATCGCCATGGTGAGCGCGGCGGTCCACGGGGCAAACCGCCCGGGCGCTGCGTAGAATTCCACGCATGCATGAAGTCGCGCCCGATCGAAGACGCGTTCACCCCGTCTCGAGGCGCGCCTTTATGGCCCGCAGCAGACGGGCGCTGCGCGCATCCTCGCATAGACGCGCGCCCTGGATCTGCACGCGTACGACCTGTTCGGCGCGCGAACCGAAACGCGCGCGGTAGCGCCCGGCGAGTATCTCGATACGCGCAGGGTCACAGCGTTGCAATCTGCGCTTGAGGGCACTACTCATGATGAGCAGCACGGCACCCGGAAGAATTGCACCAAGAAACAGTGCCGCTACAACGGGAATCAGGCAGGGATCGCTCATTCGTGATGACTATAGTCTACAGATCATCACAACAAGCGAAATGTGACGTTGAATCTGTAGACCTTTGGTCAACAAACTGGCGCTTGCATCGGGCATGAGCCGCCTCAGACAGATCCTCGGTCGCAACCTTCGGCTCGCCCGCAATCGCCTGAAGCTGTCGCAGGAGGTGCTTGCCGGCGAGTCCGGCGTTGATCGCACCTATGTCTCGGGAATCGAGCGCGGCCTGCGCAACCCTTCCGTCGATCTGATCGAGAAGCTCGCTGGCGCGCTCGGCGTCACCGCAGCGGATCTGATCACCGACCCGGCGCCGGAAAGCCTGCGTCGCAAGCCGGACGAAGACGCCGGGGCGGAGGCATCCGGCTGAAACCCGGACGCATCGCGCAGCCGTGATCACGCATGCCTGCGCGCCCCTTTCCTCGCGCGCCCGGACGGGCTAGAGATGCGCGCATGATCCGCACCGAAGACACCGCCCATCCGGCACCGCTGAACCCGCTGTTCAAGCTCGCGCTTGAGATGGGACCGCTCGTCATCTTCTTCTTCGTCAACCAGCGCGGCGATATCTTCGCGGCGACGGCGGTGTTCACCGTGGCAACCGTGATTGCGCTTGCGATCCATTACGCGCTGGTGCGAAAGCTGCCGGTGATGCCACTGGTATCCGCCGTTGTTGTCGTCGTCTTCGGCGGGCTGACGCTGCTCTTGCAGGACGAGCTCTTCATCAAGCTCAAACCGACCATCGTGAACACCCTGTTTGGGATCGTGCTGCTGGTGGGGCTGTATTTCGGCAAGCCGCTTCTGACGGTGGTGCTCGATTCGGTCTTCAAGCTCACGGATGAGGGCTGGCACAAGCTCACCTTCCGCTGGGGGCTGTTCTTCTTTTTCCTGGCGGCGGTCAACGAGGTGGTCTGGCGGACACAGACGACGGATTTCTGGGTGAGCTTCAAGGTCTTCGGCATCATGCCGATCACCATCGTCTTCGCGCTGGCGCAGACGCCGCTTCTGATGCGCCACGAATTGCCGGAGGACGGCGCGGGCGGGGACGCGGCTTCGGATGACGCGGCACCTGATCAGCCCGCAGCACCTCCCGCACCGCCCTCGCGCAACGACGCTTCACCCTGAAGCCTCAGCTGCGATAGACCATCGCGTCGAGCTGCTGCATGAGTTTGCGGTTGGCCTCGCGGCGTTCTTCCCAGGCTTCCATATCGGCGCGCACTTCCTTCATCACCGCGTTGGGATTCTCGGGAGAGCCGGGGAGCTTTCGCGCGACCGCGCGGGAGGGGGATTCGTGTGCCCTGGGAAGGGCCTCGGTAAAACCGATGCCCTGCGTGGCGAGGCCCATCGCCTCGCGGAAGACGGCACGGTCGCGCGCGACTTGCGCGCGCGCTTCATCGGCAGCCGAAGAGCCCGTCCCCGGTGCCGGGGCGGGCGTGGCGGGTTGCGACGGGGCTCCCGGGGCCGGCCTCGTCGGTTCAGGCGGCCCGTGGACCGGACGCGTCCGGAGTTCAGCCAGATAGCTCGGGTTCGCGCCTGCGAAGGATCCGGAAGAGAGCACACCACCCGACATGACAGATCACCCGCTGGTTGCGCTTACTGGCGATAGAGCATCTGGATGCCCTGCGGACGCTTGGCGAAATCCTGGTTCTGCGCTTCGACGGAGGTATCGAGCCCCTTGCGCTGCCCGGTATTGGCATTGATCGTGAGGCTGGTCTTCATCGATTCCTGGGTGTTGATATTATCCGCCGTACGCATGGCCGATTGAAAGGCCTGATTCTGCGCGACGACGCTGGACAATTGTTCCAGCATTGCCGACGTGGTGTCGGTCGTCACCGAGGACGTATTACCGATTCCCTCCGCCATGTCGCTTTCCCCTGCATGCGTCACTTGTGAACCTGCGATGCATGGTTGCGGGGATGGGGCAGAGAGTCAATGAAGGATTAATGGATCGGGGGTTGGGTGTGCGGATAGGGTTAATGGGCTGGGGTGGTGGGATGGGAGGTGTCAGCCGTAGTGGCGCATCCAGCTTTCAATCTGGTCGTATTTCTCTGCGTATTGATCGATTTGTCCTTGTATGATTGTATGATTCGTCTGACCATAAGTACGTTGAAGGGCGGTTTGCTGTTGAGATTTATCTACAAGGTTTTCTATCGCTCCCGCATATAAACTGAACGCAGTTGAATATTCTGCAGAATTAATAATCGCCTTCCGTAATTCATCGGCTCGTTCGTTCGCCCTTTCTATTCGCGATCGGATGTCGAAACTGGACATTTTACTCTCCTAGGATCTACAATAAGTGTGCGGGCAATAAACTGCCCGCACACACAGTTTTAATGGTTATGCACCGAACAATGATGCGAAAAATTCTTTATCTCCCTCGGCCATGGCCTGAGTAGTCTCATCAATAGTATCCCTAACGGTGTTTCCTCGCTCAATCTCGGTCCTCGTGTCAGTAATGATATCATCAGCTGCATCACCGGCTACTGATGTAGTCAGACTGTTACCCGTATCGTGAGCTAAAAGACCCAATTGATCAGCAGTATCTTGCCCAGAAAGTTCCATCTGGTCCTCAACGGAGAGACCCGGAGGACCATTTTGCCCGGTGAGATTCCCAACCGCATTCTGTATAAAATCCCCACCCGGAAGTTTCTCAGTAATTGAACCCAATGCACCGTTAAAGGCACCGCCAGCGATATCTGCCAAAAAACCAATCATTGTGATGTCTCCTTTTCAAATATATACAGTTAATTCCTATCAAACTTTTAAATGTATGTCAATGAAAAGTTTTATATATATAAAAATTATATCTTCACACTTTTACATAATTAAAAATTATTCTTGAAATTAACCAAAATGCACAATCTTCGCTAGTATGCTTCACTGCAGCACACATGACCTCTATGACGGCAAGCGATAAAGAGCGCGACATTGGCACGTAACGGGTACAGGCTCCCTATATTGGTATTCTTCGCCAGTCTTGGCATGGCCGGCTGGTCGGGAGATCGTGCCGAAGCTTTTCTGCCATTGACGCATGGTGATCACGGTACAACGCAGACACGCCCCGTCACTCCGGAGCAGCCAGGTGACGCTGGCGAAAAACCAATTGTTCGCTTCAACCAAGCCGACACCCACACCCCCCCCCACCACGAAAAACTCACCACCGACATACTCATGCATGTCAGCGAGCGCCCGCTTGCCGATGTCCTCAACGATCTCGCCCGCATTGCCGGTCTGCGCATGCGTCTCAATGACCGGCTGGAACGCGAGATCGTCAACCGGCAGCGGCTGGAGGGGACGCTGGAGGAAATCCTCGACGGGCTCGGAGCCGATTTCAATCTGGTCTGGTTCGCCGAGCGGGATCTGATCGACATTGCCCGCGCCGATACGGCAACGGTGAAGACCTTCCAGATCGGGCGCACCAGTGATCGGCAGATCCGCGATGCGATTGCCCGGTTCGGGCTGGTCAATGCGGATTTCGCGCTGGAAGTCGACGAATCGAACGGCATCGCCCGCGTCTTCGCGCCGCCGCGCCTCTCGGCGCGCATCGAATCGATCATCGTCGGCCTGCGCGCGCCGGTCGAGATCGACACACCGGTCGAGGTGATCCGCTTCGGGCAGCGCGCCCGCTCCGGCGAGTGACGGGGCCGCCATGCTCGCAGCCCTGAAAAACCGCCTGAAACCCGGGCCCGATCCGCCCGACGACCGGAATGCGCCAGGGATATCGCCGGATGATCTGCCCGATGCCGCGCGCGTCGAGGCGGAGTTGCGCGCGGCTGCGGCCACGGCAGCCGCGCGCGAGGGCGATTTTCGGGTCACCGTGAGCGATCGCGGCGCACCCTGCTTCGAGGACCGCTTCGATGCCGGCGAGATCATTGTGGGTGCCGACCCGGAATGTGATGTCGTGATCACCGATATCGATGCGCCGGAAGTGCTGGTGATGCGGCTGGAGCGCATCGGCTCGGCGGGAATGATCACGCTCACCGCCCTTTGCAACGGCGTCGCCGCGCGCGGTCGTGACCTGCCCGTGGGGCGCCCGGTCCAGTTTCCCGATCGCGCGCAATTTGCGATCGCCTCCGATTACGCTTTCAGCGTCGATCTCGCACCGCGCAGCCAGCCCCTCGCCAAGGCGCCCTCCGGCCCGGCCGTGCTGCTCACCGGCGCTTTGCTCCTCGCGCTCGCCGGCTGGCTGCTCTCGACACCGCTGCCGCGACCGGAAGCACCGGCACCGACCCCGCCGCAAGCCGAGCCCGCCGCACCGGATCTCTCCGAAGCGCCGGCGCAGCCGGAAGGTTCGCGGCTGCGCAGCGTCACGCGAACCCCACCCGCAGATCTCGCGGCGCCGGACAAAGCGGAAGCGCCGGTCGACCTCGCCAACGCTGCCCAACGCCTGCAAGCGCGACTTCTTGATGCCAATCTCGTACCACCGCTCGTCGTGGCACCGGAGGCGGACGGCATTCTCGTCAGCGGCGCACTGAGCCCGGGCGAACGCGAGCGCGCCATCGACGTGATGCGGGCCTTCCAGGATGGCACAGCCGCCACGATCACCATGGCAATCACCGCCGAGCCCCGCGAGGATCCTTTCTTCTCCGCAGTGGTGCTGCGCCCCGAGACCTTCGCCATCGGGGCGGATGGGCAGCGTTACCGTGAAGGGCAAAGCCTGCCCGGTGGCGGGTTGATCGAAAAAATCGACGAAAAAGCCATTGTCGTTAACCGGGACGGACTACTCGAGCGTGTAAGCTACGCCTGGTAGAAATCGCGAACCGGGGACAATTCTCGCGATGAGCCTGATCAACCGCCTGCTCGCGGAGATGTCGAAGCGCCAGGATCTGGTCTTCGCCTTCTTCTTCGTGATGATCGTCGTGATGCTGGTCTTTCCGCTGCCGACCTGGCTGGTGGACGGGCTGCTGGCCGTCAATCTGACCGTGTCGCTCGTGATCCTGATCTCGGCCACCTATCTCAAGCATCCGCTCGAGATGTCCTCCTTCCCCTCGATCATCCTGCTCACCAGCATGTTGCGGGTGGCGATGTCGGTGGCGACGACGCGCCTGATCCTGGCCACCGGCGATGCCGGCCAGTTGATCGTCGCCTTCGGCGAATTCGTCATCGGCGGCAATCTCGTGGTTGGTCTGGTGATCTTCCTGATCATCGCCACCGTCCAGTTCATGGTGGTGACGAAGGGCGCCGAGCGGATTTCGGAAGTCTCGGCCCGCTTCACCCTCGATGCGCTTCCCGGCAAGCAGATGTCCATCGACAATGACGCGCGCAACGGCGACATCACCGCCGAGGAGGCCCGCGACAAGCGCCAGACGCTGCAGCTCGAAATGCAGTTCTACGGCGCGATGGACGGCGCCATGCGTTTCGTCAAGGGCGATGCCATTGCCGGATTGATCATCGTCTTCATCAACCTGGTCGGCGGCATGACCATCGGCATGATGCAGCGCGGCCTCTCCGCCGGGGAGGCGGGCCAGCTCTATGTGCTGCTCTCGGTCGGTGACGGGCTGATCGCCCAGATTCCCGCCATGTTCATGGCGCTCGCCGCCGGCACCATCGTCACCCGCGTCACCACGGATACGAGTTCCAATCTGGGCCGCGATATCACCAGGCAGCTCGGCGCCGAACCCAAGGCGCTCGGCGTTGCCGGTTTCGTTGCGATCGGCATGGGATTCACACCGGGCTTTCCCACCATCGTCTTCATGATTCTGGGCGGCACTTTATGCTACGTCGCCTGGCGCATGGGGCGCGATCCGACCAAGGCGAAAGCCAAGACGGAACAGGATACGGGTACGCCCCCTGCGCCCGAAACGGGCGAAGGCGCGCCGCCCCCGGCGGATACGCCACCGCCGGCATTGCCCGACGGCGCGCCCGAGGATCAGCCGATGGATCCGCTCAACGATGCTTCGCTGCCGCTTCGCCCGGCGCAGCAGGGGGATATCATCGTGGTCGGAGCGAATGCAGCGACGCTGGCCTTGTTGTGTCCGGATTCGGCGTATCGGTATGTGGAAATGGGAAAAAAGGCATTTCTTCTAATGATGGGATTCTCAGCACCACCAGTCGGTTTCAAATATGCAGACGAGCTCGATGACGGCGTTTTTTCCATCAGTATCGATAACGTGCCAGCGGTCACCTTACGTATTGATGGTCTGGCACCGCCCAAGCCAATGACTGACCAACAAGCGCAACAATACGCGACTGAAGTCGAAAAGGTCCGCAGGCAACACGCCGCACAACTCTTCGGCGTGCCGGAAGCCCAGCAATGGCTCGAGGATATCCAGCCAGCGGTCGGGCGTATGGCGAATGACATCCAGCAGCTCATGCCATTGCTCAACATGGTGGAGACCCTGCGCCGCCTGCTCGCCGAGCAGATCGGCCTGACACCGCCACGGCTCATCCTCGAAGGCCTCGTCCAGGCGACCCAGCGCGCCAAGGAGCCCGATGGCTACGCGGAAGTGGTGCGGACCTTCCTGCAGCGGCAGATCTGCCATTCGGTTGCTGATGAGAATAAAACCATTGCCGGCATGGTCCTCGGCCCGGATTGCGAAACGAATTTCCGCCGCATGCTCAACCCGGACCCCCAGGGCGGCCCGCCTCCGGGCAAGGATTTCGTCGAGCGTTTCATCGCCCATGTCAAGGAGCGCCTGCCCTCGATTCTCGAAGATGCGAAAAAACCGATCTTCATCGTGCCCCCGGATATCCGCCGCCCCTTCATCCAGATGCTGCGCAACCATGATATCTTCATCCGCGCCATCGGCTATAACGACATTGCCTCGGGATATCAGGTACGTACGGTCGCGGTTCTGACCCTTGAGCAGCAGCAGGCGGCGTGAGCCGGCGCGGGTTTTCGCAAACCACTTGCCAGACCGGCCTCGTTTTCGTCATCCTCTGCGCGCAAGAGCGCGAGGCCGGCTTGCGATTCGCGTCGCCGGGCAAAGCGTGGATCCAGGGGTTTCGTATGCGTCTGTTCATTGCCGTCGCGATCCTGTGCGCAGGTGCTGCCAGCGCAGCACTCTTTTATGAGGGCATGCAACGCTTCGCCGATCTGCCGGAGGCGGGGCCCGCCCTGACTGCGACGCAGGCACCCGACAGCGCGCGCGATGGCGTCGCCGTGACGGGCTCGATAAGCTCGGGCGCGCGCGCAGACGAGGCGGGTGCCGGCAACGCGACGACCGGCGAAAACGGCCTCACCCTGCGCCGCAGCGATGCGCGCATCCGCGTCAACGGGACACTGCCGGATCTCGATCTGGTCAACCTGTTTCGCGAGACCGCCCATGAACGCTTCCCCACGCTCGCCTTCGAATCCGGCCTGCGGGCCGATCCCGATCTCGACCCCGGCATCGTCGAAGCCGGGATCGCCGGTCTGATCGCCCTGTCGCGCCTCGCCGAGGGAGAGGCGCGTATCGCTGACGGCATCATCGCGGTGGAGGGTGAGGCGCTCTATGCGCAGACGCAGGAGAGCCTGATGCGCGGCCTCGACGGGCGCATCCCGCAGGGCTGGGAGATGCAGCTGACGATCACCGAGCCGGCCCTGCCGGAGATTCCCGATATCGCCATGTGCCAGGCCGAGATATCCGAAAAGCTCGCCGGCGAACCCATCATCTTCGCCTCCGGCGAAACCGGCCTTGATAACGACGCGGCGCCGCTGATGGATGCGCTCGCCGTCCTCGTCGACGAATGTGCCCCCGCGCCCGTGCAGATCGGCGGCCATACCGATTCGGACGGTCCGGCGGAGATCAATCTGCGCCTGTCGCAGGAGCGCGCCGATTCGGTGCGCGGCGCGCTGATTGCACGCGGGATCGATGCGGCGCGCCTGACCGCCGTCGGCTATGGCGAGACCGAACCGCTGGTGCCCAATGACAGCGATGCCAACAAGGCCCGCAACCGCCGCATCGAGCTGCTCATCATTGAATGAGCCTCAGGCGTCTTTTGCCCCCACTTGCGCATCGATCAGCGCACGCAATTCATCGGAAGCCATCACGTTGCAGTAGATATTGTTGATGATCTCCAGCTCGCGATGATGCAGTGCGTCTGTCCCCGCCGCACAGCAATCCTCGACCACCACCACATGAAAACTCTCATCCGCCAGCGAACGCACGGTGGAAGAGACGCATTGATCGGTGAAGACGCCGACGCAGATCACCGTGCGGATGCCCATGTTGTCGAGCAGAAGCCGCAGATTGGTGCCGGTCACCGCCGAATCGGTGGTCTTGGCGACCACGATCTCGTCCTCCAGCGGCGCGAGTTCGGGAACGATCTGCGACGGCGTATCGCGATGCGGCAGCAGGATATTGTTCCAGCCGGGCAGCTTCTGGCTCAGCGAGCGGTCGCGCCCGTCGCGCTTGAGGGCGGCGATGCGCGCGAACATGCACTCGACGCCGAGATCCCGGCAATGCGTCAGCAGCGCGCTGATATTGGGAACGAGCACATTCTCGAAACGCGCGTGGAACGGGGTCCAGGCATCGTAGCGCGCGCGCTCCTGGGCTGAAAGCGTCTGCGGATCAGGCCGATCGCGATAGGTGTTTTGCACGTCGATGACGAGCAGGGCCGTCGTCGCCGGATCGAGGGGCGGGGCGACGGGCTCGGGCGCATCGACATAATAGAATGAGCGATAGGCGGTTTTCCAGGATTGCCGATTCGCGTCGTTGCTGTTCTGGCTCATGCCGGCTCCCCGTCTCGAAATCGCTGTCAGGGAAATCTGTCATGCCCGTGCAGGGGATGCAAACCGCCTCAGGCGCGCCCGGCTATCCGCTTGATCAGTTCCGAGATGGCCTGCGCCAGCAGCAGGCTCAGCCCGATCACGATGACGAGCCGGATCGGCCAGAGCGGCAGGCCGCCGAGATTGGGCGAGGTCTCGCCACTCTCGAAGGCGCGGTAAAACCAGGGTATCGCAAGCCACACATGCAGGGCGCAGAACGGGATCAGCATCAGAGCATGCCCGATGATGTCGAGCCGGCGGCGATAGGCGGGCGGAGCGCGGGAGATCAGGATGTCGATGCGCACATGCCGGTCGAGCCGCAGCGTCCAGGCCGCGCCCAGCATCACGATCGCCGCGAAGAACAGCCATTGCGATTCGTACCAGGCATTCGACGATACGGAAAACAGCCGCCGCGAAAGGGCGAGCCCGGCAGCGACGAGGATCGCGGCCAGAACCAGCCAGGAGGCGGCCCTGCCGATCAGGGCGTTCACCCGGTCGATACACCGAGAAAGGCCGAGCAATAACCGCATCAGTCCCCGCTTCCGCTGCATGCAGGACCGGGTTAGCGGGAAAACCGCCCGGTGAGCAAGCCCGGTCTGACGCATGATCGTCGTCGAAAGTCAGCGCGGATGCGCAGAATAAATCGTCAGATCGACCCCGGCATCGGCTTCGATCACCCGGGTCTCGCCCGGAACGAGGCCGTGTTCGCGCAGAAGCGTATCGGCATCACGCCCCGCCTCGACGCCGCGCAATATTCCGCGCCCGTCGGGGATGGCGGCGTTTCGTGCGCGTGACAGGTGAAACGTGTCGAAGCGCAGGCCCGGCGGGCTCTCATGCAGGAAATAGTCGAAGGCGACCTGCCCACCCGGCACACCGATACGCCCGCCGTCGGGCAGGAGCCGGGCGCAGACTTCGTCGAAGGCGACCCTTTCCGGCGCCCACCACCAGGCATCTTCGCGCTGTTCGAACCCCTCGGCACCGCGCGACATGACGAGGCGCCGGCGATTGGCCCGGTTGGGCGTGGCGCGGTGGCTGGCACTGCCCAGAACACACAGATCCGCCCGATCCAGCTCGGTCTGGAAGTAGGCCCAGTCGGCCTCGTTCATCAAAGCCGGCGGGAAGGCGCCATTTGCATCGGCGATGCGATCGTGCCGGCAGACGATGGCATAGCCGTGGATGCTGATCATCGCCCGCCCTCCCCCGATCAATGGCGGAAATGCCGGTGGCCGGTGAAGACCATGGCGAGACCGGCCTCATCAGCGGCGGCAATCACCTCCTCGTCGCGCATCGAGCCGCCGGGCTGGATCACGGCGACCGCCCCCGCCTCGGCTGCGGCGAGAAGGCCGTCGGCAAAGGGGAAGAACGCGTCCGACGCCAC
>Ga0102938_10001310_pt1 | contig 18815 bp, 13 predicted proteins | sample SalPonR2_B_D2_MG_FD_84516 | JGI IMG/M metagenome (GOLD analysis project Ga0102938, IMG submission 84516) | Salt pond soil microbial communities from South San Francisco under conditions of wetland restoration - Salt Pond MetaG R2_B_D2_MG | ecosystem: Environmental > Aquatic > Marine >...
CCAGGCGATCGGCCAGGATCCGCTGACCGGTCGCATCGGCAAAGCTTTCCGCGGACGCCACGCTCGTCAGCCGCGCGACTTTTTTGCCGTCGGCGATCAAGGTGTCCCCGTCGCCCGGGACCGTGCTGCCCTCGCCGCCCGACGACCCGATCGCCCAGGTGACCAGCTTTCGCTGGACTTGCCCGAGCGCGTCCAAGCGGGCCACGGTTTCTTGGCCCAAGTAACAGCCCTTGCCGAAGTCGATGGCGGCCGCGTCCCGGTCGGCTTCTTGTGGCAAATTGCCGTCGTCCAGATCGACGCCGTACCAAGGAAATCCGGTCAGCACGCGTCGGGCGTGAAAGCACGCTTCGTCGCGGACGTCTTCGGTCGCATCGATCGTCGCTTCACGCCCGATCAACCCGACCCGGGTTCCGGCGCCCAGCCAGTCGGTTTCGATCCAGTCAACGGCCGACGAGTCCCCGGCCGACAGGTCGCCGGGGTGGAGGGGCCCGGAAACCGAGAACGGATCGGCGACCCCGATCACAAAATCCGCGTCACGAATCACCGGCGACGCGTCTTCGCGGATCGTGTAGCGATCACAATGCTCGGCCAGTCGCTGGGAGAACGATTTCACGGCCGCCTCGCCGTCGGCTTGCTTGACCCGGGCGACGCCGTGGGGGCCGATCAGGCGATAACCGTCGGCGGTGCGGCACGCCATGACATGATGCAACGTCTTGCCGCGAATGTCCGTGACGAAGGTCTCGCGGGCTTGGCCGACCTCGAGCTTGCGGATCTCGTTGGTCGTCAAGTTGTGCAAGATCTGGCCGGCGTCTCTGCCGACCAAGTCCACCACCGAGACGCGTTCGATTCGATATAGGGTTGGCTCGTTCACGTTCGTCAGGATACCCGCGGCCGGACGTTTTCAACAGTCGCGCGGACCGAGCGCGGCCGCGTCGACGCCTTGGCACCTCAAAATGCCTCGGCAGACCAGATCGCGGCAAACCAGATGCTCGGCGGTCAAGTGCGGGCTGATCGCCGCGGCGTCGCCGCCGGTCAGCCACACCGTCGGTTCGGTCGACGTGTCGCCGGCGTATTGATCACGCAATTTTTCGATCGCCGCGATGACCGCCGTCATGATGCCCAGCCGGATCGCCGCGACGGTGTCCTTTCCCGGCGACGGCAAGTCCGCCGCACCGATCCACTCGATCTGCGGCAACAAGTCGGTGCCGCTTGCCAACGACGACGCTTGCAGATTCAGTCCCGGCAGAATCGCACCGCCTTGAAAAACTCCGGCCGCATCGATCCAGTCGATCGTGATCGCCGATCCCGCATCGACCAAGACCGCCGGCAAACCGGGTTCGGCCGGGCGGGTGATTCCGGCGATCGCAAACGCACCGAGCAAGCGATCGATTCCGACCGCTTCGGGGCGTGGAACGTTGACGGCGATCGGCACGTCGTGATGCGTCAGGCAAATCGTTTCGGCCGAGGACGACGCGGCGATCGCGGCTTTCAGCTTGGCCAACGCTTGACGGTTCACGCTGGCCAGACGCCACTGGCGAACCTGACGGACGTTGGCCGCGGCCCACGCGACGATCCGCTGCGGCCAGTCGTCTTGCGACAAAGCAAAGGTCTGCACCGGAGACCGGAAGCTCGGGACACGGTGATCGGCCAAAAAATCCGAAGCTAATGATTTGGCGGCGGTGTTGCCCAAGTCCACGGCCATGACCCCCGGCGTCGCTACGACGTCGCTGGTCATTTCGTCGCCTCGTCGCCGCCGTGATTCGCCGGCTTGCTCGATCGGTCCGTCGGGTCGCCGGTCGTGTCGGAAAAATCCTTCGCTTGCACCGTGTCGCTCAGCTGCGACGTGGCGCCGGTCAAGTGCGGGGGCGTTCGCCGGCGGTTGTTTTGCGGGTCGGATTTCTTGCTGTTGACTTCGTCGCCCGGTCGCAGCATGACGACGTCTTCGCCGGCCGCGATGCGTTCGCCGCGTCGTCGCCGGACTCGGTCCATGATTTCACCGAGCAGATCGTCGATCCCGTCGCCGGTCAGGGCGCTGATCAGACGGACGTCGCGCCCCGTTTTCATCGCCAGGGCGCGACGGAGTTCCTCGGCGCCCTCGATTTCGCCTTTGCTGACGACCAACAGTTCTTCGCGTTGTCCCAGGGCGTCGCTGTATTCACTTAACTCGTCGCGGATCGCTTGATGGTTCGCCAGCGGATCGGTGCCGTCGGCCGGTGCGGGTTCGACCAGATGGACCAGCAGGCCGGCTCGTTCGATGTGTTTCAGGAACTCGTGTCCCAGGCCGACGCCTTCGCTGGCCCCTTCGATCAGGCCCGGGATGTCCGCCAACACGAACGAACGTTCGGCGTCCAGTTCGACGATGCCCAAATTGGGATGCTTGGTCGTGAAAGGGTAGTCGGCGATTTCCGGCCGCGCACTGCTGACTCGTGACAACAGGGTGCTTTTGCCCGCGTTGGGCATGCCGACCAGACCGACGTCGGCGATGGATTTCAGTTCCAAGATCACCATCCGGCTTTCCGGTTCTTCGCCCAGGGTCCGTTCCCGCGGCGCCCGGTTCGTGCTGGTTTTGAACCGCGCGTTGCCGTGGCCGCCTTTGCCGCCTCGGGCGACGACGAACTTGTCTCCGGGAACTTTCAAGTCCTTGATCACGAAACCGTGCTGCGCGTCGATCACGGTGGTGCCCGGCGGGACGTACAAGATTTCGTCGCGACCGTTGCGGCCGTGACGCATCGAACCCTGGCCGGGCTGCCCCTTTTCGGCACGATACAACCGCCGGTTGGCGAAGGCGGCCAAACTGTTGACGCCCAATTTGGCTTCCAGAATCAAACTGGCCCCGTTGCCACCGTCACCGCCGTCGGGTCCGCCCCGGGGCACGAATTTCTCTCGACGGAAACTCATGCAGCCGTCGCCGCCGCGGCCGGCTTGAAGTTCGATTCGGACGCGGTCGACAAACAAGGGGGGAAACTTCGATCGGGGAAACGGGCGGACGGAAGACGGGCGGACGGGAGAGGGCCGACCGGAAACAGGGGCGGGCCCGGGATCGGAAAGGCAGCGCCCGTCGACTCGACACCTCCCCGACTCGACCACGAAAAACGGCTGACCCGAGTCTATCGGGTCAGCCGCGATCGTGGAAACGGTTGGTGCGGCGCGGGGCCACCGACGGCAGCGTTACACGGAGGCCTCGGCCAGATCCACATTGACTCGCTTGCCTTTTTGATCGAAGCGGACGTGTCCGTCGACCAGCGAGAACAAGGTGTAATCATTGCCCATGCCGACGTTTCGGCCCGGTTTGAACTTGGTACCGACTTGGCGGACCAAGATGCTGCCGGGGGTGACGACTTGACCACCGAATCGCTTCACGCCGCGGCGTTGGGCGTTGCTGTCGCGGCCGTTCCGGCTGCTGCCCTGTCCTTTTTTGTGTGCCATTACTCTAGTCGATGTGGTTCAGATGACGGGAACGCCCGGATCGGTTGCCCGTTGCGGCCCTGGTGAGTGTTTGATTCGCCACGCAAAGCTACCGAAAGATCCAGCGATAATCAAGCCGTTCGTCCAAACCGTATCGATCCAAAATCGCTTGCTGTTCCGCCGAGTTGCTGTAGGGCGGCACGCCGAAGCGGATGCGGTCCTCGGTCGGGTCGACCGCGTCGCCGGGACGAAAGAAGTTCAGCGACAGAGCCTTGCGGCGATACGGCGCGTCCGGGGATAGCCCGTCGTGCTGGAACGCGTTGGTCAGCCCGTACACTTCGACCGACAAAAAGTCGACGTCCGCGTCGACGTCGGTCCAGGTGGCGACGCCCCAAACGCCCGGGGCGTCGGGATCGCCGGAGTACGGAATCTTTTCGCCGGAGATTTCCACGGTGTTGAACAGCGGGACCCTGATCTGTTCACGGGCCGCGATCCGGGCCTTCACCGCGGGCAAAATCTTGTCGGTGAATCGATTGCCGTTCTCGTGGTTGACGATCTGCAAGATCGGAAACGCCCGCTTGGACGGATAACTGACCGCTTCGATCCGCCCGAACAAGTCCGCGTCGCCGACCGATTCGGCCGCCGGTCGCAAATCGTTGCCTCGATAACGCACACGGAACACCATGTAGGTGACCAGTTTCCTTTGCAGTTCGCCGCCGGCGGTGGGCAAATCGGCATAGATCTGACGGAGCGGCTTGAAACTGAATTCCAAACAGTAAACTTCCCGCCGGAACGTCACCTGTTTGGCTTGTTCGGCCAGCGTGCGACTGCGGGCTTCGAAATGCGGATCGCCCTCGGGGTGGTTCTCGCTGGTCCAATCGATGTTCGGGAACTTGGCTCTCAGCTCTCTCAGCTCGAACGGCCCCGAAAACGTTTCCTCGGGCTCGGGAGCCGGCGGGATCTCGATCAGGACCCCGGCGGCGAACGGCGTTTGGACCCGCTGGAATTCGTCTTCGTCCGCACCGGCGTCCTGCGCGGCCACTGTGCCGCAGACCAACAGCCCGGCGACCAGCAGTCCGGCCGAGAACGCGGCCGCGGTGCCGAATCGCCGTATAGCGAGGGACTGGAAAGCCAGAGTCCGACGCGACGACCGGATCGCCCCGGTGTCGGTGGATGAAATCGACTGCATTTCGGTCATACCGAAGACCCGTCACGAACGTGGAGGGAGGGAGAACGTCAGAAAAGAATAGCGGACCGGGTCCGGCGTAGGGAGTTTCACCACGCAGTCTAATCGGGGCTCTCGCGGTTTCCACCATCGGCCGACTCGAACCGTCCGCCCATCGCCGGGCCACGCGGGCGGCCGGATCGGTCGGTGCGGTCGTGCGGGTTAACGCCGGTCCGGGTTAACGCAGGTCCGGGTTAACGCAGGTCGCTTGCCGATTTGACGCTGCGCGGGGCGGTCTTGTTCGCCGGGGCGGGCCGATTCGCCACGCGGGTCGCTGCGTCGCCACGGCCGGACGTGCCGGTCATGTCGTTCTCGCCGGCGGCTTCGGCGGGCCGGGGCGGGGCGGCTTCGGTCGGAGTCGCTTGCTTCAGAAATTCCAGGGTCTCGGCGAACTGCACTTCGCTGCCGGCGATCTCGGAAAAGTTTTCGGCCTCGGTGGTGAAGGTGGCCAGCACACGTCGGCCCGATTTGTGGGCCAAATGCTGGACGATCCAACGCACGTCGACGCCTTCGACGTTCCCGGCGGCGGTCAGTTGCATCGTTCTCACGCCGCCGGGGCTGACGTGCGAGTCGCTGCGGATCATCCGGGTCAGCTGCTTGCCCAGCGATTTCTTGACGTCTTGTTCGAACTGCGACATCGTCCAAGCTTTGCCCTCGGGCAGCCGAACCAGCGGCTTGATGTTGCACTGACCGAGACTGACTTCGTGATCGATCATTCGCATCATCGCGTTGCCCGGTCGATCGGTGATCATCCACCAGCGGCGATCCATCAAGGTGGCGACTTGAACGGACCCGCTTTTCAGTTCGATCAGCAGGCGAGCCGGGTCGACCGGCCGGGTCAAGTCCATGGCGACCGAGGCGGCGGGCAGACCGACCGGCTGGGCCATCGGTTGGCGGATCATCCGGATCGTCGCCGACACGTCGAAGCCGGGGACGGCTTTGCCGATTTCGCGAGTCTCGTGAACGGCCAATGCCAACCAGGTGCACGCGTTCTGTCGGCGATCGAAGGTCAGTTTGCCGATCAGCCGGATCAACGTCGGGACGCCTTCGACGGAGCCGTCGATCTTGCCTTTCAGACTGATCTTGGCGACGTCGTCGTCGATCGATTCGATTCGACAGCTCACTTCGCCGCCGTCGGCCGTCGACAGATTCAACAGCGAACGGATCGCGGTTCGATCGACTTGGTACTCGTCGCCCACCGCGGCCGCGGCGGCGGGCAGCAAATCGCCCAAGCCGACGCTGCAAACCGGAGCCCTTAGCAGCCCCAGTTCCTCATGGCTGAAATAGGCGTCGGGGCTATAGATGACCTCGGGCAGCGTGTCACGGCGCACCAAAGTGTGACACATTTCCGGACGGAGTGCGAAGGATTGAGCCGTTTTGTTCAGCGTGCCTTCGCTGGCCGCTTCGTGAAAAAAACGTTCGACGCCGGTGACCGGCGATTCCAGGTCGGCACCGGACGGCCGGTGATAGCGTTCTTCGTAGTCGAACACCGCGTCGCTGGTGATCGGCAACTTGGCATGGCTTTTTCGCGACGCCAACGGATCGATCGGCACGTCGACGTTGCCTTTGACTTCGATCGCTAACCGGACACGGTACAAATCGAGTGATCGGTTTTCGGCCAGGACGACCGGCCCGGTGACCGGCGATGCCGATTCGGCCGCCGCGGTCTCGTCGTCGCCCGAAGCGGCCCGGTTCACCACGAGCGTCCCGGCGGCGACGCCGGCGACGGCCGCGGCAAATCGGCGACGAGAAATCCCGGGCGGGCCCGCGTCCGGGCCCGAAAATCGCTGCGCCGGGGAAAGCTCGGTGAAGGAGACGACTGGGACAGGGGCGGCGGAGTTGGACTGGCGGCGCGACATGATCGATCCGAAACGCGGAAAAGCAGAAAAACGGTCGGGGTCGGGTCGAGCGATCCCCTGGTTCAGATCGACCGAGGCCCGAGTCGCGGTTGAATCGTTTTTTCGGGTCGGAGCGATTTCGCGGGTCCGCTCGCGTCGTGCGACGGGCCGTCGAAGCATTTTGGGGCAAGTCGTCTCATTGCGAGACGAGCAGAATTTTCAAAATCCGTCCCTTTTGTTCAAGACAGCTTGGCGGGGCTTGGGCCCCCGCCGGTGAACCTCGGGGTCGCGATTCGCGTCTTTTTCGTGACGATTCGTCGGTCCGACGCGTGCAAATGTGGATTCAATTTCGAAAATCCGATCGCTTTGGCCCCGAATTTTCTACACAAGGTTTCGGTCTGTTTCTCGGACTCTTTGGCAGTCTTCGGCCTGCCCCGTGCGTCTCGACGCTCGCCCGCCCTCGTGACCAGACTTGTCACGAGGCCGACGGATAAGGAGAGACAGACCACACCGACGCTTGACGCGTAGGGTTTAATAGAGGCGGCGACAAGGAGTCGCTACCGCCCGTGCTGTCCAAAGGACGCGGACAGCCCCCGGGACAAATTTTGTGGTTGGAAACGGGCGACCCGCCGGGGTCGCAAGGATATCCGGATACCGACCGCAGCACTGGGAGGAATACAGCGATGCACACCCAATATCGCAATGTGAAAGTCAAGGAACTTCGTGACCAACTGATCCGCTTCGCCCCGAAGGCGAAGAAAATCAAACACGCCGATCTGGCCGAGACCTTGCACGGCGAGGTCACCGAAGGGCGGCAGTACGCCTTTGACTACGTTTATTACCGATTGACGAACTTTCGTCCCGAGAATCCCTCCCGCGAAACGATCGCGACGGTCGATTTGCAGCACGACCTGCGGCTGTTGATCGAAGACCTGACCGACGCGGCGGAGATCCCGATCGAACAGGTCGCCGAACCGGTTTTCACGCTGGACGAACTGGCGCGGATGTTTCATGTCTCGACCAAAACGATCAGTCGCTGGCGGACCGCCGGTTTGATCAGCCGCAAGTACTTGTTCGACGGCCGCAAACGCGTCGGATTCCTGCACAGCAGCATCGATCATTTCAGCCAAAACAACGGCGAAAAGGTCCGCCGCGGCCAGCGTTTCAGTCAACTGAACGACGACGAGAAAAGCGAGATCATCGAACGCGCGAGGCAACTGGTCGAAGGCGGCGCGACGTTCGCGGAAGTCACCCGGCAGGTCGCCGATCAGATGGGACGCAGCCCGGAGACGGTTCGCTACACGCTGAAGAATTTCGACAGCGATCACAAGGCACTGGCGATCTTCCCCGGACATCGCGAAACGTTGACCGACGACGACAAACGCTCGCTGTATCGCCTGCACAGCGAAGGCATGTCGATCGCCCAGCTCGGCAAACGGTTCAACCGCACGCGTGCCAGCATCACCCGTCTGCTGTTGGACGTGCGGATTCAGCACGCCTTCGAGTTACCGCTGGATTACATCTACAACGAAGATTTCGAGGACGAATCCCGCGAGGAAGAGTTCTTGGGCAAGACCCCCGAGCCGGCCAAGGCCCCGCGAAAGGTCCGACCGCCCAGTGATTTGCCCAGCTATCTGGCCGCCCTTTACGACGTGCCGCTTCTGACCCGCGAACAAGAGTATCACTTGTTTCGCAAGATGAATTACTTGAAACACAAGGCCAGCCGGCTCCGTGAACGCCTGTCGGAAAACCGCTGGTCCGATCCCGGTTTTGCCGACGACCGGAAAAACGGGAAGACGGAATTGACCGGCCGAATCAATTCGCTGTACGAGGAAGCCGTTCGCGTCAAGAACTTGATCGTGCAAAGCAACTTGCGGTTGGTCGTTTCGATCGCCAAGCGTCACGGGGGGAAAGTCGATGATCTGTTCACCTTGATCAGCGACGGCAACATGTCGTTGATCCGCGCGGCCGAAAAATTCGACTACTCCCGAGGCAACAAGTTCAGCACGTACGCTTCGTGGGCGATCATGAAGAACTTCGCACGCACGATCCCGACCGAATTCAAGCATCGCGACCGGTTCCGCACGACCACGGAGGAACTGTTCCTGATGTGCCAAGACGATCGGATGAATCCGTACGCCGAAGAATCCGCCGACCTGAAGCGGAAACGCGAGCTTTCGAAAATCTTGAACCGCCTGGACGAGCGCGAGCAACAGATCATCTCGGCGCGATTCGGACTCGGACGCGGCAACGAACCCCAGACCTTGAAAGAGGTCGGCCGGCAGATGGGCGTCACCAGGGAACGCATTCGCCAATTGGAAGCCCGAGCGTTGACGAAGCTTCGGGAAGCCGCCGACGAAGAACACCTGGACGTCGAGATCGACATCGCCTGAGCGTCCGGCCGAGCTCCGGCCGACAGGGTCCAACCCCGGCCGGGGCCGTCGGAAATCTGTCGGGGCCGTTGGAAATCTGTCGGGGCCGTCGGAAACCTGCCGGGTCTGCGAAACCCGCCGCGGTCATGGTACAAGTTGCCCCCAGTGATCGTCCGATCGATTGACTCGACACGTCAACCGATCGGGCTTTTTTTTCCATGGGTACTTGTTGCGACTTTGATTCACGGACCGCCCCTTTCGATGTACGAACCCGCCCCGACTTACGCCGTTACGATCCGTTTGCGTTACCCCGACGACCCCGGCTTGATGGGCGTGATCACGACGACGATTGGTGAAGCCGGGGGTGCGATCGGCGGCGTCGACATCGTGAACATCACCGATCACCTGATCGCCCGCGACTTCACCGTCAGCGCGCAGGACGTCCAGCACGGTCAACAGATCGTCGACGCGTTGAGCAAGGTGGAGGGCGTTTCGGTCGTCAACGTGTCCGACCGTGTCTTTCTGATGCACTTGGGCGGCAAGATCGAAGTCGTCAGCAAAAAGCCGGTCAAGACGCGGGACGACTTGTCGATGGCGTACACGCCCGGCGTCGCCCGGGTTTGCCGGTCGATCGCCGAAGACCCCGACGCGTCGTTCTCGCTGACGATTCGGCAAAACACGGTCGCCGTGATCAGCGACGGTTCGGCGGTGTTGGGACTGGGCAACATCGGGCCTCGCGCCGCGATGCCCGTGATGGAAGGCAAGGCGATGCTGTTCAAGGAGTTCGCCGGTGTCGACGCGTTTCCGATTTGCCTGGACACGCAAGACACCGAACAGATCATCGAAACGATCCGCAACTTGGCACCCACGTTCGGCGGCGTGAACTTGGAAGACATCAGCGCGCCCCGGTGCATCGAGATCGAAGAACGCTTGGACGCGGAATTGGAGATTCCCGTTTTTCACGACGACCAACACGGCACCGCGATCGTGGTCTTGGCCGGCCTGCGGAACTCGCTCAAGCGGATCGGCAAGTCGATGTCCGACGTCCGCATCGTGGTCAACGGCGCGGGTGCCGCCGGCACCGCGATCGTCAAGCTGCTGTGCATCAGCGACGCCAAAGACATCATCGTCTGTGACCGCGAAGGCGCGATCAGCGAAGCCCAGCCGCACGAACCGGCCAAACAATGGCTGGTCGACAACACCAACCGAGCCAAAGTGACCGGCCCGCTCAGCCGATGCATCGCCGGTGCCGACGTCTTCATCGGCGTCTCGGCCGCCGACGTGTTGACCGCGGACGACGTCGCGTCGATGGCGACCGACCCGATCGTGTTCGCTTTGGCCAACCCGGATCCCGAAATCAATCCGCGTGTTGCGGCCCCGCACGTGCGCATCATGGCGACCGGACGCAGTGACTTTCCCAACCAGATCAACAACGTGTTGTGTTTCCCCGGCCTGTTCCGCGGCGTGCTGAACGTGCGGGCTTCGACGGTCAACAACGAAATGAAATTGGCGGCCGCCGAAGCCATCGCCGGCGTGATTCCGGCGTCGAACCTGCTGGACGACTACATCATCCCCAGCGTGTTCGATCGGCGCGTGGCCACCGTCGTCGCCGACGCAGTGTCTCGCGCGGCGGTCGAAACCGGCGTGGCACGTCGTCGCACCAAACAGGCTTATGCGATCAAATAACCCGTCTCCGGGCTCGGACGGGACGATCGTGAGTCCGTAAATCTCTTGACGGGAAACCACACCGGCGGCCAGTCATCGTTAGAATGGTGTCGGAACGGCCCTAGGGGCTGACCATCCTGATCCATTCATCGGAACGAGAGTCCTGCTATGTCGTCGAAGACTGATCCGAAAGTTGCTCCGGCCGCTTCGCGTCGGCGCTTTCTCAAGGCCGCGGCGACCGCCGTTGCCGCGCCCCATTTTGTCCCCTCGACCGTGCTGGGCCTGAACGGATCGGTGCCGCCGAGCGACCGCATCACCGTCGGCGGGATCGGCATCGGCCGTCGCGGCACTTACGATCTGGGGTGCTTTTTCGAACAGCCCGACGTTCAATTCTTGGCCGTTTGCGACATCAAATCGGAGCGTCGCGCCGCGGTCAAAGCGATGACCGACGAGCATCACGGCAACGACGACTGCGACACGTATCGTGATTTCCGTGACTTGTTGCAACGGGATGACATCGACGCGGTCTTGATCGCCACCGGACCGAACTGGCACGGCACGATGGCGGCCCAGGTGGCACGCGCGGGCAAAGACATGTACTGCGAAAAACCGTGCACCAAGAACATCGTGGAAAGCTTGGCCTTGGCGGACATCATGCGTCGCACCGGTCGTGTTTTCCAAGCCGGCACGCAGCGTCGCAATTTGCCGCACTTCGCGTTCGCGTGTGAATTGGCATCGACGGGCCGTCTGGGCAAATTGACGAAAGTCTACGCGCATCCGATGGGAATGACCGCCAAGATGAGTGGCTGGATGCCGCCGGAGGACGCCCCGCCGATCGAAGAAGTCGACTGGGACATGTACCTGGGGCCGGCCGCGTATCGTCCCTTCAACGAAAAGCTGCTCGACGGATTCAACTTTGAAAAAGGCGGCGGCCTGGTCGGCGGCGGCATCCTGGAATGGGGTTCCCACTGCGTCGATCTTTGCCAATTGGCCGCGAGGAAAGACAGCACCGCGCCGGTCAAGTATTCACCGCCGCAAGACGGCCAGCTCGTGTGCACCTACGACGACGGCCTGGAATTGATCATGCGAGAAAAAGACTGGTTGCCCCTCGGGTCGTGTCCGGTTCGCTTTGAAGGCGAAGACGGCTGGATCGAAACCGGTGACAGCGGCAAGTTCGTCATCAGTTCGCCTGAACTGTTGGCCGGGCGAAAGGTCGAAGAGATCGGCGGCTATCCGGCGACCTTCCATGTCCGCGATTTTCTGGATTGCGTGAAAACGCGTAGCCAGCCCAAGGCGAACGCCGAAGCGGCTTGTTACACCCACATCGCCTGCCACGCCGCAAACATCGCCCTGTACTTGGATCGCGAAGTCGATTTCGATCCGACGAAGAACGAGTTCATCGACGACGAGCAAGCCAATCGGCTGCGCAGCGAAGCGACCCGATCGCCCTGGCGGATGTAGTCGCCCACCGGCCACGCATGCGTCCTTTCCACCATCCCGTCATCATCCTTTGCGATGTTTCACCTTTCCCCAAACGTCACGATGCGATCCCTTCCATTCATCACCGCCTTGGCCGTCACGTTGTCGCTGGTCCCACCCCGGGCGACGCCTTTGCCGGCCGAATCACCGGATGCGGTCAAGCCGGCCGACCAAACCGAACAACCCCTGATCGATATTTTGACTTCTGACGCGCCCAAGCCGGACAAGGCGATCGCGTGCAAGAAGTTGGCGATCTTCGGTTCCGCCGATGCCGTCGAGGCTTTGGCACCTTTGCTACGCGACCCCGAACTGGTTTCCTGGGCCCGCATCGCGCTCGAAGCGATTCCGGGCGACGAAGCCGACCGGGTCTTGATCGATTCGATGGCCGACATCCAAGGCCGCTCCCTGGTCGGCGTGATCAACACGTTGGGAATTCGAAGGTGCGAACGAGCCACCGATGTGCTGTTGAAATCGCTGGACAGCGATGACGAAGCCGTCGTCGAAGCCGCGGCCGTCGCCCTGGGGACGATCGGCGGAGGTGATGCCGTCAAAGCGCTGCGGGACAACTTGGCCTCGGCGACCTCCCCACGTGCCCGCTCGGCCGCCGCCCAGGGTTTGGTCTTGTCCGCCGAAGCGGCGATGTCCGCCGGTGAGAACGAATCCGCGGCGGAGATGTACGACGCGATCGCTCAGGCCGACGTGCCGCAGCCACGGATCATCGAATCGATCCGCGGTTCGATCCTCGCCCGAGAGGCCGCCGGTGTCCCGTTGTTGATCGAGCATTTGCAGTCCGACGACCCGGCGGTTCGCGGGATCGTCTTGATGACCGCTCGCGAAATCCCCGGCAGCGAAGCGACCGAAGGGTTGGTGGCGTCGCTGGGTCAGGTCGACACGCCGCGACGAGCTTTGTTGCTCACCGCCCTGGCCGAACGCGGCGACAAAACGGCCACCGCGGCGATGTTGGACAAAGCCACGTCGGACCAGAAAGCCGTCCGGCTTGCCGCGATCGCCGGTTTGCAACGACTGGGCGACGTCGACTCGCTGGAGGTCCTGCTGACCGCCGCGGCCGATCCGGACGCCGAGATCGTTGACGCGGCGCTAGCGACGTTGGCCGAAATGGATAACGACGAACTCGACGCGGCCGTTCGCGACGCCTTGCCCGGTGCCCGGGGATCGGAATTGCGAACGCTGTTGAGCGTGGTCGCCGCGCGACGGATCAGCACCGCGACCGATCAAGTCTTGAAGGCGACCGAAAGCGATGACGCCGCGACGCGGACCGCCGCGATGCAAGCCTTGGGTGAGATCGCGACGATGGACGACTTGCCGATCCTGATCGAGCGTGCCGTGGACGCCGACAATCCCGATGCCGACGCCGCCTTGGATGCGTTGCGATCGGCTTGTATCCGCATGCCCGATCGCGACGCGTGTGCCGAAAAACTGATCGCCGCATCGGAGAACGCCTCGTTCGACGCGAAGCAGACGATGCTGGAAGTCATGACCGCGATGGGCGGCGAAAAGGCGTTGTCGGCGTTGGCCGAAGCCGCCAACGCCAAGGACCCGGCGATGCAGGACGCCGCGACGCGTTTGCTGGGCACGTGGATGACCGCCGATGCCGCTCCGGTCTTGATCGATTTGGCGAGCCAAGCGGATCATCCTTACCGGATCCGCGCTTTGCGAGGGCATCTGCGGATCGCCAGACAGTTCCTGATGCCCAGACCCCAGCGTCTGAAGATGGCAAAGGAAGCGTTGGCCGTTGCCGATCGCGACGAAGAAAAACTTCTCGTCCTGGATGTCGTCAAGCGGAATCCTCAGCCCGCGATGCTTGCCTTGGCCGTGCAAGTCGGCCAGTCGCCGTCGATGAAAGCCGCCGCTTCGGACATCGCTTTGGGCGTCGTCTCGGCGATCGGCACCTCGCCCCAGGTCATGCAGATGCTGGGGAAATTGTGGGAGAAACCGATCCAAGTCCAGATCCTGTCGGCCAGTTACGGCGCCGGCGAGGATCGCAAGGACGTCACCGAGATCCTGCAACAGCATGTCACGGGGTTGCCCGTGATCACGATGCCGTCGAAGAATTACAACTCGGAGTTTCAAGGCGACCCGGCCCCGGGGCGTCCCAAGTCGCTGCGAGTTCGTTACCGTGTCGACGGTGCCGAAGGCGAAAGCGAATTCATCGAGAACGCGCCGATTGTGCTACGAACGTCGGCCTGATCAAGCGCCGGCCCTGATGGAGCGCTGCCGGCTTCATCGGCGGGCTTCATCGGCCGGCGTCAGGGTCGGGGTCGGATGCGTTTCAAGACACCGGTGAGGTCGTCGTCGACTTCGTCACCGGTGATCGGAGTCAACTCGCTGAGCGAACGGAACCAAGTCTCTTGCCGACGTGCCATCTGACGGGTATGCGCCGCGACCTGCTGCTTGAGTTCGGCCAAGCCGGCTGCGTCCCTTTCGTCGCCGCCGCCGGCCAGAAACTCGAGCGTCTCGCGATAACCCACCGCGGTAGCGGCCGTTCTTGACAGTCCGCCATGGATGTCCAGCAGGCGACGAACCTCGTCGACGAATCCGGCGGCGAACATTCGTTCGACGCGATCGTTGATCCGCTGATGCAGTCGATCGCGTTCTCGTCGGATCACAAAGGCTCGACAATCCTTGGCGTCACGGATCGCTCGGAATTGCAATTGACGATGACTGATCGGTTGGCCGGTCAGCTTCGCGACTTCCAAGGCGCGGATCATCCGCCGGGAATCGTTCGCATCGATTTTCGACGCGGCCAAAGGATCGACTTGCCACAGCCGCTGATGAAGTGCGGCGATGCCGTGTCGGTTCAGATCGGCTTCGACCTGTCGGCGAAAGTCCCAGTCGGCCGGCGGCCCGGGGTCAAAGCCACGCAGGACGCCTTTCAAAAACATCGGCGTTCCGCCCACGAAAATCGGGATTCGCCCCCGCTCGCGAATCTCCGTCACCGCCGCATGGGCATGTTGCAAATACATCGCCACGCTGAATTCGTCCGTCGGCGACGCGATGTCGATCAGATGGTGCGGCACCCTCGCCCGATCATCGACGCCGGGTTTGGCCGTGCCGATGTCCATCCCTTGATAGACGGCGATGGAATCGAGGGACAGGATTTCGCCGCCGAGCGCTCGGGCGATCGCCAACGCCAGCCGGCTTTTCCCCGTCGCCGTGGCGCCTGTAATGAAGACGGCTTCGTCGATCAGCGACGGCCAGGCAACCATTTCCGGCTGGTCAGGTTCGTTCAAATCAGTCGTTTTCACCCGCATATCCCGCACGCCTTTTCCCAGCATCGTCGCTCGACGGCGTCGGAAAAGAGATCGAGCGACTCGGACGCGGGGTGTTGGATCAGAGAAGTGCGGTCAAGGAATTTTCGATGAAGTGTAAAACCTCGACCCAACCCCGAGAAGGCGGGCATTCGAGCGTCATTACCCGTTGCCGGCCACCTCGGCCGTTCGAGCGTGGTAGAGTTGATCAGGTGGGGATCAACGGCCGGCAAAATCCTCCACGATTTCGGAAATTGTTTGGCTGCTGCGGAAAACCTGAGCGATGGGCATGACTTATTTCCGGCGATTTCGCATGGAGTTCGATCTGCGGGACGGATTACCCGAAATGCCGCCGCTGCCCTACGGTTACGAATTGGCGGCGTATTCGGAGTCGTTGCTTCGCGAACACGCGACGGCCAAGTTCCAGAGTTTTCGCAGCGAGCTGGACGCGGACGTGTTTCCGTGTCTGTCCCGCCAGGACGGCTGCTTGCGGTTGATGCGTGAGATCACGCGGCGGGGGGAGTTCGTGCCCCAAGCGACCTGGCTTCTTCGTTGTCGTGATTCGGCGACCGGCCGACGGTTGCCCGTGGGGACCATCCAAGGCTTGGCCATCGACGGCTGGGGGGCGATCCAAAACTTGGGCGTGACGGGCGATCATCGCGGCAAGGGTTTGGGCAGTCTGTTGTTGCTCAAAGCCGCCGAAGGCTTTCGGCGCAGCGGTTTGCCGCGGATGCACCTCGAGGTCACCACCGAGAACGCCGGAGCAGTTCGGCTGTACGAACGGATGGGCTTTCGGAAAGCCAAAGTCGTCTACAAAGCGGCCGACGTTGCCGGGGCTTAGTCAGACGCATACGATTGGATTACGTTACGTCGTTTTCGCAACGACCGCTTCGGCGACGTTCGCCGCGGATTGTATTCCCCCGCCTTCCTCTGTTCACCGCCACGCGGTTTGTCATCATGGCCGTTTCCAGCCAGCCGGTCGCCGGTTCCCTTCTCGCTGCCGTTTCGCCCGCTCCGCCGGATGCCATTTTGGGTCTGACCGAAGCTTTCAACGGCGACGATCGACGCGACAAGATGAACCTGAGCGTCGGCGTTTACAAAGACGCCGACGGGATCACGCCGGTGATGCGTTGTGTCAAGGACGCCGAACAGATTTTGGTGGAAACCGAAAAAACCAAAGGCTACCTGTCGATCGACGGCTTGCCCGATTATCGCGACCAAGTCCGTCGATTGGTGTTCGGCCGAGACGTCACGGCCGATCAGGTTGCCATCGTCCAAGCCCCCGGCGGCACGGGGGCCTTGCGGATCGCTGCTGACTTCATCGGCTCGCAGTTCGGCAGCCCGCGCGTCTGGCTGCCTTCGCCGACCTGGGCCAATCACAACGCGATCCTGTCGGCGGCCCGATTGCCGGCGGAGACCTATCGTTACCTTTCCGGTGACCGCACCTCGTTGGATCTGACCGGGATGCTGGAAGATTTGACCGACAAGGCCAAACCCGGCGAGATCGTCCTCTTGCACGCCTGCTGCCACAATCCGTCCGGCGTGGACCCCGATGCGGATCAGTGGAAGCAGATCGCCGAAGCGATCGCGGCGGCAAAGCTTTTTCCGATCATCGATTATGCCTACCAAGGTTTCGGCGACGGACTGGATCAAGACAGCGTGGGCCTGAAAGCTTTGTTGTCGGTGATCCCCGAAGCGATCGTGTGTTCGTCGTATTCCAAAAATTTCGGTTTGTACAGCGAACGCGTCGGCGCGGTCGGACTCGTCGCGGCCGATGCGACCACGGTGGCGGCGTCGCTCAGCCAACTGAAGACGATCGTCCGCAGCAACTACAGCAACCCGCCACGCCACGGTGCCGCGATCGTGGCCACGGTGCTCGGCGACGAAGCGTTGACGCGATCGTGGAAAAAAGAGCTGATGGAGATGCGATTGCGTATCCATCGACTGCGGGAATTGTTCGTCGAAGGCATGAAAGCGACCACCGCGGACCGCGACTACTCGTTCTTGCTGTCTCAGAAAGGCATGTTCAGTTTCAGCGGCCTGACGCCCATGCAAGTCGACCAGTTGCGAACCGAGCACGGCATTTATATCGTCGGCAGCGGACGCATCAACGTCGCCGGCATGAATGAAAACCGCATGGATTGGCTGTGTGAGAAAATCGCCGCGGTGTTGTAGGCCGTGACGAATCGCGAAGACGCTTGACCGGCGAACGACGACGCATTCGTCCGTGTCGGGATCACGGCGGCGGGTGAGGGCGAACCCGGGGCGATGAATTCTCGGCGGGCACGGACCTTATTTGCCGCGGATGGCTTTGGCTTCCGCTTCCAAGGCCGCTATTTCGTTCTCGAGTTGCTCGGTTTCCGCGTCGTCGTCGGCTTGTTCTTTGGATCCGGCCAGGCGAGGACGCATCGTCTCCAGCTTCTTCTTGATGACTTCCAGGCGTTTCTTGTCTTTCTTGTCCATCCGGTTCTTTCGTGATGCTTCGAATCTTCGAAGCGAGGTAAAACTCGCGAGCTTGAAACGGCCGTCGCTAAAACTCGATCAGTGCGACCAGAAAGTGCACGAACAACACCAGCAGCGTTGTCCATAAAACAGTCGACGTGATCGCGCCGCTGACGTCGCTGGCCGACTGCTTCGGTCGCAAGCCTTGATGGTAGCTGATCACCGCGGTGCCCACACCACAGGCAGCGTTCTTGCCCAGCACCCACCAAAAACCGCGGGAAAGCAACGCATCGCCGTCACGCACGTTGCGAAAGAAATGCTGGTCCCAAAAGTGCGACGGAATCTCCGGGTGACCGCCGACGAACGTCACCAAGCTGATCGTCCGCGCCGCAAAGAACGCCACCCATTCCAAGACCGGCGTCGCGACCAAGAACGCCAGCAGGATCGGGATCAACAAATAGGCTTGGGGACGCACGCCGAGCGTTTTCATCGCGTCGACCTGCCCGCCGTACTGTTTGACGCCCACGTCGGCGGCGACCGCCGCGCCGCAGCGAGCCGCGATCAAGATGGTCGCCAGAACCGGTACCAAGATGCGGTACAACGCGAAACCGATCGAGGCCAGCAATTCATCGATCAACAAGGGCTGCGTGTACAGTCGAAACGGCAAGAAACGAAACGTGAAAAACGTCGTCGTGAAGCCCGCGATCAGTCCGGCCAGCGTCAGATAGACCCAAGCCGACGGGCCGCCGACCAGACGCAGGTAATGCAACCAAAACCGGGCCGCCCATTTCAGGCGGGGAAAAATCGGCAACAAATCGACGGGCAATCGCAACGTCGCGGTCAACGCGTCGGTCGTCCCGATCAAAAAGTTGTCGCCATTTTTCAACAGCCAACCGACCGGAGTTCGCGACGACGCCCGCGACCTGTCCCGGTCGGGCTTCGCATCGGTAGCCGGCGGTTTCATCCGCGACGCGACGGTCGCCCACTGATCGGCGGGCACAAGCACCAACTTTTTCGACTCGCCGTCCAGAAACAGGACTTCGTCGGCGATCGGGATCAGCGTTTCGTAATCGTGCGTGACGACGATGCTGGTCCGCTCGTGGGCTTGCTGCGTCTGGCG
>Ga0102938_10001311_pt1 | contig 18807 bp, 13 predicted proteins | sample SalPonR2_B_D2_MG_FD_84516 | JGI IMG/M metagenome (GOLD analysis project Ga0102938, IMG submission 84516) | Salt pond soil microbial communities from South San Francisco under conditions of wetland restoration - Salt Pond MetaG R2_B_D2_MG | ecosystem: Environmental > Aquatic > Marine >...
ACCTTTCGCTCCAGGGTTCATACGCTGCATTGTGGCGGGCATCGCGCTGGCAGCCGTCACTGCGGTTGCGTATACCGCACCGGAGTTCGAGCTCGCCAGCACCTGTCCCCCCAGTTTTGAACTGACAGCGGAAAACCGCTGTGTATTGCGCACGCTGTACGAGCAGTACGATTCCGTACAGGGCATGGGCCTCGGTGGTACGCAAACCGCGCTGCCCGCGCACCGCGATGGCTTTACGCCGCAGCAGATAGACCTCGGACGCTACCTGTTTTTTGATCCGCTGCTGTCGGCCGACGGCTCTGTCTCCTGCGCCTCGTGTCATCGCCCCGACAAGGGCTTCAGTGATGGGCTGCCGCGCTCGATCGGCATCGGGGACGTGGAGTTGTCACGCGCCGCGCCCACGCTGTGGAATGTGGCATTCCTCAAGCGTTTTTTTTGGGATTCACGCTCCACGACGCTGGAGAATCAGGTGTTGGGGCCTCTGTTTGCGGCGGATGAAATGGCCAATACGCCGGACAACCTGCTGCACACGCTGAATGCCAACGTGGAGTATCGCAGCCTGTTTGAGCAAGCGTTTGGACACCGGGCAGACCGTGAGATCGCCCTGAATGAGGTGTACCTGGCGCTCGCGGCTTTTCAAACTTCCTTAATCTCGCTGAATAGCCGTTACGATCGCTACGCCCACGGTTTTCATGCAGCGCTCACACCGCCGGAGATTGAGGGGCTGAATATTTTCCGCTCATTCGTGGCGCGCTGTGCAGAGTGTCACACGCCGCCGCTGTTTACCAATCAGCAGGTGGCGGTTATCGGCGCCCCGGAGCCGCAGGGCCGGCCCTTTGATGTGGGAGCGGCGCAGACTTTCGCCGCTGAGAAACTGACCGGCGCTTTCAAGGTGCCCACGCTGCGCAACATCGACCTCACCGCCCCCTATATGCACTCCGGCCTGTTTGATAATCTGCGTGACGTTGCGGAGTTCTACAATAAAGGCAGGGGCCATGCCGTACCCGAGGGCATGAACCTGCACCTGCACTGGCACATAAGCTCTCCGGATCTGACCGACTACGAGTTGGACCGGCTGGTAGATTTTATGCGCACACTCAGCGATGAAAGCCTGAAGCCGCGGGTACCCGAGCGGTTGCCTTCCGGGCTTGCGCCGCGAACCGAGGGTGGCGCGTCAGGCAATTCAACAATAACGCTACAACCGGGAGATCCCGCATGAAAGGAACAACAATTATCAGCCTGGTACTGGTGGCCGCCGCATTTGCGGGCGGGTTAATGCTTGGCAAGGGCGGCGAAAAGGCGCCGGTGATCACCGCGACAAACAGTGACGCCGTGTACGCTGCGGGCTTCAGTGCCGAGGACAACACGCTGTCGCTCGACGGCAGCAGCAAATCCGTGGCCGGCCCGCCCATGACGGATATCGTGGTGGTGGTGGAGGATGGCGAGTCCATCCAGGAGGCGGTTCAGAGCGCCGCTCCCGGGACGACCATCCAGGTCAAGCCGGGGACTTACCACGAGACGGTTTATATCGACAAGGATGGCATCCGCCTCATCGGGATTATCGACAAGGGTCGTCGCGCCACGCTGGACGGCGAGGGCAAACTGAACGACGCGATTCTCTACTCGGGCAACAATATCGTTGTCGAGAACTTCAAGATTACTCGCTACAAAGGCAATGGCATCATGAGCCAGGCCGGGAACAACTGGGAAATTCGCAACAACCTCATCGTCGATACAGGCGTTTACGGTATATTTCCCCAGCTCGGCCAGAACGGCGTGGTGGAACACAACGTGGTCTCCGGCATCGAAGATGCGGCAATTTATGTCGGCATGAGCGACAACATACACGTGGCCTACAACGACGTCTTCGACAGCGTGGCCGGTATTGAAATTGAGAACAGTCGCCATGCGATCGTCGAGGCGAATCGCGTGTTCAACAATACCGGGGGCATCCTGGCGTTCATCACACCGGGCCTGCCAATCAAGACCACCTTCGACGTCATCATTCGCAACAACTTTGTGGTGTCCAACAACCATCCCAACTTCGCTGCTCCGGGTTCCACCGTTTCGGGTATACCCGCGGGTACCGGCATATTGGTGATGGCTGCCGACGATGTAGTCATAGAGGGCAATATCATTCGCGACAACAAGGTCGCGGGCATATTGATAACTGATCACGCGAATGCCGCCAATGTCACTATCGACCCCGAATCGGACCCGCACTCTGACCGGATCAAGATTCTCAACAACACCATGCTGGAGAATGGCTACGATACAATCGCCGAGATCAAGGCGCTGATGCTGACCGAGCTGAAGACGGGCAATCCGGACATCGTGCGCGTCGGGCCCACCGACGACAGCTGTATCATCAACCGGCACCGCTACATCACGGTGGGTGTCAACAGTTTTGCCGAATGCGACTTCAGCAATACGCTGAAAACCGCGAACTACCTGTTGCCGCCCGTGCCGCCGCGTGTCATCCAGCCCGATGAGCGTGGCAAGATCGCGTACCTGGGTGTCTGCGCGGGTTGCCACACCTATACCGGCCGGATGATCGGTCCGCCCGTGCAGGTGATTCAGGCGCTCTATATGGACAATCCCGAGGGTCTCGCCGAATACATCGCCAACCCGGTGAAGAAACGTGAGGATTACCCCGAGATGCCGCCCCAGGATTACCTGGATGAAGAGACACGGCTGGCGGTTGCGCAGTACATGCTGCAGGTATCGCGCTAGAAGCCGGCCAGTGCATCCAGCTGCAGTTGGGTATTCAGCAGCAGGGCCGGGCCGCCTTCCAGGAGCTGGTCTCCATAGTTGACCGATAGCGTGAGCGCATCGCGCACGAACCAGGAGAAGCTGCCCCGGCGCAGCAGCGTGCCCCTGTCTGCCGTCGATACCCCGGTGTGCTGCAGGCTGAGGTCGAGCAGGTAGCGGGGTGAGGGGCGCCAGCTCAACGCCGTGCGCAGGTCGGTCAGCCATCGCCGGTTGTCGGTAGCGCGGGCGGCGAGAGTACTTTGCGTCACGGCCCCCGACATCTGCAATTGCACCTCCGGCAGAATGCGATAGCGAGTGAGCATGCGCAGCGTCTCGCGATTTTCGATCAGGCGAAAGTCGTCACTCGGGTCGCTACGGTAGATGTCGGTTGTCGCGAACGCGGTCTGCCAGTTCAGCCTGAACGCCGGGAGCGCCCCGCGCAGGCCGATGCTATAACCTTGTTGCAGGAGTTCTGCGGCGTCTGGCCCGGGCTTCCGCAACAGCAGGTTGTAGCCCATGTCCAGGCTCGCCAGATCCGACAGCTTGCGCGACAGGCCGGGCCTGAAGCTGTGATCGTAGGTGTCCGATGCGTGTCGGAAAACGCTGTCCGCGCGCATCCGCGTGCGCACGCCGAAGGCCTCGTCGATGGCGGCACTGCGGGCCGAGGCACCCAGCCGTTGCGCCGTGTCCGTCTCCCGGGCGGTGAAATCATCGGCCACGGCCACTTCCAGGTCGTAGTCCACCTCCATGTTCAGCAGCGGATTGTGCACATGCAGGTCAACACCAGAGCTCAGCAGGTTGTTCGCGGGTGGTTGCTGGTCGGCGGCGAAGGCGCCCGGATCGAGCGCCAGGCGCAGCCGTGTGTCAGCCACTGCGCCCTGTGCAGAGAGCGCCAGCGTGGTAAAAAGCAGCGACAGTAGCCTGGGGCGGATAAGCACGGGCGCTGGAGTCCGGTATCGCTATCGAGGCTTGAGTATAAAACCACTTGCGGCCAAGCTCAATGAATTCATTCATTTAGAGGGGTATTCTGATGCAATTTATGATGACCGCCGCCGACCGGGGGCGAGGGGGGTGGGCAGCAGCGCAAAGTGGTGTTTTCTGCGGGACGTTGCTACTGTTGGCCGCTGATCAGGACGCCGGAAATAAAACATGGGGCAACTAACAAACAAGGTCGGGATTGTCACCGGCGCGGCTCGTGGACTGGGGCGCGCCTACGCCGTGGCGATGGCGAAAGAGGGCGCATCGGTGCTCGTGTGCGATGTCAATGACTGTGCCGAAACCGTCGCGGAGATTGTTGCCGGCGGAGGCCGTGCCGTGGCCCTCTCGGTTGATGTCACAGCGATGTCGAGCTGCAATGAGATGGCCGAACGGGCTCTGTCGGAGTTTGGCCGGCTCGACATCCTGGTGAACAATGCGGCGTTGTACGGTGGCCTGAAGGGCGCCCGGTTTGAACAGCTGGAGGAAGCACAGTGGGACGCTGTGATGCGGGTCAATGTGAAAGGCGTGTGGCAGGCCAGCAAGGCGGTGGTCGAACCCATGCGTGCTGCGGGTGGCGGTTCGATCATCAACATAGCGTCGCTGGCGGCAGTCTACGGCTTGCCCTACGGCCTGGACTATGTAGCCTCCAAGGCCGCCGTGATCGGCATGACGCGTGGCATGGCCCGGGAGTTGGGGGATGCGCTGATCCGCGTGAATGCGGTAGCGCCCTCGGCCGTGATGACGGAAGGCACGCAGGAGTTCTTTGGCGAGAAACTGGAAAAGGCCAGGAGCGTGATAGCGGCGGGCCAGGTGATCAAGCGCAATTTACAGACAGCAGACCTCACCGGCACCATTATCTACCTCGCCTCCGATGCCAGCGCTTTTGTTACCGGCCAGACGCATATGGTGGATGGCGGCTCGTGGTTCCTGTAGTCCTGTTTCGCGGGGCGTTTTGCGATGACGATTGAAGCCACCTACCCGGAAATTCGTGAAGCGGTCGCCGACCTGTGCGCGCGCTTCCCCGGTGAGTATTGGCGCGGCCTCGATAAAACCCATGCCTACCCCGGTGAGTTTGTGCAGGCCCTGAGCGACGCGGGTTACCTGTCGGTGCTGATTCCCGAGGAATACGGGGGGAGCGGCCTGCCACTGGGTGCGGCGTGTGCGATTCTGGAGGAGGTGCACCGCAGTGGCGGCAATGGCGCCGCGTGCCACGCGCAGATGTATACCATGGGTACCCTGTTGCGTCACGGCAGCGACTCACAGAAGCGGCGCTACCTGCCTGCAATCGCCTCCGGGGAGTTGCGCCTGCAGGCCTTTGCGGTAACGGAGCCGGACAGCGGCACAGATACCTCGAGCATCGGCACTCGCGCAGTGCGCGACGGCGACGACTACATCATCAACGGGCAGAAAGTTTTTATATCCCGCACCCGGCACTCCGATCTCATGTTGCTGCTGGCGCGCACCGCGCCGCGCGATGCTGGCGCGAAACACACCGATGGCATGTCAGTTTTTCTCGTGGATATGCGCGAGGCGCTCGACCACGGGCTCACCATCACGCCGCTCGAGATGATGATGAATCACGCGACAACAGCGCTCTACTTTGATGACCTGAGAGTGCCGGCGGCAAATCGCATTGGCGAAGAGGGCGCAGGCTTCCGTTGTATTCTCGACGGGCTGAATGCCGAGCGGATCCTGATCGCGGCAGAGTGTATTGGCGATGCTCGCTGGTTCACCGCTAAATCCGCGCAGTATGCGGGTGAGCGGCGCGTGTTCAACCGGCCTATCGGGCAGAATCAGGGCGTGCAGTTTCCTATCGCCCGGGCCTACATCCAGACGCAGGCCGCGGCTCTCATGGTGCGCGAAGCGGCGATGTTATACGACGCGGGCAAACCGGCGGGATCTGAAGCCAATATGGCCAAGCTGCTCGCGTCGGAGGCGTCCTGGGCCGCGGCGGATAACTGCCTGCAGACGCACGGCGGATACGGCTTCAGCACCGATTGGGATATTGAACGCAAGTTTCGGGAAACGCGTCTCTACCAGGTAGCGCCGATTTCCACCAACCTGATACTCGCGCACATCGCCACGCGGGAATTGCAGCTACCCAGGTCGTTCTGATGAGCGCGCCGCTTGCGGGTCTGTTGGTGGTGGCGCTGGAGCAGGCCGTTGCTGCGCCCTATGTCAGCTCGCGCCTGGCCGATGCCGGGGCGCGCGTGCTCAAGATCGAACGCCCGGAGGGCGACTTTGCGCGCGGTTACGATCGGGTAGCCAAAGGCGAGAGCGCCTACTTCGTCTGGCTCAACCGTGGCAAGGAGAGCATCTGCCTGGACATCAAAAACCCGGACGACGCCGCTGTGTTGATGCGCATGCTCGCGCAGGCGGACGTGTTCATTCAAAACCTCGCTCCGGGCGCGGCGGCGCGCGCGGGGTTCGGCTCGGAGGCCTTGCGCGAACGTCATCCGCGGCTGATTACCGTGGACATATCCGGCTATGGTGATGATGGCCCCTACCGGGATAGAAAGGCGTACGACCTGCTCTTGCAGTGTGAAACCGGCCTGGTGTCCATCACCGGCGCGCCGGCGGAGCCTGGCCGGGTAGGCGTTTCCATCTGCGATATCGCCTGCGGCATGTATGCCCACACGGCGGTGCTTGAAAGCCTGCTGCAACGTGAGCGAAGCGGGCGCGGAGAGGGTATCAGCGTGTCGCTGTTTGATGCGCTTGCCGATTGGATGAGTGTACCGCTGCTGCACCAGCAGTACGGCGGCGCGCCCCCCCCGCGGGTCGGCCTGAATCATCCGTCCATTGCGCCCTATGGCGCGTACCAGTGCGCCGCGGATGAAATGATCGTGATTGCAATTCAGAACGAAAGGGAGTGGCAGCGTTTCTGCAAGCAGGTGTTGGAGCAGGAGTGGCTTGGCAGCGACGTGCGTTTTGCGGACAACACGGCGCGCTGCGCAAATCGGCTCGCACTGGATAGTTGTATAGAGCAGGTGTTTTCAAAACTCGAACGCAGCCAGCTCGCCCGGCGCCTGCGCGATGCGCAAATAGCCTTCGGGGCGCTCAACACGCTGGCGGACCTGCAGCGACACGCACAGCTTCGCCGCCAAACCGTTGTCACGCCTTCCGGGGCTATTGAATTGGTGGCCCCTCCAGCCCGTTTGAGTGGTGGTGCGCGGCCCTTTGGCGCCGTGCCCGAACCGGGTGAGCACTCCGCGGCAATCCGGGCGGAGTTTGCTGATGGCTGAGTTTTTTCGGCGTCCGCCGCGGTCCCTGGGCCATGACTGAACGACCCGCCACTGCCTGGGACGAGTGGCTCGGACGCCAGCAGGTTGTGGAGGATGTGATCGCAGCCGCGCCGATGAACGCGCTGGCCGCGACGCTGGACAGGCCGCTGGCAGCGACCCCCGGTGAGTGTTTGCCCTGTTGTTGGCACTGGCTGTATTTTCAGCAGCCGGTCGCGACTGCCGGCCTCGGCGAGGATGGTCATCCGCGCCGTGGCGACTTCCTGCCGCCGGTGCAATTGCCAGCGCGGATGTGGGCCGGTGGTCGTCTGCGCTATCACCGGGCGCCCCGGGTCGGCGATTCGCTGCGTCGTGAATCCAGCATTGCGGACATTTCCTGCAAACGCGGTGCCAGTGGTGAACTGGTATTCGTGCGGCTGGAGCATCGCATCTTCCGCGACGCTGACCTGCTTGTTGAAGAGGAGCAGGACCTGGTTTTTCGCGACCCGCAGCGTTCCCGTGTCTCGTCAAAGCCCCCGCGGCCGCAACCGACACCGCACTGGAGTCGGAGCCTGCAACCCGATCCGGTGCTGCTGTTTCGCTACTCTGCGCTCACTTTCAATGCGCACCGGATACACTACGACCGCGAGTACGCGGTTGGACGGGAGGGTTACGCCGGGCTGGTGGTGCAGGGGCCGCTCACGGCAACGCTATTGCTGGACCTGTTGCACCGCGAAGTGCCCCTGGCGACGGTGGAGCGTTTCGAGTTTCGGGCCCTCCGGGCGCTGACCGACACGGCTCCGCTGGCCCTGCACGGGCGGCGCGAGAGTGGCGCGATTGAACTCTGGGCACTGGATCATCAAGGTGAGCTCGGTATGACGGCCCGTGCCGTGATCAGTGAGGGCGCCTGAGCACGCCTGCCCCCGGGAGAGCCCAGAACAGCAGGACCGGGAGCATGCACCGCTGGTAATAATACCGGTGCTACATAGCCCGTTTCGGGTCTAGCGGGTGATTTACTTTGGCTCGCGCGGCCGATACAGTGCCCGGCTCATGAGCCTGACTGGCCCCGCACACTGACAATCCATGATATCTCCCCCGACATTCTCCCGGCTCACCCTGATAGCCCTGCTCGCCGCGGGGGCGGTGACCGGATGCAGCACGATACAGCCCGCGCAGACAGCGCCCGATCCGCACCAGCAGACTGTGTTGGCACTGATGGACGAGTGCCTGGCACAGCAAGCGCGTACGGCGGCACAGCTGCAGACACAGAGCACGCAGTTGCAGGAGCAGCAGGCGCAATTGCAGACGCTTTCCTCGCAGATCGCCGAAGTGTCGGCGAGGCCGGCGCCGGCGGAGCAGCCGAGCGCGCCCGCCCCCGTGTGCATTGCGCCGCCCGAAGAGCCCGGTAAGCTGGTGGTGGGGCAGATGGAAAAGATCTGGCTGCCGAATATCGGTATTGAACTGCAGGCGCGGGTCGACACCGGCGCGGAGACATCCTCCCTGGACGCGCGCAATATAGAGTTGTTTGAGCGCAACAGTAGTCGCTGGGTGCGCTTTCAGATCAGCCATCCGGAAACCGGGGAAATGCTGGAGCTGGAGCGCAAGCTGAGGCGTCGGGTGCTGATCGTGCAATCCAATAGCGCGGAGCCCGAGCGTCGGCCCGTGGTTCAGTTATCGATCACCCTCGGCCACCTCAACCAGACGGCTGAATTCACCTTGAGCGATCGCAGCCACCTCGACTACCAGCTGCTGGTGGGCCGCAACATCCTGCAGGATGTGATGGTGGTGGATGTGAGTAAGAAGAATGTTGCGCCCTATGCAGCAGAATCAGCCACCGATACCCGCGATCCGGCCGGCTCGTGAACCGAAAACTGACTTTCTTCAGCGTGCTGATTCTGCTGGCTCTCAGCGGCATTCTCACTGCCGTACTGCGGCATCTGGAAACCGGTGTGCCATTCCTGCCGGGCCAGGAACGTCTCGTTTGGCTGGTGGAAGCGCGCATTGACTTCAGCGCCACTGGCGGCCCGGTGACGGCAAGCCTGAGCCTGCCGGATGAACAGCTGCCCGGATTCAGCTTGTTTGAAGAGCAGGCCGCGTCGCCGGGTTACGGGTTTTCGATTCTGACAACCGGGGATGGCCGGCGAGCACAGTGGACGCGTCGATCGGCTACAGGCACGCAATCCCTCTATTACAGCGCGCAACTGGTGGAAACGGAGGAGAGCAGCGTACCGGGCCTCGAACCGGAGGTAGTCGATTACCCGGTTGTCTGGGACGACGCGAGCGAACTCGCGGCGCAGGGCGTACTCTTTCGCGCCACGGAATTGTCCAGCAACCCGGAGAGCCTGGCGCGTGAATTGATCCGTTTGTTGGGTAATCCGGCTGCGGACCAGAACACCGCGCTGCTGTTATCCGGTGACATCAGCCGTGCCGAGTTGTTGATGATCCTGCTGGGGCGCGCGGGGATTCCTGCGCAATCGGTGATGGGGCTTTACCTTGAAGACGCCCGCCGCCGACAGGAACTCACGCCAATGGTCGATGTGTATTCCGAGGGTGAATGGATCCTGTTTAACCCCGAGACGGGCGAAACCGGGGTGCCGCCGAACCTGCTGCTGTGGCATCGCGGTGGCGTGTCCGTCCTGGATGTGACCGGCGGCCGAGGCTCTCGCGTCAGCTTCAGCATGATCCGCCAGTCGGTGCCCGCCGCGCAGCTCGCCGAGGCCAGCGATACCGATAGTATTTTCGCCGAAATTGGCGTGCACCGCCTGCCGATTGAAGAGCAGAGCATGTTCAAGCTACTGTTGCTGTTGCCGCTCGGCGCTGTCGTCGTGGTATTCATGCGCATTATCGTGGGACTTCGAACGGCCGGTACCTTCATGCCGGTACTGATTTCGCTGGCATTCCTGCAAACCTCGCTCTTGCCCGGCCTGATCAGTTTTGTGTCCGTGGTGGGCATCGGCCTGGTGTTGCGTGGGTACCTGTCCCGGCTCAACCTGTTGATGGTCTCGCGCCTGGCCACGCTGATCATCCTGGTGATTTTCCTGATTTCAGCGCTTAGCGTTATCGGCTACCAGATGGGCTACAGCACCGGCATGACCATCACGTTCTTCCCGATGATCATCATCGCCTGGACGATCGAACGTATGTCGATTCTCTGGGAGGAGGAAGGTCCCTTCGAGGTCCTGGCGCAAGGGGGCGGCAGCTTGTTTGTAGCGGTTGTCGCCTATCTGCTCATGCAATCCTCGCTGCTGAAACACCTGAGTTTCAACTTCCCCGAGTTGAACCTGGTGCTGCTGGCGTTGATCCTCGCGATGGGGCAGTACACCGGCTACAAGTTAACAGAGTTGCGCCGCTTCCGGGCCATGGATGACTTGATGTGACCGCCCGCTGGATCAGCGCCAGGCAGTTGCGGCAGTTCGGCATGCTGGGCATGAACTGCCGCAATGTTGATTTTATCAACCGCTACAACAGGCGTTCGCTCTATCCCCTGGTCGACAACAAACTGAAGACCAAGTTGCTGGCGCAGCAGTATGCGGTGCCGATGCCCGGATTGCAGTTCGTCGTGCGCGAGCAGCACGAGATCGGCCATATCGAGCAGCAGCTGGTGGATAGAGACAGCTTTGTATTGAAGCCCGCCAAGGGCTCTGGTGGCAAAGGTATCCTGGTGGTGACCGGCCGGGAAGGGGACGACTATATCAAGAGCTCTGGTGCGCGCATCGGGATCGCCGATATCCGCCGCCATATGAGCAACATTCTCGCCGGGCTCTATTCGCTGGGCGGCGCCACCGATGTGGTGATTATTGAAGACCTGATCGCTTTCGACGATATTTTCGCGGGCTATTCACACGAGGGTGTACCGGATATCCGCATTGTCGTCTTCCGCGGCTACCCGGTGATGGCGATGCTGCGCCTGGCAACGCACGCCTCGGATGGCAAGGCCAATTTGCACCAGGGCGCGGTGGGAGTCGGCCTGGCACTGGAGAATGGACGCTGCCTGCACGCCGTGCAGTTCGGTCGCCCGGTATCGGTACACCCGGATACCGGCCTGACTTTAAGTGAGATTCGCGTGCCCGCTTGGCGGGAGATGCTGGTGCTCGCGGCAAAGTGCCACGATATGACCGGCCTGGGCTATATCGGCACAGACCTCGTGTTGGACAAACATCTCGGGCCACAGTTACTGGAGCTGAATGCGCGCCCCGGCCTGGCGATACAGATTGCCAACGGGCGGGGACTGCTGCCACGCCTGCGTCACGCGGAAAAATTACCCGACAGCCGCAAGTGGCCCGCAGACCAACGCGTGGACTACGTCATGCGGCATTTCCGCGACTCCGACGAACCGGTGAGTTGAACCCCGACCCGGCGCTAGAAATGCACCCCCTTCATGAGTGACGCCAGGGCTACCTGTTCGCTCGAGACTTCCACTTTCTCCGGTGTCTGATCGCCGCGCGCTGCGGCTGAATCGCCAAACATGCGGAACACCACATTCATGATGATCTCCGAGAGCTTCGGCGCCACCGCGTTCATGACTTGCAGGAAAATGCCGAGCTGCGTGGCGATGCGCTTGGGTTTCTTGATGACTGCTTCCATGACCATGTCGCCGGCCTCCTCCGGACTCAACACCGGCATGGAGTTGTACACGGTTGTCGCGGCGATCATGGGGGTGCGTACCAGCGGCATGTTGATGGTGGTAAATCGCACGTTGAGGTCCGAGTACTCAACCGCGGCGGCACGCGTCCAGGCGTCCAGGGCCGATTTAGAGGCGACATAGGCGGAGAAACGCGGACTCGGGCCGAGCGTCGCGATCGACGAGATGTTGATGACATGACCCTGCCTGCGTTGCGACATGACCGGCAGCAGGCCCATGGTGAGCCGAATTGCGCCAAAGTAATTGATTTGCATGGTGCGTTCGAAATCGTGGAAACGGTCGTAGGAGAGGTCCAGTGAGCGACGAATGGAGCGCCCCGCATTGTTGATCAGGATATCCACGTGACCATGATTTTGCAGTACTTCGGCCACCAGGCGGTCGCAGTCCTGCATGTCGGAGGCGTCGGCCTGGTAGATCGTAGCCAGGCCACCCAGCCCGGCAATCTCGGCGGCCGTTTCCTGTAACTTGTCGAGGCTGCGCGCCACGAGCAGTACATGGGCGCCGGCTTCTGCCAGGCGCAGGGCGGATGTTTTGCCGATGCCGGAAGAGGCGCCGGTTATCAGCACCAGCTTGTCGGCCACGTTGCCTTCGAGTGAATGATCGAGAAACAGGTCTGGATCGAGGTGTCGCTCCCAGTAATCCCATATCACCGGAGCGTAGTCGCGCAGGTCGGGGCACTTTATGCCGGACCCCGCCAGGGCGCGCTCGGTATCACGATTGTCGTAGCGCGTGGGGTAATTGAGGAACATCGTGACCGAGTCGGGCAGGCCCATGTCGGCCAGCATGAGGCGGATGATGCGTTTCACCGGTGGCAATCCCATCAGGGTGTCGCGCACCACGCCCGGTATAAAACCGAACATGCGCGTATCCAGGCGCATGTTGAAGCGCGGGGCGTGCCCGGCTTCGGCAAACACGTTGATGAGGCTGCCCATACTGTAGTGTTCGGTGTCCGTGAGGTGAAAACAGCGTCCTTCGAGGTCGTCCTTGTGAAGAATGTGGTCCATGGCGTCGACCACATAATCGACCGGCACGACGTTGAACTTGCCACCTTCGATGCCGATCAGCGGAAACCAGGGCGGCAACACCGCACGAATCTTCTGCAGGCTCTTGAAGAAGTAGTAAACGCCGTCGATCTTGTCTATTTCGCCGGTTCTGGAGTCCCCGACAACCATGGCGGGCCGGTACACGCGCCAGGGCACTTTGCACTCGTTGCGCACGATGCCTTCGGAGTCGTGCTTGGTGGAAAAGTAGGGGTGGCTGAGGTTCTCCGCTTCCTCGAACATGTCTTCCCGGAAGACCCCGGGGTAGAGCCCGCCGGCGGCGATGGAGCTGACGTGCTCAAAAGAACCCGCATGCAGTTCCTCCGCCAGGTGAATGGCGTTTCGCGTGCCCTCGATATTGGTGGCGGTTTGTGCCTCGGCCGAGGCGGCAATGTCATAGATGGCCGCGAAGTGGCAGAAATAGCGGATTTTGCCCTGTAACTTTTTGCGGGTCGCCTCGTCCACGCCCAGTAACGGTTGCGTCAGATCTCCCTCCACTGCAATCAGGCGGTCACCCGCTTCGCCCATGCGTTCACGCAGTTCCTCGAAGCGCTGCATCGACGCAGCGCGGGTCAGTACATAGATATCCCCGTCACGGCTGCGGAGCTTGTCGATGAAATTGCGCCCGATGAAGCCGGTGCCGCCGGTAATAAAATAGGCCATGCTTGTTCTCCCGCGGAATTTATAGGTATGCGTTTAAGTCTAGACTATGCGGGCTGGGACCACACGGTGCAAGCGGCCATGCTGTGCGACTGGCGGCGGGGGTATTGCAGGCGGGTCAAACTCCTGTACTGAAGCCCTGTACGCGCCGGGCGGAGGTGGGCAAATCGGCGCCCCTGGTGCACAATCGCGGGCTGTGATTCGCCGCGGTAAACAGTGCAGTACGAGGTGCTCTGCGCCGTTAACCGCGGCCGCGACAGGTGACCAGCGGAGCAGTGGAATGTCCAGTTTAAAACAAGATTTCGATGCCGCGATCGCGCAGCTTACCGCTGCGGACGCGCCCTATGAGCTGATGCAAGGCGGTACCGGCGAGCGTTACTATCGTAATGCGCCGGCAAACCTGGTCGAGGCATTGGCGGTTGGCCGCGAGCACGGCGAACGCGAGTTTCTTGTGTACGAGGGGGAGCGACGCAGTTTTGCCCGGTTATTCGCCGAAGCTGACGCGATTGCGGCTGCGCTCCAGGCCGAAGGTATCGAGAAGGGCGATCGCGTGGCGATCGCCATGCGCAACTATCCCGAGTGGATGACGGCCTACCTCGCGATCGTCAACATCGGTGCGGTGGTCGTTCCGGTGAATAGCTGGGGCCAGCCGGCTGATATCGCCCACGCGGTCGAAGACTCCGGCGCGCGCTGCGTATTTCTCGATCAGCAACGCTTTGATGGCGTGGCCGAGCGGTTTGCCGAGCGCGCTATCCGCACGGTGCTAGTGCGGCCGGAAACCGCTGACCATCCCCGATCCCTGCAGGCTTTTTTACGCGACAGCAGCGCTGCAGTGCCCCGGCCGGTTGACATCTCCGGTGACGATCTCGCGATGATCATGTACACCTCCGGAACCAGCGGCAAACCCAAGGGCGCTGCCTCGACGCATCGCGCTTTGAGCCAGGCGATCTTCAACATGGAGTGCGCCGCAATCGCGGCGGCCATGACCAATGGCGAGCTGATCACCGCCATGCTGGAAAAGGGTTTTGAACCCACGTCGCTGCTCGCGGTTCCACTGTTTCACGTCAGCGGCTGTCACGCCCAGTTTTTCGTTAACCTGCGCGGCGGGCGCCGCATCGTCATGATGTACAAGTGGGATGTGAAGCGCGCCCTCGACTACATCGAACAGGAGCGTGTTACGGGTCTCTCTGCCGCGCCCTCAATGGTGCTCGACCTGCTGGAGGCGCCGGAGTTTGCCCAGCGGGACACAAGCAGCCTGTTCTCGCTCGGGGTGGGTGGTGCCGCCACACCGCCGCGGGTCGCCCAGTTGGTGGACGAAAAACTGCCGAGCAATTTTTCCGGTACGGGCTGGGGTATGACCGAAACCAATGCACAGGGAGCATCCTATACCGGCCGGGCATTCAGTGAGAAAAAGGGTGCAGCGGGCTTTCCGCATCCGGTCGTGGATTTCCGTATCTGCGATGAGCAGGGCGAGCTACTGCCCGCGCTGCAACCCGGGGAGATCTGGGTGCGCAGTCCGACGAATATCCGCGAGTACTGGAACCGGCCGGAAGCGAATGCCAGCGACCTGCGCGATGGCTGGTTGAAAACCGGCGATATCGGCTATCTCGATGCCGAGGGTTTCCTGTTCCTCGCGGACCGTGCCAAGGACATGATCATTCGCGGTGGAGAAAATATCTATCCCGTCGAGATCGAGAATGAACTGCTGGAGCATCCCGCGGTACGCGAGGTAGCCGCGCTTGGCGTTCCCGATGAGCGCCTGGGAGAGTCGGTGGTGGCCGTGGTGCATCTGCACCCGGGCCAGCGTGTTACCGAGCAGGCGTTGCTGGATTTTGCGCGGGAGCGTCTCGCTGCCTACAAGGTACCCGCACGGGTACGTTTCAGTGACCAGCCCCTGCCGCGCAATGCCACCAACAAGGTGTTAAAGCGGGAACTGAAGGAGCGCCTGCTGCAAGAGCCCTGAGCAGGCCGCCGCTCTGGGCCGTGCGCGGCTTTCCCGCCGTGCCGCACAGGATTCACCGCGCAAATAGTAAAAATCGTATCTATTGATTTCAGTTATAGAGCTTCGATCCCTACACTGGCTCCATCTGGCCCCGATGGGTGACGACACGTCATTCCGGGGGCCGTATGACAGCATCGCCAACGGGATTGAGGATCACACTATGTCTACCTATCAGCAAGAGATCGCCGAACTGTCCAGCCTGTGCGAGAGCAACGGCAGCGCCTGGAGCAGCATCGACGCCGAATCCGCTGCACGCATGCGCCTGCAGAACCGTTTCCAGACCGGTCTGGATATTGCCCGCTACACGGCGGGAATCATGCGCAGGGACATGGCTGAATACGATGCCGACGCCAGCCAGTACACGCAGAGCCTCGGTTGCTGGCACGGGTTTATCGGCCAGCAGAAGCTGATCGCCATCAAGAAGCACTTTGGCGATACCAGCAAGCGCTACCTGTACCTCTCCGGTTGGATGATCGCCGCGCTGCGTTCCGAGTTCGGCCCTTTGCCCGACCAGTCGATGCATGAGAAAACGGCTGTGCCGGGTTTGATCGAGGAGCTTTACACCTTCCTTCGGCAGGCGGATGCGCGCGAACTGGGGGGCTTGTTCCGCGAACTGGATGAGGCGCGCGAAGCGGGCGACCAGGTAGCGGAAAAAGCGGTGCTCAACGGCATCGAGAGTTTCCAGACCCACGTTGTCCCCATCATCGCCGATATCGATGCCGGGTTCGGCAATGCCGAGGCCACCTACCTGCTGGCGAAGAAAATGATTGAAGCCGGTGCCTGCGCCATTCAGATAGAGAACCAGGTGTCGGATGAAAAGCAGTGTGGACACCAGGATGGCAAGGTAACCGTGCCGCACGAGGAGTTCCTGGCCAAGATTCGCGCCGTGCGTTACGCCTTCCTGGAGCTGGGCGTGGAAGATGGCGTGATTGTTGCGCGCACCGATTCGCTGGGTGCCGGCCTGACCAAGCAGATTGCGGTGACGCACGAACCCGGAGATCTCGGCGACCAGTACAACGCGTTTCTCGATTGCGAGGAAGTGGATGTCGCCAACATGCACAACGGTGATGTCGTACTCAATCGTGACGGTAAACTGTTGCGTCCGAAACGGCTGCCCTCGAACCTGTTCCAGTTCCGCCAGGGTACGGGTGAAGACCGTTGCGTGCTCGATTGCGTGACTTCCCTGCAACATGGCGCCGACCTGTTGTGGATCGAAACCGAGAAACCGCACGTCGGACAGATCGGCAATATGGTGAACCGCATCCGTGATGTGATCCCCAATGCCAAGCTGGTTTATAACAACAGCCCGTCGTTTAACTGGACGCTCAATTTCCGCCAACAGGTTTTTGATGCCTGGGCTGAAGCAGGCAAGGATGTGTCCGGCTATGAACGCGACAAACTGATGAGCGCGGACTACGATGCCTCCGAGCTGGCGACCGAAGCCGATGATCGCATTCGGACGTTCCAGGCGGATGCATCGCGGGAAGCCGGTGTATTCCATCACCTGATCACGCTGCCGACCTACCACACAGCGGCGCTGTCCACCGACAACCTGGCGAAGGAGTATTTTGGTGAGCAGGGCATGCTGGGCTACGTGGCCGGTGTGCAGCGCAAGGAAATCCGCGAGAGCATCGCCTGTGTGAAGCACCAGAATATGGCGGGCTCGGATCTGGGTGACGACCATAAGGAGTACTTTGCCGGAGACGCGGCGCTCAAGGCCGGCGGCAAGGACAACACCATGAACCAGTTTGGCTGAGCGCAGACCGGGATCAGGTGCCCCGGGGCATCTGCAGAAGGGCGGGCTTTCCCGCCCTTTTTTGTGTCCCACGTTTGCAGTTTGGCAGTATGCTAATCTGTCGGCGGGTTGCACAACTGGAGATCACGGCTATGCGTTGGGATGATATCGACAGGCAGGTGTGTTCCGTGGCGCGTGCGCTATCGGTAGTGGGCGAGCGCTGGACCATGCTTATCCTGCGCGATGCTTTTCTCGGCACGCGCCGTTTCGACCAGTTCCAGAAGAATCTCGGGATCACGCGGCATCGGCTTTCCGAACGCCTGGGCAAGCTCGTGGAACACGGCGTGCTGGTTAAAGTGCCGTATTGCGATCGACCGCTTCGCCATGAGTACCGCCTGACACGCAAGGGCCTCGCGCTGTACCCCGTGCTCATGAGCCTGGCGCGCTGGGGCGACGAGTGGATGGATCAGGGCAAGGGGGCTCCGCTGGAGTACGTGCACCAGCGCTGCGGTGGAAAATCCCGCCCCACACTGACCTGCAGTGAATGCGGGGACCCGCTGCGCCCGGAGGAGGTGCGCCCGGAGCTGGGGCTGGCGCTGCTGGAGGTCGCCGCGCGGCTGGCTGATGATGAACGGCCGGACGATATCCCGCCGCTGTTGCGCCTGTCCATGTAGGCATCGCGCCCCGCTCATCTGCGACAGCTGAACGCGGCGTACGCGCCGTGCAGGCCTCCGGCGTAGCCTGACTTGTATAAAATACCCGCCCGTTTTGTATGAAATAGTAACGTTCTCACCACGTCCCACGGCCCATTGATCGCGATAAACTCGGCGTACAACAATAACGACAGGCAGCAAAAACCCAAAAAAAACAAGGGAGCACCCGCAATGCAATTCAAGAAAACCCTGTTGGCCGCATCGGTTCTGGTGGCCGTACCTGTAGTCAGCTACGCTCAGCTCGAAGAGGTGGTGGTCACGGCGTCCAAGCGCAGCGAGACTCTGCAGGATGTACCCATGGCGATCACCGCTATTTCCGCCGAGGATATTACCCGCCTGGGTGCATCGGACTTCGCTGACCTGGCGACCACCGTGCCGTCACTGTCACTGCGCTCGTCCGGCCCTGGCAGGACCAAGCTGAATATTCGCGGCATTTCTGCGGCAACCGGGGTCGCCCCCACGGTGAGCTTTTACATCGATGAAATGCCTATCCAGATCATTTCCTCTGGTTCATCCACGTCTTTCCAGCAGGCCAACCTCGATCCGAAACTCTACGACCTGGAGCGAATCGAGGTATTGCGCGGCCCGCAGGGCACCCTGTACGGCTCCAGCTCGATGGGCGGCACAGTGCGTCTCATCACGCGCCAGCCGGCGGTGGGTGAAAACGAGGGCAGCGTCAACTTTGACCTGTCCAATACGGAAGAGGGCGGCGTGAACTACATCGCCAACGGCATGGCAAACCTGGCCACCGGCGACAGCAGTGCGTTGCGTGCGATTGTGTCCTACACGGACCGTGACGGCTACTTCGACCGCGTCGACCGCGAGACCGGCGAGACCTTCGACGACAACGTTAACACCGAACAAACGACCGCCGCGCGGCTGACCTGGCGTTACGAGTTTGAAAACGCCTATATCCAGCCCTCGCTGTTCTACCAGGACCTGGAAATGGACGGCAAACCGAACTACTACGGCCCGAAGAATGAGTTCGAACAGTCGGCCCTGTTCGATGCCCCCGAGCCCTACGAGGATCAGTTTACGATGAGTAACCTGACCTACGGGCACAGCTTC
>Ga0102938_10001312_pt1 | contig 18805 bp, 18 predicted proteins | sample SalPonR2_B_D2_MG_FD_84516 | JGI IMG/M metagenome (GOLD analysis project Ga0102938, IMG submission 84516) | Salt pond soil microbial communities from South San Francisco under conditions of wetland restoration - Salt Pond MetaG R2_B_D2_MG | ecosystem: Environmental > Aquatic > Marine >...
CGGTTTGGCCGGCGGAGCATCCCTTGGAGCTATTATCGGTAGAGCCGAGCCTAAGATCCGCAAATATCTCGGTCTGGGTATACTCAGCCAAGCCGGTGTGGCAATCGGACTGGCATTGATTGTAAAGCAGGATTTTTCCGAACTGGGGCAATGGGGAGCTGAAATTGGCAGTACGGTAATTACCACCGTCACCGCAACGTGCATTTTCTTTGAGCTGATCGGGCCAATTTTAACTAAATTCGGACTCCAAAAGGCCGGCGAGATCACCCTTAGCCAGGAAAAATAGCACCGGAATAGCCGACAGCCATGTCCTGCAGTATAAACTGTGGGCATGGGCTGCCTTGCAGATTGACTACTTGCGCAGCAGGCCCTGGATTATCATCTCCACCGCCTCATCCTCCGACAATCCGCGGGACATCAGGGTTTGCAGCTGCTTTGAATCAACCGAGCCGATAGCCGCCTCATGGGTGACATGGGCTTTGGGGTGACGCACATCGACTATCGGGATAGCCTTCGCCTGGGCCTCATCCTGTACAATTTCGTTGCAATCTACATGACCAACAGCACCTTCAGCGGTAGCGGTAAGTTCATTATAAATTACAGCCTGAGCCTGGTTGCGAACTGCAATATTACTGGTCAGAACACCCCTGGAGTATTCGCCGTAAAGGTTTCCAGCTTCTCGAATTTTTATTACATCGTCCTGACGGCCGCTGATACGCGAGAGCAACTCCAAAACAGAATGGGGCCCGCATTCAGCCTCGTAGTCAATATCGATTAGTCCGACCCTACCCTTGATAAGCTCAAATTCGGTTGCAAAGCGGCTGGACTCGTCCAACTGAACTTTAGCCTTCGGAATTACTTTAATACCGCTGTCCATACTATGCACATGCCGCTCAAAGTACCTATACTCCGCTCCCGGCTCAAGATGAATATTAGCATCCATAATGTGTTCTACTTGAGTTGCATTTGAAAAGCTGCAGTGCGAGATAAAGTGAGCCTTGGCTCTTGTACCAAAACGCACATTCATCCGGATGTGCTGCAATCCGTTCTCCAGCATGCCGAAGCAGAAGTACACCGGCTGTTCAATTACAGTTCCGGCCTCAACCAAGATATCGACATCTACTCCACGGCTGGTCTCCTGCGCTTCTACCTTCAGACCCGGAACCAGGGTGGTGTTCAGCACCTGGTTTCCGTGAATCTCAACATGGGCAGTTCCATCATCGAAGGAGTGGCTGTGCATATTAATGGTTGACAGTAGACGATCGATTGCAGTTTGTGTCTGTGCGGATTGCTTACTCATACCAGAGCCTCTTCATCGGGAACATTTTTGTGGGTACAGGGCACACACTTACGCTCAAAATAGGAACTCAGTTGTTCAACAGTACCCTTATCTACCAGAGCACCGTTACACAGCAAAAATGCATGATCGGCGTGTTTCAGCACCTCTCCGGAGTGGGTGATCATAATAACAGTAGTTCCATGGTCTTTCAGCCATTCCAGTACATGAAAAATTGACTGAATAGCATCAATATCAACTCCGGAATCCGGTTCGTCCATCAAGACCACCTTTGGGTGCATGGCCACGATCGAGGCCAGTTCAATTCGCTTGCGCTCGCCCCCGCTGAGGGTCGTATCTACATCCCGGTCCAAATAACGACCAGGGTCAAGCCCTACCATTTTCATGACATCCTCAGGGCTTTTCGTGCCGCTGCTTTTGTCTGCTGCCCGCCGAATGAACTCTCGCACCTTAATACCATTGAAACGGGCCGGCTCCTGCCATGCGAGGGTAATTCCCAGTTTTGCACGCTCATCGATAGAGAGTTCTTTGATCGATTTCCCGTCAAACAGAATATCACCTGTGTGTGAACGATAGTCCGGAAGCCCCATAATGGTGTGAGCCAAGGTAGACTTACCGGCCCCGTTGGGGCCTACCACCGCATGTATATGTCCCTCCCAAAAATCCATTGACAGATCAAATAGTATTTGCTGCTCCTCGAAGGCGAGAGAGACTTTTTTTAATTCAATAATTCCCATCATTGTTCCCCATGAAATATTTTTCCCTCCAGCAGTTCGTAATAATAACGCGCTTCAATCTTATCCTCCGGAACACGCAAGGCCTGCAGAATCTCACGAAGTTTTTTGCGTGCAGGGGATACTTCCGACTGATGGTTCACTAGTATTTCAATTTCTACAAACCAGCCCAATCCCTCTACAAGACTTAATTCAATTCCCACATTCTCAAAAGAGTACAACTCACCCTGTTTGTGCTTCTCTATATATACTTCATACGCAAGGTGTTTACAGAAATTGATGAATGCTTCAGCGTCATCCACCTTAAACTCATATTCCCGGTTTACCTCGATCCCATCGTCCCGCTCTTTCTGCTTATAGTTCACCGTATTTGTTCCAGCCTCGCGGCGAATACGGAACAGCGGTTTTTCCTGCTGGGGCCATGAAAAATAGGTATCCCGTTTCTCATAGGAGTTTTGAAACTCAGCAATTGCCTGGATATTCTCGCGAAGGCGGTTGACATCCTGCACCCAGGCTTTTATTTCTACTTCAATCGCCATCTTAGTCCTTCCAGGGAAAGATCATCCCCTTCAGTGACCGCGGGCCAACCTTCTCTTTCTCGTTCATCAGCAGGGCTCCCCAGGGGATCTCCTTTGGATTCGTGTCCGGATGCTCTTCGATATAATCATACTTATACATCAACAGCTTTAAGGCTATCTGATGGGAATAGAGGATTGAACTTAAACCGGGTACCAAAAAGGCGGTGGCCACGGATATTAAAAAATTTATCAGAGAATACACTCCCATAAACACCGAAAAACCCGGGTTATCAAAAAACAGAATCAAACTCTTTTTTAATACCTTCTTTACCTCGGTATTTAACTGACGCCGTACAGGAAAAATCCACAGAGAAATAAACCACCAGAGCACGGAGACCCAAAACAGAATTGCCAGAGCAGCCAGTCCAAAGACCCCTCCTAAAGAGATGTAAAAGGGAAAGCCGATCATTAAAATAAGCACATGGATAGTAGTGATGGTTCCAAAAACAGCGGAGAGCTTCCAGGTAGAGGTAATATAACTTGGAAACTCTCTAAACTCCGGAGCTCGATCGAATACAAGATCGCCTAAAAAGAGTGAAACGCCCCCTGCGTAAAAATGAGACAAGTATATAACCAGCACCAACATAAAAATGGTTAGAGCCACATTCCCGGAAGCGATCATTGGGATTGCCAGAAACAAAATAATAAGCACAATGAAGCCCACATTCAAAGCAATCAGAGTAAGGAGATTGTCCCATCCATCAAAGAACGCTTTCTTTATAAAAAAACCTGTCATCTCTATTTACACCTTTATTTAATTCAGGCGCTTTCAAAAATCAAAGATCTTTGTAACGCCAAGATTCTATTAAGAAAATAGCCGTATCCGGCTATTTTTGTCGTTTCGGTTGCCGCTACGCTACATGCGAAACTATTTTTGAACCCGCAGATAAGGATACGCGGCCAGAGGCAGCACAGCTAAAGCACACATTGCCCACCCGAGACCGACTGAATCAACTAATGCTCCAAAAATCGGTGAGGCAACAGCCACTACAATGGTCTTCAGCTGACTTTCGGCGGACAGACCGGTAGCCATTACCGTTCCTTTGATCTTTTCGCTGACATAGCCAACCGTCATGGGGCGACGGAGGTTTTGCAGCACATAAAAACCTATAAACAAAACCACTGCAATTAGGGATGCATTGTAACGCATACTCACCCCTACGGCAACCACAGTTATAATCGATACCAAGTACGTGAGGTTCAACCCCTTCTCGGGCGTACTAAACCACTCGGAAACTTTTCCGGCCCTCTGTGAAACGGTTGCGGTAAGCATATACAGTATAAAGTAGACCCCCCCAATTACCAGGGCTACTCTCTTTTGCTCGCCTAGGGCAAGCAGGACCGGAAGCCCCAAGGCAAGATTTCTCATGATGGGCTGGATGTAGTCCTTAGAGGTCTTAAACACTCCGTCATACAGGCTCGAATTCAGCATCAGACGGCGTAGCTTTCGATATTTCAACAGATCGCGAAAATCGTGCAGGGTTGCCTGTACAGAATCTCGTAATCTCCGCTTTATTTTTTTGCCGACAGCCTCATCTGAGATCACGGCATCTTCACTCGTCTGAGGCCTGCCTTCGGCACCGCCGGCACCGATAGTCTCGCTGCTGAAATCGAGATATTTGGGATAGCTCTTGAGAAGCAGAAAGCCGATTATATACGGGATAATACTGTAAAGAAAAACTTGGTGGTACTGACCATGGGCAAACACAATGAGCCCGGCTAGCAAAGCCGAAAGGGCCGATCCACGCTGTGACCAGCTGCGGGTATGCCCGTAGTAATGAACCTTTTGGTCGGCTATTCCCTGACGAGTTATATAATCGAGGATCATCGCTTTATGGGTGCCGGTTCTAAAGGCCTCGCCAAGGGCAAACAGCAGCATTGCTCCTATATAGGGAACAAAGGCGGGAAAGAAATAGAACACCAGAAAAGAGAAGATGTAGGCCACGAAAGCGGCCATCATCGACCTGCGCCGACCATATGAATCGGCAATAATACCGGAGGGAATCTCCAATATATTTGTGGCAATTTCACGGATGCCAAAGAGTATACCTATTTCAAAATAACTTATTCCTACTTCTCTGAAAAAGAGAATCAGATAAGGGTCAAAGAAACGCAGGTTTTTAACAAACCCATAAAAAGAAAATTTCCAAAACTGAATATCCTTGCTAAACTTTTCCATGAGACGAGTATACAAAAAAAAACTGCCCCTGGGAAGCAGGAACAGCTTGAGACATTATAGTGGCGAAGGGATTTGAACCCCTGACAAAACGGATATGAGCCGTTTGCTCTACCAACTGAGCTACGCCACCGTAGTCTCCAAGAATATACCAATGGATTGCATTTTATGTCAATATGCACGACCATATGAAAATATTATTTAAGGAGAACCCAAGTGACTCATACATGGACAACACAAGTTCGAAGCTATGAACTGGACATGCACAGACATGTGAACAACGCTACATACCTCAATTATTTTGAAGCGGCCAGAATGAATTTTTTATCTTCCATAGGATTCGATTATGCAATGCTTCTTGAGAAAGGTTTTAGCCTGTTTGTAGCCAAAATAGAGGCTCACTACAAAGCTCCGGCTCTTTTGAATGATGAAATTTACGTCACCACTCAATCCTCTAAGAGGAAACGCTACAGCGGGGTATTTCGTCAAATAGTCTACCGTGCGGGAACAGAACTCTGCAGTGCCGATATCACATGGGCATGTGTAAATTCTGAGGGTAAACCGGTGCCCCTGCCGGAGGAGTTCGAATTGCCGGAACTTCAACCGGGTGATAAGGACATCACCATTTAGACAAGTTTATACCGCTTGCTGAGGGCGTATAAGCGTGAGTTCCAATAGTTCATAGTTACATAGCTCCGCCGATCGGAGGGGTCGGATATCCGGCCGGCGATTTTTTGAAGACTTTGAAAGGCTTTACTCAGTATCGTAGTCATGTTGAGCTCTTCCTTTTCACTGCTCACCGGCAACGTAATGGTACGGAAGTAATAATAGAGATGACGGTACGGATCCTGGCGAGTGAGTCGCTCCTGAGAAAATAAACGTTCAAACGCAATTAAGGACTCCTCTTCCTTCCCAATTTCGTGCAACAGAAAACCTTCCAGAGCGTACAAAAGCTGCAGTGGGACATCGTATACCCCGGGTATTTTAAGGCCAAAGTTTTCAAAGGGTTCATACCCATCCCCCGGCAAATGCACGATCGGCACAATGTCGTTCTGCTCATTGAACTGCCGCCGGCGTATTGCGGCAACAACATAGCGATACGCTTCTTCTATATTACGGTTCAGCAAGTGCCCCTCGGCCTGGAAGTGGAGAGTCTCACTAGTTTCGGGAAGTTTTTGCAGTAAAGCTTGGGCAGAATGAACGAAGCCCTGGTACATATGCGAGCGCAGCATCCAGGCGGTGAGCAGATTTTTCCTTTCGCCGCTAAAATAGAGACGATCATGGGTAAGCAGCGTCTGAAACAGTACATGAGCTTCGCCGTAACGACCAAGCTCAAACTGGATGCGAGCTTGCAGCATCATAGTATATCGTTCCCAGCGACGACGACCGGTGTCCTGCGCTTTCTGCCGGGCCGCCTGGGCGTGGGAGGACGAAAGTGAATAGTCCCCGGTAATAAAATGGCTTAAGGCAGTCAAAGCGGTACTTTCACAGGCAGCTGCAGTGAGAAGGGTATCAAATGTTTTTTGTCGGGCCTGACGAAAATACTCCGCCCCCTCTGTCATTCTCCCGTTTGTTAGCATCACCTTGCCCAGCAGCAGAGTCGCCCGCGCTTCCAGCTCGGGAAAGTTCTGTTCCTGCACTTGCAACAAGGTCTGTTTAGTCTTGGACAAAACCATCGACGAGTCACCCCTTCGACGCCACAGATAGGAACCTTCCGCAAATAAAAACAACACCTCCGGTACTCCACTCTCCATTTCCACATTATTCTCTTCCCGGCTAAAAAGCTTATGGTATATCTCTGAAGCTGCATCAATCGAACCGTCCCAGAGGCAGGCTAAAAGCTCTATACATAATAGGGCGGGTTTATCCCGCCTTGCCATCCATTCCGGTACGGCTTTGATTAATGGCTGTAAGGGTACCTCAGAGTCAGACAAAAGCTCTTCCACCAGGCGCAGTGCAATTCGGTTGACACTCTCCACAGCAAAATCGAGCTCCTTGGCTACCTGTAACACCTCGTAATAGTTAAGCTCATGTAAATGAGAGATGACATATTGTTCAATAAAGTAGTTAGTACGAGTCTTATCGAGAGAAGAACTGGATCGCACATTCTTAGGCAGAGCGGGACGGGTCGGCAGAAAAAAATCGGTATTACCCAGATACCCCAACGCTCGCAGCTGGTAAAGACTCTGCTCTACTACTTCAGGACGTATGCCTATCTGCTGAAAAAGCTCCAGCAACTTATCTCTATCTAAAAGCCCCCTCAAAATGAAACATGTGTACAAAACGGTATGAAGCTCTTCAGGTGCCTTACCGAAGCGATTTCTCCGGCGGGGCGGGTCACCACTGTATTCATACGCCTCATAGGGGGTATTAAGATGTGCCCCAAATTGCTCTTGCAGTTTGGAGTGCCACTCTTCAATTTCAATTAAAACCGTTTCGGTTACTTTTTCCAGGGAGGCGCAAGTAGATTCCTTCCTTACAGTTACCACTGGTATACCCTCACCGGTTCTTACGAGCAACTCTAGTTGCTGTACCAAAAATTTGCGAACCTCCGCCGTATATTCATCAAAACCATGAATCACTACAACCGGCGGCAGCAGCTCCCGACGCATACGTCTTGTGTATGCCTTTAAATACAGTTGGAAAAATAGTTGTATATCCGTATCTGACCATGTAGTAACAGGCATGTTATTTAGTCTCTGCAGCTCCTCCCACAGCGCAGACTCTTGCGAACTAAGAAAATTTTGTGCCTCAGTGAGTACTTTATCGTCCAATTGGTGCAATAAGGATGAGTACACAGAACCCAAAGCAGGAAAATAATCTATTTCCCACCACTCAATGCCCCCCATACCGGCCTCTATAGCCTGTAATACTAGATGAATCAGCAGCCGCTTGCCGGTATACTGCGCGCCAAAGATTACAGGAAGCTTCCGATTACCTAGATCAGCCTCTAGTATCAAGTCTATCAGTCGATCGCATAAGCTATACTCCGCACAAAGGAATGGGCTGGCCTGGGGGCTCAAGGTTTCACGTTCAAAGTCTAAAATTCGATAGTAACTTTCAACCTGCTCAAAATGAACAAAGTGGCTGATAATATCAGCAGTAACAGCAGTACACCAGATACCATTTTCCTCGGGCAGCAGAAAGACCTCGCTGCCGATCCGGTTTTTGGGCCTGCTTTTTTGCAGTAAACCGCCCTTCTGTAGGAGTACTGAAAACCCGGGGATGTCATCGGCCCACTCATTCTGCATCTTATGTAAAGAGCGTAGAATTTCGACAATTTTATAAAGCACATGTTCATCTTCATCGCAGCTGAAACGGTAGAAGGGAGTTTTTTCCGTTTCGGCTTCAAAAAGATGGGCCGGGAAAAGAGACTGGATTTCATGCACAATTTTTTCGGCTGTATGTGCATCTGTTCTCATTAATTGATGCACACCATCAATTTCTATGGTAATATTTATCATTCGTATTTATTTTAACGTAGAATCAAACAATGTAAAGTAAAAGCAGTAGTAAAAAGATTGAGATTACCATGATAGAGCTAAAAACAGTACACAACAGTAGTAGGACAGACAAATACATTGAATACAACGACAAAAAGTGTCGAAAGCTTGTTTTCCGTATTGTGCCAAATACCCCCTTTCAGGAGATTCTGGCCACACTTAATCGGGTTCAATTTGTCGGTTGCCCAATTTCCACCGAGCATATCACCTACTCTGTGCTTGAGTTGCTTAATAATTCTCTCCGCGCACAACGAGAACAAAACAATGAAGAACCGATACTATTAAAGTTTCAGAAGACCAAAACGGGTTTTAATATTTATTTGCGCGACTGGGGTGGGGGCTTTGACATTTCAGAGCTTCCCTATGATATCAACACGAACATTGAAGAGATCGACATACACAATCAAGAGTTTGAGCAGTATCGTCAGACCCATGAATATATGCGCTTCGGCCTGGGCCTTTACCTGGCACGGAAAACCTTTCCGGTTTTTTCACTTTTTTTTATTGATCACCAGGAAAAACCCATTGATTGGAATCCAGAAAGAACGGCTGGAACGGTAATCGAGCTACACACAGGAAGCTCGATACTTCACACAAAAAAGAGGCAGGAAGATGCAGAACCGACGGATATCTGACCGTGCGATGTCATATGCGAAAACTGTTTTTCTTTTTTATGATATAATAGGTTACGTACGCGATTTATCATCAACCGGCCTGCGGGTAGATATATTTGCCGATTCGTTTCCGGCAATTGGAGAACAAGTACACACCACCGTCATATCCCACCCCGATCTTAATCTCGACCCCTTTAACGTGCTGACTAAAGTTCGCTGGGGCAAACAAGACGGTCCAATGATCGCGGTAGGACTGGAAATTGTCGGGTTTTCATCCGAGCATGGCGGCTACACGTATCAGAAACTGGTACAGATATTTGAAAAGCTTAAGATTGAGAAGACTTAGCTAATGGTTCAGACCATGGAAGTTCACCGCCTGTTACAATTCGACCTTCGGAGGTTTTGCACCTCCCTCCCATAATTGATCATCCTTCTCTGTAAAGGGGCGTCCGTAGACATGGTCAAACAGAAACCGGAAGTCCTCCGGCTGGATCTCCATGAACTGCAAGCCAAAATAGGTCATCCCGTCAATCTCATACCGTCGCATCACCCGGCCGCTTACATGAATTGTCCGCTTCTCTATATGCAGCAGCAAATCAAGATCGGTCAAAAGTCCTATTGCCCGGGTCAATTCTCCTGAAGGATAAGAAAAAAGGATTCCCGAGGCACTGATATTGATGATCTCTGCATTAAAATGCTTTTTTTCCTGTTTTTCACTTTGGAAATAGCCGTTCTCTTTCAGTGCATAAGCAAGCACGTAGGAAAACTCTAAGGCAAAATCAATTGTATCCAGGTTAAACGGGCGTTTGCGTTTGTGGGTATTGCTCAAATACACATAACCGACTACGTACTGAAGGTACATAATGGGGCTATAGAGCTCGCAGAAGGTGCCGCTGCTGCTCTTTTCTTTGAAATACCCCTGTACCTGCTGGCGATTCATGCCCATAAAGCTCCCTTCCTGCTGAGTTGGATCTGGAAACATATCCTGGGTGATGACAGGATGCTGCACAATTTGGCCCTTCCTGGGCAATCCACGATCGAGCTGGGGTATAAACAGGCTCTTGCCGGTATCGGCAATCAACTGTTCCTCAAACCCGCTGGGTTGACGGTTTCGAAACATCACTATGTTATTATATTCTGACATTCCCTGGGCTTTCTCCCGAAACTGCTCGATGAGTGATTGAATTTCATCTGTGTCAAAATACTCGGAGATCAAGGGTTCATCGACCTCACGATACTCGCGGGAACGCGGAAAACTGAGTTCGACGGTCACGTCTTTATACTCAAAGCTCATAGAAAGCCCTTCCGGGCTTGGAATACGTTCAAATTTTCTTTCAAGGTTTTTCACCAAGCCCGGGGGAACAGCCACCTGGAGAGTTCTTCCCGGTTGAACCACTTTGGTTTCAAACATCATGGTATGACCGAAGTAGGAAAAATACACCCGTACCTGCTCTTTTCGCTTAAACAACTTCCCTTCATCCGTCTCACAGCGGATAGACAGTTCATCACCTTCACTTTCCACCGCGGTACCCTTCACCTGATGTTCCTGACCGTGGACATCCATCGGCATGTTCTGATCGCAGAGTACCCCAATTACATATTGCTGCTCAATTCTGCCTACTTTTTCACCCATACTCATCGCTCCCTCTTTTTATAATAGTTTCGCATGCCGCTTTTTATTGGCAACCGAAACGACGAAGATAGCCGGATACGGCTATCTTCTTAATAGTAAAAATAGCCGTAATTATCCGGAAAATCGGTATACTCGGCCGGTACATACTCATTTTGTAAGCGTCTTACATCAAATTCAATCGCCTGCATGGCCCATCTATCACCGGCAAACACCGCAACCGCGTTGCCAGCCCCCCGTCCAAGCTGAGTAAATACCCGAAAATCAAAACGAGCTGTGGCATCTTGTACGTGAATCGCACCAATGCGAATTTCATCTATTTTGACATTCTGAGTCTCCCATGTCTTCACCTGTACAGGCAAGCTATCCTGAGCTGAGGGCGAAATTAATTGATCCAGTTTATTCAATGTGCCGCCAAAGACAGCTCTTAGAAAGCGCTCACCCAGGGCAGCCACTTTATCATTATCGGTTTTAGCCTCGAAATCACTATCATAGCTCTCGAAAGATGCTAATTTCCCAATAATCAGATCGAAGGGGTAATGAGCTTTCGAACCGGACCGCTCAAGAAAAGCTGTATTCCGCTTCAATACAGCTGAGGGCTCGGTCACCTTTACTTCTGCATCAGATTCTGCAGTACCGCTTTCACCTGCCCTTGCATCTTCTTTTGCCTCTTCCTCTTCTCCGAAAATCAGTGTGCGTTCCGGTTTATCAACCTTTTTAGTGTTGTCCCCCTGGAGGCTTTCAGTGCTCACGCTATTCTGTTGCTCTTCAGTACGGGCAGTACCGGTTTCCGGGGGGGACTCTTCACTTTTACTGCAGGACAGAAAGGTCCATGCAAAAACCACGGCCAGCAGCAGAAGCAGGAACATATCTATAAGCTTTACAATAAACTGTTTCATACTATGAATTACGCCCATCCCTTTCTTACTTGGTATACGATGGATCGATTTTTGTCAAACGCTCACACAAAGCAGCAGCTCTCGGAACTTTTCTCGAAAGTTCCCGACGGCCCTCCCGAAGACTCCCGAGGGCTATAGACAATCAAAATAAGAGTCGATAAACTGTTCAAACTTTTCTATGGGGATTATATGAGTCCGACTATACGTAATGCAATTTTCCGCCATTTGATCCACGACTATACAGAACCAATTCGTGATCCTCTGTGGCAGCACATCTATCTTTCCCCTGGAATCAAACGGCTGGTTGCCCTGGATTCATTTCAGAAGCTTGGCCGGATTAAGCAACTGGGCCCAGCCTTCCACGTATATCCGGGGGCCGTACATACACGACTCAACCACAGTCTGGGCGTGTTTCACCTATCACGACTGCTTCTGCTGGCCCTGCTGGAGCGGAGTGAAGAGCTACCCCTTACTTTGGAAGGGGTGAAGTCTTTTTTAGCCGCAGCTCTGCTGCACGACCTTGGCCACTTTCCCTTTGCCCATTCGCTGAAAGAGCTCCCCTTAAAAGAGCACGAACAGCTTACTGCGGAAGGACTGCTCTCTGAACCCCTTGCCACCGCTCTTCGTGATTGGGTGGGCTGCAGTCCGGAAATAGTGGCTGCCATCGTAGATGAACATATGGACCTGCCGGAGGAGACCGAGGTACCTTTCTACCGCCGCCTGCTCTCGGGGGTGCTGGATCCGGATAAGCTGGATTATCTGAACCGGGACGCCTTCTTTTGCGGAGTACCCTACGGTATGCAGGATACGCAGTTTGTCTTGCATAAAATGCTGCCGCATCCAACGTTGGGAATTGCGGTGGAGGCAGACGGCGTAACCGCTGTAGAAAATGTACTGTTCTCCAAGTATCTCATGTACCGTACCGTGTACTGGCATAGGGCAGTGCGAATAGCAACCGCGATGATTAAGCAGGCAGTCTATTCCGGAATGATTGATAAAAAATTTAAGGTCGAAGATCTCTACTGGCTTGATGACGAGGAGTTTTTCCGCAAATTTCCGGCCGACTCCTATGCCCCGTTTCAGCTGATAGAACAGGTAGTCCATCGCCGGCTGTATAAAACCGCCTTCGAAGCCTCCTTCGACCCGCAAAATCTCACCCATACACGCCTTACTCAGCTCGAGAACCGCAATGTCGTTCAGGAGCAGATTGCCGGACGCCTGAGCTCACAGCTGAAGAGAACGGTGTATCCATACGAGGTCCTGATCGATATACCCGAGCCGATTTCCTTTGAGGTTGACCTTCCTATCTATCAACAGGGAAACTATGTACCCTTCACAGAATCCGGATCGGTGTTTAGTGGCCCGGTGGTCAAGGGCTTTACCGATTCTCTGCGGAAGCTGCGAATTTACCTTCCCGCCGAACTCTCCCAGAAAGTGCAGGAGCAGGATACAAAGCTTTTATGATTGAAGTCAGCGATTTAATGGAGGGGAAAATCCCGCCATGGGTCCGTCGTTTTGTGAAGTATACAGGCCGGGGAATTAACCACCACTCCATGATTAGGGAAAACGACTCGGTGTTAATCTCAGTATCCGGCGGAAAGGATTCACTGGCTCTCAGTTTAGCCCTGGCCCTGCGAAAACGCTGGCTGCCGATCGACTATCAACTACGAGCACTGCACATTGACTGGGCCGAGTACCCCATTCCTGATGATAAAATGGAGGCTCTACAGAAGTTTTTCCGAGAACTCAGAATTCCCTTTGAGTCTACCCGTAGCCACATGTTCGCCTCCGGTTTTAAGGGTAAGTTTAACTGTTATCTCTGTTCACGCAACCGCCGCAGGATCCTGTTTGAATATGCCCGGGACCATGATATCTCGCTTATTGCCATGGGACATCACATGGACGATATCGTTGAAACAACACTCATCAATTTGTGCTTCAGGGCTAAATTTGAATCGATGAAACCGGTACAGGAATTTTTCGAGGGCAAACTGCATGTTATTCGCCCAATGTGTGAGGTAAGGGAATCGAAAATCGAAAAAATAGCCCGGGAGGTTCGTATGCCGGTTGCAAAAGCCCCCTGCCCCTATGATAAAACCAATATCCGTTCACAGTTAAAACCGATTGTGTCAAAACTTTCTTCACTTGATCGTTATACCCGGGAACATATTTATGATGCCCTGAATTATACAAAAGATGAGCCAAAATGACTTGCATCAAGCTGAATACTCACGTATTGTGAAATATAAGGACAGGACGAAATGAAATACTCAAAGATAATGAAAGAGAGAATCAGGCGAGTACAAGTTTTGTTTAAGGAACTTGGCTATGAACTCTTCGACGAAGAGCGTCTAGAAGAGAGTTATAGTACCGCCTTTGTGCACTCCAATGGCCTGCAGGGTATGTTTTTTATAGAAAAAGAGAACCGCTTTTTAGAAGTGGTATATAATCTAACCTTCAGTTCACAGTTGGCAGAGTTTGTGCAGCACAAAATGCCGGAAGTATTTGAAACTTGCTTTGAATACGGCTGTTATATGAGTACCTTTGCCGATGAGTACGCAATAAATATTTCTCTTTTCAGCAAAGTATACTTTTCCGGATTAAACTACTACAGTTTAAAGGATACAATGGCAGACTTTTATCGTTGCAGCACCGCGGTAAAAGAGTTAGTCAGTTTAACGAACGGATAAAGGGGCGAGCGATGGATATTCACAACAGCATGGAAGAGTTTGTTTTTGAAACCGTAAATGAAATATTTGAAGAGAAGGCTAAAAGTGGTTTTCCCCTGGCCCACTGCTATCAATGCCGGCTCGATGTTGCCTGTTATGTACTCAATCGTATCAAACCCGAGTATATAATCTCCGGCCGTGGTTTAGCGCACTACGAAAGTGACTATCAGGATCATCTTCAGACCAGTGCAGACATTGTTGCCCTGGTAAATGAGGGTTTGCGCAAAATAGATTCAAGACGGCGGCCCTACTACACAGAAAGTCCACAAGAGAAACCGGAGATTCCAGCGGGGCCGGTGTATAACTTCCCGGCGATTATCGGACGGATTCTGCATGGGACCACCTTTGAACCATTGAGGAATGTCAATGTGACGCTGAGGCAGAACAGCGAGCCGGTACCTATGATCGACTATACTTGGCAGAACCCCTACTTTGTTGTCAAAAGTACCCGTGGTCACTTCACCTTTCTGCCCCATCCCGAAAAAGCAGAAAAAGCCGGAGATCGAAAGAATTTTTCCTTTGAGGTATGCATCGAAGTAGAAGGGTTTAGTCCGCTACAACATTTTTTTGAAATGAGTTTAACCGCTCAGAATGAGGTACTGCACAACTTTTCGGCACAGAATACCTACAAAATAGGAGAGCTGTACCTTTTTCCGGAGGATGTCCCAATGGAGCAAAACGAGTAAACAGCCTCGCGGAAGCTTATGAGTAGAACTCAGTATGAGTAACGATATCCTGCACCCGCCCCGGTACTTCCTGCTCAACAAACAGAATCACCTTCTGAATTACTTCATCACCATGTTTTTTAGAATTACTGACAAGCCCCGCCCCTATCTGGGAGAAAGTGGTGGACTCATGCAGATCAACCTCTGCGGCGGAGATTTTGAATTTACTGTGGAGGCGCTGTTTAAGAGACTGAACTACTCTGCGTTTCTCTTTTAGATTGGTGGCATCGGGAAGATATATAATAAACTGTATTAAGCTTACAACCATACTTACTCTTCATTATTAAGGATATCTCCGATTGTATCGAGGCTCAGATCGCTATGCAAGCGCTCTTCCTGATGCTTCATTCGTTCTTTGAGGGGCAGATATTCCCGATTGTACAACGCCGCAAGACGATACACATCATCATTCCTGTAACGGGTTGGGATATCGACCTCCAGTTTATAGCCGTTTTCGGCAAATCCGCGCCGCATAATATGCACCGGATCGCTGATAGTCAGGGCAAAGTGCGGGCTGTAATACAGCAGGAATACCAGCACCAGCAGTACAATTAAGACAAAAAAGGCCAGACTTTGCTCGGCGCGGTCAACTAACTCCGGTTTGAGTGAAAGAAAAAAGTCGTAACTGCCGATTTGCCGATACTGATAATCGGTAGGTCCAAACATAGAACGGTAATAGCTGTTCTCATATCTGGAATACAGTGTCTCCTGACTCTCTTTTATGATCAGCAGCGTGGGGAGGGCCTCTGCAAGTTGCCTACTGTCGGTACCCTGAAAGCGCTGCAGCAGGCGGGTTTCGGTGGTCTCCAGTACTTCGGCTCTGCCCGGGGCCGTCGGAAGGATAGGTTGAACCAGGCTGACCAGGAAGAGAGTGGCTACAGTTACCGTGACGACTAAACTGGTGATCAGAGCCACATGTCGCTGTGCCATGACGGAACCGGTGTACTTTATCTTTTTGAAGACCTTCAAAACCCTGAGCAGGCGCAGGATACGCGCCACCCGGATAGCCTTTGCTACTTTAAGCACATTAAACACCCCGCCCAGGCCGCTGAAGGTTCCGCCTCCCAGAAAAACCGCCGCCATAAGAGGCCCGCTGTGAAACAACAACAGCGGCACAGAGGCGAGCAAGTCTATCCAGCCCCTTTGGTGCAGTAGATACTCGCCAGTTTCCCTGCGAAGGGCAGCGGAAAAAAACCGAACTAAAAACTCGAAGGTAAAAAACAGGTCGAAGCCGAAGCCGCTGATCAAGAGGACTTTCCGGACATCCCAACTCCAACCGCCGATGAGAGCCGCATCCTCCAAAAAAGTCTGGATTAGTACCAGAATGATTGCCAGGACTACTAGACCTTCGAAAAAACTGCGCATTTTCCCCTGTTCCACTGTTACCATCCCTGCTCGGCTGCAATTTTAAACAATTCATCGATCATTTTAATATCGTACCCAAAATAGCGATAATTTTTCCGGGCTACACTGAACCAGCTTTTCTCAGGGCTGACCGCCCCGCGATCAATCTGCATATTCGGCTTGTACTCGTGGGCCAGACTGCTCAATAAGAGGGTTAATCTTCCTGTGGCGGGGACCCTGGAATTATCAAGAAAGGAGATATTACTCTCCACACCACTGCGGATGGCAGCTTCGGGAAAATGTGGAAGCCTTTCGGCAAGACCCTGAGTTACTTTATCGGCAACGCTGGGCTGAAAATTGCCGCGCTGCCGCTTTACGGAGGAAGTTGTTTCGCGACCATCTCCGCTTACTAAGTAGACCGCCGGTCTCACCAATAGTGAAACCTTCAGCATGTGCTTCAGCTCTTCTTTACTCATTCTCAGACGCTGTACCTTTTCCAACTCAAATCGAATGTAGTTACGGGTTTGATAGATCTGTTCAATGTATTTTTCAGACAACCGATAGGCCAGAGCGTTAAAGCTTCCGGTCAATGCTCGCCTGCCTTCACCAGTGTGAACCACTTGTCCGGTTAGTTTCAGTAGCTCGGTTTTCATCTCTTCTTGAGAAACCCTGGGTATTCCCAAAAAAGCAGCAAAGGACATATCAAGCTGCTCAACAATAAAACGATTCATATACCCCGTTAGGGCAAAATCGGTAATTTTGAAGAGTTCAGTAACTATCATAGACCTTATGTGCGCCCAACTTTTTCCGGGGAAGAAACGGTTTGAGGAGAGTGTTGGGTAAAGCTCACGAGCATTTAGCTCTAGAAAAGCCAACAGCTGCTCCTCTTTCTGCAGAGGTGTTTGATTTCGTAGTGCGGGATTTTCCAGCAAATGCCGAACAAATCCCTCCGCTTTTTCTTTTTCGCTGCTCATTTACTCTTATTTCGTCAAAAAACTGATTTACATGATCCTTAGAGTGTAAAATAATTATACGATGATTCGGCTGTATGTGACACCATTTTTTCTATTTCTTCTTCTGCTGTGGGTTGGCTCTTACTCCCCGGTTTTTGCCCGGGAGATCCCTCTTCCCGAGGAAGAAGCGCCGAAGGCCTTGTTCTCCGCCGAACTCTATGACGCAGATGTGGACTTTTTTATTGAGGGCAGCTGGACAGCCTCGCTGCAGGGGGGCACCGGCCTTACCTGGGGGGATGGAGTTGAAGGTGTTCAGCCGGCGGTCCTTTCTGATTTTACAGACGGGTTTAAGTTTGAACAGGTGCCACAGCTGAGTCTGTCGCTGTGGTACATGGACCGCTACTTTTTTGAAACTACCATTACCAAAGAGCAGCAGCTGGAGACTTTTTTATTCGGCTACTTCGGACAGGAGGGGGAATTTCTCCAGGAAGCCCGGGCCGGCAATACCGACATCGGACTGGGAGACTACGGTGTGTTTTCTATCCCGGCCGCTTCCCGCCACTCCCTGGGCGCCTACAGCCGTTTTGAAGGGGGGTACTCGGAACACCACCTGGCCGCACGTTATGATCCGGCCCAACTTGAAGAGCTTCACTTCCGCGGCAGTCGACTGATCGAGGAGCAGCGGGTAGCGCCGGCTGATTTTCACCGGGGCCGCTTCTTTGTTCTACCCGATGCGGACATAGATTTTCTGCGGGTCTATGTGCAGGATGACCGGGACGGCACTATCAGTGATGCTGAAGGCCGCCGCTACCGCCGCCTGGATGAGGACGAAATGGTCTATTCCCTAGAAGAAGGGCTTTTGTTTCTCCGTCAACCGGCCACATCAGACGTGGTGGTGTATTATGAGAAAGGCGTGGACTCCGTGGGTGACGTTGGGCTTGGTACAGGTGCGCTCATCGGATTCGATACCGAGGAAAATTTATCATTAGAGGAACCTGCTGTAGACTTCGAGTGGGATATTACCGATTACCTTGTAACCAACACGAATGAATGGAAGCGCGACGGGCTTTCCGGAACCAGCGGGAACTCCGCACTCCTGCTCTACAGCCCCGGCCAGTGGAGCCCCTTTGAGCTGCTGTCGGTGTACAATGCCGGAGCTGCGGTGAAGGCGGCTGCTGGGAATACCACTCTTTGGCTGGCGGCGAAGAACTCATCCGGGGGCAGCCGTCTGCCCATAGAGCAGTTCCAGGATGCGGATAAAGCGCGCATAGCCCCCACCGGATTTGATCTACGGAGCCATGAAGCCCGCTACCCGCTGCTGGTTTATACCGATGAAAGCAGCTGGGCACAGTCGCTGTATGGGCCGGGGGGCGGTACCGAACCGATAGACCGGGAGCTGCGCTTTGAACAGCTCTCCCAGACCGGCGGCTACAATCTCGGCAGCAACGCGCTGGAGGGCTCGATTACCGTGCTTCGGAACGGGGTGCCGGAGCAGCGCTTTACTTTTAACCCCGACACGGGGGAGCTGAACTTTTTCATTCCCCCCAGCCGGAATGAGCGCATCGATATTCGCTATCGGACCACCAGCGCCCAGGCCGTGGGCGGAGATATTTTTGCAGCGGC
>Ga0102938_10001313_pt1 | contig 18801 bp, 20 predicted proteins | sample SalPonR2_B_D2_MG_FD_84516 | JGI IMG/M metagenome (GOLD analysis project Ga0102938, IMG submission 84516) | Salt pond soil microbial communities from South San Francisco under conditions of wetland restoration - Salt Pond MetaG R2_B_D2_MG | ecosystem: Environmental > Aquatic > Marine >...
CGGGAAGACGGACTCGCGGACACGCGTTCGAACCCCGAGCCGGAGCCGTAGCGCGTCGTCCGAACCGACTCTGAGACGTTCGATCGACGACCCGCGCCGCGTACGACGACAACCACGCCCGCGGCGTCGGTTTTCGCGCCCGATACGCCGAGGTTACTCCAGCCCACGGGCGACTTACTTTGCTAGTGGTCGTCGTGACGATCTGATATGCCCACGGACCCGCTGTTCGACGTGAACGTCCCGGCCGACGACACCGCAGGCGAGACGCTGCTCGTCGGGATTTCCCAGTTGGGGATGGCGGGGGTGACGGCGGCGGACTACCTCGTCAGGCACGCGGAGTCAGAACAGATCGGACACGTGTCGGCCCGCAGGTTCCCCGCCATCACCCCGTTTCAGGACGGCGAACCGCGGCGTCCGACGCGGCTCTACAACCTCGAAGACACGAGCCTCTCGGTGTTGATCGGCGAGCTGTTCGTCCCGGTGTGGGCCGCTCACGCCTTCGCGACCGCCCTGACGGAGTGGGTGTCGTCCGCGGCGGTCGAGGAGATCGCAGTCCTCCACGGCGTGCCGTTTCCGCACGGGCCGGAGGAGCACGCCGTCTTTCACGTCGCCACGCCGAGCTACCGAGACAAGCGGTTCGAAGGGACCGACGTCCAGCCGCTCGGCGGCGGCTTCCTCGACGGAGTGGCGAGCGAAGTCGTGACTCACGGGCTCGACGACGGTGCCGAACCGGTCGGCGTGTACGTCACGCCGACGCACCCACCGGGTCCGGACATCGACGCCGCGCTCCTGCTCTTGGATATCATACAGGAGATATACGGATTCGTCGTGGACGAGAAGGAGCTTCGAGCGCGCTCGGAGGAGCTGAAACAGTACTACCAGGAGTTGGCCCAGCGGATGGAGTCGCTCGGGGAAGGCGACCGGTCGTTGGGGTCTCAAGACTACCCCGAGGACAGGATGTACATGTGAGAGAGGGGGGAACAGCCGCGCGGCCGATCGCCTGAGGGAAGGTGACCTGCTAATAGTTGCTGGCTAACAAACAGGCCGTTCGCCGTAGGAATTCACCGCATGACATGGGAATTCATTCGCGAAGCCAGCGCGTTTCGGACCGCGCTCGGCGACGGGGGGCGATGACGCCGATGAAAGAGCAAAGCAACGTCGTAGAGGAGCTGGAACGACTCTTCGAACGCATGAGCCGCCAGTTCGACGACGCCTCCTACAGGTGGGAGTCACAGGGCCCCCTGATGGCGTGGCCGTCCGGGACCGACGAGATGTCGATAGACCTCGTCGACCGAGACGACGAGCTCGTCGTGACAGTGGATCTGCCGGGGTTCGAACGCGACGACATCCAGATACGAGTCACGGATCACACGCTGCGGATCGAGGCCGAACGCGAGGAGGCCCTCGAAGACGAGTCGGACCGGTTCTTACGGCACGAACGCCGCCGGGAGTCGGTTCAGCGGTCCATACGGCTTCCGGACGAGGTCGACAAGGCCGAGTCCGCGGCGCGCATCAATAACGGTGTGTTGACCGTTACGCTTCCGAAGGTCGAGGCCGAGACGGCTCGGGAGATCGAAGTGGAAGGCGAGTAGCCGGGGGCGGCGGCCGTCGGTCGCACGAGGCGGCTGTCCTCGCGACGGCCGGACCGCCGCGTCACGGACGCGTCCGCGATGCGGTCCGTGCCCGAAGCGAGCGAGACGCCGGGCAGAGAGACGTCGGATACGACGCGGTAAGACAGGCTTAATTGTATCGCGCGGATAGTTACCGTGTGCCTTCCAACGCAGTCTCGGAATCGCGCGCCCGCGTCGAGGTGCGAGATATCGGCGGTATCGACGAGGCGTCGGTGTCGATACCCTCCGGCGTGTCGGTTCTCACCGGCAGAAACGCGACGAACAGAACTTCGTTCCTTCAGGCGCTCATGGCGGGGCTCGGGAGCGAACGGGCCACGCTGAAAGGCGACGCGACGACCGGTTCCGTGACGCTGACCGTCGACGGCGAGACGTACGAGAGGACGCTCACACGGACCGAAGACGGGGTCGTATTCGACGGGGATCCGTACCGCAGTGATTCGGAGGTCGCGGACCTGTTCGCGTTTCTGCTCGAGAACAACGAGGCCCGACGCGCCGTGGCCCGCGGGGACGACCTCAGAGACGTCATCATGCGCCCCATCGACACGGAGCGCATCGAGGCCGAGATCGAGGCGTGTACGCGAAAGCGCGACGATCTCGAAGCACGGATCGAAGAGCTCGACGGGCTCGAACGGGAGCTTTCGGAGCTGGAGGCGAACCGGGAGGAGACCAGATCCGCGTTGGCGGACGCCCGCGAGGAGCTCGAAGCGAAGGAGGCGGAACTCGACGCGCTGGACTCCGGTGTCGAGGAGAGCCGCGCCCGGAAACGGGAGCTCGAAAAGGCGTTCGACCGCGTTCGCGACGCCCGATCCGAACTCGAGGATCTCGAGTACGATCTCGAGACCGAACGGTCGACGATCGATCGGTTGACATCCGAGCGCGAGGAGCTCGAATCGACGCTCGAACGGCCGGACGACCCGGACGGGGAGATAGATACGCTGGACGGCCGCATCGAGGAACTCCGCGAGCGGAAGCGGTCGCTCGACGAGACCGTCGACGAGCTCGGGAGCGTCGTCAGCTTCAACCGGGAGATGCTCGGCGAGGAGGGCCCCGACCTCGTCGACGCGTCCGACGGGACGCTCGATGACGCCGCCGAGCCGACCGCGGAACTCGTCGCCGACGCCGAGACCACCTGTTGGACCTGCGGCTCGACGGTCGAGATCGACCAGATCGAGGACACCCTCGATCGGCTCCAGAAGCTCCGATCGGGCAAGCTCGAAGAGCGGAAGGAAGTGCGCTCCGAGATCGACGACCTGACCGACAGACTGTCGTCGCTCCGGGAGCGCCGGTCGGAGCGAGAGCAGACGGAGCGACGGATTCGCGAGATCGGAACGGAGGTGGAGAAGGCCCGCGGTCGCGTGTCGGCGCTCGAAGAGCGGATCGCGGACCAAGAGGCGACCGTCGAGGAGCGCGAGGCGGCCGTGGAGGCGATCGATGTCGCGGACCACGAGGAGACGCTCGAACTCCACCGCGAGGTCGGCGACGTCGAACGTCGAGTCGAACGGTTGGAGTCCGAGATCGCGTCGATCGACGACGAGATCGCAGACCGAGAGGCGGCGCTCGGAGAACGCGAGGACCTCGTCGCCGAGCGCGACGCCGTCGCGGACGAGCTCGCGGACCTCCGCACTCGCGTCGATCGGATCGAGCGGGAGGCAGTCGACGAGTTCAACGACCGCATGTCGACGGTGCTCGACATCTTGGCGTACGAGAACCTCGACCGGATCTGGATCGAACGGCGGGAAGTCGAGGTCCGCGAGGGCCGTCAGAAGGTGGCACGGACCCGGTTCGACCTCAACGTCGTCCGGTCGGCGACGGACGGGAGCGTCTACGAGGACGCGGTCGACCACCTCTCGGAGAGCGAACGGGAGGTGACGGGGCTGGTGTTCGCGCTCGCCGGATACCTGGCACACGACGTCGACGAGACGGTGCCGTTCGTCCTGCTCGACTCGCTGGAGGCGATCGATTCCGACCGGATCGCCCGGGTCGTCGACTACTTCGGCGACCACGCGAAGTACCTCGTGGCGGCGCTGCTGCCCGAGGACGCCGAGGCGCTCGACGACGGGTACGCGTACGTGGACGAGATCAGCTAAGCATTACAGCGGTACGTTTGTAATGGGTCGCGACAGACGGAGGGGTATGTCGGAATCGAACGCCGGGCGGCGGACGAAAGTGGCTCGCGTGATAGACGAGTACGGCCTCACCCAGATGGGGGCTCGCCTCGAAGCGGCGTGGACCGGCGAGGGCGGCGAGCGTACGAGCCTTCGGGACTTGGCGGACGAGTTCAACGAGGCGGTGTTGGCGGCCGCGATGCGGGAAGCCGGGAGCGCTCCGTTGGCGTCCGAGGTGTCGGGGACGTACGAGACGCTGTCGTCGGAGACGGAGCCGGACGCGACGCGCGCGCGGCGGCGGTTGAAGCGCGAGGGAGTGGACGTCGACGGGGTCGAGTCGGACTTCGTCACCCACCAGGCCCTCCACACGTATCTGCGCCGGGACCGCGGGGCGAGTCTTCCGGAGGACGACGGCGACCGACGCGACCGGACGATCGAATCGATCGAGAAACTCCAAGGTCGGCTCGCGGCGGTGGCGGAGTCGGGTCTCACCTCGCTCGCGGCGGCCGGCGAGGTCGACCGCGACGACTACGACGTCCTCGTGACCGTCCGGGGTGTTTGCCCCGAGTGCGGCGTCGACCGCCCGGTCGGCGAACTACTCCGAGAGGGCGGTTGCGACTGCGGGGACTGAGCCGGCCCCGGCGCGCGAACCGTTCACCGATCACGGGGGACCCGCTCGCCACGCAACGCGAGACTGTGCGGTTCCGTTCACGAAGTGGCGAACCCCACCGCGAGGGTTCCCGGTCGGATCGGACCGGGTCCACGCCCGCGCCGCCTGTCGGGTACAGTCGGCTTACCGACGGGGCGAGTCGGTTACTCAGAGGAAGTGTCAGACGGTGAAACGCGCGAGCGACCGATCACCGGAGCGAGCCTCGGTCCGGCGTCTGCCCGAAGTGTTCGTCGGTGCGCAAGAACCCTGACGGCAGGACGCGTCTCGTTCCCAAGTGCCCCGTCAGGGCCCTTCCTGGAGGAATCGTCCCTCCTGTTCGTATATCGTGACCAGTTCTGCGATGAACTCGGCGGCGGTCTCGTCGTCTTCGAGGTGGCTCTCGATACGCGCCATCAGGTCGTCGTCGAGTGTGAGAGTCTCCATCACGGCGGTGGATGAACTCCGGGCGCTCATAAATCCCCACTTCCGTTCACGGCGAACCGACGAGTAGTGGGATCGATACCGTCAAACACGCTGACGCTAACTGTACCAGACAGACCGACCGTTATGATAGACTGTGCCGATATCGCGGCGAAGACCGCGGATTCACACGGCGACCCCCGCCTCGACGAGCGCTACGTCCGCTGTCTCCCCGCAGACGGCGCAGGCACCCTGCTGCTCGTGGGTGTCGTTCACGACCACCCCGCGAGCGTGTTCCGCGCTGTCGACCTCGTTCGGGCCAGCGATCCCGAGACGCTCGCCGTGGAGCTGCCGCCGCTGGCGACGGGACTGTTCCGGCTGTACGCTCGCGACGAGTTCACGCCGCCGCGATTGGGCGGCGAGATGAGCGCCGCCATTCAGGCCGGAGGCGACGCTCGGACGGTCGGGATCGACGCGCCCAACCGCCGATACCTCCGTCGGCTCGTCGAACGCCTGTTGAACGACGCCGTCTCGACTGACGTGGTCACGAGGGCCGCTCGGGACGCGCTGTACGGATACGCGCACGCGTTCGCCTGCCGGTTGGGGTCGCTCGTCGGGAGCGTCACGCCGCTGCGACCACAGGTGTACGACCACCTCTCGTACGGGACCACCTCTCTCGACGCGCCGGCAACTCAGGCGGCCGACGAGCGGTCGCACCTCTCGCAGCGTCAGGTGTTTCTTGACGCCGTCGAGACGCCTCCGGCGGTCAGGCTGATCGACGCAGTCCGCGACGCGACGATGGCGGAACGGCTCTCGGAACTCCGGACGGACGGCGACCTAGTCGCGATCGTCGGCATGGAGCACCTCGATCCGCTGGAGGCGGCGCTTTCCGATTCGGAATGACCGCCGCGCCGGTCGCCTCACGGTGTCGGCCCGCGATGACGCCGGCGTGGGAACCGCTTATGTACAAGTTCGACGTATCTTCACCGGAGGTGTGCGAGCGATGCTCAACCATACCGGCGGCGACCCCGGCAAAGAACCGGATAGTCCCCGACTCACGACCGCCGATGAGGGAAAAGACGTCGTCACGGCGACCGGCAAGCTCGTCGGCACCGTCGTCCGGGTCGACGTGTCCGCGGCGCACGTCTGTCCGCGGGAGGGGCTCCTCGACGGATGCGGGTCGTGGCTCTCGAGCCCGTGGAGCGACTGCGAGCTGTTCGAACTCGACACACAGGCCGTCGGTCGAGTGACCGACGAGGCGGTTGTTCTCATGCCGCAGACGACGCAACGAAACAGGGCGTTACGGGAGATCGACGAACCGTTCCCCGAGCGGTGAACCGCCTCGGGGCTCGATCCCGAGGTACTCGCCTCGCTCATCTGTAGACAGCCACATCACCGGTAGAGGAGGCCTGTACGAGATAGCCCTCGAAGACGAACGAAACGCTCACGTTGTCCGTCTCACTGAGCGCGGCGCTGTTCGATCGAAGCAGTGAGTTCAGTGCGTCCGTGTCGAATGAGTCGTGGAGCGGTCCGAGGGTGGTCGCTTTCCGGCCGCTGGCTTCTCCGACCGCCTCGATGACCGCCGTCGACGGGGGCACCACCGACCAGTCGAACTCCGCTCGGACGGACACGTCTGACTCGTCCGGCTCGTCTCGATCACCCGTTCGGGTCGGTCGGCTAGTCATACGGCCGCCCTCTCGGGAGAGTGCGATCCACCGATCCGAGCGGGGTGTCCGAACTGCCGATCGGACCGGTCGTGGCGGGTCCAATAGAGAGCCGTTCGGTCGCCCTCCCGACGCAGGAATATCTCGAGGTCGGCACGCGTCAAATCTGATTTGGGGAACATGGGTCGTCTCGTGCCAGATTACAATCTTGACTTGAAGTGATTTAATCTTTTTGTGATTAACCGGGTGAACGCTTAAAGCCGCTCTCAGAGAGTATCTGCGTCGGGTTTTCCGCCGAAGCCGTATTTCAGATGAATCGTCGCCTCGGCTGAGCCGGTTCTCGCACGCAACCGCGCCACATTCGGTTGAACGAAGCGAGCTATGAATTAACCAACAGAACGAACCTAGTGGGTGTTTGTTGGTTAAAGTTGTGAGGTCTCGTGTCCGACGTAGCACCCTCCCCAACGAACCGCTCGACAGAGTGTCGACCGAGACATCCAGACAGCTGAACAGCTCCAAGTCGATACTCGCCACGTCGCGCCGTTAGCCGAACACAAGAAGCGAGAAAGTGTCGTGTCCGCCACGAACCGTGCTGACGATAGGGGGAGCTGTCCCGTCCGTGATGGGGAAACACATCGATAGAGGGGTGTCTCCTGACACTGTGTGAAACATATCGATAGAGGTGTGTCGAACGAACTGGCCGTTACAATTACAGTAGAAAGCAGTCGCCATCGACCTCGATTCAGAACTGGGACTCCTTGGTGAAATTCCGTAAGGGACTGACTAACGGTCGTTGAATCGGAGTTCGAAGAGTAGTGACGGGTCACGCCAAAGCAGCGAAATGATGATTTTCATACGCTCTGTGCGGGTTTCACACATCGATAGCGGGGTGTATGTCGGACCGCTCAGCCTGCGCTCGACGAACGGACTGCCTAACGTCAGCTGTGATCTGTTACCACACAGATTGTACACATCGATAGAGGGGTGTCTGTTTGGAGCGGACTGCGGTGGGGGATGCGGGAATGACGTTCTCGTCTTTGTCGTCGCGGACGGCGAGGCGGTTACGGAAAATCGAGGAGAAAGCCCCGTGTTTAGCGCGGGGATGAGTCCGACAGTTCCTTTCTGTTGGCGGAACACGGGGTGTAGTCAAGAAGTATCTCCGAGTCCCTCGCGAGATAGGAGTAGCGGCTGGTTGGCACAGCCAGTAGTCGTCTTTCGAGGTGGCTCCGAACCGTAAACATCCCAACGCAGCGGTGCCGTGAGAATCCTCGCCCTTCAGGGCGGGGAGGATGTTAAGAAAGGGTCGTCACGTCTGGTTTCGGATCTGTGCTTTCACGACGGAGCTGATCTCGCTGTCGGAGACGTCCTCGAGACGCGAATCCTCGCGGAGCGTCTCGAGGATGGTTTCCGGCCGTTCACCGAACTGGAATTCGAGGAACATCCCCGAGCTGGGACCGTGGCTCCGTCGCTCGAAGTCGACGAGCGAGTACGTCGTGAGCTCTTTCATCTTGTTGACGTACGTTTCCTGATGGTACTGATCAGCGTCGATCGCGTCCGTGAGATACTGGTACACTCGGTAGCCCGTCGTGCTGCGCGCGGTTCCATCGGTCGTCCGTGACGCAACCGCCGCCGTAGCGTACAGGCAGAGCTTCTTCTGTGTACTGATCCCACGGACGACCTCTAGCACGCGGTTCTTTTCGACTTTCGCCTGGGCGGCGCGGACGTGTTCCTCGCGGACTCTGGCGTCCCCTTCCCGTTCCGCGAGCTCGCCGGCGACGCGCATGAGATCGATCGCCTTTCGCGCGTCGCCGTGTGTCTGAGCTGCGAAGGCCGCCGCGAGGGGGATCACGTCGTCATCGACGACGTCGTCGTGAAACGCGTCGTGCCGTCGGCGGAGAATCGATTTGAGCTGATCCGCATCGTAATCGTCGAAGTGGACATCTTCCGGGGTAAATGAACTGACCGCGCGGCTCCCCACTGCCTCCATCATCTTCGTGTCGTTCGAGATGGCAACGACCGAAATGTAAGCGTCGAGTTCGTCGTTCGCGCCCGCACGAGAGAGTTGATACAGCAGTCGTGAGTACGCCGGTTCCTGCTTATCTCGCCGTCCGACGAGCATGTCCAACTCGTCGAGGACGAAGACGACGGAGTCGAACTGCGTGTTGACGATCCGAAAGAGCTCGTCCCACTTCTCTTTCGTCGCAACGCCGTGTTTCGGAACCTGGACGTCGATACCGGCCTCGTCGGCAGCTTGCTGCGCAAGCTCGTACACCGCGACGCCGAGAGTGTCGAGGTCCTGGCAGTTTACTTCGATCGTGCCGAATCGGATATCCCGGGACTCACAGATCCGGCCGATGTTGTTGCAGACGGCTTTCGTGATAAGCGATTTGCCCGTCCCGGACGGTCCGTACAGGAACAGATTTGGCGGACGGTTGTCTCCGAGAGCGACGCGGAGCATCTTCGTCACTTCCTGGAGTTGAGCGTCGCGACCCACGATACGGTCTTCTCCCACCACAAAATTCGGGTCGAGTAGAGATCGGTCACGAATGAGCCCTTGCTGCTCGTCGAATTCGAGCAGCATATCTTCGATAGACTGTGACGACTCCTTACCAGTATTTGACGGCTTCTCAGCAGAGAGAACAGATTGGTCCTCACCAGCGGGAGATTGAGCTTCATCACCCTCCCGAGACGGTGACGAATACGTGGACGCCTCCGATGCCGCGTTCGGTAAGTCTGTTTGCGCCGTCGTCTCATCCTCCAACGATCCCGAGTCGGTATCGGGCTCTTCGGAGTCGTCTGTACCCATAGGCCGGACCACACCGGCTAGTAATAAAAAGGTTAGCACCTCTATCGAAGTGTAATCTGCCCTTTTAAGCTCTTTTCCGTTTGATTAGACCGACACCACCGCCTACGAAGTGTTTGAATCAGCAGGGCATTAACGATGTGTTTCTCTGTGAACTACCCCTGCCTACTCAGCTGCTGGCGCGGCTTCCTTGAGCCAGGGGCTTCCTGCTTCCACGACGCGCTTTACAGACACCTGAGTGGTGTCCGTAGGGAGCGCAGTCTCCACAGGCGTTGGTTCGAGCATCCCTTTCACATTCAGGTCTTCGACCGCCACGAGGTCGTACTCCCGAGCGTAGTGGTTCGAGAGCTTGTACAGGAAATCACGGCGCTTCCGCCGGAGATCGGCGTGACACCCCGCGACCCGCCGCCGTTGCTTCTCGTAGTTGTTCGACCCGTGTTCCTTCCGCGAGAGCTTCCGTTGCTCGCGTTCCAAGCGTTCGCGTTCGTCCGAAAGGTCGAGGGAGCCGACCGCCATCCCGTCGGTGTCGTGGGCATATGTGAGAATCCCCACGTCGATCCCGACACACTTCTCGGGATTCATCCTCCGGGGCTCGTTGAGGACGGGGGCTTAGTGCCTACATCCAGCTAAAGGCGGAAGACCCACACCCCTCTATCGATGTGTTCGGGGTGTTCGTGGTGGGAGGGGGGACACGCCGGTGGCTCACATCTCGCTAAATTGTGGAATGTCGATAGAAAAGCGATAGAAAAGCGATAGAAAAGCGATGGATCGGCGATGGACCGGCGATAGACCGGCGATAGACCGACAATAGACGGGTGTCTATCTTCTCTGTCGTTCCCGACCTCGCTTGCTACCAGCTGTTCTTCTCCCGCTTCCTTCGCGCTTCTTTCCCTCTTTTTGTCTCTTTCTCTTCTATATTATTATACATAACACACACACACACCCCTCTATCGATGTGTTCGATGTGTTCGATGTGTTCCTCTAAAGCGTAATATATGGTGTACTCGCCGACAAATTGTAGACGTCTGATACCGGCTTCATGTGCGGCATAACCGCTACTCACGGCCGTTTTTCAAATGCTGGCAGCGCTCTGCTAAGCTAGCCCGTAACTACTCCGGACGACACTCAACCGGAACACATCGATAGAGGGGTGTGGGTCTCCGCCTCTCCGACAACTTTCGTCGAGCAGTCGGACGCCGGCCTCGGTTGCGAGTTCATCCTAACTTCTGACGCGACAACACGGCTCTGGCAAACACATCGATAGAGGGGTGTCTCTCCCACTCCAGTTGATTGGTTCGACCGACTCGATTTAACCAACAACACCTTCCCTCGTCTCTAGATGCCGGCTAAGCGTCATGCGCCCTTTCGGCCGAGGCGAGAATCAAAGCGCACTACAGGGTCCATAACAATTAGTTCGCATCGAGATAGATAGACGATGGAACCAGAACGCCGTTCGATAAGCGACTGGATAGCACTCGCCTCACCGGGAGTTCTCATCGTCGTCGGAGTCGTCCTGTTCGTGGTGCCGCTTCCACCGACGTCTATGATCGGGATGGGATTGATCATCCTCGGTACCCTGTTTTGGGTCGCTGAATTTCTCGGTAGCCGACGCGAGCGTCTCACCGAAGCCGAAGAGCCCGATATCGCCGACTGAGAGGACCGACGGTGACCGACGTGAGAAACGCATCAATCTACACGTCTCAGTCCGCTCTAACAAACAACACAGAACTCAGTCGTGTGTCCCAACGTACGAACGCTCCACCGCGGTAGCAATACCCCACACGCAACCTCTCCGGGCCGCGCTCGTCAAGATTGACCCCGAGTCGGTTCACGAGGGCGACGACCGGTCCGAGCGGACGACGCTGAAACCCACGACTCATGTTCAAGAACCGAACCGATGCCGGCCACCAACTGTCAGACCTCCTGAGCGACCACGACGTGACGGCCGATCTCGTTCTCGCGATCCCGCGCGGCGGGGTTCCGGTCGGCCGAGTCGTTGCGACTCGCCTCGGAGTGCCGCTGGATATCGTCTCCGCTCGGAAGATCCCCGCGCCGTGGAGTCACGAACTCGCGATCGGTGCGGTCGCGAGCGATGGCACGATCTGGCTGAACGAATCAGCACTCGCACAGTTCGAGATTCCGGACTCGTATCTCGCCACCCAGGTGGAACGGGAACGCTACGCGGCCGGGGAAATGCTCGCTCGATACCGGGGCGATCGCTCACCGCTCGAGGTGTCGGGTGAACGGGTCGTCCTCGTCGACGACGGGATCGCGACGGGCGCGACGATGACCGCGTGCGCACGCCAGGTCAGAAACGCCGGCGCGGAGTCAGTCGTGGTGGCGGCACCCGTCGCCCCACCCGACACCGTCGAGCGGCTGTTCCGCGAGGCCGACGAGGTGCTCTGTGTCGAGACACCGCCGTCTTTCCGGGCGGTCGGTGAGTTTTATGAGTTCTTCGGACAGCTCTCCGACGAGCAGGTCGACGCCTACCTCTCACACGGGTCGTGAACGACCCCCGCGGCCGCAGCGAGCGCTCCGCGGTCGTAGTGAGCGACGTTCCCTGCGGTCACAGCGCCGCCCCGGCCACGACCGACTCTCGGTCAGCAACCATCGACCGCTCTCTCACGTCACGACAGATCCATCGCCGGGCGACCAGCACGTCTCGTAGGCCGTTGTTTTCGGAGGAAACGCGCTATTTCCAAGGCGAGACGCGGTTTCAGAGGAGAGACGCGGACGCAGCGGAAAGGCACAACCGGACGGCGTTGGCATCGGATGGCACTGATTAACAAAGTTCTTACTCCCGGTATCGGGCTGTCATGCTTCGGGTACCCCCTTACCATCACTCCGTCTCGTCGACGCGGCTAGTGCCGACCGCTCAGCGCACCTCCGACGGACCACGATGAGCGAACCCATCGAACTCCGGCACGGACGAGTCGTTACGCCCACGGGAGTCATAGCGAACGGACGCGTCGTCTTGGTCGAAGACCAGATCGCCCACGTTGGCGAGGCGAACGGGGTTCCACACCCCAGATCGAACGTCCTCGACGTTGGCGGTCGGGTTGTCCTTCCCGGGCTGATCGATCTCCACGGAGACGACATCGAGCAGCACCGCGCTCCCCGGGCCGGCGCGCAGGTCGACGCCCGGAACGCGGTCTCGTCCGTCGACCGCGCGAACGCCCTGACGGGAGTGACGACGAAGTTCCACGCGATCGCGTTCGAAGACGACGCCGACGACGGGAGGTCGATAGACGAGGCGGAGACGCTGTCCCGTGCGGTTACTGCCGCGGAGGAGACGCTCGTCGACAATCGAGTACACGTCCGGTCCGGCCTGTCGCACGAGAGCGTCGACGCGGTCGAGCGTGTCCTCGCTGAAGACGGCGTGGACGTCGATCTGCTTTCGGTGATGCACCACGCACCCGGCGACGGGCAGTTCGATGAGGCCGGGTTCGAACAGCACTATTCGAACGATAGAAACCTCCCGGCCGAAAAGGTCAAGAACCTGGCCGAGGCGCGTGAGAAGCTCTCGTCGTCGACAAAAGACGAACGCGTCGCTCGCGTGGCCGACTTGGCGGACGACGCCAGCGTCACCCTCGCGTCGCACGACGACGAGACCGCGGCGGCCGTCGACCGCATGGCCCGTCGCGACGCGTCGATAAGCGAGTTCCCGCTCACGATCGAGGCGGCCGAACGGGCAGTCGAGCGCGGGATGACGACCGCGATGGGCGCACCGAATCTGGTCCGAGGCGGGAGCCTGTGGGACAATCTCTCCGCCCGGTCGGCGATCCGAGCGGACGCCGTGGACGTCCTCTGTTCCGATTACCACCCGCCGTCGCTTCTGAACGCACCGTTCGTCGCGACCGACGAGCCGCTGCCGACGCGAGTGAACCGGGTGACTCGGAATCCCGCTGAGGCGGTCGGGCTCCACGACCGCGGTCGCCTCGAAACGGGTGCTCGGGCCGACGTGATCGTCGTTGACCCGTCTCCCGCCCCGTCCGTCGAGCGCGTCTTCGTCGCTGGGTCGGAAGTGCTCACGGCCGGAGCGACCCGCGATCAGCCGGCCGAAAGGGTCGGACTGTCCGGACCCGGCTCCTGAAGCGGCGAAGCGAAGTCGACACTCGGCGGTGCCGTCGGCGAGGCCGTGGCAGCCGTCGACCGGGCAGCTCGTGCCGCGATCTCGCCGCGCCGCCGAAACCACGTGCCGGCAGAGTCGATCACCCGTGGCCGATGACCGGTACGCTCCTCGTCGACTCACGGTCCGGGAGCGGTCGAGCGACAGCGGCGGTGGCTACCTCGTTTCGTGACTGGGCCAGGGCACCCCCGCGTCGGCGGCGGGGGAGTCGGCCGCTTGCCCGAGTGCGAGTTCGGTCCTCGTGAGACACTCCAAACACCCGTCGACGGCGTCTCCGGACCCGAACACGCGAATAAACTGACGCGTCACGGCCGCACCGCACCGAGCGCATCGCCGGTTCCGATCGGTGGTGACCTCTCTGGGGCCCATGTCACGTGGATGGAGCGATCCGCCGCATAGTTATTTGCGGCTTTTCCGGCTTCGAAGGCGGTCGAACGCTCTGATCTATCCGGGTGCTTCGATTTCCGCCTCTCTCCCCATCGATGGCTTCGCGCGGTCTACCGACGGACTTCGACGACCAGTGCGAGTGCCCTCTCCACGGAACCACGACGCGTCACCCGCCGCGGTCTCAGTCCGCCCGCCCGAGAGTCGGCGCAGTTCGGCGCGGGTGAGTACGCCGAAGCATACACCCGCATCGAGACCCCCGACGTCCTTCCGGCTTCAACGGGGAGCGGTATCCCGAACGCTGGGAGACGACGATAGGCCCCACGTAACTATGTCCCGAATCGATCTCCGATCGGCTGGCATGAGCACAACCGCCGACGGGACGGATGCCGACGAGCAGATCCAGGCCTCCATCGTTACTTGCGACGACGGGACCGAGCAGTGTACCCTCCACCCGGTCGACCCCGACGAACCCCGTCGAACGACCGAGTGGCTCACCGCGGAGGCGGGATCGTTCGAGCCACTGGACTCCCGGCGGTGACCATACCGCCGAAGGCAGCGCCCGGTGTCAACCGCCCCGAACTGTCAGACCACTTTTGTCTCCACGAGAGACCGGATTCCGCGACGGAGTCGCTGTGAAATGGCGGTGTCGGAGACGCCGAGTTCCTTCCCCAAGTCCTGAAGCGTGGCCGCGCGTGGCACATCGAAGTACCCCGATCTGAGTGCGGCACGGAGCGCCTCTCGCTGGCGCTCCGTCAACGCCGAAGACGAATCCCTGAGCGGGCTCCGAGCCGTCTCGTTAACGCTCTTTATCGTCACGTTGAGGTCGGCCGACCGCCACTGCTCGCTGCTGGCGGCGAGCGCCTCTCGGCTCTCGAACCGCAACGTGAGCAGCCACGTGTCCTCCCGTCCCGTCGCGCGAAGACACGCCAGCTCCGGGTCGGCGACCGAGCGGAGGAGTGCCGGCGTCTCGTTCACCCACACGACCCCGACGACAACGCTGTCGTCAGTGCGGGCAATGTTAACGACGCGTTCGACCGTCGGGTCACGGTTCAACAGGTCTTGGAGGCGGTTCACGTCGTCGCCGGACCACCGGAAGTACGGCATGATCGCCCGACCGACCGGGACGGATCGCTCCAGCTCCGCTCGTTCCGCGGGCGACTCCGTGAGTGCGAGGGGAAGGAGGAAATCATCGACTGCCACGGAGACGCGTGTACACACAGTCATCTGTTTGCCTTGGACACTGTCGGACCGATTCTTGGTTATGGAGGTCATTCTGAAGCCCTCCGAGCAGACAGCCTTCCCTACGCCGCTCGCAATGAACGGGAACCCAGTCCGCACGAAACGGTGGCTCCGACTCGCCGCCGCTCTCCGTCAGTCGGGTTGTCGCTTGATGGCGTCAGTCGGGTTGTTACTCGGCAGCGTCAGCGTCGGGTTGTTGTTCGACAGTATCAGCGTTCTGTAACCGCCACGTGAAGATCGCTTTCAAGACCACAACAAGGCTGTTCGTTTGCCCTGTGCCCCAGATCGCGGTTTCCTCTGGCGGTGCCGTCTCCCCCGGCTGTGGCGTCCCCTCGCCGTTGAGCAGAACGCTCACGAGCGTCTGTGTTTGGTCGACCATCATCAGACGTCCCGCCGGCGTGTCCGACCAGACCCACAACGACTCGAACAGATCCGCCCCGGGGATCTCGTCTTGGATGCGCTCTCGTACCTCTGCGGAAACGCCGCCGAGACTAATGCTCACACCTCGCTCCGCAGCAGCACTCAACGCGTCGAGTACGTCCTCTGTGAGTACTTCCTCGACGGTCATGTAGACGATCTCGTCGTCTGCCCCGCCGATAAAATCCACCACGCGGTCGGTGACCGCCGCCTTGCTATCGACCGTCCAGACCCCCCGTTGCTCCTCGCGACGCTGGACCGGTTCGAGTTCGTCCAACGCCGTCGTCAGAACCGACGTCCGGTGGGTCAAATCTTGTTCGAACTTCCGGCCGGCCGTCTCGGGCGAGATCGCCCAGAACTCTTTCGGTGACGACTGCTGGACGTCGGCGAGCCCCCGGGCTTGTAACTCGTCTACCGCGTCGTACACTCGGGTTCGAGGCACGTCTGAGACCCGGCTCACGTCTCTCGCAGTGCCAGTTTTGAGGGTCGTGAGTGCCACAAACGCTCGTGCGGCGTACGTACTCAGACCGAACTGTTCGAGTTGCTCGATAGCCGCAGAACGGGGATCGTTGACGGGATCTGTATCCATGGTTCGAAGGTTTCCTCAGTGTCGAACCCAGCCACGGGTGGCGGCCGGGGTCGGCACGCACCGGATCGTGGTCAAGACACACGTTCGAATCACGTACCGGACGTGAGCCTACCGACCCCGTGGCGATAACAGTTTTGTGATTAATCGAGTGAATATTTTAGAACTCTCCCAGGGGCGCACCGGCCGCTAAAATGCGACCCGAGTTATCTGTTATTCTGTAAATCACAGCTGACTGTCGAAATACGCGCTACGCTCCGGTACAATGCTTTTTTCTGGGATCTTCTTCGTGTAGCGAGTTGTGTTTACGTCTCGTAGTGACAACGCCTATCCGGCCGGCGGCACGAGGTTTTGTCAGTGCCTAGATTCGCCCGGGTTAGGTGTTTGGACACATGACCACAGATGAAACAGTAAACGAGGCAGCTGAGGTACTCCAGCAACTCGGGTTGAAAGAATACGAGGCAGAGTGTTTCGTGGGACTGTCGCGCCTGTCGACGGGCACGGCGAAACAGCTCAGCGAGATTACGAGCGTACCTCGAACCCGCGTGTACGACGCCATTCGTGTGCTGGAAGCACAGGGACTCGTCGAGATACAGCATTCGAGTCCACAGCGGTTTCGGGCTGTCCCACTCGACGAAGCGACCGACATGCTTCGGGACCAGTACGAGGCGCGCATCGAACGACTCGCGACGGCGCTCGAAGACGCCGAGAAAATCGACGCCGACGAGGAAGAAGAGCTTCAGGAAGTGTGGGCCATGTCGGGCACGGACGCGATCTCGAATCGGTCCAACTCCCTCATCACCGACGCGAACGAGGAGGTCGTGTTAGTCATCGGCGACGAGTCGCTCGTGACAGAGGATCTGGTCGAGAGTCTCACCGGGCTCGACGAGGGCGTCGACCTGCTCATCGGCGCGATCACGGAGGAACTCGAAGAACAGATACACGACACCGTCCCAAGAGCGACGACCTTCCTATCCGGGCTCGGTTGGCTCCGTACCGCCGGTGTCGAGGACGACGATCTCGCGATCGGCCGGCTCCTCCTCGTCGATCGATTGGCGGTCCTCGTCAGCACGCTGGTACCGGACACCCGCGAGGAGCAGGCCATCTTCGGAGGCGGATTCCGAAACGGCCTCATCGTCATCGCGCGTCGGCTGCTCTCACAAGGGCTCATTCCACAGCGCGATCCGCACTCGGACTGACGACCGACGGCGAGGCGAACACCCACCCGTCCGGCCCGTCACTCCGGCCCCCCAGGCAACTGCCCTCGGTTCTCGTCGAGCAGTTCGAGCAGCGGTCGGATCTCGTCGAGACGAGGCCCCTCCGTCACGGACCCCTGTTGTCGGTCGACATCGATGAAGCCCAGCGCCTCCAGTTTCGGGAGATGTACGTGGTGGAGGGACACGTCTGAAGCGTCCGGGTACAGCTGGTCGAGGGCGACCGCGCCGTCGCCCGAGGATTCGTTCACCAGCGCGAGAAGCAACCGACGGCGCTCGACGTCTCCTAACGCCTCGAAGCACGCGTCGAGAGACTTCGCTGCGACTTCCTCGTTCATCTGATTACCGATGAGACCGACCGGGTTGTATTACGCACATCTTCACGGCTACTGTTCTTTTGATTCTTCGAGTTACACTTCGAATCGGTTGACTACGCAACCGAGAGCCGAGACGAAACACTCGAGCACGCGCGGACGGCTGGTTTCTGACCCGAAGCTTCACCGGTGCGTGTCGTGTACCCGGTCACACCCCGGGTAAACCAACGCTGCTCAGAAATGGTCACTCACAGTCGCGTCTCCACCCTCGTCACCCGACAGCAGGTCGGATTGGTCCTGGGGCCAGCACTGTTCTTCGGCTCTCTTCTGTTTCTGCCGTTCACCGTTTCACCGTCCGCAACTGCGGCACTCGCGAGCACACTCTGGATCGCGGTCTGGTGGGTAACCGAAGCGATCCCCATCCCAGCAACCAGTCTCCTTCCGATCGTCCTTTTCCCGCTCACCGGCGTGGTCGATGTTACAGGAGCGACCGCACCGTACGCCGACCCGGTCGTGTTCCTCCTCTTGGGTGGCTTCCTCCTCGCACTGGGGATCGAGCGCTGGGGCCTCCACAGGCGGATCGCCCTCACTGTTGTGAGCCTCGTCGGCGTTCGGGCCGACCGGCTCCTGCTCGGGTTCATGGTGGCAACCGCCTTCCTCTCGATGTGGATCTCGAACTCGGCGACGGCGATGCTGATGGTACCGATCGGGACCGCGGTCATCGTCTCGGTCGGGACCGGAGCCGAATGCGATCGATATCCGGCGACGGGAGACGGGCAAGACGAACTCGTCGCCGGAGCTGGCTCGAATCCGGATGGCCGTCCCGCAACTCGCTTCGGTGTCGCACTGATGCTCGGGATAGCGTACAGCGCATCGATCGGCGGTACCGCGACTCTGATCGGGAGCCCGCCGAACGCGGTCTTCGCGGGCGTCGCGGCGTCCCGTCTAGACGTACAGATCAGTTTCCTCGACTGGCTCGTGTTCGCGGGGCCCCTTTCTATCGTGTTCCTCGTCGTCACCTGGCTGTTGCTGGTGAAGCTCCTTCGCCCCGAGATTCCACTCGACGGGGGGGCTGAGGCTGTCGTTCGGGCGCAGCGTGCGGAACTCGGGTCGATCTCGCGCGGCGAACGGCGGGTGTTAGGGGTCTTCGCGCTCGTGGCAGCGGGGTGGCTCCTCCGACCGTTCGTTCTTCAGCCGCTGTTCCCAGCGATACCGGACACTGTCATTGCTATCGTCGGCGGAG
>Ga0102938_10001317_pt1 | contig 18749 bp, 15 predicted proteins | sample SalPonR2_B_D2_MG_FD_84516 | JGI IMG/M metagenome (GOLD analysis project Ga0102938, IMG submission 84516) | Salt pond soil microbial communities from South San Francisco under conditions of wetland restoration - Salt Pond MetaG R2_B_D2_MG | ecosystem: Environmental > Aquatic > Marine >...
AACAGCCGCGCCATCGCGGCGCCGCGGCGCACTTCGACCGGCTCAAGGATGCGCAGTGCCCGCACCGGGGCGTTCATGCGCCGCACACCATGGCGCAGGATACCGCGCACGAAAGCTGCCGAGCTGCCATCCAGAATGGGAACCTCGGGGCCGTCGATCTCGATCGTGGCATTGTGAATACCGCAACCGACCAGCGCCGCCATCACATGTTCCACCGTCGAGACAGTCACCCCGTGGCGGTTCTCGAGACAGGTGCAGAGCGGGGTTTGATGGACATGATCCCACAGGCCCGGAATGCGCCCGCGATCCGCGGCCACGTCGCTGCGGCGAAACACGATCCCCTGATCTGCCGCGGCGGGCAGTATCGTCGCACAGGCCGGTTGCCCCGAATGCAGGCCTACCCCATGAAAAGAGACCGGTGTCTGGATCGTTGTCTGCAAGACTGTCCTCATCCGTGCTTGACGCGCACTGCTTGAAATATTTCCAAATGGTTTAAATCCGCCGCCGCCAAGGCTCAATTCAATCTTTGCAACGTTATGAAACATCGCCCCGATACAGCGGGCGGAATCTTGCCTACGCCAGGCGGCGCGCCGCCAAACCACTGACCATGAACGAAAAACGGGCCGCCCGAAGGCGACCCGTTCTGATCTGTTGATCCGTGGTTCAGTTCGCCTGTCGGCGCAGAAATGCCGGAATCTCGATCTGATCGTCGGTTTCTTCCTCCGCCTCGGGTGCCGGCTGGCGCGCCTGCGGCGCTTCCATGGTCGGCTGCTGGCGGGCCGGACGCTGGGGTTCCTGCTCCGCGTGGCCGGTCATCCGGTTGATCAGCGAGTTGATCCCGAAACGCTGGCGCGGCTCGCCCTGCGCGTCGCCTGCGGCAGGGGCGGCGGTGTGCTGGGGCTGCTGCTGCTCATCGCGGCGGCGCGCCTCGGGGGCCTTGCCGACAGCGGCCTGCAAGCGGGCCATCGCCTCGGGCGACGGGGTGCCCGCGGCGCGCGGCGCGACATAGGCTCCCAGCTCGGCATCGTCCTGCTGCGCGTGATGCGCGGCAGGCTCGAAGGTCTCGTTGCGCGGCGGGTAGGCTGGCGGCGGCAGGTCGTCATCCTGCATGCTGTCGGCGCGCTCCTCGAAGATATCTTCATGCTGCTCTTCGGCAGCGGCGCGCTGCGTGTCGAACTCGGGTTCGTTGAACAGGCTCGGCTCGGGTTCATGCGACGCGCTCGCGGCCACCGGCATCGGATCGGGGGCCTGCTCTTCGGCGGGCTCCTGTGCGGCGACGGGGCGCAGCGGCTCGGCCATCGAGCGGCGCGGCATCGGCAGATCGCGACCATTGGCGTTGGCGTCGATCCCGGTCGCCACGACACTGACCCGCATCGTGCCTTCCATGCTGGTATCCAGCGTCGAGCCGACGATGATATTGGCGTCGGGGTCCACTTCCTCGCGGATGCGGTTGGCCGCCTCGTCCAGTTCGAACAGCGTCAGGTCGTGCCCGCCGGTGATGTTGATCAACACACCCTTGGCACCCTTCAGGCTGATCTCGTCCAGCAGCGGGTTCGCTATGGCCTTCTCGGCCGCCTGGATGGCGCGCTCCTCGCCGGAATCCTCGCCGGTGCCCATCATCGCCTTGCCCATCTCGTCCATCACGGCACGGACATCGGCAAAATCCAGATTGATGAGGCCGGGGCGCACCATCAGGTCGGTCACGCCCTTGACGCCCTGATAGAGCACGTCATCCGCCATCGAGAACGCCTCGGTGAAGGTCGTCTTCTCATTGGCCAGACGGAACAGGTTCTGGTTGGGAATGATGATCAGCGTATCGACCATCTTCTGCAAGGCCTCGACGCCTTCCTCGGCCTGGCGCATCCGCTTGCCGCCCTCGAACTGGAACGGCTTGGTGACGACACCCACCGTCAGCACACCCAACTCGCGCGCTGCCTGGGCGATGATCGGCGCAGCACCGGTGCCGGTGCCCCCGCCCATGCCCGCGGTGATGAAGCACATATGCGCGCCGGCCAGATGATCGACGATCTGTTCGATATTCTCTTCGGCTGCGGCTGCCCCGATCGAGGCCTTGGCGCCCGCGCCCAGACCTTCGGTCACTTTCACGCCCAACTGGACGCGGTGTTCGGCCTGACTTTGCTGAAGCGCCTGCGCGTCCGTGTTGGCAACGACAAAGTCAACACCGTCGAGTTCCTTCTCGATCATGTTGTTGACCGCGTTGCCCCCCGCGCCGCCGACACCGAACACGGTGATCCTCGGCTTGAGTTCGTTTTCCTGGTCCTGACCTGGCATCGTGAGATTCAATGTCATTGCTCTATCCGCCTGCTGTTGCGCCTGCCTCTGCCCGACAGACCGTTTTTCCGCCTAATCACCAGTATTCTTACCGATGCTTGACCCTTGCGTCACCCCAAAATCACCGAAATGACACAAAATATGGCCACATTTTTGCGCTAACACGCGGGATTTCGCCGATGTGACCATATCTAGCGTTCACCAATTATCCTTGAACCATTTCACAGCCCGCTTCAGCGAACGCGCCGGGTAGCGATCCACGGGAATCTCGAAGTCCCACCACTCGTCCTGAGGATTCGCCGCAAACAGGCACATCCCGACCGCGCTCGAAAAGCCCGGACCGGTCGCCGCCTGCGGCAATCCATGTACTCTCAGCGGGCGCCCCAGCCGCACCTGGTGGCCCAATATCTTGCTGGCCAGCCCGTCAAGGCCGGGGATCTGGCTGCCTCCGCCGGTCAGCACGATCTGCTGGCTCGGCAGGTGGTCAAACCCCGCGGCATCCAGCCGCGCGCGCACCTCTTCCAGTATTTCCTCGACGCGCGGACGCATGATCCCGATCAGTTCGGCGCGGCTGACCGTGCGCCGGTCATGTTCCCAGTCGCCGGTCTCGCCGCCGATCTCGATCATGTCGCGGTCGTCCTGCCCGGTGGCGACAACACCACCGTAAAACGTCTTGATGCGCTCGGCGGTGGCCTGCGGCACCTGCAACCCCATCGAGATATCGCCCGTCACATGATCGCCGCCCATACGCACGCTGTCGGCATAGATCATGTGCTTCTTGATGAAGATTGACACGCCCGCCGTACCACCGCCAAGGTCGATACAGGCTGCACCCAGCTCCTGCTCGTCCTCCACCAGCGCCGAAATGCCGCTCACATAGGCCGAGCTCGCAAGCCCCGCCAGTTCCAGGTCGCAGCGTTTGACGCAATGGGCGATATTCTGGATCGCGGCGCCATCCACCGTCAGCATATGCATGTCGGTCGACAGGGTCTGCCCCATCTGCCCGCGCGGATCTTCCAGCCCGCTGCGATGATCCAGCGCGAAATTCACCGGCTGCGCGTGCAGCACTTCGCGCCCCTCGCCATAATCGGGCACGTCGCAGGCGCTCAGCACCCGGCTGACATCCTGCTCGCTGACGTTGCGCCCCTCCAGGTCGACGGCTCCCGCCAGCCCGTAGGACCGCGGCGCGGCCCCGGCGAAACAGCCGATCACGTGATCGACCCGGATGCCGGCCATCTTCTGCGCGGCCTGCAAGGCCGTGCGGATCGCGCGTTCGGTCTCGGCCATGGCGTTGACTTCGCCAAAGCGCACCCCGCGCGAGCGCGTCGTCGCCGCGCCGATCACCCGGAACCCCGCCTGCCCGGCCATCGCGCCGATACCGTCGGAATCCACCAGCCGCGCGCTGCCGTCGAACCGCAGCACCAGGCAGGCGATCTTCGAGGTCCCCACATCCAGCACCGCCACGACGCCGCGTTGCATCGCCGCCTTGCGCATGTTGCGCATCGCCCGTTGGGTTTCATAGAGCTCGATCATCGTTTTATTCCGCCCCGACTGTCATCTTCGTTACCCGCCACCAGTCTTCGACCGCGCGGGGGTTCATTCTTATGGTGGGCCGTTCGGCCAGCCGCATATCCACCGCCACCAGGTCACGCGCCAGCATGTCCTGCACCTCGTCCAGCGCCAGAACCCGTTCCAGCGCCCGCACCGGGTTGCGCTCGGGCAGCAGGATGCGCTGCTCGCGGTCAAGAACCACATCCCAGCGCCGCTCGCCCATCCGGACCAGCCCGCGCAGGCGCGGCTCGATCGGGCCGGCGGCGCGGATGATGTCCAGCGCCTCGGGCACCGCCCTGTCAGCGCCCTCGCCCACCACCAGCGGCAGATCGGCGCGATCCTGTCGCGCCAGCATGTCATCGACCACGACACCATCCACATCGACCGCGCCCAGCCCGTCGCGCGTGCGCCACAGCGCCACCGGCTCGCGCTCGGTGACGCTGGCCGCCAGGATACCGCCACGCCGCACCCGCAGACTGGCCGAGGCCACCGCCGGCAGGCCCTCGATCATCTCGCGCACATGCTCGAGATCCAGATCGAACGAGCTCGCCGGCAGATCGAAGGGAAATATCTCGCGGATATCCTCTTCGACGCCGGTGCTCGCACCCTCTACACTCAGCAATTCGACCATGAATTCGGGCCGTGTCTCGAAGTCCCGGCGCAGCTCGGCCAGCGTGGCCGTCACCGCCTCGCGCCGGGTCTCGTCGGCGAAATAGCCCGCCCCCAGCACCGCGATCATCCCAAGCGGCACGCCAAAGCGCAGCGCCTTGCGAAACATCGGCGTCAGCATCAGCCGCTGAAGCCGGTAAGACCAGCGCGACGGCGCGGGATCGGGGCGCGTCATCTGTTGCATGACGCATCCTCCACCATCCAGCGGCAGAGCTCGGGAAAGGGAATGCCCACCGCCTGCGCCTGCTCGGGCGACAGCGATGTCGGCGTCATCCCTGGCTGGGTATTGGTCTCAAGCAGCACAAGCCCGTCCAGCCCGCGCGCCTCGTCCCAGCGAAAATCGGTCCGGCTCAACCCGCGACAGCCCAGCACCTCATGGGCGCGCAGCGCATAATCAAGACAGGCTTCGGATATCTCGGCGGGGATATCGGCGGGCACCACGTGGCGCGACCCTCCGGCCTTGTATTTCGCATCGTAGTCATACCAGCCATCGGTCAGGATATCAGTCACCGTCAGCGCCCGGTCGCCCATCACGGTCACCGTCAGCTCGCGCCCCGGCGCGAAGGCCTCGACCATCACGATCTCGGGCATGTCCGCCGACAGGGCGGGCGGCCCGTTGGCCACCTCGTTCACCAGGTAGACCCCGACTGACGAGCCCTCGTTATTGGGCTTCACCACATAAGGCGGGTCCATCACATGCGCCCCGCACACATCGTCGCGCGCCGCCAGGTGGCTTTCCACCACCGGCAGCCCCTCGGCCAGATAGGCCGCTTTCGATTTCTGCTTGTCCATCGCCAGCGCCGAGGCCAGCACGCCCGAATGGGTATAGGGCAGGCCCATCCATTCCAGCAGGCCCTGCACGCAGCCATCTTCGCCCCAGCGGCCATGCAGCGCGTTGAAAACGGTGTCGGGCGCGATCTCGCTCAGGCGCTGACAGAGATCAGCCCCGGCATCGATCTCGACCACCGTGTATCCTGCTTCCCGCAATGCGGCGGCGCATTCATGTCCTGACGAGAGCGACACTTCGCGTTCGGCCGAAGGTCCGCCCATAATCACCGCCACAATCGGGGATTTTCCGCTCGAAAGTCCCAATATGTGCCTCAAAGTCCCGGGCCGTTTTGCCGACCCTATCTTATTGTCTTCGCCTGCCTTGGCGTCACGGGGCCGTTTCGCCGACCCTCATGATTTCCCAATGTAACTCTATTCCGCTGCTTTGGAAAACCCTTTTTCGCACCTCCTCGCCCAATCCTTCCAGATCGGCGGCGCTGGCATCCCCGGTATTGATCAGAAAGTTGGAATGCATCTCGCTCATCTGCGCGCCGCCCCTTCGCGCGCCGCGCATTCCTGCCTCGTCGATCACCTTCCAGGCCTTCAGATCATGCACGTCGTCATCGCGCCCGGTGCTGGAAAATCCGGCCGGGTTGCGAAAGGTGCTGCCCGCGCTGCGCGCCTTGGTGGGCTGGGTCTCGTCACGCTTCCTCAGTTGCTCCGCCATCCGCGCCTCCAGCGCCTCGGGCTCGCCCTGCGGGGCCTCGAAGGTGGCCTCGACAATCACCCACCCCTCGGGCAGATCGCTCTGGCGATAGCGATAATTGAGATCGGCGGCGCTCAGCGTCACCACCTCGCCCTCGCGCGTGACCGCGCGCGCGCTGACCAGACGGTCGGCGGTATAAACACCGTAGCAGCCCGCATTCATGCGCACCGCGCCCCCGATCGCGCCGGGAATGGTGCGCAGGAATGTCAAATCCAGCCCCGCCGCGGCGGCCTTGCGCGCCACATGCGCATCAAGCGCCGCGGCGCCCGCGGTCACCTGCCTGCCCTCGATGGCGATCCCGTTGAACCCCCGGCCCAGGCGGATCACCACCGCGCGCAATCCGCCATCGCGCACGATCAGGTTGCTGCCAACGCCCATGGGAAACACCGCGACGTCCCTGTCAAGGGTGGCAAGGAACCCGGCCAGATCGTCGATATCCGCAGGCTGAAACAGCCAGTCCGCCGGGCCACCCACCCTGAGCCAGGTCAGCTCGCTCAAGGGGCGTTTCTCGGTCAGCTTGCCGCGCGTTTGGGGCATCTGCATCGCTCGTCCTTACCTCTTGTGTGCAAGCCAGCGGCCCAGATAGATGACCGGCCAGCGCAGGATACTCATGCCGGCGATCAGAACCGCCAGCCCCCACCAAGGGCCGTTCTGATACGTGACAAAGCCCAGAATGGGAACCCCGGCCGCGATCAGCACATAGGCGCGCCGCCAGTGATTGTCGCGGCTCGGGATCATCGCAAGGACATTGGCGGCAATCGCCCAGAGACAAGCCAGGACCAGCGAAAGGCTCATGACAGGACTCCGAAACTGATGGCCAGCGCACCAAGCGAGCCCAAAAGCCCCAGCACCGGCACCGCCATCGGCACCCGGAACGCCGCTTCGGGCTCGGCCCGCTTCATCGCGATCAGCGCGGCATTGACCAGCACAAAGACCGACAGCAGGATCGCCGATGTCGCCTCGGCCAGATCCGCCACCGGCAACATCACGGCCATCACGATCACCAGCCCCCCGATCAGCGCCGTCGCCAGAACCGGCGTGCCAAGGCGCGGATGCGCATGGTGAAAGATGGCCAAGGCCGGGCTGCGCTTGCCAACGCCGAACAGAACCCGGCTCGCCATCACGATCTGCGCCAGGATACCGTTCATCGCCGCCGCCACCGCGATGATCGACAGGAACGCCGCGCCCCCGCCCCGCGCATGGCTCCAGACCAGCGCCAAGGGCTGCTCGGATGCCCCAAGCTGCTCAAGCGGCACCCCGCGCACCGCCGCCCAGCTGACCAGCGCATAAAGCAGGCTGGTAATCACCAGCGCCAACAGGATCGCGCGCGGCAGGGTGTGGGTCGGGTCGCGCACCTCTTCGGCCATGTTCACGATATCCTCGAAACCGATAAAGGCGAAAAACGCCAGCACCGCCGCCGAGGCCACCCCCGACCAGACGATCCCGGCGGGCGCCTGCCAGTCGGTGACCGGCTCCGCGCTGGCCCCCGCCCAGACCACCAGCGCCAGGCCGATCACCTCAATCACGGTGAAGATCGCCGCCACGGTCAGGCTTTCCAAAACTCCGGCAATCGCCACGCCGACCAGAAACAGGCCCATCACGATGGCGGTCGGGGCAAAGGGCAGATCGACCACCGACACAAGATAACCGGTGCCGCCCCGCAATACCGCCGCCGCCGAGATGGTCCCCGCGGCCACCACCGCCAGCCCCACGACCAGCGCCAGCCAGGGCCGCCCCAGTCCCTTGGCGACGAAGATCGCTTCGCCCGCCGCCTCGGGCAGGCGGGTCGAAAATTCCGCATAGCTCAATGCCGATGGGGCCGCGATCAGACCGGCCAGAAGAAACGACAGCGGCGCCCAGATGCCCGCCTCGGCCGCAACCGCGCCGACCAGCACATAAATGCCCGCGCCCACCATGACGCCCACGCCGTAAGCCGTCAGCAGGCCCAGCCCGATCCGCCGCTTTAACGCCTCCGCCATGATTCCGGCTCCCCTTGCGGCCACCCGGTGATCCCGGCCAAGGCCCAAATCTCACCATGCGCCAAGGCATGGCGAAGGACCGGCATCACCCGGCCACTTTCTGCCATCCTGCGCATTGGCACACTCATTTCTTCCGCCTCAGGCTCATGTGACATCCCGGCTTCCACTCATCTTCGCACACAAGCACACTGCCCGCATCCGCGCCATCCCGGACATATCGCCACCGCCAACCCTGGCTGGCAGAGTCACGGGTCATGAACTGAAACGCCGCGAATGTGGTCTGCGCCTCAGGGAATGTCAGTTCATCAATTTCCTGCTCTGGCGCATAGACAAAGAAATAGACGAAGTCGAAATCAACGCCCCAATCGGCCACAAGATCGGCATCGGCCTTGCCAAGCACCTCCCCCGCGATGGCATCATCCATCGGCGCCACCGCCTGATAGGCGCGCACCAGCACCGCTTCATCAAGCCCGGTCTCGGCCTTTTCGCCCAGCAGGCGCAGCATCTCCGCCGATGCGCCAGCCGACACGCCCGCGGATAGCAGCGCCACCGCCCCGGCCATGGCGATCCGGCGCGCCCCGATCGCATCGGCGCAAACTGCCAGACGCGCCCGAATTTCCGACATTGCGGGGCGCCTGGTCGTCATGGGATTACCCTTTCAGCTTTTCCGGCAGGGCATTGGCCCAGCCGCTGATCGTGCCCGCGCCAAGACAGACCACCATGTCGCCTTCCTGCGCCTCTTCGCGCACCAGCGCGACAAGATCGTCAAGCGTGCTGATCGCCCTTGCATCGCGATGCCCCGCACGCACCAGACCCGCGATCAGGTCGTCGCGGCTCGCGCCCTCGATCGGGTCTTCGCCCGCGGCGTAGACCTCGGCGATGGCGACCACGTCAGCCTCGTTGAAACAGGCGCAGAACGCGTCGAAATGGTGATGCAAGCGGGTATATCGGTGGGGCTGGTGCACCGCGATCACGCGCCCCTCGCAGGCCTGGCGCGCGGCTTTGAGCACGGCAGCGATCTCGGTCGGGTGATGGCCGTAATCGTCGATGATGGTGACACCGTTCACCTCGCCCACGCGGGTGAAGCGCCGGTTGACGCCACCGAACGCGGCCAGCGCCGCGCGGATCTCGTCGCGCTTCATGCCCAGATGCCGCGCCACCGCCACCGCGCTCAGCGCGTTCGAGACGTTGTGATCGCCCGGCATCGGCAATGTGCATCCCTCGATCATCGTGCCCTCGGCCTGCAGGGCCACGTCGAAATGCGCCACGCCCTTTTCGTATCGCAAGTTCACCGCACGGATATCGGCCTGGGTGTTGAACCCGTAGGTCACGACCCGCCGGTCGGTCAGCTTGGCGACCAGCGCCTGCACATCCGCATCATCGGTGCAGCACACCGCCAGCCCGTAAAACGGGATGTTGCTCACGAATTCATAGAAACCCCGGTGCAGGTTCTCCTCGGTGCCCCAATGCTCCATGTGTTCGGGGTCGATATTGGTCACGATGGCGATCGTCGCGGGCAGACGGTTGAAAGTGCCGTCGCTCTCGTCGGCCTCCACGACCATCCATTCGCCCTGCCCCACGCGGGCATTGCTGCCATAGGCATGGATGACCCCGCCATTGACGACCGTGGGGTCGAAATGCCCGTGATCCAGCAAGGCCGCGACCATCGTCGTCGTGGTGGTCTTGCCATGGGTGCCCGCCACCGCGACGTTGGACTTGAGGCGCATCAGTTCAGCCAGCATCTCGGCGCGCCTGACCACCGGAAGGCCGCGCCTGCGCGCCTCGTCAAGTTCCGGGTTTCCCGGCTTGATCGCGCTTGAGATCACGACCACGGCGGCCCCCTCCACATTGCCGGGGCTCTGCCCCTCGAACACCTTGGCGCCGATGCCCTCAAGGCGCGCCGTGATCGGGCTGCGCTTGAGGTCCGAGCCCTGCACGCGGTAGCCATGGTCGATCAGCACCTCGGCAATGCCCGACATCCCGATCCCCCCGATTCCGACGAAATGGATCGGGCCCACGTCCTGTGGCAGCTTGGTCGCCGCATTCATCATGCTGTCTCCTTCGGCCGGGCCATGCATCAGCCCTGCCCTTGATCTTGCTCTTGCTCCCGCCCGGCCAGCGCCTCGACCATGTCGGCCAGTTGCTGCGGCGCGTCGGGCTGGGCCACGCCAAGGGCGGCGCGCGCCATCTGCTCGGCACCTTCGGGATTGTTCAACACGGCTTCGATCTGCTCGGCAAGCGTATCGGCGGCCAGTTTCGACTCCGGAATCACGATCGCGGCCCCCGCCCGCGACAGCCCCCTGGCATTGGCGCTTTGATGATCGCCCGCCGCGGCGGCATAGGGGATCAGGATCGCGGGCCGCCCGATCACGCTGATATCGGCGACGCTGCTTGCGCCGGCGCGGCTGATCACCAGCTGCGCCTCGCTCATCCGGCGCGGCACGTCGCGAAAGAACGCCGCCACATCCGCATCGATCCCCTGCTCTGCATAAAACGCCGCCACCCTTGCGCCATCCTCCTCGCGCGCCTGATGCGCGACCCGGACATTGCGCTTCAGATCATCGGGCAAGGCCGCGATCGCCTCGGGCACCACCTCGCTCAGGATGCGCGCACCCTGGCTGCCGCCGATCACCAGGACCGACATCGGATAATCGCCCGGCGGAATATAGCCCGCGCCCTGCCGCTCCAGCACCGCGGCGCGCACCGGGTTGCCCACATGCACGCCCTCGACACCCCCGGGCAGGTCAGTCGGCCAGATACCGCAGGCCACGCGATCCACCCGCTTGGCGAACACCCGGTTCACCCGGCCCAGAATGCCATTCTGCTCATGCACCATGCGCGGCAAGCGCAACAGCCACGCCGCAGCCAGCGCCGGGATCGTCGGATAACCGCCGAACCCCACCACCACCGCCGGGCGATCGCGCAGCATGCGCAGGCTCGCACCCAACACACCGCCCAGGATGTGAAACGGCGCCAACAGCTTGTTGACGAACCCGCCGCGCGCGAATGTGGCGCTGGCGACCTGCTCGATCTCGACCGAATGGGGAAAGCCGCCGGTATAGCGCGCACCGCGCGCATCGGTGCTCAGCCGCACCCGCCAACCGCGCCGCAACATCACCTCGGCCAGCGCCTGCGCGGGAAACATGTGCCCGCCGGTGCCCCCGGCCGCGATCACCAGCAATGGGTCCTTCTCACTCACCGCTTCACCTCTTTGGTCTCTGCGCGCCGGCTCAGCGTCCCCGGCCGCGCAGAATGTCGCCTATCTCGCCCTGCGGGCGCGTGCGTGTGAATGCCAGCAGCATTCCCACCAGGATCCCCCCCGCAATCAGCGAAGAGCCCCCGTAACTCACAAACGGCAACGTCATCCCCTTGGCCGGCAACAGCCGCACCGCGACACCCATGTTGATCATCGCCTGCACCCCGAAGATCGCCACAAGCCCCGTGCCCGCCAGCCGGATAAAGGGATCACGCTCGCGCATCAGGCGCAACAGCGAGCGCACGACCACCCCGGCATAAAGCGCAATGATGCACAGCACCAGAACCAGACCGTATTCCTCGGCCGCGACCGCGATGATGAAATCCGTATGCGCATCGGGCAAGGACCACTTCACCTCGCCCTCGCCCACACCGACACCAAAGAACCCGCCCTCGCGGATCGCATTGGTCGCAAAGCCAAGCTGCGTCGTCGGGTCCACATCCGGGCTCAGGAACCCGTCGATGCGGCGCGCGAAATGCTCCGAACCCGAATAGGCCAGGGTCCCCGCCAGCACCGCACAACCCGCCATGCCCATCAAAAGCAGGATCGGCGCCCCGGCCACGAAATACATCACGCCCCAGGCGAACAGCACCAGACACGCCTGCCCGAAATCCGGCTGCATCGCCAGAAACACCGCGATCACCAGCGCCAGCATGAATGACCATGTCAGGCCGGGCGGGCCGTTGATCTCCTGGCTGGCGGCCATCATCCAGGCCGCCACCACCACGAAACCGGGCTTGAGGAATTCCGAAGGCTGGACGCTGGCAAACCCCATCGAATACCAGCGCACCGCGCCCTTGCCGAAATCGGTGCCGAAGACCGGTAACAGCACCAGCGCCACGAAAGCCGCCAGAAAGCCCAGCACCGCAAGCCGGCGCACCAGCTGCGGGCTCATCATCGAGGTCAGCACCATCGCCACCAGCGCAAGAAAGCCGAAGGCCAACTGCCGCTGCACATAATGGAAGGGCTGAAATCCGTTCGATTCCGCCAGCGGCGGCGACGCCGCCAGCCCCAGCAGAATACCGATGCCGAATAGAATGAGAACACAGGACACCGACCAATGATCGATGGTGCGCCACCATTTGGGAAGAATGGGCTCCGAATCCCGCACCGGGATCGTGCCATAGACCATCTCTGTCATATGAACCGCCGACTACTGCCTCATGTCCCGCCCCGTTTTCGGGGTCTCGTTTCGCAGTTTAGCACCAGAACCGCGCCGTGGGAAGCACTCATGCCCCACCCTGCGCGACTGAAAGCCGTTGACCCCGCCCCCGCCATGCGCCAAGGGCAATCCGATGCAGGTCAACACGCTGATCCTTGGCGCCGGCGCCGCCGGCATGATGTGCGCCGCCCATGCCGGGCCGGGCGTGCTCGTGCTGGATCATGCCAAGGCACCGGGCGAGAAAATCCGCATTTCCGGCGGCGGGCGCTGCAATTTCACCAATCTTCACACTGCGCCGGAAAACTTCCTGTCCGAAAACCCGCATTTCTGCAAATCCGCGCTCAGCCGCTACAGCCAGTGGGATTTCATCGACCTTGTCGGACACCACGGCGTCGCCTGGCACGAAAAGACCCTGGGTCAGCTTTTCTGCGACGGGCGCTCGGGGCAGATCATCGCCCTCCTGCGCGAAGAAATGGCCCGCGCGGGCGCCGATCTCTGGCTTCAGGCGTCATTGGCGGGGCTCTCTCATGACGATCAGGGCTTTCGCGCCGAGATCGACCACCACGGCGCGCGCCGCGTGGTGCGCGCGCGCAATCTGGTGGTCGCCACCGGCGGCAGATCGATTCCCAAGATGGGCGCCACCGGGCTTGCCTATGACATCGCCCGCCAGTTCGGCCACTCCGTCACCGAAACCCGCCCCGCTCTGGTGCCCCTCACCTTTCCCGACGGACGTTTCGCCGAAATCTCGGGCATCGCGACCCCGGCCCGTGTCTGGAATGCGCGCACCAGTTTCGACGAGGCCGTTCTTTTTACCCATCGCGGCCTCTCCGGCCCTGCGATCCTTCAGATCTCCTCCTATTGGCGCGAGGGCGAAGAGATCACCCTCGATCTCGACCCCCAAGGCGAGCTGCTGGCGGCCCTTCGCGAACAGCGCCAATCCTCTGGGCGGCGCAACCTCACCACCGAACTCGCGCGCCACCTGCCCGCCCGACTGGTCGATCACCTCGCCCCCGGCCTGCCGCCGGGCAATCTCGCCGATCAGTCAGACGCGGCGCTGGCCGACATGGTCGCGGGGCTGCGCGCCTGGCACCTGCGCCCCGGCGGCTCGGAAGGCTACCGCACCGCCGAAGTGACCCTTGGCGGCGTCTCGACCGACGGGCTCTCGTCGCGCAGCATGATGTCGCGCCATCTGCCGGGGCTCTATTTCATCGGCGAAGGTGTCGACGTGACCGGCTGGCTGGGCGGCTACAATTTCCAGTGGGCCTGGTCCTCGGGCTGGGCCGCGGGACGGGCAATCGTGGGCGGCCAGACGGGCTGACCGGGGTGCCTTGGGGCGGGGTTTGTACACGTTTTCCCGGCGCACCCGTCACTTTGGTACAAAACCGGCGTACAAACCGGACGTTTCGTACAAAAAATCACAGCCGGTTGCGGACCTCCCGGATGAAGTCATCGCCGCGTTTTTCAAAGTTGTCATACTGGTCGAAACTGGCCGCTGCGGGGGCCAAAAGCACCGTCTCACCCGGCTGCGCCTCGTTCATGGCGGCCTCGACGGCGCGCGCCATCGTGGTGCAGATTTCGGCCTCAACCCCTTCAAGTTGCAGGGAAAATTCCGCCGCCTCGCGACCGATCACATAGGCTTTCGTGACATGTTCCAGCGCTGGCGCCAGCGCCGACAGCCCGCCCTCCTTTTCCAGCCCGCCGCAAATCCAGCGGATTTTTCCAAACGCTTTCAATGCCTTGAAGGCGGAATCCACATTGGTGGCCTTGCTGTCATTGACGAATTTCACCCCGTCCTTCTCGGCAATCAACTGGCTGCGATGCGGCAGCCCGCCAAAGGACTGAAACGCCCGCTCGATCACCTTGGGCGACAGGCCCAACGTGCGGCAGGCGGCATAGGCGGCGCAGGCGTTCTGGTGGTTATGTTCACCGGGCAAGCCTTTGATATCCCTCATATCTATCGCGCCCGCCTGACGGCCCTTGCGGTATTCCGACAAGAACCCCTTGCGCGCGAAAACCGACCATCCCGGCCCGGCGAGCTTGCGGTTGACCGACACCCGGATCACCCTGTCATCGCCCGGCGCCTCGGCCATCTGCCCGGCCAGGAACAGCCCCTCGGGCTCGTCCACCCCGATCACAGCCCGGTCCGGTCCGCCCTCCGCGAACAGTCGCCGCTTGGCCGCGAAATACCCGCCCAGCCCGGCGTGACGGTCCAGATGATCGGCAGATAAGTTAGTGAAAACAGCAACATCCGGGGTCAGGGCGCGGGCCAGCTCGGTCTGGTAGCTGCTCAGTTCCAGCACCACCACACCGCCATCGCCCGGCGGGTCGATATCCAACACCCCCCGCCCGATATTCCCCGCCAGCTGCACATCCTTGCCGGCCTCTTGCAACACATGGTGAATAAGCGCGGAAGTCGTTGATTTTCCATTACTTCCCGTAACCGCAACTACCCGTGGCGGCACGTCATGCGCGGCCCATCCCGCCGCCGCGAAGGAGCGAAAGAACAGCCCGATGTCATTGTCGACGGCAACCCCGGCGCGCAGGGCATTTGCGACCACCTTGTTGGGCTGCGGATAAAGATGCGGAATACCGGGGCTGACGATCAGCATGGCGATGCCGTCGAAGGCGCCGTCACGGGTCAAGTCATTGATTTCGAATTCTTCTTCCAGCGCCTTTTCACGCGCCTCAGGCGAGTCGTCCCAGGCCAGAACCTGCGCCCCGCCCGCTCGCAGAGCGCGCGCCGCACTGAGGCCGGAACGCCCAAGGCCCAATACCGCCACGCGCTGCCCGGCAACGCCCTGCACCTCGATCATGCCTCACCCTTTCGTTCCTTCGCCGCGCCAAACTGCCCCCACAACGCCGCGCGCGCAAGCGGTTAACGACGCCTTAACCGACCAATAGCCGATCCGGGCCGCCGAGTGCATCACGCCTTGTTAACAAGGGCATCCGGCCATATTTGGCCAATCTGCATCGCGTCGGCATCATGTCGGTATCGCGTCGGTATCGCATCCGTCCCGACCCGACCGGGGCCGCCCATTAACGAATTTTCAGCGTCGCCAGCCCGATCATGGCGAGGATCAGGGCGATGATCCAGAAGCGGATCACGATCTGGGGTTCGGCCCAGCCCTTCTTCTCGTAATGGTGATGGATCGGCGCCATCAGGAACACCCGCTTGCCGGTGCGCTTGAAATAGAACACCTGGATGATGACGCTCAGCGCCTCGACCACGAACAGCCCGCCGACAATGGCCAGCACGATCTCGTGCTTGGTGGCGACCGCGATCGCCCCGAGCGCGCCGCCAAGCGCCAGCGACCCGGTATCGCCCATGAACACAGCCGCCGGCGGCGCGTTATACCAAAGAAACCCCAGCCCGCCGCCAAAAAGACCGGCGGTAAAGATCAGGATTTCACCGGTACCCGGCACGTAATGCACGTCAAGATATTCGGTGAAATCGACGCGCCCCACCGCATAGGCAATGACTCCGAGCGCACCGCCCGCGATCATCACCGGCATGATCGCCAGCCCATCAAGCCCGTCGGTCAGGTTCACCGCATTCGCCGCGCCGACGATCACGATCATGGCGAAGGGGATGAATATCCAACCCATGTTGATCAGCATGTCCTTGAACACCGGCAGCGCCAACTGATATTGCAGTTCGGCGGGGTGGTACCAGGCCGCCCATGCGGCAGCGATGGCGGCAATGAGAAAGCCAAGCCCAAGGCGCAGCTTGCCCGGCACGCCCTTGACGTTCTGCTTGCTGATCTTGGCGTAGTCGTCCCAGAAGCCTATCAGCCCGAAGGACAGCGTGACGAACATCACCATCCAGACATAAGGATTGTCGAGCCGCGCCCATAACAGGGTCGCGGTCATCAAGGCCCCCACGATCAAAAGACCGCCCATCGTCGGCGTGCCGGACTTGGCAATATGCGTTTCCGGCCCGTCGGCGCGGATCGGCTGACCCTTGCCCTGGCGCTTGCGCAGCACGTTGATCAACGGCGGCCCGAACATGAAGCCGAAGAACAGCGCCGTCATGAAGGCGCCCCCGGCCCGGAAGGTTATATAGCGGAAAAGATTGAAAAAATCCCCGCCATCGGACAACCCTGTCAACCAATACAACATCTCAGCGTCTCTCCATCTGATGTCCGGCGGCGCGCCCGATCCGGCGCAGCGCGTCGACGACAAGGCTGACCCGGCTCCCCTTGGAGCCCTTGACCAGCACGACATCGCCGGCATCTATCACACGATGGGCCTGCTCTGCCAGTTCCTCGGCATGGGCGACCCAGCGACCGCGTTTTGGTTCTGGAAGCGCCTCCCAGAGAGCCCGCATCAGGGGCCCGACGCAATGAACGGTATCCAGCGCCTCGATATGCGCCAAATCTGCCAGCGCCTGATGCAGCGCGGTCTCGTCGGGGCCAAGTTCCAGCATGTCGCCCAGAATGGCGATGCGCCGTCCCTTGGAAACGCGCCCGACGCTGTCCTCGGGCGTGGTCGCGGCCAGCACTTCGAGAGCGGCCTCGATCGAGGTTGGATTGGCGTTGAAGGCATCGTCGATCAGGATGATGGAATGATCGTCGATCGAATCGAGCAGGATCGTTTCGCGCGTACCGCGCCCCGCCGGAGGCAGCCAGTTGGAAAGATCGCGCGCCGCCAGAGTCGCATCAGCCCCGAGCGCCTCGGCCACGGCCAGCACGCCAAGCGCATTGGCCGCGAAATGGCGCCCCGGCACCGAAAGCTTGACCAGTTGGCGCCCCGAGGGCAGATCGGCGCGGATCACCGTGGACCCCGCCGCAAGATCGACCGAGGCCAGCCGGTAATCGCAACCATCGCCCGCCCCAAAGCGCAGCATCGGCGCACCCGCCGCGCTGACGGCGTCGTCGATCACGCGGCTCAGGTTTTCGGGCAGATCGCCGTTAGAGATCGCGATGCCCCCCGGCTCAAGCCCCTGAAAGATCGCGGCTTTCTCTGCCGCGATACCCTCGATGTTGTCGAACGCCTCGAGATGGGCAGCTGCCACGGTGGTGATCAGCGCCACATGCGGGCGCGCCATGCGGCTCAGGGGCGCGATCTCGCCGGGGTGGTTCATGCCGATCTCGATCACCGCGAATTCGGTGTCGGCGGGCATGCGCGCCAGTGTCAGCGGCACGCCCCAGTGGTTGTTGTAGCTGGCTTCGGCGCTATGAGTGCGGCCCTGCGCGCAAAGCACCGCATGCAGCATTTCCTTGGTCGAGGTCTTGCCGACCGAGCCGGTCACCGCGACCACGCGCGCATCGCTGCGCGCCCGCGCGGCGCGGCCCAGATCCTCGAGCGCGGCCTGAACATCATCGACGATCAGAAGCGGGGCGCTGTCGTCCAGCCCCTCGGGAATGTGGCTGACCAGCGCGGCGGCGGCGCCATTGGCCAGTGCCTGCGCCACGAAATCATGCCCGTCGCGCGCCGCTTTCAGCGCCACGAACAGATCGCCCGCCTGCAAGCTGCGACTGTCGATCGAGACGCCATCGGCCTTCCAGTCGCCCGTGGCGCGCCCATTGGTGGCGCGGGCGGCCTCGTCTGCGCGCCACAATGTCATGCCAGCCCCCCGTCAAGCGCCGCCACCGCGACGCTGGCCTGTTCGCTGTCATCAAAGGGAAAGACATCGTCGCCGACGATCTGGCCGGTCTCGTGGCCCTTGCCGCAGATCAGCAGCGCATCGCCCGGCCCCAGCATGTCGACACCGCGCAGGATGGCTTCGGCGCGGTCGCCCACGTCGCGGGCCAGTTCGGCACCGCCCGCGTTGGCGACGCCCGCCATTACCGCCGCGCGGATCGAGGCGGGGTCTTCGCTGCGCGGATTGTCATCGGTGATGATCACCAGATCGGCATTCTCGACCGCCGCCTGCCCCATCAGGGGCCGCTTGGCCGTGTCGCGATCACCCCCCGCGCCAATGATCGCCACGAGGCGGCCCATCACATGCGGACGCAGCGCCTTCAACGCGGTGGCGACGGCGTCGGGCGTATGGGCGTAATCGACAAACACCGTCGCGCCGTTGGCGCGCGTTGCGGCCAGTTCCATGCGCCCGCGCACCGTCTTCATATGTCCCAGTGTCTCGAACACCCGTTCCGGGTCGGCCCCGGCTGCGATGGTCAGACCAGCGGCCAGCAGCACGTTCTCGGCCTGAAAGCCGCCGATCAGGTCAAGCGACACCTGATGCGCGCGCCCCTTCCAGCCAAAGCGCAGATCCTGCCCGGTCGGGGCAAATCGCTGGGCCTGAAGATGAATGTCGCTGCCCGCCGCGCGCCCCACGGTGATCAGGTCCTGCCCGCGCGCGCA
>Ga0102938_10001318_pt1 | contig 18745 bp, 19 predicted proteins | sample SalPonR2_B_D2_MG_FD_84516 | JGI IMG/M metagenome (GOLD analysis project Ga0102938, IMG submission 84516) | Salt pond soil microbial communities from South San Francisco under conditions of wetland restoration - Salt Pond MetaG R2_B_D2_MG | ecosystem: Environmental > Aquatic > Marine >...
AAAGTTGGTCGGTGCGGATGACGCCCAAAAGCTCTGGGCACTGGCCGAAGACGCCAAGGCGCTGGTAAAATCCCTGATCGCGCGCCACTGGATCGACTGTGATCTCAAATCCGGCATCGCGCATATGTGCTTTTCCAAGGCCGAAACCGCCGCCGAGCACGCCTATGCCGATCACCTCGCCGCGCGCTATGGCTACGGCGAACTGCAAAAGCTGGATTGCGACGCCGCGCAGGCGCTGTGCCCCTCGCCGCGCTATGTGGGCGGCTCGCTCGACATGAGTGCTGCGCATCTTCATCCGCTGAACTATGCGCTTGGGCTGGCGCGTGCGGCGCGGGATGCTGGCGTGCGCATCTTCGAGGACACGCTGGTGTCGCAGGTTCACAAAGGCAGCCCCGCGCGGGTGCAGGCCGGGCATGGCGCGGTCCACGCCGATCATGTGATTCTTGCGTGCAACGGCTATCTGGGGGGGCTCGAACCCAAGGTCGCGGCCCGCGTGATGCCGATCAACAATTTCATCGCCGCGACTGAACCCCTGGGCGACGAGGCCGCCCGCGTGCTGACCCGCGACATCGCCGTGGCCGACAGCAAGTTCGTGGTGAATTACTTTCGCCTCAGCCCCGACAAGCGCCTGCTCTTCGGTGGCGGCGAAAGCTATGGCTACCGCTTTCCGCGCGATATCGGCACCACCGTGCGCAAACCGATGGCGCAGATATTCCCACATCTTGCGGATGTGCGTTTCGACTACAGCTGGGGCGGCACGCTCGCCATCACCATGAAGCGCATGCCCTACCTCACCCGCCCCGCGCCCAACATGCTGTCGGCCTCGGGCTATTCCGGTCACGGTGTGGGCAGCGCCACCCATGCGGGCAAGCTGATGGCCGATGCGATCACCGGACAGGCCGACGGGTTCGACACCATGGCGCGTGTGCCCGCACCCGGTTTTCCGGGCGGGCGGGCACTGCGCTCACCGCTCCTTGTGCTGGCGATGACATGGTTCGCCATGCGCGACCGCTTCGGCGTCTGAGCCCCGCGCGCTGCCCTCACCAAGATGTGCCCGCGCCGTTGGCGCACCCCTGCACCCGGATGATACGCAAACCGCCATTCCCGGCCTTTCGGGCGCCCGATCCATTTGCGCAGCGCGGCAGCCTGTCACAGAGATTCCACTTGGGTCGCGCGCGGTTTTGTTTTAGGTTTCCCGAAAATACACTTCAGGAAAGCCGAAGCTGATGACCCTTCCGCCCAATGCCTTCGACGCCGAACCCATCCCCGAAGCCGCCCGCGCCGAAATCGACCGGATGCTGAAATCGGGCGATCTCTTTCGCTATACCGCGCCCCAGGATGCGCCGGTCACCCTGCTCGAGCAGGAATTCGCCGCCACCCTGGGCAGCGCCTATGCGCTCGCGGTCTCGTCCTGTTCGGCGGCTTTGTTCCTGTCGCTCAAGGCGCTTGGCCTGCCGCGCGACGCGCGCGTTCTGATCCCCGGCTTCACCTTCGCCGCCGTGCCCTCCTCGGTGGTCCATGCCGATTGCATCCCCGTCCTGTGCGAAGTCGGCGAGAATTACCGCATCGACATCGCCGATTTCACCGCCCGGCTGGATGATGTGCAGGCCGTCATCATCAGCCACATGCGCGGCCATACCAGCGACATGGACGCGATCATGTCGCTGTGCTCGGCCCGCGACATCCCCGTGATCGAGGACGCCGCCCATTCGCTCGGCACCACATGGGCGGGGCGCAAGATCGGCACGATCGGGCGCGTCGGCTGCTTCAGCTTCCAGTCTTACAAACTGCTCAATGCCGGCGAGGGCGGCATCCTGGTCACCGATGACGCCGATCTGGTGGCCCGCGCCGTCATCATGTCGGGCGCTTATGAACATAACTGGGCCAAGCATATGGGCCGCGACGACCCCGACCTCGCCGCCGCCTTCGCCCGCTGGCAGAACCGCCTGCCCCTTTATAACCTGCGCATGAACAACCTCAGCGCCGCGATCATCCGCCCGCAACTGGCCGAGATCCCGCGCCGCGTCTCCGACGGGCGCGCCAATCACGACCACGTCGCCGCCAGGCTCGAAGCCAGCCCCTGGCTGCATGTCCCGGCGAAACTCCCCCCCGAAGAGCGCGCGCCGGATTCGATCCAGTTCAACCTGATCGCCATGAGCGACGCCGATGCCAGCGCCTTTGCCAGCGCCGCCCAGGCGCGCGGCATCAAGGTGCAGATCTTTGGCCTTTCCACCGACAATGCCCGTGTCTTCTGGAACTGGGGCTTCCTGCCGCAAGATCCCGGCCCGCTGCCGCGCACCCGCGCGATGCTGATGCGCGCCTGCGATGTGCGCCTGCCCGCGCGCCTCACGCGGCCCGAACTGGACGTGATCGCAGATGCGCTGATCGCCTCCGCGCGCGACGTGATGGGCGAGGCGCGCAGCTACGGCACCTGAGCGCGCAGTCCCCTCAGAGCACCGTCAGCGTTTCCTCAAGGAACGGATAGCGCGCGATCGCCGGGTCCACGATGCGCTCCTGCAGGATAGGGCGCAGCGTTCCGGCGACGCTGGCGGGCATCTCGCCCAGAATATCCTTGCGCGCGGTCAGGCTGATGGTGCGTGACAGCGGCTCGAACGGCAACTCCATAACGTCGATCTGGTCGGCAAACCGGCGCGCCCGCATCAAGGCCAGCGGCGGCAGGATCGTCCACCCCGACCCCTGCCCGACCAGCGCCATGATGGCGTGATAGCTGTCGATCTCGAAACGATGGCGCAGGGTCATGCTCTGGCGCGTCAGATGCGCACTGACCAGCCGCCCCATGTAATGGCGCTGCGTGTAAAGCACCAGCGCCATGCGCTTCAACTGGCGCAGCATGTCCTTTTGCGGGTCCACCGCCCCCTTGGGCGCCACCACCACAAACCCTTCGCGCAGCACCGGATGCACCTCGGCCCAATCGCCCGGTGTGCCCAGATCGGCCCCCACGATCACATCCAGCGCCCGCTGGTCCAGCAGATCGAACAGATGATGGCTCGCGCCGGTCTCCAGCAGGAACTGACAGCCGCGCATTTCCGTCGCCATATGGGTCAGTAATCGCGGCGTCACGTCGGCCTCGAAATCCTCGATCATGCCCAGCCGGAACCGGGTCAGCATCGACAGGTCCGACATCGCCAGTTCGGCGCGCGCCTGCGTCGCCTCGTTCAGAATCACCTGTGCATGGCGCTTCATGATCTCGCCCGCGGGCGTCAGGCGCACGGGGCGCGCATTGCGCTGCAACAGCGTCGCACCAACCGCGCTTTCAAGGTTGGTCAATTGCTGGCTGACCGCCGAGGGGCTTGCCCCAAGACGCTTGGCCGCCGCCGAGATCGAGCGTTCATCGGCCGCTGCCATGAACACTTCGATACCCCAGAGCGTTATCCGGCCCGGACTGTCGACCATGGCTCGGTTACTTGTTCATCTTGGACAGTTTTTCCTGCAATTCGGCAAGCTGCTTGCGAATCTCGGTCAGGTCCTCGCCCTCGCCCGACTCTGTCTCAGCATCGTCGGGTTTGGATTCCTCGCGCTCGGGCGCGCTGCTCAGCCCGCCGATCCCGCCCGTCACCGCCTTCATGAAGGCTTCCTGCTGGGCGCGCATGGCGTCCATCCCCGGCATGCTGGCCAGCGGGTTGTTCTTGGTCATGTTCTCCATCATCGCCGATTGCCCCTCGCGCAGCATTTCAAAGCTGGCGGCCAGGAATTCGGGGACAACGCTGGTGGCCTGGGTGGTATAGCTGCGCACCAGATCGGTCAGAACACTGATCGGCAGCACGCTTTCGCCGCGGCTTTCGTGTTCGGCGACGATCTGCAACAGGTATTGGCGGGTCAGGTCGTCACCCGATTTCAGGTCGATGATCTGCACCTCGCGCCCGTCGCGGATGAACTCCGCGATATCCTCCAGCGTCACGTAATCCGATGTCTCGGTATTATACAGACGGCGGCTGGCGTAGCGCTTGATCAGTAACGGTTTGTCTGTCTCGGCCACTGCGCGGTCCTCCGAATGTTTCAGCGCTGCAGCACAGCTTATGCCAGCGCAGAATAAAAAGAAAGGGCGAGCCGCAATCGGCTCGCCCTTGTCATACCGGCCCTCTCAGGGAGGAGGAGGAGATCAGGCCGTATGGTCGTTTCCGCTTACTTGGCGGCGGATGCTTTCTTGGCAGCCGAAGTCACGTCGTCGGTGGCTTTCTTGACGGCCTTTGCGGCGTCTTCCTGCATGTCCTTGCCGGCGCTCATCATCAGTTCGACGGTGTCCATCTGAACTTTCTTGGCGATCTCGGCGAAGGCGGCCATGTTCTCGGCGGCCACTTCGGCATTTGCCGATGCGAAATCGGTCATTGCCTTGGCATAGTCGGCCGGCTCGGCCTTTGCTTTGCTCATCTCGGTCATCTTGGACAGGGTTTCCTTGGTCCACTTGCTCGAGATTTCGGCCGATTTCTCTGCCGCGTCCAGTGCAACACCCGAAAGCTTCTCGCTCAGAGCTGCCTGGCTGCTGAAGGCGTCTTCCATCGCTTTGGTGTCGACGGGGAACGAGCCCATGATGTCTTTCATGACGGTGCTGAAGTCTTGTGCTTTGGCCATTGGTAAATCCAGTCCTTGTTTGGTTTGCATTTCTGCGAGTTGTTTCGCACGTTTCTGCGTCTGCAAACAATATGCGTGCTGCAGTGCAGAAAATCAACCCCTTTTTGCTGCACTGCAGCATTTATGTGGAAATGCAGCAAAATCAGCCGCTTGGATTGGATTTCACATAGGTGCCGGGCGCCGGGGCCAGTGGCGGATGCGCCGAATCGCCGGGTTCCCTGGCATCAACTTTCTTGCCCGAGCGCCTGCGCAGCCAGGCCTCCCAGCGCGGCCACCATGACCCCTCATGGAAGGTCGCGCCTTCCATCCATGCGTCGGCGTCCACGCTCAGGTCGTCATTGGTGTAATGGCCGTATTTCTTCTTTGAAGGCGGGTTGACGATGCCCGCGATATGGCCTGACTGCGAGACGATGAACTCGCGCTGACGCGCGCCGGTCTGGCGGAACCCGCGATAGCAATCCTTCCAGGGCGCGATATGATCGCTCTGGCAGGTCACCGACATCAGCGGGATCTTCACATCCTTGATATGCAGCCGTTCGCCGCACAGCTCATAGCCTTCGTTCACGAAGGCGTTGTGCTGGCACAGCCCGCGCAGATACTCGACCGTCATGCAGCCCGGAAGGTTCGCCCCGTCGCCGTTCCAGAACAGCAGATCAAAAGCCGGCGGCGCCTCGCCCATCATGTAACTGCGCACAGCGGGCTGATAGACCAGATCGTTCGAGCGCAGGAAAGACATCGTGCGCGACATGATGAAGGAACGCAGGATCCCCTGCTCCTCGACCTCCCTTTCGATCCCATCGACGAAATCATCCTGCAGGAACGGGGTGAACTCGCCCTGCTCAGAGAAATCCGTGAGCGCGGTGAAGAACGTCGCCGAGCGCACCGACTTGTCGCCCCGCTTCGCCATCAGCGCCAGCGTCAGATGCAGCGTCGTGCCCGCGATGCAATAGCCCACCGCGTTGACCTGCTTGGTGTTGCAGATCGCCTTGGCCTCGCGGATCGCGGTCATGAACCCCTCTTCGACGTAATCCGCCATCCCCACATCGGCATAGGATTCATCCGGGTTCACCCAGCTCACAACGAACAGCGTGTAACCCTGCTCGGTGATCCACTTGATCAGACTGTTCTCCGGCTTGAGGTCGAGAATGTAATACTTGTTGATCCAGGGCGGAAAGATCACCACCGGCGTTTCATGCACCTGTTCGGTGGCGGGCGCATACTGGATCAGCTCCATCATCCGGTTGCGATAGACCACCTCGCCGGGCGTGGTGGCGATGTTGCGCCCCAGCTCAAAGGCGCTTTCATCCGCCAGCCTGACCAGCATCTCGCCGTGATTGGCCTCCAGATCGGCCACCAGGTTCTCCAGCCCCCGCACCAGGCTCTCGCCCTCGGTCTCCACCGCCTTTTCCAGCGCGTCCGGATTGGTGCCCAGAAAATTCGTCGGGCTCATCATGTCGATGATCTGGCGCGAGAAATATTCCAGCCGCCGTTTTTCGACCGGATCGAGATCATCCACCTCCTGCACCGCATCGCGGATCGCGCGGGCATTGAGCGCATATTGCTGCTTCACAAAGTGAAAATACGGATTCGTCTCCCAAAGCGGATTGGCGAACCGCTTGTCGCCCTTCAGCGAATCATCGACATCCGTCAGCGTTCCGGGCTCCGGCGCATAGCCCTGCACCAGGTGCTTTTGCGCCTCCACGAAGTGGCGAACCGATTCGCCCCAATATTCAAGCTGGCGTTCATAAAGCTTGCCGGGGTTCTCCAGCATCTCGCTCCAATAGGAGGCCGCAGCACGGGCAAACAACTCCTGCGAGGGACCGCTCAACTCGGGATTGGGCGGGTTTCTTGCGGAAAGCGCCTTGACCAGCCGTTGCGACAACTCTTCGACGCGGGCCAGATTCTCGGTCATTTTATCGAGATTCTCACCCGCGACATCCTCGTTCGTTGCCATATTCACGAATTCCTTTTAAGTTTCTGCTATGCAGCATACCGTTCCCCTGCCGGTCGGACAGTGCGGCGAAACGAACCGGCCCGCCGGTACAGAAGGAGACGTCGATGCGTTACATGATGACATATGATCTGATGGAGACCTTCCGGAACATGAACCAGTGGCTGGGCGCATCGGCCCAATCGATGGCATCCTATCCGGTTTTCGCCATGACGCCAAACCCCGCGCTGCAATGGATGGCGGCCTGGGGCGAAGTCACCGAACGCACCTTTCAGCGCATGACCTCGCGGCCCGACTGGGGTATCGATTCGATCACCGGCGAGGATGGGCGCGACCACCTGATCAATATCGAAACCGTGGTCGAGGCGCCCTTCGGCGACCTGATTCATTTCGATGTGACCGGGCGCGACGAAATGGACCGCCGGGTGCTTCTGGTGGCGCCGATGTCGGGGCATTACGCGACGCTCCTGCGCTCGACCGTTCGCTCTCTGCTGCCCGATTGCGAGGTCTATGTCACCGATTGGCACAATGCCCGCGACATCCCGGTTTCCGCCGGGCGCTTCGACATCGAGGATTACACCCTTTACCTGATGGATTTCATGCGCGCCCTTGGCAGCGACCTGCACGTGATCGCCGTCTGTCAGCCCGCGCCGCTGACCCTGGCCGCCACCGCCTACCTGGCCGAGCTCGAACCCGAATCCCAGCCCCGCTCGCTGACCCTGATCGGTGGCCCGATCGACCCGGATGCCACCCCCACCGACGTGACCGATTTCGGCCGCCGCGTCACTATGGGCCAGCTCGAGGAAACCATGATCCAGCGCGTCGGCTTCAAACACCAGGGCGTCGGGCGCAAGGTCTATCCGGGCCTGTTGCAACTCTCCTCCTTCATCTCGATGAACGGCGAACGCCATGCCAAGGCGTTTTCCGACCAGGTCCTTCGCGTCAGCCGCGGCGAGGCCAGCGACCGCGACCCCCACAACAAGTTCTACGACGAATATCTCGCCGTGATGGACATGCCTGCGGAATTCTACCTGTCCACGGTGGAACGCATCTTCAAGGGGCTCGAAATCGCGCGCAACGAATTCACCGTCCACGGCCACAAGGTCGATATCGGCGCCGTCACCAAGGTCGCGGTCAAGACCGTCGAAGGCGCCAAGGACGACATCTCGGCCCCCGGCCAATGCGTCGCCGCGCTCGATCTGCTGACCGGCCTTCCCGACAGCATGAAGGCCAGCCACGTAGAGCCCGAGGCCGGCCATTACGGCATCTTCGCCGGGCGCAGCTGGCGCAACAATATCCGCCCGCTGGTCCTGGATTTCATCGACGCCAATTCCGAAGACCCCGCCAAGCGAATCCGTACCGCGCCGCGCAAGGCGAAGAAGAAGAACAGCGCCAGGAAATCCGAGGCGGCCTGAGCACCGCCCCGGCGCGGCCGGTGCCGCGCTGACGGGGGCGGGAATGCCCACAAGGCTCAGTGATCGCTTTCGTCCTCGCGCCCTTTCGCGCGCGCGTCGCGGCGCGCTCCGCCAAGGCGCCAGCGCAACCAGCGCCAGATCGGCACCACGTCCAGCGCCGCCACCGCGATGCCCAGCGGAAACATCCAGAACCCGATCACCGGCAGAAAGCCGAACACGCCTCCGACCATCAGCAACAACCCCACCAGCAGGCGCAGCCCCGGCGGCACCCGCCGCTTGGTCCAGACCTGAACCCGGCGTCGGCTGCGCCGCAGCCTTGCCTGCCACCCCTGTCGGGGTTCAGGCATCCGCACGGCTTTGCAGGACATAGGGTTGCTCGATCCAGCCGCGCAGCGCCATCGTCACCGCCTCGGGCTGCTCGAGCGGTGCAAGATGGCCCGCGCCCTCGATCACCTCAAGGCGCGCATAAGGGATCAGCTCGGCCATGAAACCATGCCGCTTCATCGGCATAAGCGCGTCCTCGGCGCCGCACAGCACCAGCGTCGGCACCCGGCAGCGACGCAGCACCGATTGATAATCGCGCCGCCGCTGCATCGCCCTTATCTGGCGGATGATCGCGCCCTCGCCGACCCGCAGCGCCATCTCGACCTGCGCGACCACCACCGCCTGACGGTGATGACCAGCTGCCAGCGCCTCGGCAGGCACCAGCGTCTGCACCGCCTCTTCCAGGCGGCCCGATTTCAGCTTGATGATCGCAGGCTCGTAATCCGCCGCCGCCTGCGGCGTCTCGGCCAGCGGCGAGGTGTCAATCAGCGCCAGTCTCGTCACCCGGTCAGGCGCGCGGCGCAGAATCTCCATCGCCACCATCCCCCCGACCGAATGGCCCGCCAGTGCAAAGCGCGCCGGCAGTTGATCCAGCAGGGACGAAGCGATCTCTTCCAGACGCTCGCCCCCCGAAACCGGAGCCACCATGACCGCGTATTCGGCGCTCAGCGCCGTAATCTGTTCATGAAACAAATGGGAATCGCACATCAATCCCGGCAGCAGCACCAAGGGATCACGCATTGGGGTCTGCTCCTTCTGTCATTTGGGGCGCCTGCCCACCTTGCCACAGGGGGGCGCAGGGTCAAGCGCCGCCGCCCGCCCGCGACAATACCTCCTCCAGCGCGCTTTCGATCAGGCCCAGACAGTCGGGATCGGAAAACCGGTGATCCGCGCCATCCACCAGCGTCAGGCGCATGTCGGGGCTGGTGGCGTGATCCAGCAGGCGCAGCGCCACGGCCATTTCCACATCCTCATCCGCCGTGCCCTGCAAGAACCGCACCGGAAAGGGCAACGACAGGGGCGCGCGCAAAATCAGATGATCGCGCCCGTCCTCGATCAGGCGGCGGGTGATGACATAGGGCTCGCCGTAATCGCTTGGCAGCGCCACCTGCCCTTCGCTCTTCAGCGCGGCGCGCTGCGCGGCGTCGAACCCCGCCCACATGGAATCCTCGGTGAAATCGGGCGCAGCGGCAATTGTCACCAGCCCGGCCACCCGCTCCGGCATCGCCCTCGCGCACAAGAGCGCGATCCAGCCGCCCATGGACGACCCGACCAGGATCTGCGGCCCTTCGGTCAGCTCCCGGATCGCCGCCATCGCATCCGCCGCCCAATCACCGATGCAGCCATCCGTGAAAGCTCCGGATGACTGCCCGTGCCCGGAATAGTCGAACCGCAAAAAGGCCCGCCCGCTGCGGCGCGCCCATTCCTCAAGATACACCGCCTTGGTGCCCTCCATGTCGGATTTGAACCCACCCAGGAACACGACGCCCGGCGCCGCGCCCGCGCTCTGGTGATAGGCCAGTCTGCGGCCCTCGGCCGTGGTCAGGAAATCTGCGTTGCTCATGCCCGTCCTTCTCGCATCATCGGTCACGGATGGTATGCCATGTCGCGGCCAATCTTGCATCCCGGCGCAGCCTTGAGCAAACCGTTTTGGCGTCCGTTTCGAAGCGGTTTTCGCGGTTTTGTACAAACCTCTGCGCGACATCGCCGGTTTTGGTACAAAACCGCCGTATAAAACAGACGTTTTGTACGTCACACCCGGCTTGACTTGCGCCTCTCAAGGCGTAAAACCGCTCCGAACCAGACCATACCCGCAACCGGGCGTTCCGTGGGCGCCAAACCGACGAGGAGCTTCAGGCCAATGGCCCAGATTTCCCTTACTTTTCCTGATGATAGCCGACGCCACTATGATGCCGGGATCACCCCCGCCGAAGTGGCGGCCGATATCTCGACCTCGCTTGGCAAAAAGGCGATCTCAGCCAATGTGAATGGCCAGCACTGGGATCTGCAATGGCCGATCGAAGCCGATTCCTCCATTGAAATCAATACCATGAAGGATGAGGCCCCAGCGCTTGAACTGATCCGCCACGACCTCGCCCACATCATGGCCCGCGCCGTTCAGGAGCTTTGGCCCGACGTCAAGGTCACCATCGGCCCCGTCATCGAGAACGGTTGGTACTACGACTTCGACCGCGCCGAACCCTTCACCCCCGAAGACCTTGGCGCAATCGAGAAGAAGATGAAGGAAATCATCAACTTACGAGATCCGGTCCGGACCGAAATCTGGGACCGCGAGCGCGCGATCCGGCACTATCGGGACAATGACGAACCCTTCAAGGTCGAGCTGATCGACGCCATCCCCGGCACCGAACCCCTGCGCATGTACTGGCACGGCCACTGGCAAGACCTCTGCCGCGGCCCCCACCTCCAACACACCGGCCAAGTCCCCGCCGACGCCTTCAAACTGATGTCCGTCGCCGGAGCATATTGGCGCGGTGATTCCGACCGTCAGATGCTGCAACGCATCTATGGCGTGGCCTTCATGAACCGTGAAAAGCTCAAGGAATACATGAACTTCCTTGAAGAGGCCGAGAAGCGCGATCACCGCAAGCTGGGCCGCGAAATGGACCTTTTCCACATGCAGGAAGAGGCTCCGGGACAGATTTTCTGGCACCCCAACGGCTGGTCGATCTACACCAGCCTGCAAGACTACATGCGCCGCCGGCAGCGCAGTGGCGGCTATGTCGAGGTGAACACCCCGCAGGTCGTTGACCGCAAACTGTGGGAGGCCTCGGGCCATTGGGACAAGTATCAGGAACACATGTTCATCGTCGAAGTCGACGAGGACCACGCCCGCGAGAAATCCATCAACGCACTCAAGCCCATGAACTGCCCCTGCCACGTACAGATATTCAATCAGGGCCTCAAATCCTATCGTGATCTGCCGCTGCGCATGGCCGAGTTCGGAAGCTGCAACCGCTATGAGCCCTCGGGGGCGCTGCATGGAATCATGCGGGTGCGCGGCTTTACCCAGGATGACGCGCATATCTTTTGCCGCGAAGATCAGATCGAGGCAGAAACCCAGAAATTCATTGAGTTTTTGTCCGAAATCTATCGCGACTTGGGATTCGAGAACTTCGCCGTGAAGTTCTCGGATCGGCCCGAAAAGCGCGCCGGCAGCGACGAGGTCTGGGACAAGTCCGAAGCCGCTCTCAAATCCGCCACGCTGGCCGCCGGGGCCGAATTCGACCTCAACCCCGGCGAAGGTGCCTTTTACGGACCCAAGCTGGAATTCGTGCTGACCGACGCGATCGGTCGGGACTGGCAATGCGGCACGCTTCAGGTGGATTTCGTCCTGCCCGAACGGCTGGGCGCCACCTATATCGGCGAGGATGGCGCAAAGCATCGCCCGGTCATGCTGCACCGCGCGGTCCTGGGCAGCTTCGAGCGCTTCATCGGCATCCTGATCGAGGAACACGCCGGTAAACTGCCGTTCTGGCTGGCACCGCGACAGGTTGTGGTGGCCTCGATCGTGTCCGAGGCAGACGCCTATGTGAACAAGGTGGTCGATGCGCTGCGCGCCGCAGGCGTGCGGGCCGAGGCCGACATCCGCAACGAGAAGATCAACTACAAGGTGCGCGAACACTCTGTGGGCAAAGTGCCGGTGATCCTGGCCTGCGGCTTGCGCGAAGTCGAGGAGAGCACCGTCTCGCTGCGCCGCCTTGGTGAAAAGCAGACCAGCGTTCAGGCTCTGGATGACGTGATCGCAGCGCTTTCGCGTGAGGCCACACCGCCCGATTTTCTGTAACAAAAGGCGAGCTGAACCGTCGATTTCAGCGCGCGATTGTTACGACGCGCGCCGGGGCCGACGTGAAATTATTGATTTTCCAGTATTTTGCACCCAACCGCGTGTTCACGGCTTTTGACGGGTCCGTGTCTGACGGGCTCGTGAATAGGTTTGCGCACCGCTTCCACTCTACCCTCAGGCCATCACCGGGCGCTCCCCGACAGGGCTTCAGCGTCCGGTGATATGACTTGTAACCCTTTGAGGGAGAGAAAGACTATGTCCAATACCATGAAGACCGTAGCCATCGCTGGCGCCATGACCGCCGCATTGACCGCCTACACCAATCCCGCCGCCGCCCAGGACGCCAAGGAAAAGTGCTATGGCGTTTCGCTTGCCGGGCAGAACGACTGCAAGGCAGGTGCCGGAACCACCTGTGCCGGTTCTTCGACCGTCGACTACCAGGGCAATGCCTGGACACTCGTCGAGGAAGGCACCTGCGCAGATATCGACCTGCCCGAAATGGCCGACGGCAGCGAGCGTACGGGTTCGCTCGAGCCGCTGGATCGCGACCTGCCCTCGTGAACCGGCTCAAGGGATGCGCGGCCCCCCGCGCATCCCGCCCTGCCCGAGTTTTACGACAGGAGGTTCACGATGCTTGATGCACGTTCGCAGTTCCCCAACCTGCCCGCCGGTCCCGGCGTTGGTTACAAACCACAGCATTTCCCCGCCATCCTAGACGATCCGCGCCCGGTCGAATGGCTGGAAATCCACGCCGAGAACTACATGGGCGATGGCGGGCGGCCGCTGGCCCAGTTGCGTCACTTGGCGGAACGGTTCGCGATTTCCGTACACGGCGTCGGCCTCAGCATCGGTGGCGAAGGTCGGCTGGACCGAGCTCACCTCGCGCGGCTCAGGCACCTGTGCGAATGGCTGCAACCCGCCAGCTTTTCCGAGCACCTGGCCTGGTCCACCCATGACAGTCATTTTCTCAATGACCTTCTGCCCTTACCCTATACCGAGGCCACGCTGAACCGCGTCGCAGACCATATCGACGAACTGCAGGAAACCATCGGGCGGCGCATGCTGCTGGAGAACCCGTCAAGCTACCTGGCTTTTGAAGAAAGCACCATGAGCGAGACCGAATTCCTGACCGACGTCGCGCGGCGCACCGGATGCGGGCTGTTGCTGGACGTGAACAACGTCTTCGTCTCGGCCACCAATCTGAACCTCGATCCGCGCGCCTATATCGACGCGTTTCCGCTTTCGCATGTGGGCGAAATCCATCTTGGCGGGCATGACGAGGACCACGACGACCACGGCGCGCCACTGCTGATAGACAGCCACGGGCGCGAGGTGGCGGATCCGGTCTGGGCGCTGCTGGACTATACGCTGGCGCGCACAGGCGCGCGGCCCCTGTTGATCGAATGGGATTCGGATGTGCCGGACTGGCCCATCCTGGCCGCCGAAGCGCAACGCGCTGCCAACGCCCTGCAACAGGTTCCGGCATGAGCCCGACACAGACCCTTTTTCACGACGCGCTGCTTGATGGCAGCGCCCTGACCCCTGAAGGGCTGAGCGACGGTCGGGGGCGCCCGGCGGGGCGGCGTTTCGATGTCTATCGCAACAATGTGGCCGTCAGCCTGACCGAGGCGCTGGAGGCGGGATTTCCGGCCATCCGTTCGCTGATCGGGCCGGAGAACTTCAAGAAGGTCTCGGGCCTTTTCCTACGCCAGCAACCGCCATCTACCCCGCTGATCATGCAGTATGGCACTGAATTTCCGGCCTTTCTCGAACAGTTCGCGCCGCTTTCGCATCTGCGCTACCTGGGCGACGTGGCGCGTCTTGAACAGGCGCAGCGCGAGGCCTACCACGCTGCTGACCGCGCCCCGGTCGATTCTGGCGAACTCGAGTGTCTGTCCCCTGATCTGATGGCGCAGTCACGCCTTGATCTCGCACCCGCGCTGCGCGTGCTGCGATCGCCTTGGCCGGTGCATGGGATCTGGCGTTACGCATCCGAGTCTGGTGCGCCCAAGCCCGCCGCTGTCGCCGAGGATTTGGTGATCACCCGGCCCGAATTCGACCCTGTCATCAAGGTCCTGCCGCCGGGCGGCGCCGTGTTCCTGAACGCGTTGTGCGATGCGCGGAGCCTGACACAGGCCGCCGAGGCCGCACTTGGCGAGGCGCCCAGCTTCGAGCTGTCCAGAATGCTGGCGCTGCTTCTGGAGGGCCGCGCCATCACAGCAATCATTCCCCCGAAGGAGTAAGCAACCATGATCTTTGTCAACTATTACAACCGTTTCTCTGCCATCATGGAGCGCGCTGACTGGCTGGTGCCGACCCTTGCGCGGCTGACCTTCGCCGGGGTTCTTCTGGCCTATTTCTGGGTGTCGGGTGTCACCAAGCTGGGCGACGGGCTGATGGGGCTCTTTGTGCCTTCTGCCGGTGCCTATGCGCAGATATTCCCCCGCGCGATGGAAGCCGTCAGCTATGATCCGGGCCAGCTTGGCGTGTTCCATTGGCTGGTCGTTCTTGCCGGGACCTGGGCTGAATTTCTGCTGCCATTTCTGGTGGTTGTGGGCCTGCTGACGCGGCTGGCGGCGCTTGGAATGATCGGCTTCGTCGTGCTGCAAACGCTGACCGATCTCTATGGCCACGGCGCCATTGGCGAGTCGGGGACACTTGGCGGCTGGTTCGACAAGGCACCCGATGCCGTCATCGCGGATCAGCGGGCCTTCTGGGTCTTCGTTCTGGTCGTGCTGGTGATCAAGGGCGCGGGGCCAATATCGCTGGATCGGCTGGTATTCAGAAATGCGCCTTCGGCTCGTCCGGCTTCCCCGCAGCCAGAGCCAGCACAGCGCCAAGCGCAGTGAAGCCGATGGGAAACATGGTGAAGGCGTTGAAATCAAAGGCATAATACATCGCGCCTGCAGAAATCAGCATCAGCACCCCGCCCCAGAGCGCCCGAATCCGCGCCATCGCCCCTCCGGCGATGGCAAGAAGCGGCGCGAGGAAGCTGACCGTACGGATAAGCCCGACCCGGTCGACCTGCTGCGCCAGACCCTCTATCTCGCCGTATTCATTGATGAATTCGGTATAGCCGAAACTGAAGAAGCCAATCAGCATGGCGAAAAGCCCGCCGATGATGCCAAGGACAAGGGCTGCGTTGCGCATGGTTTTGTCTCCCTTCAGTTGTGGCGCGGTGGCCTAGCCGAGCAATGCGGACTGTGTATCCTTGCCCCAGCCAAGATATTGCGCGCCGTCATGCTCGATCAGCGGGCGCTTCATCAGCGTCGGGTGGTCCTTGAGCAATTCCAGAGGGTTGCGCGCCCTTTCGGCGTCGTCAAGCCCGCGCCATGTGGTCGAGCGCGTATTGAGCAGCGCGGCGCCAAAACGGGCATGGGCGGATTTCAGCACCGCCTCCGGAACCCCCTCGGAGCGAACATCCACGAAGGTCGCATTCGAAAGGGATTTCAATGCCTTGCGGCACGTATCGCATGTTTTCAGACCATACAGGATCATCGCCACCTCCAGCTTACCTTGCCTCAATAACGGGCAGCGGCGTTGGCGTCACCTGTGTTTTGCTTGCTTTTTACATGGCCCGTGCAATCATCGGGCGCGCCACAGGCGTTTTCAGGGTCGGCCAGCGCGTCTCGAGGGCCGGATCATGGGCGGCACCTGCGGCGCAGAACCCCCGCCTGGGCGGGAGAATGGACGTCAGGAAGGAGAGACGGAATGCCCACAGGCACCGTTAAATGGTTCAATACCACAAAGGGATACGGCTTTATCGCGCCGGACGAAGGCGGCAAGGATGTCTTCGTGCATATCTCGGCTGTCGAGCGTTCGGGGCTGACCGGGCTCGCGGATGATCAGAAGGTCGGATATGAATTGCAGGACGGGCGCGACGGGCGCCAGATGGCGAGCGATCTGAAGCTATTGTAATCAAACACATAATGAGCTTGGCACGGGGCTGCGCAGCCCCGCCCTGACCGTATTCCAAGCACCGGCGGACATGGTACAAATCGTCCGTTTTGTACGCGCGTTTTGTACATGACTCGCGCGATGGCCGGTTCGTTTTGTACAAAACCCGCCGGAGCGCCCCGATCAGGGCGCCGCAAGCCCCCGTTTCAACCCTGCCAGCCGGTGGCCCGCGCCACCATCACCCCGGACCACGCCGACACCCCGGTCAGCACCGCGCCCCAGGTCACATCGGTGGCCACCATCCGCCAGTCCCAGCCGCGCAGGGTGGCGAAATTGGTGAACTCGTAGGTGCCATAGGCCATCGCCCCCAAGGCCGCCCCCGCCAGCAACGCATTGAGCGGCGACCCGGCGCGCAGCGCGGGCAGCGAGACGAACCACAGCACCCCCGCCACGTAGAAGAGATAAAACAGCGCCGCCGGGGCCAGCCGGATCTCATCGGCCATGAGGTCGCCGATATGGGACTCGAACAGCGGCTTCAAGACGGTCGTGAGCATGACCGCATCAAGGGCGAGGAACACGACGGCGGTGACGATATAGAGAACGAGGAGGTTGAGCATGTCGGCCCTTTCGGCGGTGGGGTGTTTCAGTGGTTACGCGGAAAGGGGCGGGTTGGATCGGTTTTAGACGTGCTGTGCTGGGGGGGCGAAGTCCGGGTGGCGGGGTGAACCCCGCCCTACGGGGGCTGACGGTCTGTGAAGCGACAGAAGGGTCGCGCCCGGACCGGGGTGGGCGCTTGGGACGGTGGATTGGAGCGTTAAGCAACAAGAACCGAGAAACCAAACCAAACGCTCGAGCGCTTTCAGTGAGGCTACTTGGTGTATTGTTGTCGAACAAGGGGAACGCAAAACTCTTGGATCACATCACTGTCGGCGCTCCGACTCTCAATTTGAGATATGGCTCGGTCTGCCATTCTTTGAGTCATTCCGATGGTTGCGAGTTGACTTCGATAGCGTCGCATCATGTGCAAATACGATGCCTTTGGACCACCGAAGTCAGCCCTGCAAATGTCCGATCTCAAACTGTCAAACGCGTCAAGTGACTTATCCATTAACTGAATATAGCGAAGCATTTGTGTATTGTTCAGGGAGTGCAGAAGGTCTCTATTCTGTTCGGCAACATCGTGAATAAACGCTATATTTGTTGACGATCGCGCAGCGGCATTCTTAGAGAGAAACCCGATTAATGCGCGAAATACCGTGTCCAGCCTTAGGTTATCTCCATTTGCAATTTCTCTTTTGACCTTCTTCAGTTCTCTGTTTACCGCCTTAATGTCATTGTCAGAGATGGCCGAAAGCATCGGCAGGGCTCTGAAACGCTTTAGCGCCCTCTTTGATGTGTAATTGGTCTTTGATGCATTCAAGTTTAATCCCAGGTCTCTAAGTAGGCGAGAGGCATGATGTACCGCCGACTCAAGTTTTTGTTTTGAGCCGCCGAAAATCAAAAAGTCATCTGACCATCTAGCATAAGTTAGCCCGTTCAAATCACAGTAGCGGGCAAATTCGCCATCAAACTCCTGCAAGTAGAAATGAGATAAAATTCTGGAAGCATCCGATATGATTTCTTGGGGAATACCTTTCGTTGATGGCATGTACCCAACGTGGCGCCGATTCCACGAAGAGAGGAAGGCGTTCAGTGCTTCTACAGTATCGGCTTCTGAACTCGCTATCTTTCGAATGCGCGAAATCAACCTTGGTATTTCGATAGAGTCATAAAAGTTGGCGATGTCGGTCGAAACTACATAGTTACCAATCGCCCTATCAGCGATCATAGCCGAAATTAGATCATTGAACTGACGCCATTCTTTCAGCCACCAGTAGCTAGAAAAGGGATTAAATCCATATTCCTGACCATAAGCGGCGGCGTTATCTTCCGACTCTTGGTCCATTTCTGGCTTCATATGCCAAGCACCATAGACACCGCGTTGGCGAACCAAGATCCTTGGTGCAAGGCGATAGCACAGATAGTAATACACACCGATGTCTTCGCCTCGCAGAATTGGCAAGAAGCGCGTCACGCCTCCCCCTTTCTGAATCCCAAGATAGCCGTGAATTGTCGACGGTAGAAAGAGATGTTGATCAATTGAACGCGACAATTGTTCAGCAATTAAATCTGCTTGAGAATATGTTTTGCTGTCGACAATAGGAACCGCGCTGTCTCGCAAGCGTTTCCAGACCTTTCGTAGAAAAACTCCGTCTAGATTTGCTTCCATTTCTTCTCGAACTCGCTAGACATTTTGTAGTTCATACTTGCGCTGGAAGAAGTTCAAATCTTCGCACGAAATCATCTTTCAGCACTCAACACGATCATCGGCTCCATTTCAACCTTGGGCAGATCGCAACTCACGTTAAGGCCATGGGCGTTTTGTGGTTCGAAGCGCGCCCGGACCGGGGTGGGCGCTTGGGACGGTGGATTGGAGGGGGGTGGATTGCGTGAGCGGGCGTTTGGCAGAGTGGTCAACGGTGCAGACGCGCCCGCCCATGGGGCGGGTCGGGCGCGGCCCGTGACGAGGTCACGGGCGCTAGGCATGGGCCGGGTGGCGGGGTGAACCCCGCCCTACTCGATCACCGCCATGAATTCCCGCCATTCGCCCTTGGACATACCCGAGCTTTCCTGGGTGACCTCTTCGCCCTTGAGCATGCGGCGCAGGCAGTCGAGGGCGCGGGCCGAAAGGTTGGCGCCGCCCATGCGGTAATCCTCGAA
>Ga0102938_10001323_pt1 | contig 18709 bp, 17 predicted proteins | sample SalPonR2_B_D2_MG_FD_84516 | JGI IMG/M metagenome (GOLD analysis project Ga0102938, IMG submission 84516) | Salt pond soil microbial communities from South San Francisco under conditions of wetland restoration - Salt Pond MetaG R2_B_D2_MG | ecosystem: Environmental > Aquatic > Marine >...
GCAAAATTGCCAAAGAACAAAATCAAATTATACTTTAACAAAATAACCTTAATATGTCAACCGCAACAAGTAATGCACACACACATATATGGCGGTTTTCCGGTAAAATTATTAAACAAAAAAACTGCGCTGAATTGACATTTTTGCTATAATAAATTAAACTTAATTCTTAAATAAAAAAATCAAAGAAATATGTCCAGAATGCCCAAAGTAAACACTTTGCTACAAAAAAACTTAAGCGAGATTATTGCCAAACATTTGGAGCTAAGCTCCGAAGCTTTGGTTACCGTAAAAAGAGTTAAATGTAGTGCAGATTTAAAAAAAGCCACTGTTTTTGTTAGTGTCTTACCTTTTGATAAAACCGAAGAAGTCTTGTCTGAATTGATAAACAACCGCCACAACCTGAAAAAATTCTTGGGACGAAAAATCAAAATAAAATACACTCCGGAATTAAACTTTCGTTTGGATAAAAGCGAAAAAATGGCCGAAGAAGTTTTTGAAACCTTGGATCACCTGGAATAAATACGGATTTATGCCGATCTATCAACAAATATTGGAAAAAATAAAGCAAGCGGAAAAAATCGTTTTTTTGGCTCACCGCAATCCGGACGCCGATACTATCGGCTCTTGCGCAGCCATGGCTTTTTTTTGCCAACAAGCTTTAAATAAAAAAGTGAATATTGCCTCACCGGATGAATTTCCGGAAAATCTGAATTTTTTCAAGGTTAATGATTTTTACCAAAATTCTCACAACCTGAATCCGGAAGATTATGATTTAATAGTGACTTTGGACTGTGGTGATTCCTCTCAAACCGGCATAGCTGATAAATTTTTTAAAGCCAAAGATAAAGTTTTTACCATTAATATTGATCATCATCAAACCAATCCAAGCTATGCGCATTTAAATCTGGTTGAACCGGTTTCCGCGGCCTCGGAAATTGTTTATAAAATTTTTAAAACTCAAAAAGTTTCTTTTACCAAAGAAATTTCCACCTGGCTTTTGGCCGGCATAATCACCGACACCAATTATTTTACCAACGCGGCCACCAGCCAAGAATCAATGGCCACGGCTTCTGATCTTTTGAAACATAACGCCGACATAAAAACCATAATCAAATCAACTTGGAAAAAAAACAGTCCCGAGGCTCTACGCGCTTGGGGAAAAATTCTTTCTCGTTTGGAATATAATGAAGAATACAAAATTGTCAGCGCGGTCATCAGTAAAGAAGATATTATTTTGCCGCATGTTTTCCAAGGCTTGTCCAATTTTCTGACCACTCTTTACAAGGCGGATATTATTATGGTTGTTTTGGAAACACCGGAAGGAATAATCAAGGTCAGCCTGCGCAGTACCAAAGATGAATTTGATGTTTCACTTTTGGCCAAAAAATTCGGAGGTGGCGGACATGCCAAAGCGGCCGGATTTTCTTTTCCCGGACGATTGGAAAAAACCGCTTCGGGTTGGAAAATCGTTTAGAAAATAATCTTGATCTCATACTTTTTATTAAAAATATTATTTTAAACCAAAAAAATACAGCCAGATCAGCTGTATTTTTTCATGTATGTTTTAGCTCTTATTTTTTCTCTTCAGCTTGAGTGATTATTTTGGAAAAAGTGACAACCTTGTCGCCGGATTGTTTAAAACGCATCAAGCGAACACCTTGGGTATCACGACCCAAAACATTTACACCTTTAAACGGAATTCTGATCACTTGACCCTTTTCGGAAATAACCAAAATATCATTATCTTTTTCTTCCTTGGCGTCAATTATTATTCCTTTTATTACTTGTCCGGTTTTGCTGGAAACTTTCAAGGTCCTAATACCGCTACCTCCCCTGTTTTGCACCTTGTAATTTCCCAATTTTGATTGTTTACCAAAGCCGTTCTCCGTAATGGTCAAAACATTCAAATCTTTATTTTCAGGATCAATCATACCCATGCCCACAACTTGATCATTATTACCAAGTTTTATACCTCTGACGCCGGAAGCTGTTCTTCCCATGGAACGCACATTTTTTTCGTCAAAACGAATGGCTTTTCCTTTGGCGGTCATAAGCATAATCTGTTTTTTTCCGTCCGTACCTCTGACCCAACGCAAACGATCGCCGGGTTTAATTTTAATGGCGATTAATCCACTGCGACGCACATTGGCAAAATCCTCTATCGGCGTTTTCTTTACTCTACCTTGTTCTGTAGCCATGAAAAAATATTTGGTTGAAGTTTTGTCTTCCATCGGCATTATGGCGGTCACTCTTTCATCCGGTCCGAGCTGCAAAAAGTTTACCAAAGCTTGTCCTTTGGCCGTACGCGAAGCTGTTGGAACCTCGTAGGCTTTTAATTGAAAAACCCTTCCCATGGATGTAAAATACAAAAGATCCTTATGCGTCATGGTGGTGAAAAGCATATCAATATGATCTTTTTCTTTGGTGGTTAAACCGATTACCCCCTTTCCGCCACGACTTTGCCTTTTAAAAGTATCAATAGGCATTCGCTTTATATAACCGTCATTGGTCACCATAACCAAAGCCGCTTCATTGGGCACCAAATCTTCTTGTGAAAATTCTCCCACCGGCGATTTGAAAATTCTTGTTTTTCTGGCGTCTCCGTATTTTTCTTTAATTTCCAACAATTCTTCTTTAATAACTCCCATGATCTTTTTAGCCGAGGCCAACAATTCCTTTAATTCCTTGATTAATTTTCTTTTTTCTTTTAATTCATCCTCTATTTTCAATCTCTCAAGGTTAGCTAAATTTTGCAAACGCATCTCCAAAATCGCCACAGCCTGAATCTTTGTAAACTTGAAATTTTTTCTTAAATTATCTTCGGCCACTTGTTTGTTTTTGGATTTTTTAATGGTTTTGATCACCGCGTCAATCTTATCAATAGCCTTGGATAAACCTTCCAAGATATGAGCTCTTTCTTCCGCTTTTCTTAATTCAAACTCAGCTCTTCTTTTTACAACTTCCCGACGATGCTGAAGATAGTATTCCAAAATATCTTTTAGATTCATAACCTTGGGTTGCAAACCATCGGCCAAGGCTAGCATATTAACATCAAAATTACATTGAAGCTGAGTCAACTTAAATAATCTATTTAGCACTTTTTTCGGATAAGCATCTTTCTTTAGATCAATAACCACGCGAACACCGTCTTTATCTGATTCATCACGAACATCTCTTATTCCATCAACTTTTTTGACTTTAACCAGTTCGGCTATTTTTTCTAAAAGCGTAGCCTTGTTAACTTGATATGGAATTTCGGAAACTATAATTTGAAAGCTGCCAGCTTTTACCTCCACAATTTCGGTTCTGGCTCGCATAACAATTTTACCTTTACCGGTAGTATAGGCTTTTTTAATTTCCTCTTGATCATAAATAAATCCCCCGGTTGGAAAATCCGGTCCTTTAACATGATCCATCAAATCATCAACATTGGATTCCGGTCGGTCAATTAGTTGGCAAACCGCATCGCACACTTCAGAAAGATTATGCGGAGGAATTTTGGTAGCCATTCCCACGGCAATACCAACTCCACCGTTTAACAGCAAATGTGGCAATTTAGCCGGCAAAACACTTGGTTCTTTTTGACTTCCATCATAATTGGGCACAAAATCAACAGTATCTTTTTCCAAATCCAACAAAAGTTCCTCAGATATTTTTTGTAATTTAGCCTCTGTATAACGCATGGCTGCTGCGCTGTCTCCGTCCATGGAACCAAAATTACCTTGCCCGTTAACCAATTGATATCTCATGGAAAAATCTTGAGCCATACGCACCATGGAATCATAAACAGCTACATCTCCGTGCGGATGATATTTACCCAAAACTTCACCAACTACGGTAGCTGATTTTCGGTATTTAGCCGAAGATCTCAGACCGATGCTCCACATGGCGTATAATATTCGACGATGAACCGGTTTTAAGCCATCGCGAACATCTGGCAAAGCGCGTGAAACAATAACACTCATAGCGTAATCAATGTAGCTACTTTCCATTTCTTCCACAATCGGAGCTTCAATTTCTTTACCTCCCTGATTTAAAAGTTCAGGTTCTATTTTCTTCTTTTTATCTTTCTCTTCTTTATCTTTTGAATTTGATGAATGATTTTTCTTTGGCATATGTTAAAACATAAACTAGCCGATAGCTACAGCTAGTAATAATCATTTATTTTGCTAATTATTTTATTCTTGAACATCCTCCTGTTTTTTTTCTGTTTCGGTTTGATTTGCACTTACCTCTGTATTGTTTTTGCTTAAATCATCAACTTTTTTTTCCAGTTCTTTTATTCTTTTTTCAGTTTCATTTTCTTCAGAGTCCGCTAATTCCTGTTTTTTTAAAATATTTTCCAATCCCTGAAAGGTTTTTGTTAATTCTTGTTCCATCTGCTCGATATCTCTACCGTCTTCATTCTGCATCTGTGCATTTATTTTAACAAAATTTTGTTTTAAGGCAAAAAACCACCCCGCAAAAATAACCGTTGCGGTCAGTATCACACAAATCCATAAAACCAAATATTTTGAATCGGCTTTGTTTTTGGACATTTTTTTATATTAATACTTTATACTTTTTCCAAAATAACCAACTCTGTTCTGTCTTGAGGTAAATCCTTTTTCTTTACTTTTAATTTATTTAGAACCTCGGCGCTGTTACCCATTTCTTTTTTAAACTTATCCAACCCATCCAAATCTAGTTTCAACCCGGGAACTTTATAATGCATCGGAATAACTATTCTTGGTTCAAGTTGACGAACAATTTCCGCCGCTTCTTTGGCATCGACCGTATACACTCCTCCAACCGGAATCAATAAAATATCAACATTACCCAAGACCTCCAACTGCTTATCAGAAAGCTTGGTGCCGATATCTCCCATATGCAAAACATTTATTCCATTTATATCCATATTAAACATAGTCACTTTTCCTCTTTTATCGCCTTGCTCTTTATCATGGAAAGCTCCGACTCCTTGAAGCAAACAGCCACTGACTTCATATTCTCCGGGACGATTTACAATAATTTTTTTTCCTGAACCACCCGGATTAACAGCTTCTGAATTATTATGATCATCATGATCATGACTAACAGTCACTATATCCGCTTTTACCTTTGGCAATCTAAAACCGATACTTTTATTATAAGGGTCGGTGATCACGGTCAGCTTGTCTTTTTTAATTTTAGCTTCTATCTTAAAACAGGATTGTCCATACCAGCTGATATTCATAAAAAAATTACATTATAAGTTAATTGACGGCGGACTGTTATCCGTCCGCAAATCAATTTTATCACATACCCGGTATTTTGTAAATCTAAAAATCCCCAAAAAGTTTTTTTGGTAAAAATTGCAAACTTTCATTCCAAGGTCAATCCAATGTCAATGACTTGACAAAAACCTTTTTACACGATAAAATAATTTCAGGCTAAGGGCTACGGCTCTACCCGTTCCATTTAATTCATAATTATCTAATTCATAACTCTAATGGAAAATTCCTTTATCACTATATAAAATCCACCTTAGAGTGGACTTTTTATATAAAAGAAGAAAGGATCTACACACATGTCTACTATTAAAGAAGCACAAAACTCAAAGATGCAAGAGCTTTTGGAAAACGATCCCAGCTCAAAACAATTACCTGAAGTAGGAGAATTAATTAAAGGAAAAGTTATCACCGCTTCTCCAAAAGAGGTTCTGCTGGATATTGATGGTATTATCACCGGCATTGTTCGTAACAAGGAACTTTATCAAGAATCTCCGGAATTCAGCGATCTAAAACCCGGAGACGAAGCTGAAGCTACCATCATGGAAAAAGAAAACGAACAAGGAATGATGGAATTATCTTTCAGGTTTGCCGGACATCAAAAAACCTGGAATACCTTGATCGGTATAAAAGAACAAAATCAAACCGTAGAAGCCAAAGTAACCGACGCCAACAAAGGCGGACTTTTGGTTACGGTCAACGGCGTATCCGGATTTTTACCGGTATCTCAATTAAGCCCGGAATATTACCCCCGAGTGCAAGGCGGTGATAAAAATAAAATTCTGGAAAGATTGAAAAGCTATGTGGGCGAAGAACTATCTGTTAAAATTTTGGACTTAAACGAAAAAGCGGAAAAACTAATTGTTTCTCAAAAAGCATCATGGGAAGAAGAACAAAAAGAAACCTTGGAAAAATACAATATCGGTGATGTTATTGAAGGTAAAGTGACCGCAGTCACCGGTTTTGGTGTTTTTGTGGAATTCGGCGATAATTTGGAAGGATTAATACATATTTCAGAACTGGCTTGGCAAAGAATTGACGATCCGGCTGACCTTTTCAGCGTGGGCGATCCGATTAAAGCTGAAATTATTAAAATTGAAGGATCCAAAATATTTTTGTCCAGCAAAAAGCTAAAAAAAGATCCTTGGGAAAACATTAATGCAAAATACAAGGTCGGTGATATTGTGGAAGGAGAAATTCTAAAAACTACTCCTTTTGGCTTGTTTGTAAAACTGGATGAAGATATTCACGGACTGGCTCATATTTCCGAACTGTCCAATAAGAAAATTAATGATGTAGATAATTTTGCCGAGCCGGGGACAAATATGGAATTCACTATTGTTTCCATTGAACCGAACCAACACCGTTTGGGATTAAGTGTAACCGCCAAACCGGGAGAAGTAAAAGAAGACCAAAAAGAACCGGAAGAAAAAAAAGAAATTGAGGAAGAAAAAGAAAACAAAGAAGAACATGAAAAGGACAAAACTCCTGAAGAAAAAGAAAAAAACAACAATGAAAGCCAAGAAGAAGAAAAAAAAGATAAAGAGTAAAATACCTACCAATAAAAAGCCAAAGAACACTCCGGATAAAGAGTGTTCTTTGTTTTTGTCTTAATTTCAAAGACTTTGACAAAACCCCAAACATCTGCTACAATACTTGTACGATAATTAATAAAAATAACTTAATAGCTGCCGGAATAAATTTGGCCGAATCGGTTTAACTTCAACTATAACACTTCTTTCTTCGCCTATTTTGGCTAAGAAAAATATAGAAACATGAAAATCTTCCTACTTAAAAAAGAATTAAGATTTTCACCTTTATCTTAAATGTAAAGGGTTGATTTAGTATTGATTTAACCAAATGATTCAGGTGGCTATAGCCAATTATATGCTATATCCGATTTTTATTGGTTTGGGGTTGATTGCCGGATTTTTGGTAGGATATTTTATCAGAAAAAAGATGGCTCAAGCCGAAGCCGACTCACTGGAATCAAAAATGCACTCCGCCATTAATGATGCCAAGGCCAAGGAAAAAGAGATCTTGCTAAAAGCCAAAGACAAAGCCCTGGACATTATTGATAAAGCCAAAGAAGAAGAACAAAACCGAAGAAGCGAACTCAGATCCATGCAAAGCAGACTGGAAAAAAGAGAAACTCTTTTTGATCAAAAACTGCTTAATTTGGAATCAAAACAAAGTAAATTGCAAAAAAACGCTCAAAAACTGGAAGCGGTTAAAAAACAAATACAAAAAATTCGTCAAAATCAGCTGGATAAATTGGAAAAAATCGCCGGATTGAACAAAGAAGAAGCCAAAAATCTTCTTTTGGAAAATGTGGAAAAAGACATGGGTGAAAACTTAATGGAAAGAATAAAAAAACTTGATGAAGAAAATTCCACTGAACTGGAAAAAGAAGCTAAGAAAAGACTGGTAAATGTAATTCAACGCTGTTCGGTCAATCATGCGGTTGAAACCACCACTACGGTTATTGATCTGCCTTCCGATGAAATGAAAGGTAGAATTATTGGTCGTGAAGGACGCAATATCCGAGCCATTGAAAAGCTTACCGGTGTGGAAATTGTAGTTGACGACACTCCCGAAGCCATTACTATTTCCGGTTTTAGTCCTATCAGACGACAAGTGGCTAAAACAGCTTTGGATAAATTGATCTTGGACGGCAGAATTCATCCGGCCAGAATTGAAGAAGCGGTGGAAGAAGCCAAAAAAGAAATTGCTTTGGATATTAAAAAAGCCGGTGAAGACGCTTGCTATGAAGTGGGTATTGCCGGACTGGATCCGAAATTGGTGCAAATTATCGGCCGATTAAAATACCGCACCAGCTTTGGACAAAATGTTTTGCAACATTCCATTGAAGTTTCTCACTTATCAGCACTTTTAGCCGAGGATTTGGGCGCTGATGTTAATGTAGCCAAAAAAGCCGGTTTTCTTCATGACATCGGCAAAGCGGTTGATCATGAGATTCAAGGAACACATCCTGAACTGGGTCGTGACATCGGTAAAAAATTCAATCTTTCAGAACAAGTTATTGCTCCGATCGCCACTCATCATGACGACAAACCGCCGACTTTGGAAGCGGTAATAGTTAAAGTGGCCGACGCTATTTCCGGCGCCCGACCCGGAGCCAGAAAAGATACCTATGAAAAATATCTTCAGCGTTTGGATGAATTGGAAAGCATTGCCAAACGCCACGACGGTGTGGAAAAAAGCTATGCTTTGCAAGCCGGCCGGGAAATCAGGGTTTTTGTGGAACCGCAAAAAATCTCAGATATTGATGCTCAACATATGGCTGAGGAAGTAGCCAAGGAAATAGAAGCTGAGCTCAAATATCCGGGAGAAATCAGAGTTACCATTATTCGAGAAAATCGTTTAACCGAATACGCCAGATAAAACTTCTTAAACAATTTTTAAAAAGAAAAAACAGGCTCCGTGCGCGGCGCCTGTTTTTGTTTTCTAACTCTGTTCGGTTCGCATTGCCAGGCCTTTTTCAGCCTTGGCAATAAACTCTTCCGAACTGATTTGTTTCTTTATTCTGAATCTTTCCTTGTCTGAAACAAACAAGAAATAACCCTCATGGTTGTTTTTCAAAATATGATGCGCGTAGAACCCCTTGCCCAAAGAAGATACCAGCGTCATACAAAACTCAAATAAAAGTAAATCAGTTTCATCTCTTGAAAAACCAGCCGTGTATTCTTGGTTACCCTTTCCGGTCAAAAAACCCAAATTAAGAAAAACATCCTTCTCTTTGAAAAAAAAGTTAAAGTATTGCAATTTTCCAACGGAAACGGCAGCTCCTTTTTTCAATTCTTTGCCCTGAAAACCGGTCTCAGCCAACTCAATGGCCTCCTGAGTCCGGAGCCAATCCACGACTCTTTTATTTTCATTCAAAACAACCAAATCACTGAAATCAAAGTCACCGATTGATTCCAACAAAATCCGATCACTTGTTAACAGCCAGGTCAGGCAATGCCGAGCCAAAACTTTTTCTGCCGGATTCAAATCGCTCTTTGGATCCAAAACAGGTATAAACAGATTCTCCTTTTCAAAAAGCAATTTCACGAACAACTCGCCTGTATACGCTTTGTCGCCGATAGAAAACTTTTTAAAGCGACGAATCGTTCGTTGTTGTTTGAACTTTTTCATACTGTCTTTTTTGCTCATGCTTCCTCCTTTTGTGAAACAACATATCCATTTTCGGCCAAACCTTTAACCGCTGATTCAAGCACTTCTTCCTTGGATAAACGAGACAAGATGACCTGTTGAAAAACTTCATTCTTTTCAACAAGACAAAACTTCTTAAAAAGGGATTGGCCACTGCAAGACACTTTAAAAAAAGACTTGTTTTCTTTTGCGGCCACTTCTTCCACCAATAAAAAACATTCCTGAGACAAAAGCCTTTCTTCTTCGGTTAATTCAGGAGCAAAAATATAAATGTTTTTATACTCCTTCTGTACAAAGTAAAGAACCAATTCAACTTTATCCCCGTTCTGAACAAATTTAAAGCTATCCAATTCAAAAATCTTCCTGTCTGACATGAAGCCTCCTTAGCCAACTCTCGGCTCTTTGAACATTAAAAATAATGATAATCGCCTTTATTCTTTTTGTAAACTCGCCGGCAACCAACTTATTCAAAAAATTATGCTTTTCAAATTCTTCTATTGTAAATAACAACTTTCCCTTCTTTTTGGTACAAGCAAATCAACTTCATTTTTAAATTCAACTTATTAAAGATCCTCTTAGCCTGAAGTTTTGCATAAAAAACAGAAAATGTCAACGGCCTTGTTTTTTAGTTGTGTTATTTTAGGTAATATGCTACTGTAAAGAAGTAAAAGATAATAATATTTCACAAGAGTTAAAAATATGATAAAAATTTTATTTTTCGGAGACATTGTGGGAAAAATAGGCCGAAAAGCCATAGCAAAAGAGTTGCCCTCTTTGAAAAAACAATACAAACCCGATTTGGTGATAGCCAACGCTGAAAACTTAGCTCACGGAAAAGGAATTACCAAAAAAACTTTAACGGAAATGATGGAAGCCGGTATTGACTTTTTCACTTCCGGCAATCACATTTGGGCCAATTCAGAAGCTGAAGAAATTTTTAATGAAAAAAAATTGCCCATTATTCGTCCGGCTAATTATCCGCCCGGAGTTCCCGGAAAAGGTTATGAAATAATTTCTGTGGGAGCTTACCAAATTTTAGTTGCCAACTTAATGGGACAAACCTTTTTTAAAGAACATTTTTCCAGTCCTTTTCTGGTTATGGAAGGTATTTTGCAAGAAACTAAAAATGAATCTTTAGCCGGAGTTTTTGTGGATCTTCATGCCGAAGCCACTTCGGAAAAAAATGTTTTTCCAAGATATTTAGACGGGAAAATAAGCGTTATGGCCGGAACCCATACTCATGTGCAAACAGCGGATCAACAGATCTTAAAAAACGGAACAGCTATGATTTCGGATGTGGGTATGGTTGGTAAAAAAGATTCCAGCCTTGGCGCCGAAACAGAAGGAGCTTTAAAAGGAATGTTGACCCAAATGCCTTTTCAATTTGAAATTCCCAACAGTGGAACTTGCCAAATTAACGCAATTTTTGTTATAATTAACCCGGAAACCGGAAAAGCGGAAAAGATTGAAAGGATTCAAACGGAAACTGAAATAGATTAAATACAATGAAAACAATCTATCCAAATCCCCTTTTCAGGATTGATTAAAATACGACTTGGACAAACCCGGTAATCAAAAACTTGCAATAAAACATAAAAAACAATTATCCTTAATTTTCCCTCTTATCCTAAATCTTAATTAAAATAAATAAGGCGCGTATGAATAAAGCAGAATTGGCCGGCAATCTTGCGGACAAAGTCGGCATAACTAAAAAACAGTCCGAAGACTATCTGGATTATTTGACCCAAACCATAACGGAAACCATAAAAATGGGCGGCGAGGTCAGTTTAACCGGATTTGGCACCTTTTCAGCCAGAGTTAGAAAGGGGCGTGAAGGAGTCAATCCGCAAAGTCCTTCGGAATCAATCACTATTCCACCGACAAAGGTGGTCAAATTCAAAGCAGGAAAAACACTCAAAGACTCGTTAAAGGCTTCTCAACAGGCCGAAACGCAAAATCAAGAACGACCTGGAAAAATGGATGAACGACCTTCACCACAGATGTAAAATCAAAACAAAAAGATCAGCTCAAGCTGATTTTTTTGTTTTTAAAAACTCAGGTTGTTTTTTTAAATCATACATTATATAATTGAATTGCCTTTTATATAAGTAAAAATAATATCATTCATATTATGTCGGACAATATTGATGAAAAATGGTTTAAGCATTTGGAAAACCTGGACAATCATTATCATCCTGATAATTTTTTTGCTGATCAAAAAGACTTACCCGGCAATAAGTCCAAAATAAAAGATGATTATTTTTCACCCGGATTTACCGAAGAAACCGATATTCCGGAACAAGCGGAATTATCCATTGATATTTTTCAAGACAAAGAAAATTTGTATGTGATAGCTCCTGTCTCGGGAATAAAAAGCGACTCCCTTGATCTTAGTTTGGAAAAAGATATTTTAACCATAAAAGGCGAAAGAGACAAAAAATATACCGCTTCCGATAAAAATCAATATCTTTATCAAGAATGTTATTGGGGAAAATTTTCACGCAGCATTATTTTGCCCGGACCGGTAAAAAACAATAAAATAAAAGCTGAATTGCTTAATGGCGTCCTTAGAATAATTTTACCAAAAGAAAAAGAAAACGGACTGGTGCGAATAAAAGTCAAACAAGAAGATTAACCATATGAAAAAAAATATAAAAACCGTAATTGACCGAATAGAGGCCAATAAAGTTATTTTGCTTGACGACAAAAATGAAAAAATCATTATTAATAAAAACAAAGTACCTCAAGACTGCCAAGAGGGTGATGTTGTGTTTTTAAACATAAAAAAAGAAGAGGAGAAAACCCGAGAATTGGAAAATTCAGCTAAAGAATTGTTAAATAAAATCTTAAATAAAAAAACATGAAATCGGATCAAAAGAAAAATAATTTTCCCGAACAAGAAAAGAAAAAAAAGCCTTTGCCTAAAACAATATACATTTTAATTTTTATTTTTATTTTAATATTAATGTCTGTGGGTGCTTCCGTCGGCCTCTCCTGGAAATATCAAAATGAAATTTATCCGGGCATAAAAGTAAACGGTCTTGATTTATCCGGATTGACCAAAACACAAGCAAAAAATATACTTCAAGGAAAATTTAAACAAACCTATGGTCAAAGGTTTGTCTTTGTATACAAAGATGAAGAAAAAACTCTCAATAACAAACAACAAGAATTCCTTTCCTTGAATTTGGAAAGCTTGGTTGAAAAAGCCTATGCTCAAGGTCGAAAAAATAATCTCTTCTTCAATCATTTACAAATTTTAGCTTTGCTGATTTTTCAAAAACAAATCCCTTTGGATTATAACCTTGAAAAACAGCTATTAAAAAAAGAATTGACTGACAAGTTTTCTTCATTGCAAGATCCGGCACAAAACAGTCGGTTGGAAATAGATGTAAAAGATTCAGCCAACAAACAGTTTGAGATCAACTTCACCTCTTCGCAAAGTGGAAACATTTTTAATTTTAATCAAGCTATAGAAATACTGGATTCCTCCATACAAAAAATGCAAAATCCGATCATAAGCTTGAACCGAAAATCCGATAAACCTAAAATCACCCTTGATCAAGCAAAGAAAAAAAGAGAAAAAATCATTAAAATAGCCAAAATGGACGCACCGGAATTAATATACAAAGATAAAACCTGGGAAATCCCTTGGTCGGACTTTGTGAAATGGCTTAAACTGGATCTAAACGCCAAAGAAGAAATAATTGTTTCTTTGGATCAACAAATGGTCAGTGGTCACTTACAAGCCATAGCTCAAGAGATTGATCGCAAGGCCACCAACGCCAGATTTCAAATTGATAGCGGCCGAGTGACAGAGTTTACCGCCAGTAAAAATGGACAAAAACTAAACCAAGAAGAAACCTACAAAAGAACAGTGTCTCATCTGATAGATAAAAATAATCCTTCCATAAACCTGATCGTTGAAGTTGAAGAACCGGAAAAATCAGTTGCCAAATCCAATGAACTGGGCATTGAGGAAATGCTGGGATCCGGTTGGTCAGACTTTTCCGGAAGTCCCTATAACCGAAGACATAATATAGGTATTGGTGCGGCCAGTTTACACGGTTTGTTGATTGCTCCGGGAGAAGAATTTTCTTTGGTTGAAGCTTTGGGAGAAGTCAACGCACAAAACGGTTATAAACCGGAACTGGTTATCAAAAAAAATGAAACCATTCCCGAATACGGAGGCGGACTTTGCCAGGTGGCCACTACTATGTTCCGAACCGTTTTACAAGCCGGCTTAAAAATAACCGAAAGAGCCAATCATTCCTATCGCGTAAGTTATTATGAACCGGCCGGCACCGATGCCACGATTTACATTCCCCACCCTGATTTCAGATTTTTAAACGACACTGACAATTACATACTTATTCAGTCAAAACTTTGGGGAAACAATCTAACTTTTGAAATTTGGGGAGCTGACGATGAGCGCAAAGTTTGGTTTGAAGGACGAGAAACCGTAGATAACATTCGTAATCTTATACCAAAAATTTTCAATATCGTAAGCCCCGGACCAGCCAAGGAAATAGAAACAACCGAACTTGAACCCGGAAAAAAAAGATTAAGCGAATATGCTCATCGCGGAGCTGATACGGTTTTTTATCAATATATTGAAAAACCCGGACAGCAAACTGAGAAAATCACCTGGTCCAGTCATTATATACCTTGGCAAGAGGTCTGGCTTGTGGGAGTTGACCCGGAAGAAGAAAGTAAGGAAGAGGAAGACCAAAATGCTTCTAAAAACGATAAAAACAAAGAACAAACAGAAAACAAATCTCAGCCTGAAACCGATCCTAAGGCCGGATCAGACGCAGATGAATAAAAAACCAGTAAACATTTTATAAAAAAAAAGAGCCCATGGGCTTTTTTTATTTTACAAAAATACTTTAAACTCTCCCGATTTCTCAGCTTCCTCTAATGGAAATCAATTAAACTGAAAATAGCTTTCTCCTTGGAATTAAAAAACCGCTTTAACGGACAGACAAGAAATTTTTACTCAGGCTAGATCGAGCCGGAGCCTGATCTTACCTAAAGTAAAAATCCCATGCTTGTCGTGTCTGCCCATTAAAACGGTTTTTTCAAGCAAATTTGGTACATAATTGTTAACATACTATATTAGCACAGATATTTTTTTTTGTCAAGAGCCTAACACTTATGAACAGTTTGGCCAATTTTAGCCAAAATAACCTTTTTTAAAACTAGCGCTCTTTCTTCCTTATTCATTATATCACAACTGAAATTCTATAACTACCGACTAATTTTTCACTGGTTATCCTCAGGTTATCCACAAGCAAAAACAACGAGCATTCACTTGAAATATGCCCGTTGTCTAGCTGTATATAGCTTTGTTCATTAAATAATTTTATCAATGATTCCGTAAGCCTTAGCTTGTTTGGCATCCATATAATAATCTCGGTCAGAATCTTTTTCCACGGTTTTCAAAGGCTTTCCAGTATGTTTGGATAAAATCTTATTTAAATTTTCCTTTACTTTTAATATTTCTTCCGCTTGAATCTTGATATCACTGGCCTGTCCTTTGGCTCCACCCATAACTTGATGAATCATAATTTTAGAATTGGGCAAAGCAAATCTTTTTCCTTGAGCTCCGGCAGTTAACAGCAATGACCCCATGCTGGCCGCCAACCCCACACAAATTGTGGCCACATCAGGTTTTATATACTGCATTGTATCGTAGATAGCCAAGCCCGCAGTCACCGATCCTCCCGGTGAATTAATATAAACTTTGATGTCTTTTTTTGGGTCCTGACTTTCCAAATACAAAAGCTGAGCTATAACCGAATTGGCCACATTTTCATCTATGGCCGTACCTAGAAAAATTATTCTTTCTTTAAGTAAGCGAGAATAAATATCATAGGCTCTCTCCCCATGATGTGATTTCTCAATAACGGTAGGAATAAGGTTCATATGTTTTTTTTATTTACTTTTAAGCCTCAAAAAAATTATATTATTATTCTCTTTATCTGTCAATAAGCAAATCCGTAAGATTGTTTAATTTTAGACAAAATCATCATAAAACACCCCAAATACTTGACAGTAATATATTTTTATGCTATAATACAATGTTCTATAAAATAAAACGATTGTCAGTAAAGTGATGCTTGAGGAGAGAAGCATTGTACTGGAAAATTGGATTTTCCTATTTTCCGGACAATCTATCATCAACACAACCGACAAAGGGAGATATTATATAATAACGCCCAAAATTGTCGGTTTCCTCAACATCACTTTATTGACAAGTTGTATTTACCGAAAACTTGATGAGGAGAGAGGCTGGGCAATATTTCTTTTTCCGCCTGCATGCCCCCCTCATCAAATTTGCGGTAAATATGTCTGAGAGCTTTCCAAAAGAGTGGACAAACAAAGGAATTATTTCTCTCCTCATTGCAGAATTTTGTTCTTTTCATTCATTCTGCAAAAATTGTCTACTCTTTTGGGAGGCCCCTCCGCCTCCCAACGAAAAAGGGCCTGCGTTCGAGTAATGCAGCGTCCTTTTTTTATTTTAAAACATTATCCGACCGATCCTTTCGGACTTTTTTTTGTTTTATATCTATGATAAAATTAGAAATAGATAAAAACATAAATATAAAACAAATGGCCAAGAAAAAATCAAATAAAAAAAATTATGAAGAAATCGAATATTACAGTTTAAGTCCTGAGACCAAAAAAGGAATTATTATTATTTTACTCTTTACCTTGGCCGTATTATTCATTCTAAGTTTTTTGGATTTGGCGGGAAAAGCGGGTTTTTACATTGACATGGGAGTGGGAATAGCTTTTGGCTGGGGCAGATTTGTTTTACCTATAATTTTGATAGTACTTGCTTATGCCCTTTGTCGACCGGCCAAATACAATATAACTCTTTCAAACTACATTGGTATTGTAATTTTTGTTTTCAGTCTGCAATCCATTCTTCACCTGAAATTACCGTTGGAAAAATCCTTTGATCTTTGTTTTAGCGGACTGGGAGGCGGCATGGTCGGATATGCCCTAAGTTATCCCCTGATGCTTTATCTGGGATTTTGGGCCAGTTTAATTATCTTGATTGGCTTGTTTTTTGTCAGTGTATTACTGATGTTTAATACCAGCATTGAATCTTTATTTAATTCACTTGACGGCATAAAAAATATTTCACCGAATTTAAAAAAGAACAAGGAGGAAGAAGAATACGACGATGAAGAAACGGAAGAACCTAATGAAGATGAAGAATTTGAACAACCCACCGAAGATCCGGATACGACCGTGGAAGATGTTAAATTTTCTCCCTCTCGAATTATTGATAAAAAAACGGAAAAGAAAAAAGAAACCACCTTTAAAAGTCCCAAAATTAGAGTTGACCTGCCATTAAAACTCTTGGACGGAAAAAAATCAAAACCAACCAGTGGAGATATAAAGGTCGGTAAAGAGAAAATAAGAAGCACATTGGAAAACTTTAAAATTGATGTGGAAATGGATGAAGTAAAAGTCGGTCCGACCGTCACGCAATATACCCTAAAACCGGCCCAAGGAGTAAAACTATCCAGAATAACCAATCTTAACAATGACTTGGCGCTGGCTTTGGCCGCTCATCCCATTCGAATTGAGGCGCCTATACCGGGAAAATCTTTGGTGGGAATAGAAGTTCCAAATCAAAAGCCGGCCATGGTGAGAATTAGAGAAATAATTGAATCTACGGCTTTTAAAAACCAAAATACCAATTTAATGGCCGCGATCGGTAAGGATGTCAGTGGAAAATGCTGGGCCGATGATATTGCCAAAATGCCTCATCTCTTGGTGGCCGGCGCCACCGGATCCGGTAAAAGTGTTTGCTTGAATACCATTATTACCAGCTTGCTATATCAAAACAACCCCGACTCCTTACGCTTAATTCTGGTTGATCCGAAAAGAGTGGAATTCCCAATTTATAACGGAATCCCCCATTTGTTAACCCCGGTAATCACTGATGTCACCAAAACCGTTTATGCTTTGCGTTGGGCTATTTCCGAGATGGACAGAAGATTTGATGTTCTGGCTCAAGAAAAAAAACGAAACATCGACAGCTACAATAAGACCGCCAAAGAAAAAATGCCTAAATTGGTAATTATAATTGATGAGTTGGCCGATCTAATGGTTGCGGCCGCCGCTGAAGTGGAAGCCTGTATTATTCGTTTAACACAAATGGCTCGCGCCGTCGGCATTCACCTTATCGTCGCCACACAAAGACCATCGGTTGATGTTATAACTGGTTTAATCAAGGCCAATATACCGGCCAGAATCGCTTTCAGCGTAGCCTCTTTAATGGATTCGCGAACCATCTTGGATAGTGCCGGAGCGGAAAAATTGGTAGGTAAGGGTGACTGTTTATTTGTTTCTCCAAAATTTGGTAAACCCAGAAGATTACAAGGCGCCTTTATCAGCGACGAAGAAACAAAACGCATTGTCAATTATCTTAAAAACGCTTGCCAGGGAGAAACCGATTATCATGATGATATCACTGAAAAACCTTCTTCTTCCTCCACCAGTTTTGACTTTAACGGCGGTGAAGAGGATGAGCTTTTTGATGAAGCTAAAAAAACGGTTATCCAAGCCGGCAAAGCCTCCGCTTCATTTTTGCAAAGAAAACTCCGTGTCGGCTACGCCCGAGCCGCCAGATTGATTGATCTTTTGGAAGAAGCCGGCATAGTCGGACCGGCCGACGGAGCCAAGCCGCGAGATATTTTGGTGGACAAAAATCAAATGCAATCAGCTTCACCGGAAGACTCCATTCCGGCTGAAACAGGGACTTCGGAAAATCAAGAACAGGATTTTTCTTCCTCGGAAGATTCTTACGAAGAAAACGAACCTGATACCTATACGGATGATAGCGAAAAAGACGAGGAAGATAATGATTACGATAAGGATATTGAAAATGAAGAGACACAGAATGATTTTGAACAAGAAGATGAAGAAAATAACCAAGATAAAGACGAAGATGAAGATCTTTACGAGGAAGAGGACAAAAACGATGGCAATAAAAAGCGACGGTCACCGGATGATGAAATTTATTAATCAATAAAAAAATGAGCGGTTTTACCAAAAAAAAAATAAAATCCATTGAAACCTTGGGAGAAAAATTGGCTCAACATCGCCAACAAAAAGGTCTATCCGCGGAAAACGCCGCCAAAAAAATACAGTTAAATCCCAGGTATATAAAAGATCTGGAAAAAAATAACTATCAAGCCCTACCGGCCGACATCTACACTATTAATATGTTAAAAAACTACGCGGAACTGCTGGATCTA
>Ga0102938_10001329_pt1 | contig 18668 bp, 8 predicted proteins | sample SalPonR2_B_D2_MG_FD_84516 | JGI IMG/M metagenome (GOLD analysis project Ga0102938, IMG submission 84516) | Salt pond soil microbial communities from South San Francisco under conditions of wetland restoration - Salt Pond MetaG R2_B_D2_MG | ecosystem: Environmental > Aquatic > Marine > Intertidal...
AGCAACTAACTTACCGTTCGACTTGCATGTATTAGGCCTCCCGCTAGCGTTCATCCTGAGCCAGGATCAAACTCTCCATAGTAAAAATCTATACTGCCTACAATTACATAAATGCAACCGTAACCAAAAATTCAATCGCTCGCTCACGCTACTCATTAAAATCTTTCTCTCTCCTCTTTTCCTTACCTTCCTACAGTTCAAAGAACTTTTCTGCCGTTGCAGAAATGAAAACACCGTGGTTTCGCTCCACCTTATCGTTTCTTAAACAGTGTCTTAATTATTCGCCCCATTTCGTTTAACGGGAATGCAAATATATAACAGATAATCTAAACTCGCAACCCCTGTCTGAAATAATTTCATATATAAGTTTTTACCAATTGTCAGAATGCCTATCTGAACACATAGGATTTGGAGAAGATTTAGCTTGAGCAAAACTTTATTTGGATTCAACGCGGATTAATACCTTTAAAAGAAATAAAATATTTTTTTAACTTTTTTCGCACCTACATAAACTATAAACATCCACAACATCATGCCGGCTTGATATAATGTATCGTCTATAGGTATGCTCCCCAGTCGCCAGGGTAAGTTCTCACTGTCGTTGTATACCACAATAGGCTCCTCAGTGCTCCATCCCGTCAATACACCGTTAACCACTATAAAGGGAATATATGATAGAATTATACTCAAAAAAATATTTTCTTTCTGCTCTTTTGAATACTTAATTTCTAAGCCTACCCATGCCATTAATAAAACAATTAGGGCTGTAGATGTATAATAACCACCAAAATGCATAATTGAAACTCCAACACCTAAAGCTATGAGTATGCGCATTGTTACGATTCCCCAATGCCCCAAATAGTTCCGAAGTTGGTAAGCCTTCACGCATTCATAAATAAAAATGCAGGCAAAAGGAACAACCAGAAAAAAGCTAATCTCCTCTAAAGGTAATCCCCATAGCCTTACTCCACTTGTATACTGGCTGTTAAATTCCCAAATCCCCCACCGGGTAAATAGAACATCCCACAAAATATATAGAGGGGAAACCCAAAGAAAAACTGATAGTAAATATTTCCAGGAGCCGCGATAGTGTACTTTTTGATCAAAAGAAAGAACAAATGGAAAAAATAGAGAGAAGATCATCAAATAGGCATAGGCGTATGATGACTCAAATATTTGTAAGGGGTAGCGAACCCGGTCTAAAACCATCGTCAATGTACCGGATACTTCACCTAGATTTACCCATAATGCAGCAACCAAAACAATCGTTATGCTGCCCCAAAGTGCTATCCATTTGGGTTTATCATTCATATCATATTCAGTCTATTCTTAAGACTAGAGGATACCAATAGATATATTTTTCTGCCATCATTAACCCGTAATCGTTTCTTTATTATAGTTTCGGCATTGGAGGCAGCTATCTTCTTCAGTAAATTTTGATAATAAACGTAGGCAACATAAACTCCCAACCTTGCCCCTTTGGGCAGACGTTTAATTCCTTCGTAAGCATGATCGAAATCTTTTTGAATATCACACTCAATGGCTGATTTGTCTTCATCACAAAACCCGTGAAAATCAACTCCAGGGAAATACACGCGCTCTCGCTCATCGAAATCAGATTTCATATCCCTCAAAAAATTAACTTTCTGAAAAGCTGCCCCTAAACTACAGGCTGAAGCTCTCAAGGATTTATACAATACGTGATCGCCTTCACAAAATACTCGAAGGCACATAAGACCTACGACTTCTGCTGAGCCATAAATGTATTCTTCATACAAGTCTTGATGATACCTACTGTGGTCTAAATCCATTTCCATGCTCCGTAAAAAAGCTTCAATTAAATCTAGCTCTATGTAATAATCGTGGACTACCTCCTGAAATGCCTGTAAAACGGGATTGAGACTTATTTTTCGATCTATTGCTCTATAGGTATCTTGTTTAAATTCCTCCAGAAGCTCTGCCTTATCTTTGTCGTGAAACGTGTCGACAATTTCATCAGCAAACCGCACAAAACCGTAAATACTATAAATAGGAGATCTCAACCGGGCATCAAACATTCGGATTCCCAAAGAAAAGGAAGTGCTGTATCTATTTGTAATATGCTTACTACACTCGCGGGCCACAGATTTATAAAGGGACATCATAGTATGGTAGTCATATTTTTATGATTCAATCTGTTTGATCAATTCTTGAGCGGCCAGCCGACCAGAAATGATAGACGGGGGAAGGCCTGGGCCTGGCGTGGTTAATTGACCTGCAAATAACAAATTACTAATCTGCTTATGATGCATTGACGGTTTTAAAATAGCCGTCTGGTCTAAAGTATTTGCGAGCCCGTAGGCATTGCCTTTAAAGGAATGATACCTGCTCTTAAAGTCACGCATAGCAAAGGCTCGCTTTACTTCTATGTGCTCACGAACCGGATATCCCGTATATTTTTCAAGCTTCTCCATCATGAAATCGAATAATTTCTCTCGCTCTTCATCACTATCCTCAAGATCTGGAGGTAAAGGTATTAATAAAAATAAATTTTCTTTACCCTTAGGCGCTACGCTTGGATCTGTTTTAGAAGGACAACATGCATAAAATAATGGAGTCTTCGGCCATTCTTTTGTTTTATAAATGATTCTAGCGTGCTCGTCAAAGTCCTCATCAAAGAATAAATTATGATGCAACAATTCTGGAATTTCACCGTCTACTCCCAAATAATACAATAGACTCGAAGGTGCTAATTTTCGCTTATCCCAGTATTTCGAACTATACTGCCGATAAGCCGATGGAAGTAAATGTTGATCTACGTGGTGATAATCCGCTGCCGCTATTATTCCTTCTGACCGAACTCGTTCACCAGACTTCATCCGAAGTCCTGTGGTATACTTACCCTGAACGAGTATTCGATCAACCTCTGCGTTACAATGTATCTTCACTCCAGCCTCCTCAGCTACACGAGCCATAGCCTTTGAAATTTCATACATCCCCCCTTTGGGATACCAAGTCCCTAATTTCAAATCCGCATAGTTCATAAGGCTGTAAAGTGCTGGCGTATCTGCAGGTGCTGCTCCCAAAAAAAGAACAGGGAACTCCATAATTTGTCTCAAGCGGGGATCCGTAAAGTATTTATTGACATGCTTTTTGACAGAGGTAAACATATCAAGCCGAAATAGAGCTTTCATGACCTTCCATTCCGCAAATTCCATCACTGACTTGCTGGGTTTCCATACAAACTCGTCCATGCCTACCTGATACTTGTATGCAGCCTCAGTCATATATTTTTCTAATTGACTGGAAGCACCGTCCTCTATGGATTCAAATATATCTTTCAGCTTATTCCAGTCCGCGGGAATTTCTACAGTATCGTTTGTTCCGAAAAAAACTTTGTACGCTGGATCCAACCGGATCAGATCATATTCATTCTTCACCGAGGTCCCCATGGATTCAAAAAATTCTTCAAAAACCTGAGGCATCCAATACCAGCTCGGGCCCATGTCGAAAGTATAGCCGTCAATTTCCATTAAAGAGGCCCGACCTCCCGGCATTTCGTTTTTATCGTACAAATTTACGGAACAGCCCTCACGAGCCAATGTCGCAGCGGCTGTCAATCCAGCCACTCCCCCACCTATAACACTTATCTCTTTCTTATTCACAATTTGAGTTTACACTGAACAAACACGACTCTTCCCTATTAGTTGAAGCAAAGTAAAAAAAAGGCGAATGAAAATTAATTTCATTCGCCTTTGTATGCATATAAACAATATGTCAGAGGTATTATTCTTCTTCCTGCTGACCTTGATCTTGATTACCTTCCAGCTGATCTTTCAACTGTGAAAAAGCATCGAGTTCTCCCATCGTAGAACGCTCCATCTTGGAAGACTGTTTCTTTATCGTTTTTTGCGTCTCCTTACGCTCTTCTTGCTTTTCTTCGCGTACTTTATCATCTGCTTCACGCTTAATATCTTGCAGATATCTTAAGTGAGAAACTAATATACGCTTATCATCGCGATTAAACTCAAGAACTTTCATCGTCAAGACTTCGTCTACATCAGCCATTTGGCCGTTCTCTTTCTTAATGTGCTTAATTGGAGCAAAGGCTTCTAATCCATATGGAAGTTGCACGATAGCTCCCCTATCATCTTTTCTCAAGATTGTAGCATCGTGATAAGACCCTACTGGGAATACATTTTCGAATGTGTCCCATGGATTCTCTTCCAATTGCTTATGTCCTAATGACATTTTGCGATCGTCATTATCAATTTCCAGTACGACCACCTCAATCGTTTCGCCTACACGTGTAAACTCAGAAGGGTGATTATATCTCTTCGTCCAAGACAGATCAGAAATGTGGATCATTCCACCTATTCCTTCTTCTAATTCGACAAATACTCCGTAAGGCGTAAGGTTTTTAACCTCTCCCTCGTGACGACTATTTACCGGATATTTGATTCCTATCTCTTCCCATGGATCTTTTTGCAACTGCTTGATGGATAAGGACATTTTGCGGTCCTCAGTATCAATGGTTACAATTTTTGCTTCAAACTCTTGACCTAGGTCGAAAAAGTCACGCGCATTTACGGGCTGATTGCTCCAGGAAACCTCAGAAACGTGAATCAATCCTTCTACGCCCGGCATAATTTCCAAAAAGGCTCCGTAGTCCTCGATATTAACAATTTTGCCTTTGACTGTCGATCCTTCCTTAATATCATCTGGCAATACATCCCATGGATGGGGTTGCAATTGCTTCAGACCTAATGAAATTCGCTTTTTATTTTCGTCAAAGTCAAGTACCACTACATTGATCTCATCATTGAGTGATAAGACTTCGCTTGGGTGACTGATACGTCCCCATGAGATATCTGTGATATACAGTAATCCGTCTACACCACCTAAATCGAGGAATGCACCAAAATCTGTTAAGTTTTTCACCGTACCTTCTAGTACCTGTCCTTTTTCCAGACCTGCTATAATTTCTTCTCTCTGTTCTGCTAAGTCACTTTCGATAAGTGCTTTGTGTGATACAACCGCATTTTTAATGCTCTCATTGATTTTGACCACCTTAAACTCCATGGTTTTCCCAACATAGGCATCGTAGTCAACAATAGGCTTAATATCAATTTGAGAACCGGGTAAGAATGTTTCCAGACCACCACAGTCGGCGATAAGTCCACCTTTAGTCTTACTGATGACCGTACCTTTTATAATGGTATCGTTTTTATACGAATCCACAATTGCATCCCATGCCCCGAGCAGTTTTGCTTTCCGTCGAGACAAAATGAGTTGACCTTTTTCATCTTCCAATTGCTCCACATAAACATTGACGGTATCGCCAGTAGTTAAATCGGGATTATCTCGGAATTCAGACAAAGGCACTACACCATTAGACTTATAATTTAAGTCTAAAACAACGTCTCCATCAGAAATGCGGGTAACTTTTCCTTTTACGATCTCATTATCTTCAATGAATGTAAGCGTATCGGCATAGACCTTTTCCATGCGCTTAAATTCATCCTGCTCGTAATTGGCACCGGCGCGGTTGCCCGTATCCCAATCAAATTCATCGTGCGGAACTTCAGGTTCTGGCTCTTCAGCCGGCTCCTCAGCTTCTTTCTCAGACTCTTCCTCTGAAGCATCAGTTTCAGCAGCTTCTGATTTGCTCTCTTCTTCCTTTTTCTCCTCTTTTTCGCCTTCGGCTTCTTTCTTATCCGTTTCTTGGCTCTCCGATTTCACCTCGGATGCATCAGCTGTGTCGCTTTCTGCCTTTGAGTCTTTTTCAGTTTCAGGAGTATCCACCTTTTCACTCTCGGGGTTTCCGGTAGCAGGTGCATTTTCAGGAGTCTCCTTTGACTCCTCTGGGTTTTGATTCTTGTCTTCTGACATCTAAAAGAATCGTTTTAAGGGTTAAAAAATTTATTTTCGAGCCGCAAAAGTACGGTTATTCTTCCAATATTCCTAATGAAAGGTGCTTTTAAGTATTCACAAGGCTTGCAGGGCGCCGCCCGCCTTGCCCTAGCCTATCGCTTCGGGCGCGGCGAGCCGCTATGTTCCAGGGCTCGTTCAAGGTCCCGGCCTCTGTCCTCGAAATCACCGCAGGTGATTTTCGGGACTCCGGCCGCTTCTCTCGGCCGGCACATCCACAATTTCTTATTGTGGATGTGCCGTCGCGCACCAGTGCCTGGTGCGCCCCTTGCACAGCGCTGGCGCAAATGGAGGGATACCTATAAATAATTTTAGTTCGCCTTAATCCATACTTCACTGCGGGTGAATTGCTCATTCCCTACCACAATAAAATAAGTGCCGGCTGGCAAGGAAGCAGTGGATATCTGAGCGTTCCGAGCTGCTATCCCTTCCTCCACCACATTCCCTAAAACATCCCGGATTGCGTACGTAAAGGAGGATGAAGGATATGAAATGGTCAGTTGGTTTGTGCCTGGATTTGGGAAAACAGAAAACCTATTCAAAGATCTAACTTGATCAGCAGAGGTGGAAAAATCCAAGCTAAATTCGTAAACTGTTCCCTTTTCGGGAAACCCTTCAATATAAAAGGGAGGTATTTCCTCAAATTCTCCCTCCCCAATGGTAAACTCCGGCATTATTGGGTCTCCCCCAGCAAAAATGTAGGGGGACATAACTCCACCTTGGTTGAATTCATAATTCATTAAAAACCCGGATAATATTGATAGGTCTTCCATTTGTACTTCACCCAAAGGTCCTAAACGAGTTTCGCCAAAGTGATACTTGATTTTGTCATTGCTGTAATCTAAATGAACCTGATAGGTAAATTGAGCATCTAAAAACAAAGCGCTATCTGTTTCAATATGATACAACTCATACGCCACCTTATGATATTCAACAATTACACTCGTATCCGTTTCCTTTATGCTCATTCGACCTATATCAGCTAAGGTGTCCTGAGGAGGATGGGCAAGGACCTGCAAAATATCATAAACTTCGCTACCTGTAAAAAGACTTGCCAATATGAATTCCGCTTGCTCATTGAACAAAAACAGAAAGGACTCATCAATATCCAATTCATCAAAGCTAAGTGATCCACCAAAAAATGAAATCGGTGGATTTAGTTTATATAAATCAAAATAACCTGCCCAGTAACTACTCGTATCCGTCAATAAGGTGGCATTCTGCAAGAGTTGATAAGGGGCCTCATACTTTTCGCCAGAAAGAATAATTTCTTGTGCATGGATAGAAAAAAGAAAAAACGAAAATAACAAGAACCATAATAACCTTTTCATTTACATGAATTTAGTGATTAAAAAGCCTTTAAATGTAATTATTTAATACTAAATCATGCCGTATTCGGCACACCAAAAATTTTTTCTTGTGGCATTCCCTGTGAAAGCTTTTTTATGGATGATGCGTAGTATGTTAGATGTTTTCTTCTTTTGGAAGTGTAGAGGTAGGTAAGCGAATAAAAATAATATTGGGCAGCCTATGTAGTCCTAAGTCGTATTTGTTAAGTTTCTATGAATTGTCTATTTTACATTCCAATGGGTGAATGAATCGCATTATTCCATTCATTATGTTACCTTCAAACCAAACCATAAACCGATAAACCCCAAAGACATGTCAGAAGAGAAACCGTGGCTCAAGCAATACTCGGCCGGCGTACCAGCCAATATTGATGCCGACAAATATGAAAATCTCAACTCTTTTATTGATCATGCGCTTAAGACGTATAAAGATCGAAAGGCCTTTTCCTGTATGGGTAAGGAATTGACATATAAGCAGATTGATGCGATGTCCCGAGACTTTGGTGCGTATTTAAGTTCACGGGGCTTGAAGCCCGGTGATCGGATCGGGTTAATGATGCCCAACCTTTTACAATATCCTATTGCCTTGTTTGGTGCGATGCGTGCGGGATTGGTGGTCGTGAATACAAATCCGCTTTACACACCTCGGGAGATGAAACATCAGTTTACGGACTCGGGCGTAAAGGCTATTGTCATAGCAGAAAATTTTGCCCACAATCTAGAGAAGATAATCGGCGAAACGCAGATTGATACTGTCATCGTGACCAGCTTGGGTGAAATGTTGGGCACGATTAAAGGTGCCATCGTAAATTTTGTAGTGCGATATATAAAAAAGCTCGTTCCTAAATTTAATTTGAACAACACGATTTCATTTAATGAAGCCCTTAAGGGGGGTGAGCGATTTACCCTACCTGATTTTGAGGACGGGCCCCATCGGGTGATTTTACATCAATATACAGGGGGAACAACCGGAGTAGCCAAGGGCGCCATGCTCACCAATAGAAATATCGTGTCAAATATGCTCATGATAAAGGCGATTCTCACCACCCGCTTGACAGATGAATCAGAGCGAGTGCTTTGTCCCCTACCACTGTATCATATTTTCGCCTTTACTACCAATTGCTTAGCGATGATGAGTGTAGGTGCACTCAGCGTTCTCGTTACAAATCCACGAGACCTCGACTCTATCGTAAAAGAATTCAAAAATTACCCGATCAGCTTAATGACAGGTGTTAATACGCTTTTTAATGCCCTCCTCCATCACGATGCCTTTAGAAAATTAGACTTTAAAAAGTTGAAAATTTGTGTGGGTGGCGGCATGGCTGTTCAACAGTCTGTAGCTGAAGAGTGGCAAGAAGTCACTGGTTGTCCGATTACTGAGGGATATGGATTGACCGAGACCTCTCCGGTGGCTTCTGTAAACCCGATAGATGGGCGACAACGATTGGGGTCGATTGGTATGCCCGCGCCTTCTACGGACATGCGTGTAGTGGATGAAGAAGGTAACGTGTTAGGGGCCAACCAAGCAGGCGAAATACAAATAAAAGGGCCCCAAGTCATGAAAGGCTATTATAATCGACCTAAAGAAACGGATGCTGTCATAAATAGCGAAGGCTGGTTCAGTTCGGGAGATATTGGAGAACGCATGGACGATGGTTTTTTCCGAATTGTAGATCGGAAAAAAGATATGATCAATGTGTCTGGATTTAATGTCTATCCCAACGAAATTGAAGATGTTTTAGCCATGCACCCCAAGGTGTTAGAGGCAGCTGCGATAGGTATCCCCGATCCCAAATCTAATGAAGTGGTCAAGGTATTTATCGTAAAAAAAGACAAAAGCCTCAAGAAAAAGGAGTTGATAGCTTACTGTAGGGAGAATTTAACCGGTTACAAAGTTCCCAAAGCCATTGAATGGGTAGATGAATTACCTAAAAGTAATGTTGGTAAAATTCTTCGGCGAGAATTGCGTGATGCTGAAGAAGCTAAATCTTAAAAGTTCTTTTGGGTTCTTTTAATTTTGTCGAGTATTTCGGTTATAAAGCAAGAGGAAAAAGGATTGGGCTAAACATTCTTAGCATTTTCTATTCCATCAGCGAGCTTAGGGGTACCTCGTTAGGCTTATCTTCTCGTTCTACCCTCTCCCAGATTCTGGAAAAATTCCGTCTCAGCTCCCAAAATTAATACTGCATGAAATCATCTTGTGAACATTGTAGTTGAAATTGCTTTGTGTTAGGGATAGTAGGTGCGCCACCCGGCTTTAATGCCGGGTGAGCGGCCCGTTAAGGGCCAAGCCCTGCGCAGCACCGCATAGCCCGACCGCCGGCAACCGGCGGTAACACCAAAAAAAAGGGGAACCCATAAATGGATTCCCCTTCTGCAAAGCCTAACTGCAACAACTAAAATCAATCAATAAGTATCATTTTCTTACTATCGGTAAAAGGTCCAGCGGAAACACTGTAAAAGTAAACTCCTGATGAACCAAAATTGGACGTGGAGATTTCGAATTGATTCCAGCCTCGCCCGAATACGGCTCGCTCGCGGTAAACCTCTTGTCCATTGCTATTGGTAATGACAAGCGTTGCCGGCATTGTCACAGGGACCTGAACATCGATAATGGTAAAGTCCTCCGCCGGATTTGGTCGGTTTTGCTTCAGATCAAACTTAGCCACTGATGAACTCAACACTTTGATCGAGTACTTCAAGCCATGCGCGCCTGTAGAGCTGTAGATTTCTGATGAAAATTTACGACCAGATGTCATGCTCAGCACCTGAGATAACTGAATGTCGCGCTTTGCTACCACCTCTAAAAAGAATAATGGCTGCTTTTCGTCAATTGCCTGACCCTCCGGTCGCGTCCAACTCATGCGAATATGATCTGACTCTATCCGATAATTACCTTCTTGTATATCCAGTTGGTCAGAGCGAATGCCCTGAATCTGGATGGTTGCCGGATTGAAATCCCACTGAAGTTGAAAGCCGTTAAGGTTTTCAACATCTTCTAGATAAACAGGTACAGCAGATAGCGCACCTTCCTCGAGGGAAGCCTGATTGCTGTAAAAGTCTTTGTAGGAGTTAAAACGAGACTCAGCTTCCGTTCCCGTAAAGTTTGCTGACATATCGATGTCCCCAATCTTAATAGGTTCGAAGCCAATATGCATTTCTCCCGTAAGTTGACTAATTTCATAGCTTTCAGGGAAAGCTTGATCCAGTGGATTTGAAGACCCAAAATTGTAGGCGGCATCTGCAAAGCGCCAGCTTGAATTTTGAGTGAAATGTGGATCTACGCCTAAAATTAATCGACGTAACTGAACGATATCACTGCCTGTGATACGCTCATTATGATCTACATCAGCTGCGATAAACTTATAAGGATTATCAAAGTCAATCAAACCTAGAATATATTGCTGCATCAATAGTATGTCAAATGTGTTGACACCATTCAGGTCATCCCCATCACGTACGGGGGTAATAGAATATGTGCTGCCTGCAACTAAAGCAGGAAATTCAAAGTAGCCATCTTCATCCGTGAGTTTCATATAATCTGCATCCCCACTTATGTTGATTTCCGTATTAGATAAACCCTGCTGGGTTTCACTATTCATAATACTACCTGAGACAGGAAATATAGAGTTCGGATCAATGTCACAAACATCCTGATTATCTTGAACTACAACAGAAGTCGTACAAAAGTCCTGCCGACCATTTTCATCGGTGACGTAAATAGTCACATCTCTTATTGGATAATCATCGCAATTCAAAACGAGTGTTTGCTCACTGGTATCTTGCGTAAAAGAAACCGTCACATCATAACCACAATCGTGATAAGAACCTCCTCCAATTAATTCGGCATTGATTTCGCTCATTCCGAAGGTATCCTGGCCCATGTACATTGGCGTTAATTGGACTTCAATATTTGGATTGCAAATTGGCGTAGGCAGTTTACAAGATTCTACTTCAAACTGTTGGATACATGAAGTCCGGTTGTTACATCCGTCTTCTACTGTCCACGTAATTTGGTGCACGCCTAATGGGTAATCACCAGAAGCATCTGGAGATTGGCCGAATCGATCGATACTGCCGTCGCTGTCGAGGTCAACACGGTAGCTCCACTGCAAATCAGACTGCGGTGTGCAATCGTCTGTCGCTTCTTGAGTTAATATTACATTGCCGCCTGTGCATTCGCCATTGGTTGTACAGATGCGCTGGTCATCGCATGCCAATACAAATTCAGGACCTTCATTATTGACTACCTTAATGAGCTGATAGTGATCAAAAACCATTGGATCTCCATTGGGTTTTGGGCTGCACCAGTCCATCACCTTCCATTTTCTCATAATTTTATAACAAGTTGGATCATTGGGATCCAAGGTGTAAAAACGCGTGTCTTCAGGTTCGCTGATAACCACGTCGCTACAGGCCTCTGCATTGATTCTTGGGAAAGCGTGCGGCGTATCTAAACTATCCGGGTGTGTTTCTACACCACTACAAGCATTAATCAACATGGTGTCTTTAGGCCATGTGATATTTGCCTCACTAAATTCTGAGATATTTTGCACATATATTAGCTGCGTGTCTCTTGCCTCAACCGTTCCATTTGAAACCGCTGAGAAAACACGTGTAATCATGAACGCATTACAGCCCAAATCTTCGATTTCGCTAGTCTCCGATACGGTGACGTCACAATTATCGAATACAACACCATCTAATCCATAGACACTGGGCCCAACAGGATCTTCACCGGGATCCTCAAGTACGATATTCTCTACTAGGGGCTCCAGCGATCGATTGTTTAAGGCGTTAATATTATTTGTGACTACTACAGATCCAAATATGGATAAATCGTTGGGCGTCACAGGAAACTCACAACTGACTGTAATATCATCAGGAGCTACGATTTCTGCCATTGATTTATCTTGCACATCAAGGGTGGTCATACAAATATTGACATTTCCTGCTTCATCAGTAGCTTGAAGAATAATCATGACATCTTCTGCCACATCACAGCAAGTAACTTCAACGTATGGGCCAAAAGAAGTCCCATAACCACAAGCAGAATCCATTCTTGCGACCAGCAATTCTACGGGTCCACAATCATCAAAGGATCCATCATCAAATGATGCAGCATAGACTCTTGTCGGGCCTGCATTGTTAAGACCGACATTGGCCGACCGGCAAACCGGTGTGGGAACGTTTTCGTCAACAACAGTAATCATCAAGGTATCATTTGTGCTATTCCAGCAGCCATCATATACTTGATAAACCACTTCGATTGATCCTCTTGGCAAATTTACTGCAGCGCCGCCTGGCTTAAGGGTATCAATCGTGGTAAATCCATATGTTACTTTAACCTGACTTATACCACTGCAATTATCCTCGAGATTGCTGGGGTAAGGCAAGTTTACGGAAACTTCACAGGTCCCCGAAGAATTGGTAGAAAGCGTATCAATAGTAGGTAATGTATAGGTGGGTCCTTCTCTATCTAAAATCTCTATCAATTGCGAGTGAGTAGCAATAGTATCTGGGCTATTGCAAACCCAGGCTATTACAAACCAATTCCGTCTAAATACAACTTTACAAGGCGGACTTCTTACTAAAGGAATATCTTGGTAAGAAATATCAATAGGGATATTCGGATCATTCAAATCAATAGTTCCATTATAAGCGGGCCTTCCAGAAAAGTCAGGTGTTGGAAATAAACCATTAGCTTCTGTAGGGAAGTTTGTTGAACAGCTCACGAAATCTCCTCCACCCGGATAAGTGCTTAGGGAGTCGGGAAAATCAAAGTCCGAAGCCACTGGAGGGTTGAAGAAAATTGTTCGCTGACAAGTTTCACTTTGATTGTTTGAAGCATCTCGCGCTACAGCGGTTTGAACCGCAGCAAATAAATAGGGAGTAGAGCAGGATACCGTGTCCGTGTATGTTGTAAATAGGATTTCTACACTAGGATCGGAGTCACAATTATCTTCAGCTAAAATAGGGGGGATGGTGTCACCAAAAGATAAGGTCACATCCTGGCAATTAATCATGGCAGGTTCCAAATCATCGTTTACCGTAATCGTAGACCAGCATGTATTTCCGCCTCCTACTGGCGTCACCATGGCCTCAACGGTCTTCCCTAAATCACCATTATTTACAATAGGCTCATCACGCATTTCGATAGTCACCTCAAAAAAGTGATTGGGGCACGAGTAACTTTCTGGAAGTAAAGCATCGGGATGGATTTCAGCTGTACAATCTGCTCCCAAAGTCACATTAACATCTGATATGCACGTTTGAGAACCAAATTGGTCTGGAGGAAAAATAACGTTGACCGCGACAGCTGCAGAAGATGAATTTCCACAATTGTCCGTTACAGTAACTGTATATATCGTTGTATCCTGCGGATATACTTCAGGCGTTGCGGTTTGAGCGCCTTCAATATTTGTAGTTGGTGTCCAAGAATACATATAATCCGATGGGTCAATACTTGAGTTTCGAATAACCATGGGACAACTCATTTGCTGATTAATGGTATCATAAGCACAAAATGTGCCCGTAGTAGGATCAATGAGTCCCAGAACAGAGTCATCATTGCCATCGAGAAAAAGACCATACAGCAAGCCACTTGATTGGTCAAAATCAGCGCCTTGACAAGGCTGGGAATTAAATCCAAACTGTCCAATCAAGGTTGCATCACCCGTCGAGGCATCTACTGCGTATAAATGGTCAGAAGTGGAAAAACCAACGTATAGTGTTCCGTTTCCATCACTAGTTAACCAACGAGCGCCTGCGGGCAAACTGTCCACAAGCATAGTATCTCCTGTATTCTCATTCAATGAATAAAGAAGACTTGTATTCTGGTTGTTTCGATTTGAAAGCGCATAAATGTTGTCTGTAGATTGATCGTAAGTCAAGCCTACCCAAAATTGTCCAGATCGAGCTTCGGGAAAAGATAAAGTATCGAAACTGAGTGGAAAAACTTCAGGATCCGTCCGAACCAGAACATTGGGCCGAATCAGTAAATAGACGGAGTCATCCTTAAATGAAGCTCCGCCTATAACAGCATCATATCCAGAAATATCGTCAGAAAAAATAGGTCCAGTATCTGTATTATACTGAATCCATTCCTGAGCGATGCGGTTCATGTCTCGATTGACAAAAAATGCATCAGGAAATGAAGAAAAAGAATTCGGTTGGATTTCAACAGTTAAAGTCGCGGTATCACCTTCACATAATTCTACAATTGGAAATTGTTGAATGGAAGGTCCCGTACCAGGGATACAATCACATTGCGTTTGTTGCGCCTGGATGCTAATAATGGGGTAAAGTAAGCCCCAAACTAGCCACATAAGTAGCAGTCTAAATTTCATAATCTAGTGTTTTAGTCGTCGTTAAAAATTGCATTTTACTGCAACTGTTTTTGGGTATTGTGGTTGGGCTTAGGACAAATATATTACATATTTATATAATATGTAAAGGTTTAATATATAATTTTATAAAAATATATATAAATCCTTATACGTCATGGAAAAAGAAAAGGGGCAGCCCTATTGGACTGCCCCTTATAATCTCGAATTACTTCTTAATTACGGTTTAGAAAGAATTAAAATCTTGCTTCCCACGAAATTATCAGCTTTGAGTGTATAGTGATATTGACCACTTGTTTTTAATGCATTTGCTTGAAGCTCAAATTCATTATATCCCGCTTTTCCTGATATTCTCGCAGAGTAAACTAATCGTCCAGAATTATCATGGACTCGAAGTTCAACTTCTTCAGGGTTAGGCAATTCGAAAGGAATTACGGTTCTATCCATAAACGGATTTGGCCTATTTTGATGTAGAGCATAATTTGTTATCCCTGCACTCCATCGTAGACTCAGTGACCGAACTTGTACCTCTCCTTCTCGATATACTTGCGAAGCGATATGCTCTTGGGTAAATGCAAATGGTTTGATCTGTGATCCGTCTACAGACTTCAGACTAAAGAGAGGCTGGTCACTTGCCATATCGAGTCCGTAAGGATCGCTCCAGCTAACATTAAGGCCTCCGGAATTAGTTCGTGCGATTTCAAAATCATTCCATTTAATTTGGCCATCCACCAGCACCGCGTTTTGAACGAACTCAGCAGGCATTTCGAATTGGAATCCATATACCTTTCCTGAGGTGGGCGCAAAGAATTCTATTTGATCATCTGCTCCGTATTTGGCTGTCCAAAACTCATTCCCTGAACGTCCTCTTGCTTCAGGACTTATTGATCCATCAACGTCACCAACTTTAAGTCCTACAAAATCTGTACTCATTACTGAACCCGATAGCGATTCAATTTGGATCATCTCAGGATAATTTGATGCATGTGCCCACTCAGGACTTATGAATACATAATCTTCCGGAATAAATCGCCAATTATCGACAGGCATTTCTGAGTCAATTCCTAAAATGACTCTTCTTAGGTGAATGATATCGCCTCCAGTTATCCGTTGATTCTTATCCACGTCTGCTGCGATTAAAGAATAAGGACCTTCTAGGTTGTTTAGTCCCAGAATATGTTGCTGGATCAATAATAAATCAAAGGTATTTACACCTGCTAGGGGATTTCCATCGTAATCGCACTCTACTGAGTAAAACCCTCCATGCATCAACTCGGTGAATAGATATTCCCCGTGCTCATTGGTAGAGGTAGTTGCATTATTGGTTCCCGATAAATCAACCTGAACATCTTCAAAAGGGTGAGCATTTACATCCACCACTTCTCCCGGGAGCGCCTCAATCATACAGTCAATTACGTTATCGGTTATAGCAATGATCGTCTCACAACTATCTACTAATACCCCATCAATGAAAGCATAAACTGGCACCGAGTCAACAAACTCAGTTCCCCCTGGGCCAAAGTCTTCACAAGTCACAATAATAACTGTATCATTGATATCGTTTGGATCCACTGAAAAGTTAATGTCGCCAGCCGGAATATTTCCGCATGAATTAACGATTCCGTCTGCCATTTCAGAAACAAAAAATGGCACCATGAAGCTAACCGGATCAAAAGGTTTCTCAACCTTAAATACACACGAAAACTCTAAATCAGAGGTATCACTAACGACTAGATCAATGATTTGCTCGATCACGTTACCACATGAGTCTTCGGCAGTAATCGTAATTTCATAGATTCCCTCTTCATAGGTTCCACTTATGTCCCCTCCAGAATTGTCATCAGCAAACGGAGAGTCATTAAACAGGGTATCGATTCCTACGCAATCTGATGCACTTGCCGGTGCAAAGATGATCTCCGCCATTGTTCCACAGGAGTCAATATAAATGATTGTATCAAGGAAAGGAACTGCTATATCTGGACTTACAGTATCATTGATGACTACTAATTGTTCAAAAGTAAAGATGCCGTCACTAGTATTAGAGAGGTTGGCACAGCTATCAATCAACGTCCAGGTTCTATCGAACTCTTTACAACCAAAGTCGGAATCTCTTTGCAGACCATCCTCAAAACTCGTATTGATTACCTTACAGACATCCAAGTTTGGATCGAGCATAGGTATAGAGCCAGGAATATCCTCCGGATCGGTCAATTCACAGTCCTGAGTGAATACAGTATCTACAAAAATAAAGTCGTCTTCAGTTAAATCTGGATTTGCTCCCTCGAAAATTACAGTTTGCACACATGTTGTAGAGTTACCTGAAGCATCTGTAGCTATAAAAGTTCTTTTTAGAGAGTCTATCGTACAAGCATTCGAACTAAAAAATTGGGTAGTCGTGACTATTCCAACAATAGAGCAATTATCAGATGCCTCGGGCGTACCATATTGCTCAGTCGAATCTATATCAAATTGACAAGGTACCATAGTATCTGGCGGACAAATCAGTGTGGGCGGCGTTACATCTTGGAATTCCACTGTAATGAAACACGACACCGTGTTTCCATTTCCATCATCTGCGGTTATTTCAACCTCAATAGCACTTTCGGGTTCTATAATCAATGAATCTGCAATTGGACTTTGGGTGATAATAATATTCTGCTGTTCTGTGCAATTATCTTGCACTGAATCAACCTCAGCAGTAACATCCGGTATTCTTGCCGAGCAATCTTCATCCAGGTCAATTAGTATGCTATTCGCAGAGCATTGGAGCATTGGAGAAATCGTATCTTGGGTTGTAATAAGGAAGATACAAGTATCTGCCTCACCATTGCTAGGATTTGTAGCGATTAGACTAACCTCTATCTCATCTCCATCAAATGATGGATAATCACCAGGTGTTGGTGACTGTGCAATCTCAATATCTAAACTATCAGCACATCCTGGATCTAAAACAAAATCCCCACTAAAATCTGGTATACTAACCACACAATTCTCATTCAAAATTAAGGTAGTATCTTCGGGACAACTGATTCCAGGGGCTATGGAATCCAAAACTAAAAGTTCTGATTCACAAGTCAATGTATCTCCATTATCGACAAATACTGTAAAGGAGATAGTTACCGTGTCACCGGCAGAGAAAATTTCACCTGCAGCAGGGTCCTGAATCGCTGTAAAACCAATATTATTTATACAATTATCTTCCACAAGCAGCTCTGGGGTAAGGTCTGGTATAACACCCTCACAATCTTCGTTCACAAATATGCTGGTATCAGATGCACATGTAAGAACTGCAGGAATAGTATCTAAAATTTCAACATTAAACATGCAGGTATCGGTGGCTCCACCGTTCAATTCTACGATAAGTGTAACTTCAACCGTTGTATCTCCTATGCCTGTACCGTCTATAATTGTAAACGCGCCTGGTATCTGAGTCAGCGTTAAACTATCCGGATCAGTACAACTGCTCACAACCGTAGCACTGTCCCTAAAGTCGGGTAATACATATTCACAATTCTCATCGAAAAAAGCGACGGTATTATCCGGACAGGTAATGGAAACCGGCAAGGTATCCGTAAATATCAAAGTGATGTCACAGGTCGCGCTATTACCAGCACTATCCGTAACTGTTACTATTAGCTGTATCTCTTGTGCTCCCTCTACCATACTATCGGCCGGTGGAGATTGAGTAAACTCAATAGAATCAATTTCCGTACAATTGTCAGAATACTCAACCCATTCGGAGACATCGGGTATTAAGGCCTCGCAATTTCCATCTAATGGAAATATAGAGTCCTGAGGACATTCTAACGCAGGCACAATACTATCTATTACAGTAACTGTAAAACTACACATGGTTATGTTACCCGAAGCATCCTCTACCGTGTAGGTCACTTCCGTAGTACCCTCGGGGTACACATCGCTCGCATCCTCACTAAAATTATAATCATTGAAAAATGTATCTACGCCACAGTTATCCGTTGGTAAAGGAACCGTGAAATCAACCGTCGCCTCACAAACCCCGGGATCTGTCGAAACTGTAATATCATTCGGACAGGTGATTAGC
>Ga0102938_10001330_pt1 | contig 18666 bp, 16 predicted proteins | sample SalPonR2_B_D2_MG_FD_84516 | JGI IMG/M metagenome (GOLD analysis project Ga0102938, IMG submission 84516) | Salt pond soil microbial communities from South San Francisco under conditions of wetland restoration - Salt Pond MetaG R2_B_D2_MG | ecosystem: Environmental > Aquatic > Marine >...
GGTGTTTAGCTTTTCCATGCCCCGGTATATGTACCCTCTGTTACATGTAATTAATGTCTTTACTGTAATAATCTGCACATAATATAGTATGACATTGTACATGTCGAGAAATATATACTGATCCTGTCAGCATGCCGGGAATAGAGGAGGAGTTGCATGGAAAGGCCTGAAACAGTATCAAAATACGCGAAGTATGTGTCCCCGGGCAAAGTAGATACATATACGAAATATGATGTAATGCTGGTTCCACAAAAGCGTAAAGGCTCATTCATCTACGATGTAAACGGTACACGATATATCAACTGTCATTGTAATGGCGGAGTGTTCAATCTTGGACACCGTAATTCCGCCATTATAAAGGCGGTGACAGATGCAATGAAAACCTATGATATTGGCAATCATCATCTTGTGAGCGAACCAAGGGCATACCTGGCAGAGAAGATAGCCCGCAATATGCCTCCTGGTCTAAACCAGGTAGTGTATGGCGTGGGGGGTGGTGAAGCAATTGACCTGGCAATAAAACTTGCACGTGGAGTCACGGGGCGAAGCCAGGTCATCTCGGCAAAAGGTGGATATCATGGACATACCGGCTTCGCACTTGCCACCGGGGATACACGGTACCGCGAAAAGTTTCATCCCCGGCTGCCCGGTTTTAAACAGGTATCCTTTAATGATGTTGATGCCATCCAGAAAGCGGTGAGTGAAGATACAGCAGCAGTAATATTTGAAACCATACCCGCTACCCTGGGGATAGTGGTGCCGGATAAAGATTACTTCAAAAAAGTCAGAAAGATTTGTGATGATGCGGGTGCCCTTATGATCCAGGATGAAGTACAAACAGGATTCGGCAGAACGGGAAAATTATGGGGATTTCAGCACTTTAAAGTTAAACCGGATATGGTGGTGATCGGTAAAGGGATGAGTGGTGGTATATATCCCATAAGCGCCACCATTTATAATGAAAAAATGTCATATTTCTTCAGGGAAGATCCCTTTGTTCACATATCAACCTACGGTGGAAGCGAGATTGGGTGCTTTGCCGCTATGAAGGTATTGGATATAAGTAGTGACAGGGAGTTTCTTGCTAATGTGAACACAATGGGGAAATATTTTCGAAACGAAATTACAGGGCTTGCCTCCAGGTATAGTAAGCTGGGATGCAGGGTGCGGGGGATGGGTCTCATGATGGGACTTGAATTCAAAGATGAAACAACCGCACTTTTTATGATGAAACTGCTTTTTGAAAACGGGGTATACCTTGTATATTCAGGTAATGATCCGCGGATCCTTCAGTTTCTGCCAACCCTGGTTATAAATGAAAAGGAAGCCGGCATGGTGCTGAAGGCCATTGACAAATCAATGAAAGCACTGAACGGGTGATTGGAGGAAAGCATGAATGAACGGTTTGATAATATACGATCACATCTTCAATTATGCGATACTGTTTACCGGTACAAAAGAAAAAGGCTGGGGTTTATGAAGAGAGCTTCAGTGAGCCGGGAGATGCGGGAATTACGGGACAATTTTGACAGGTTGTGGATGAGAAGAAAAGGCATGTACAGGCTGAAAACCACCGAGTTTTCAGCAAAATCTATTGATATAATTTGCGGTTTGTTTGGTGGGTTTAAAGAAGCCGGCATAATTTTACGCGGCAACAAGGATATATTGTCAATTGACAGGGTTGCCTTTAACCAGTTTCTAATACAACATGTGGCAAGCAGCAGGGCTGTTGAAAACCTGTATTCCATATTTTATGGTGAGAACAAAGAATCAATTGAAAATATTGTATGTCTGCAGATTCCATACCTTGAGCGATACCTGCCAGTATTCAACTCATTTGAATCGCTCAGTATGGAGCAGCTTGAGCTGTCAGAGAATGAAGTAACAGATGTATGGAGTATTATTGAACTATTTGATACTATACAGGATAACTTTGAAAAAGATATTTTATTGTATAAAAGATTTAAGAAGGACTTTACTAAACTGTACCGGGAAAAAGTATCACTTCGCATACTGGGATATGGTGAAATATCCACCGTTATGCAGCTTGCCAAAGGGTCTCATATGGACAGTGAGTATCAGCCAAAGTCAATCGAAGACAGCGGCATGGTGTGGAAACGTATGCCACCTCTTTCAAGTTTTGAAGAGGTGAAGCAACTTGAAAGGGTGTATTCTCAGTACCGTACTCTGTTGAACGAAAAAATAGGGATAAGTGTGCCGGTTCAACAGTTCAGATATTTCAAAAACAACGGTACCTATACAATCTATGCCGGGCAGGTGAAACTGAATCCTGATTTTGTGGGTCATATACTTGTTCGCAGGCTTGATGTGGACAATGCTATCAGGCTTTTCGGCCTGGTTTTGGACCAGCTTGAAAAATGGTACATGTTCAATCATGAGAATAACAATATCAAGGCAGGGCTTGATGGTCAGATATCAAACTGGGTTTTGAAGTCATCTGATGGCGCGCTGAATTACGTGAGTAAAAATGATTCCCTGATGTATATCGACACAAGCACACCGTTATACAGGGTTGATAATGAAGAACAGCTTAACGCGGAGTTGTTTCTGAAAAATACGCCGTCCTTTTTGAGAGTTTTTATTCGGATATTTTTTTTGCAGAATGTTCTGGACAGGTATTATGATGTACGTTCAGTAATAATTGATTGTATTGCAAATCTATACAAGGAACAGCGTGAAGACCTTATAATATTTTTTGTGCCCGTTGCCAACATGTTCCTGGAGCGAATTTCAGGACAATTTGAACCATTGACAGAGAAGGAAATAAGAAAATATTACCAGGAAGATGCGTTTATATGGAAATTGTTCCAGTTTTCGAGGAAGGTAGACCGGTTTATTACTGAAAAAATATTTCGAAAACGCTACACGTATAGACTTCCGGGTAAGGTTACACGCTAAAGATAGATGGGAGAATGAATAATGACCAGTAATTTCTTTCGTGAAGGTACCATGATAATCGGCCACAGGGGGGTGCCGGTTGAATTTCCCGCAAATACCATGCCTTCCTTTAAACGGGCTGAAGAACTTGATGTGGACGTGATCAACACAGAAGTATACCTGTCCGCCGACGGAATACCTGTGATAATTCAAGATGAAAACCTGGAAGAGATTTCAGACGGGAAGGGCAGGGTTACTGAATATACCCTGGAAGACCTTCAGCAGCTTGACGCCGGTTACCATTTTACAATTGATGATGGAAAAACATATCCATTTCGGGGAAAAGGACTCACCTTCCTTTCACTTGAGCAGTTACTGACAGAATTCCCTCACCAGCATTTTATCATGGATATAATGGACAACAATCCGAAACTAGTTGACCGGTTTCTGGATTCAATCAGCAGGTGCGACGCTGAAGATCGTGTGTGTGCTGCGTCGAGGTATGTGAGCACCATGAAGAGGATCAGAAAGAAGAACCCCAACCTGGCCACTTCATTCAGTCTCTGGGGGGTTCTTGGTTTTTATTTTCTTTTCAGGTCTGGAATCCTGGCAATGAAACAGCATTTCAAGGGGGATGTTCTGCAGATACCCGAATATATAGGCCCCTCACACCTTGCCAATGGCGGACTGGTAAGAGCAGCTCATGATCGGGGAATCAAGGTATATGTATGGACGGTCAATGACAGGCAGTATATTCGAAGGCTTCTTGATATTGAAGTAGATGGTATCATTACGGATAATCCCGAATTACTAAAAAGCCTTATATGATACATGCCCCGCATGGGGGTGGATTATTTTGCTTGTGTATTTTATTGAAAATGTATATAAACAATATTAGAACACATTAAAAAAAACGGCAGGCAATATGACTGAAAATCCTGAGAATACTATACCTTTCTATAACCGTTTATCATTTCGAATTTTAATCATCATCATCCTTGTTCTTCTCGCTGGTATCGGGTCTACTATCGCCTATTATCTCTCTTCACAGAACAAAACGATTATCCAGTCCCGTGAAACCGCCATCATGGAAGAAAGCGAAGTGCTGTACATGACAATAAAGAATAACATGCTTGCGGGAGAAGCTCCCCTCGCGGTAGATCTTTTCAGGTCTTTTGAACGATCAGATGTGGTCAAGGCATTGAAGCTGTACCGGAAAAATGGGGTACCGGCTTTTTCTGACAATTCCACTTTGAAAGAAGTAAATGATAACCTGGGGGACGTATTCTTTACACCTAAAACAGATTTCATGAAGGGTGAGACCATTGACAATCCCGATTTTAAAAAATCTGTGCAGAATATCAATGATGTATTCGTTCGTAACGTTGACAGGCAACCAAGATCAATTGTCATATATAAACCACTGATAAATCAGCCCAAATGTTCCCAATGCCATGGACTTGATCACGTGGTTCGGGGAGTTATCACCATTTCTTCATCTGTAGATGATGTATACAAGCGGACAGGGGAAAACCTGTTGATATCCGCAGGTATATACGGGCTGGTTGTGGCAGTATTAACCGTCATTCTGATCATCTTTATACACAGGGTTATTATAGTAAAGATCCTAAATATTGGAACTGTTGTAGAGTCTGTCGGCCGTGGTGATTTTAAAGTACGAGTTTCATTGAAGGGAAATGATGAACTCTCTTCACTGGGAAGCAGGATCAATACCATGATCAAGGGGCTGAATGAAAGATTTAAGCTGAGTAAGTTTGTATCCAGGTCAACCCTGGATCATGTCAGCGGGGATAGTGATATCCAGCTGGGAGGAGAACGGGTGAATATGACAGTACTCTTCTCAGATATACGGGGCTTTACCAGCTTCTCAGAAAACAGGGATCCCGAAGATGTAATCCGCATACTAAATGATGTCATGAACCTTCAGTCTGAAATCATTGCAGAATTCGACGGTGATATCGATAAATTTGTGGGTGATGAGATTATGGCAATATTTGAAGGTGAGGAAATGGTAATGAAGGCCGTTTCTGCTGCCCATAAGATACGAAACGAACTGGCGGCCCGTTACCGTGAGATGGATCCATCACAACGGATATACGTGGGAATCGGAATTAATACCGGGGAGATGATTGCTGGCAACATGGGATCAGGAACCAGGATGGACAGAACTGTTATCGGTGACGCGGTAAACCTTGGATCACGGTTATGTTCAGTAGCCGGAAAAAATACAATAGTGCTTTCAGAATTCAGTTACCAGTACATAAAAGATCGCGTGGATGTACAATCCCATGATCCAATCCAGGTGAAAGGTAAGGCGAAACCGGTGACAATATATACATTGAGGAAAATAATATGAGCTCTAATATACGGGCAATTTCATCTTTGACTGCAGTATTCTCAGTATTAGCTGTGGCAGTACTTATGGTACATTGCGGTAAAAAAGCTGCTGATACCTTTACACTTCCTGTAAATTACCGGCAGTGGAAGAAGCCGGTAGACCGTGTGATAACCTATCCGGTACCCGGACATGGAGAAGGTGCCCGGCTGATATTTGCCAACGATAAATCCTTTGATCCACGGGTAAAAGAAGGGGATCTGTATGATAGTGTAATCATGAAAGACGGGTCAGTGATTATAAAAGAAAGCTATCAATCAAAGGATGATATGGACAAATCCGATCCACTGGTATACGTCATGGTTAAAGACACCGGTGTTAAGGACGCTCAGGACGGGTGGCTTTACTACATGAAGAAGCCTGACGGCACACTGCAGCGATTTAAAGGCAAGATGTGCCATGAATGTCACGCTGCAGCCAATGAATCACATCCATATTTTGATGGAAATCCCGACGTGAATTTCAGGGATTACCTGTTCGTTCCTTTTCACAGGTAGTTATAATCACAAATTATCATTCTTCGTGTGGTATCACCGGAAGAACCAGGTGTGATTGATGACGGTCATCATGCAATACAGTCAAGTCCGCCTGTACCATGTCTGCTGACATGCCGATGGGCTCTCCTGTATTCAGGTTGCGACTGAACTCGGGAAACCTGGAACTTGACAGTTGAAGGCGAATTCGATGTCCTTTCTTGAACACGTTGCTGGTTGCCCCCACTTCAAGCTCAATTTTATACACCCTGCCCGGGGTAAGAAAATCTTCCCTGTGAAGGCTCTTTCTGAATCGTGCCCTGATACCCCCTGTCTTCAGGTTTATGGACTTCCCGTCGGGATATACGTCGGTGAGGGTGGCAAAAAAATCTGTATCCCTGGTTGAAGAACTGACATAGAACACCAGCTTTATGGGACCTGTTATTTCCAGGTCTTCCTGTAATGGCGGGGTGGAATATACAAGCACATCATCACGAGATTCGATTTCTGCCTGGTCAACCGGTCCTGCTACCGCGTCGCCGTATATTGATGTTCCCCCTATTGATGGGACAGGATTTTTCGGATCATATGTATAACTGTCGGCAGGCTGGGTGCCCGGGCTTTCAGAGGAAAGAAGACCGTCGGTGAGTGTGGTTGCCGCCTTTCCATGGCTGTGAAGATAATAACGGGTAAACCGGGTTCGGGCAAGGGGCCATTCCTTTTCACTTCGCCACTGGTTTATCCCCATGACAAAAATCTTAATGGGGCCTTCAGCGGTAATGCCGTTGTCCATGTCTTTTAACCAGTGGTTATACCACCTTAAAATTGTTTTCACGTTTTGCATAAATCCGGCCTCTTTTCCGAAATCTACATCATCGAATTTAGAACCGGATGTATGGATCCACGGGCCGATTACCAGCATGGATTTCCGGGCTTTTATACTGCCGGAACGTTTTCTCATCCTGTTATAATCTTCTATGGCATAATCAAGATAATAATCATACCAGCCATCGATGATAAGTGCCGGTGCGGTGATGGATGAGACCCTGTCATCAACATTCATGGCATCCCAGTATGTGTCAGGAGAAGGATGCAGAAGCCAGTCATTGTAATGGCGTATATCATCTCCAAGGGCGTCATCAGCTTCAATCAATGGCAGGTGTTTTACCGCCTCCGACCAGTTGATGATATCCGCGTCACGGGATACCCTGGGGGCGTGGGTGTAATGCCAGCATAATATATCATTTATGCGGTAGATGCCGTTGTACACCCAGCGGTTGTATATGTTCTGGGATGTGACTATTGGTACCATGGCATTAAAACTGTTGCCTGCCACGGGGGCGGTTAGCCACTGGGTGGATCCCCAGTAAGAGAAACCGTATGTTCCTGTTTTACCCGATGACCAGCTTTGCCTGGATGCCCATTTTACTGTATCATAGCCATCAATTGCTTCATTTATATATGGATAGAAGTCACCCTCGGAATTGAATTTACCCCGTACGTCCTGGCATAGAAAGACGTATCCCTGTGATGCGAAAAGTTTTCCCGCGAATGAATACTTGTGTTCCGGGTTGTCCTTGCCATAGGGTGTTCGTGTTATTATAAGGGGGTATGATTCGGTGGTGTCAGGACGATAGATATCGGTGGCAAGCAGGGTTCCGTCCCTCATGGGAACCATTATGTCCTTGTTGACAACAACAGAATATTCCGGAGCGGGAATATCCAGGACAAGTGAAACGATATGAAAATAAAAGATTTTAAATGAAATGACTGCCAGTACAATAATTGAAAAAACAGCAATAATCAATATTAACGGTTTTCTTTTCATGACATTATCCATTTATATACAAATATTATTTTTATTCAGAATAGTTGCCGTAGAGCTCCTTGAGGGCATGATAGGACATCTTCGGTTTTCGATCTCTTGAAACCACACCTTTCAGGTTATAATTTGGTATGGGATTGGCGGGAAACCAGGAACAGTAAAAGTCAGCAAATATCCATGGCGAGAGTCCCGCAACGTAGTCTCGTGATTTTATGATTTTCCAGTAATCCCTGATCAGTTGTTCCTGATATTCCTCAGAATAGGTTTTACCGTGTTTCACCCGGTCGGCTTTCCACACGCCATCTGCTTCCATCCTTCCAGGGGCGGCAGAGGCACCGAACTCGGAAATAACAATCGGCTTTCCCGGAAAACGTTTATGAAGTGAATCCATTGCGGGACCAGCGTCACCCGCGTTGCCAAAATACCATCCATAGTACATGTTGAGTGAAATGATATCAGCATATTTGGATGCCATCTTGTGATCGTCAAAAAATGGTATACCGTATGATACTTCGACAACACTGGCCGGCCTGGTAGAATCGAATGCCTTTATCACCTCAACAAGCCACCCGAAAGGACGGGCACCCTGTTCGAAGAGTGTATAGTTCTCATTTCCCGCGCTCCAGAAAATAACCGCAGGATTGTTTCTGGAGCGTTCAATCATCTCAACCAGTTCACGCTGGGCATTGGTTATCAATTCACGGTTGTACAACTGCTTGGGCCCGAATGTCTTTACAGGAAAATCAAAGATATCCTGGTTCTCTTCATACCAGGCGGTAAAACCCATACCTGCCTGGTACAATGCTATCTCCTCGCTTACCATCAGTCCCATATCACGCGCCGCGATGAGTTCGTCGGTATCATGGGGATAATGCGCCATGCGCACATAATTGGCATTCATTTTTCTGATCAACGAAAGGTCACGTTTTATTATCCGGTCAGTTTGGGTTGCCCCTAACTCGGGATCATCTTCATGCTTGCTGATACCCTTTAAAAAAACGGGGGTATCATTGAGCAATATGTTGTTCCCTTTAACCCTGATAGTTCGTAATCCTGTCTTAAAAGAAACTGTTTCTGAACCGGTATCACTTTGAAGAGTAAGGCGAATTGTATATAAAGCGGGATTTTCGGGTGTCCATTTTACCGGGTTGTTAATAGTAAATACAAACTTGTTGGAAGTAAAGTGAACATTGTTTGAATGCGAGTACTGCCTGCTTTTTGAATAATTCACAGGCCCCTGAACATGGCAACGTAACGTGTACCGTGTTCCCGTTTCAAAACTATGTGTTAACGCGTGTATTATGAATCTATCCCCTGAAGGGGAAATTTTCGGTTCTGCCATAACCTTGAAAATATAATGCCGGGGAATTGATTCAAGGTATACATCACGGTAAATGCCCCCATAGGTGTGCCAGCCGGGGGTATGAGCCTGGCGGATTTTGGGTGGTATTGACGTCCATGTATGGCGATTATCAGTTTTGACTACAAGTGTGTTTGTGCCCTTTTTCTTTAACAGTTTTGTGACATTGAAATAAAATGGTGTGTAACCGCCTTCCCGTTTGCCCAGCAATGTACCGTTGAGCCAGACCCTGCTGCGAAGTAACACACCCCGAAATGCAAGGCGGATGAAATTGTCATCTTTATGAACCAGGCGAGTAGGAAATTCGCAGGCGTACCAGGTTATTCCTTCATATTTGGTGAGATCACCGGTATTTGTATTATAATTGGACGGGACGGTTATGTTTTCCCATGAATCATCAAATTCTTTCAACGAATGCCAATCGTTTTTCTCGCCGGTATTACCGGGGTCCGGTTTGAATTTCCATGATCCGTTCAATGATTGGGTGGGATGACTGGTATACTCATAATCGGTAGGATAGGGGAGGTCATAACTCCACAAAAAAGGGATCCTGTCGATAAGCCTGATCTCAAAATTTTTACCCGTGGCTCCACCGGCTACCGGAAGACTGCTGAAATCTGTATCAGGATAGACCATAAATACAGACACGAAAACTATTCCGGCACCGGCTAATATACACCCGAGAATTATACTGATGGCAGTAATAATTCTCCTTTTATATTTCATAGAAAACCTCTTGCTGCTTGCCCTGGAGAATTGTACATATTCTTTAGCATACCCGGGGTTATCTGGCAAGTGATTTTATAAGAAAACACCGGTGATATTCGAATCACCGGTGCAATGTCCCAAATGCAGTGTTTGTCTATATTATTCAGCTGCAACTGTCTCTTCTTTCGCCTCTTCCTTCCTGGGAATATTCAGGAATCTAATTTCATTGCCTACAAGTTTAATTCTTGACTGCATCTTCCCGTCTTTGCCTTCCCACCGGTCCTGCTTAAGGGTACCTATTACCATTAACCTCTTACCCTTGGTTACATGCTCCGCGCAAATGTCGGCTACTTTTTCCCATGTCTCAATATCCATGTAAGATACCTTCGGTTCGGTGTCGGGCGCGGAGTAATGATTGACCGCTACGGAAAAATTGCATACCGATTTTCCTGTTTTTGTCTGCCTGATAATGGGATCATGGGTAACATTTCCTTCTACTGTTGCTGATGTGAAATTTCTCATATTACTGCTCCTTGATAATTATAGTTATTTATTCTCTTACTTTCTTATACGAATAAAAAGGGCCCCTCAGAAAAAAAAATGAGAGAAATGGAGAAAAATATTCAATTATTGACAGTGTTGGTGAAGAATTATTGACAAAACATTGAAATTTTGAAGATTATTGAGGCTGTATAGTGAAAAGGTAGAAAGAATGGAGAATTGTAATGGGAACTGATCAGAAGAAAACTGAAAACCAGAAATTACAGGAAAAACTTTTTATAAAGAAAGAAAGTGCCTGGCTTGATTTTAAGCCTGAAGAACAAAAAAAGATTTTCTCGTTTGCCGAGGATTACAAGGAATTCATACGCAGAAGTAAAACAGAACGATTATGTATATCAAATATGATCTCCATACTGGAAGAAAACGGATTTAAAGATATACGGGAAGTGAAAGATCTCAAACCCGGTGACAGGTTTTACAAGAACTTCAAGGGTAAAACATTACTCGCCTGCAGGGTGGGCGAAAATATTGAAAATATACGACTGGTAGGAAGTCACGTTGATTCACCAAGACTGGACCTGAAGCCATCACCCCTGTATGAGGATGCCGAGATGGCGTTATTGCAGACTCACTACTATGGGGGCATAAAGAAATATCACTGGGTTAACCAGCCACTTGAACTGCACGGAATAGCATTTACCCGTGACGGTAAAGAAGTGCCCCTGCATATAGGGGTCGAAGATGATGAGCCGAAATTTATAATACCCGACCTTCTTCCACACCTGGCGCAGGAACAAATGAAGAAAAACGGAACCAAGGTGGTAGAGGGTGAAGAACTCAATATTGTGTTTGGACATATTCCAATCAATGATAAAGATATTAAGGAGAAAATAAAGCTGAACGTGTTGAAGTATCTTAATGAAAAATACGGCCTGGTTGAAGAGGATTTCAATATCGCTGAATTGGAGTTCGTACCGGCTGTTAAACCCATGGATATCGGCATTGACCGGGGAATGGTGGGGGCATATGGCCAGGATGACAGGGTATGTGCCTATACATCATTGAAGGCCCTTATTGATGTTCAGTCCCATCCGGATACCATCATTTCATATTTCTCTGACAAGGAAGAAACAGGTTCAATGGGTGATACGGGGGCAGAGAGTTTCGCCCTTATCACATTTACAAAGGAATATATACGAATGACCGGTATAGGCAATTCATGGGAGAAAATGCTTGAAACAGCAAAATCAGTATCTGCCGATGTTACCGGTGCCCTTGACCCAACCTATAAAAGTGTCAATGATCCTGGAAATGTCTCTTACGTGGGTAAAGGGGTCTCAATAGAAAAATATGGGGGACGGGGCGGCAAGTATTCAACCAATGATGCCAGGGCCGAATACATGCAGTACATGCGTTACCTGGCAGAAAAATATGATATTCCCTGGCAAACAGGAGAGCAGGGTAAGATTGATACGGGAGGCGGCGGTACTATCGCCATGTTCCTGTCACGATATGGTATGGATTGCGTGGATGTGGGCCCCTGCATGCTTGCCATGCATTCAACATGCGAAGTAACATCAAAAGCTGATATTTATTCGGCATACAGGTTCTACATGGCATTCTTTCAGGATGGAGAGGATGTGTAATATAAACAGATATAATCATGCAAAGCTGTATAACCCGAATGGCCGGCTCATGCAGGCTATTGGGGATAATTGATGACAGAATTATAATTGATGAAATCAATTTTTATGGGTATATTGTAGTAACTAAAGAGAGGGAGTTACACATGCTACAAAACATGTTGATCGTAGCTATATTTATAATTGCTGTTATATACATAGTTTTTAAAATCAGGTCTCACGTTGCGGCGAAAGCCGCCTGTGATTGCAGCAGTTGCGATGTACAGGGATGCGATATGCGAGACCGGTAACACCCCGTTTCCTCGCTGGTGCTACCGGTCAGTCAGAATTACTTTGTAAAGGTAAAATGCTTTTTTCGTGCCTGTTCACGTAATACCTTAAGAAGTGCATTATTCAACGTGTTCTCATCTGATTGTTCACTGTTTTTTGCAGCTATGTATTCACTTCTCTCACGGTTAAGGGTATTGATCTTTTCCTGTAGAACACTTCTTTTCTTTTTCATCTTCTGAACGTATAGTTCCCTTTCTTTAACATTCATCTTTCTCATGTTGGCCGGCAATTTTTCCCCGGGAATCTCAGACAGCTTTGCATTACCGTTATCAACCGCATCCACCAGGTCCCAACCGGTGTTGGTGTAATATGAAGAGCTCTTGGCTACCGATCTCTGGACGGCCACTTCTTCATGAATGGCTCCGGCTTCTTCGTCCTGTTTTTTCTGCATGGCTTTTCTCTTGATGCCTTCTGTGCCAAAGGGGATGTAGGTTTCATTAAGTTCTTTCCCCAGGGCCAGTATCTTCTTGTCCTGTGGGGCGCTGATGTGTACCAGCTGACGATTCTGGTCGATGTTACTGTAGCTGCCGTCTGCCAGCAATGCCCCATCATTCCACATGGTATTGATACCGTTCTGCAGGTCGCCGCAGAAGATGGTATTGACGGTTATTCCCCGTGATATTGCCGACTTGCATGATTTACGGTAGTCGATCGGTCCCTGGCTAAAAGGCTCGTTTCCCGCGATGAAGATCAGCTGCAGGTCATTTTTACCATTCGTCCATTCAAGCCGGTCAACTGCTTCCTGTATGACCGCACCACAGTATTCACTTCCCCCGTTGGTTGTAAGGCCAAAAAGTGCCTGTGAGATTGCATCAAGGTCAGAAGTGAGGGGGGTTACCCTGCGGACATAATTGGATTCTGCTGACAGAGAATCATTCCCGTATTCAAACAGGGCTACTTCAAGCCGGGGAACGGCGTTCTGCTTTCTTGCCATGGCCATTTCGTTCACAATACTCCACAGACGTGACTTCGCCTGGTTTATTAACCCGTCCATGCTGTTGCTGGTGTCCAAGAGTATTGCAATTTGTATCCTGGGTGTATCCGCGCCCATTAGCATGTGATGGCTGGATGAAGAGATAAACATAAACAGTAGTGCGATGCAGAGAACAAGTATCTTTTTCATGGGACTGCCTCCTGTAAAATAGTTATGGTATTTTGACAGGACTAACGGAGAAAAGTTCCCGGATATTTTATTTAATTGTTATTTTGAATATTATTTCTGCGGGTTTTTCATGAACAGGCATAACGGGAGTATCTTTCAGTGTTCCACGTGTTGAAAGATCACGAATGAATTCATTTGCCCTGTGTGAAGGTATTGAAACATGAAGGTCAGCGCTGCCTGTATCTTCATTGGCCTGTGTATGCAACACTTTTCCCTCAAGCCTGTAAACCATTTCCTTGATATCAGAGATCACGTTGCCAGGGGAGACAGGCTGTTCAGAGCGTGGTGTCTCTTCTAACTGCTCTTTATCACCTGCCACCGATTCTTCCTGCATGTCAGCAGCGGCGGCTTTTCTTTTTACAGGTGCTGACATCCTGGAACTTGAAGACGATGAAGAATAGAGGTCCATCATCTCCTGCTTTTCAGGATGGACAAGTAATGCAAGCTGTATGGTTACCGGTTGAGGTTTATCAGTTTTCTTTTCAGCTTTTTCAGCAGGTGCAGATATTGCAGGGGCCTTCGTCTTCATGTTCTCTGTGACATGGTATTTTCCTCCACTATCGTCTTTTTGAATATGAGGTTTGTCAGTCACTGGATAGTAGATTGTGATAACAATAATTCCAGTTACCAGCAGGGCGGCAGCCTCTATGGGTAATTTAATTTTCCAGGGTAAAAATATGAAGTCAAAGATCCTGCTGAACGAAAATCCCCTGTTTGTTTCATGAATGCGTTTATTAAGAGATTCAATGAAATTATCAGGCGCCCGGTATTCGGGCATGGCTTCAACCTCTTTGAGGTATTCTTTGAGAAAAACATAATGTTCCCGGCAGCTGCTGCAGGTTTCCAGGTGAAGCGTCACAATAGATGATTCCCTTCCGGGAAGTTCATCCCTGGCATATTCCTCCAGCAATTCATGTACCCTGTTACATTTCATCCAGCAAGTCCTCTTTGAGCATCTCTTTAAGCCTTATCCTGGCCCTTGATATCCTTGACTTTATAGTCCCCATTTTCATTCCGGTAATACCCGTTATTTCTTCGTACGACCTGTTTTCAAAATCCCTGAGAATGATCAGCATTTTCATATCACCGGGAAGGTTCAAAACCGCCTGCATTACCAGGTTTTGTGTCTCCTTTTTTTCAAGTACAGCTTCAGGGGCTCCCTTACTGTCGGCAATATCCGCATAGTACACTGTATCATCGCCCGATGCTGAAAGGCTCAATGATGTATTCCAGTTTCTGAAAGAACTTCTTGATACGTAATTCTTGCATGAATTAACAACAATGCGGTAAAGCCAGGTAGAAAAAGCTGATTTGAATCTGAAAGCATGAAGGTTGTTATATACCTTAACGAAAATATCCTGTGCGCAATCACTGGCATCATCATGATTTCCGGTATAACGGTAGCATATGGAAAAAACCTTATCCATGTGTCTCACCACCAGGCTGCTAAAGGCATTTTCATCACCTTCCAGGTATGCCTTTATGAGATGATCATCTTCTTCCAGTTGATACAATGCTGTTCTCGCTATTCATTATATTTGACAAAATTATTCAGTTTTAGTTCCCGTTCTCGGGTTCGATTCTAGCCCAGAAAGAAACAAGTAATGCAGCCGCGATAATACACCAGATCGTAAAAATGGCAGCGGGTATGGCCACTTCACTGGAAAAATGTTCCAGTGCCAGTATTACCCCCAGCCCGGCATTCTGCATCCCGATCTCAATGGAAAGGGTCTTTTTTCTCCTGAATGAAAATCCCATGATGTTGCCGGCAAAAAAACCTGCTATCATACCCATAAGATTAATAAAGATAACAGCAATGAAAATGATCAGGGTTGCTTTTCCCAGGTTTTCTTTGTTGGCAGCTACAACGTAAGAACATATCACAATAATGGCGGTAACAGATATAGCGGGTGGTATTTCACCGATCTTGTGAATATTCTCCTTTATCATTTTTCGAACGAGAAAACCCGCCAACAGGGGTGCAACAACCGTTAACAGTATGGTAATGAGCATATTTAAAAAAGGAACCGGCACCATGGTTCCCGCCAGTAACAATGTGATAAGTGGAGTAAGAAGCGGACACAAAAGTGTTGCAACTGCTGTCAGTGATACAGAATATGCCACGTCACCCTTTGAAAGATAGGACAATACATTGCTGGTCATGGCACCGGGGGCCGCGCTGGTGAGAATAATACCTACCGCGATTTCAGTTGGTAATGAAAATAACCAGATGGCCAGTACTCCAAGTGCCGGCATAATGGTGAACTGGCACAGGTTGCCGAAAATTATTTCTTTTGGTGAACGTGCGATATTCTCATAATCTTTTTCAGTGATAACAAGGCCGATACCAAACATGGTAATGGCGAAAAAAATATTTATGAAAGGCTTAAGTATTAAAAAAGGATGGGGGAAGATGAAGGCAATAACAGCAAAAAGCACAACCCATATTGCAAGATTGGAATTATATATACCCAGTAATCTATTCATGGTCTTGTTGGATTTTTCTGTCCGGGTTTTCTATCTTGTCCATAATCGCGTGAACAAGGGCGAGGTATTCTTTCTGGGCATTAATGAATTCCTTGACAAGGGGCAGGTTCTGATTATCCGGGTCAATTGGAATCTCACTTTCCAGTTCCTCTCCAATACGGGGTTCACCCTGTTGAATTTTCCGGTTAAGATTTTGTCCATAGCTTACAAGGTGTTGCAGCAGCACCTGCGCATCCTGGTTCTCATTCATTTCACCAAGAAGAGAGAAATAACGTAAAGATATGGGGTGCTCTTGTAATTTTTTTGAAAGTTCCCGAGCTTTTTCTAAAATGTCCCCGGTGGAATAATTCTCGTTCATAACAGTGTTGATAACTCCAAGTGTATTTGTTTCAATATGCTCAACAATGACCTGTTGATGCAAGATATTTTTATTCTTTTCAGGCTGAATCATTGATCATTTATAAGTAACTACTCAGCTGTCATGATTGAAAGATTCAATTACCGTGAAATGAATAAAAATATGATGGTTCCCCCGCCTTCGGCGGGGGGAACCATCTCTAGATCTGTTCATTATATAGAAAATGATCTATATTCTGATAATAGTTGAGTAGTAACATTTATAAAGTCTGTATATAACTTGAAAATAGTTATGGAAATTTCCTTGACGATAATATAAAATAATCCCAGAAATAGTGTTATACTTGCATCAGGGAATATTATGGATAATTACGCGAAAGCCGCAAAAATATTACGAGATTCCTCACTCACTATCGCGTTAACCGGCGCGGGGGTATCCGTAGAAAGCGGTATACCCGATTTTAGAAGTCCAACAGGTCTGTGGGAAAAGTATAATCCCGCAGAATACGCCCATATTGACGCGTTCCGGCGTGACCCACGCAAAATATGGAACATGATATTCGAACTGATGGGAATGACAAACAGCGCACAACCCAATCCCGCCCACCTGGCACTGGCTGAACTTGAGGATATGGGCCTGTTGCATTCAATAATAACCCAGAATATCGATAATCTTCACCAGCGAGCGGGAAGTAAAAACGTGATAGAATTTCACGGTAACGCTGAGTACCTGCACTGCATTTACTGTGGTGCGCAATATTCACCGGAAGAATTCGTGGTCGGCACAGAACCCCCGGTATGTAAATCATGTAACGAAATATTAAAACCCAGCGTAATATTTTTCGGGGAAACTATCCCTTATGACGCGTTACTCGAATCTCAGAAACTGGCAAATACTGCCGACGCGGTGCTGGTTGTTGGAACCTCGGCTGTAGTATATCCCGCAAGCAGTATTCCTCATATAGTGAAATCACGGGGGGGCAGTGTCATTGAGATGAACCTTGAGCAGACAGTGCTGACCTCCTCAATTACAGATGTATACCTGCAGGGAAGCGCGGGTGAAACGCTGCCAGGGCTTGTTGATCAACTGAAAAAAAGAGAATAAACTTTTGGTTCACTTTAAACCCTGCAAAAACTCCACCGGATAATAATGGTACAATGAAATTACTATGAATATAATTCACGTTTTGCCAGAGTCAGTTAAAAGAAAAATAGCTGCTGGAGAGGTGGTAGAGGGGCCATTTTCGGTTATTAAGGAATTACTGGAAAATTCCATTGACGCGGGTGCAACCATTGTTGACGTGGAAGTTGATGACGCCGGTCTCAAGAGAATACTGGTGAAGGATAATGGCAGTGGCATATACAGGGATGATCTGCACCTATCAATCGAAGAACATGCCACAAGCAAGATTCAAAGTGATATGGATATTGGAAATATCCTCACGCTGGGGTTCAGGGGTGAAGCATTATCAAGCATTTCATCGGTATCAAAACTTACAATCTTAAGCAGGTCAGTTGAAGAAACAACAGGGGGAAGGCTGGTTGCCAGTGACAGTGATGTTACCATAACGGATTATGCGGGACCTGTTGGAACTACCGTTATAGTAGAGAACCTGTTTTTCAATACTCCCGCCAGGAAAAACTTTCTGAAAACAGCGTCAACCGAGTTGAGATATATACGGGAAGTAATATTCAGAATGGCCCTGATGCATCCTGAAATAACATTTACAATTACAATCGATGGTAAAAGAGTCCATTCGTTTCAATCTGTTCCCGGTATTGAGCAGAGAATAGAACAGGTGTATGGAACATATGTCACAGAAAACCTGGTGTATGAAAAACTGGAAGATTCTGATATCGCTATTGAAGGGTATCTTTCCCTGCCTTCATATTCCCGTCCGCAAAGGTCACTTCAGCACCTGTACATAAACGGAAGGCCGGTGTTTCACCAGTATCTGGGATACCTGCTACAGAAGTCATATGAAGGGATGCTTAAAAGAGGACAGCACCCGGCTGCCATTTTGATGATTACCACCTCACCGCAATCTGTTGACATTAATGTCCACCCTTCCAAACGGGAAGTTCGGTTTGCTGATCAGAAACGTATCAATCGCATGATCATGAATTTTGCATCAAAAATCCTGAATACCCGCATACATAAGATGAGAATAGAACATGAAATCCCTTCAGCAGCAGTACATGAAGAACAGGGCGGTGATCACGATGTTCAGCAAAGATTTTCTAATGGGACAGTGACTCCATCCAGCGGACAACACGGGTATGAAGTTGAAGAAGGCTCATTCATGAATACGTGGAATGATGTTCCAATGGAAAGCAGGATGGGGAATAATTTTATCAGTGATTTTCGTGACTTGTATGTACCGTTGAACGAATGGGGGGATGACGTACATGTTCTTGGAATCGCATTCGGAACGTATATCCTGCTCGAAGAGAATGAGTCCATCATGATTATCGATTATCATGCTGCCCACGAACGGATGCTGTA
>Ga0102938_10001332_pt1 | contig 18653 bp, 17 predicted proteins | sample SalPonR2_B_D2_MG_FD_84516 | JGI IMG/M metagenome (GOLD analysis project Ga0102938, IMG submission 84516) | Salt pond soil microbial communities from South San Francisco under conditions of wetland restoration - Salt Pond MetaG R2_B_D2_MG | ecosystem: Environmental > Aquatic > Marine >...
CACCTGAAGTCTTATCGAGCCGCGGCGTGACTAGCTTATCCGCCTGACCCTTTGTTTGCTTTGCGTTGAGTGCTGCGCCCCTACCGAAAATCAGAGTGCAACAGGGGATGCATCGTTGCCGAAGCAAATGTGATTGACATCATGTTATCGTCTTGCAACCGCCGTTGCCGCTGGAATTCACGCAGTTTCAGTGGGGCATCATTTTTGTACCGCGCGGCACCGCGCACCAAGATCCACCGACTATTTGAACGGGTGCGTTGCCAGCAATTGCTCGAGCACCACGATGTCGCGATCGACCAGACTGCACAGTTGAGTCGTCTCGCCGGTGAGCTTACGCAAGCCGCGCATCGCAGGCAAAGCGGACTCGACGAGCCCGCGGTCCCGGCCATGGGGCTGGCCAAGTCGCAGCATCTGATTTGTCAGCGTATAGCGTTTCGTCGCGGGGTCACGCGACAGATAACCCATCTGCGTCAACGCGTTGGCGATCCGGAAGACCGAAGCCGAGGGAAAGCCGAGGCGTTCCGACAATTCCGTGAGCGTGGCGTTGCGACGGTTGACCGCGAGGTACTCCAAAACGGCCAAGCCGCGCTGCAGGTTGGGCACGCCGTGAACCTTGGCTGGGGTCGCATTTCTGGGCATCGGTTACCTCGAAAATTCTTTCTCACGGATATTTCATACTTGCAAACGCATTCATATGTGAATACCCTGTGATGCAACTCGCACGTCAACACGCCCCCGAGATTGGATGGAAATTCCAGGATGCCACGGATCAACCACCTCGCTTTCCTGCTCATCAGCCTTGCCACCACTTTGGCGATGGCGGCGGATCGATCCGATCGGCTGATCGCCGACTTCGAGTCCGATTCGTATGTGCAGTGGCAGGCCACCGGCGATGCCTTCGGGCCAGCCCCGGCCGCCGGAACGCTTGACCGACAGCAGCCGGTATCGGGATACAAAGGCGAACGTCTGGTCAATACGTTTCGTCACGGCGACAGCGCGACGGGAACGTTGACCTCGCCGGAGTTTACCGTCGACCGCGAGTACCTTACTTTTCTCATCGGCGGCGGCCAACACGCTGAGACCGGCCTGCAGCTACTGATCGATGGCGAGGTCATTGCCAGCGCATCGGGGATGGACGATGAACGGCTTACGCTGAACTACTTCGATCTGACGGAGCAACAGGGCAAGCAGGCGACCCTCCGTGTCGTGGATAACGAGCGCGGCGGCTGGGGGCATATCAACGTCGACCACATCGTGCTCTCCGACACCCGCCCCGATGTCCCCGTCTATCGATCGCGGGAACGAGAATTTACCGTCGACAGTCGGTACTTAATCCTGCCGATCCAGAATGGGGCGAAAGCGACGAAGGTTGATCTGAGCGTCGATGGTGAGCCGGTTCGCGAGTACAGCGTGGAACTGGCAACCGCCTGCGACTTCGTCGACTTCTACGCGTACTTTACGATCGAGTCTTACCAGGGTCAGCCTGCAGAAGTTCGGGTCGCTGCCGCGACCGAAGAAGGTTTTGAGCTGGTCCATCAAGGTGATGAAGTTCCCGGTTTCGAAGATCTTTACGACGAGCCGCTCCGGCCTCAATTTCACTTCTCCCAAAAGGTTGGCTGGAGCAACGATCCCAATGGCATGGTCTATCTCGACGGCGAGTGGCACTTGTATTTCCAACACAATCCGGTGGGCTGGAAATGGGGCAACATGACCTGGGGACATGCGGTCAGCGAAGACCTCACCCACTGGCAGCAGCTTCCAAATGTGTTGTTTCCCAACACGATGGCCGAAGGCGCGTGTTTCTCCGGCGGGGCGACGATTGACGAGCGCAACACCGCCGGTTGGAAGACCGGCGATAACGACGTGCTGGTCGCATTCTTCACCGATACCGAGCTGGGTGAATGCGTCGCCTACAGCAATGATAACGGCAGGAATTTTACGCTTTACGAGGGCAATCCGATCATCAAGCACCAGGGCCGCGATCCAAAAGCGATCTGGTACGAATACGACGCCGATGACAAGCCGCTCAATGACGAGGCCAAGCGGATCGGCGGACACTGGGTGCTGTTCGTCTACAACGAAGGTCCCGGCCGCGACCGCAACACCGCCTTCTACACATCGATGAACCTCAAGGACTGGACGCTGCAGAGCCGGCTGGCCGGTTACTTTGAATGCCCAGAGCTATTCGAACTGCCGGTCGACGGCGATGAAGCGAAGACACGCTGGGTCACCTTCGCCGCCGATGCAAAATACGTGATCGGCGATTTCGATGGCCGTCAATTCACCCCCGAACATGAGGACAAGCATCAAGTCCACTACGGCGTGTACTACGCTTCGCAGACGTTCGAGAATGCACCGGATGGTCGACGGATTCAGATTGGATGGGCTCAGCTGGCGATGCCCGGCATGCCTTTCAACCAAGCGTTTAGTTTCCCGCATGAACTGACGCTGCGAATGACTGCGGAGGGGATCCGCATGTACGCCGAGCCCATTAGTGAGATCGAGAAACTGCATGCCGGCAAGCACGCGGCGGACTCTGGATTGGTCACGCCGGATGGGGCCGTTCGCTTAGACGTTACGGGGCAAACCTTCGAAGTTCGTGCGACGTTCGAAATCGGCGCAGCCAAACGTTTGGGCGTGAAAGTCGGCGGCAACGTGATCGAGTACGACGTCTTTAAGAGCGAACTCAACGGCGCGGCGCTGGCCCCAGTCGACGGCCAGATCACACTGCAGATCCTCGTCGATCGTCCGATGATGGAGATCTGCGGCAATAACGGCGAGGTGGTCATCACATCCGACCGTCCCAGTATTGGTAACGTCCATTCAATCAAAGCCTTCGTCCACGGTGGCGCAGCGCGACTGGTCGAGTTCGAGGTACACGAATTGAAATCCATCTGGCCCTAACGGCCGCTTCCGCACAACCCCGCATTTTGATTCGGAGAGTCCCATGGTGACACGCACACTTAACGCGTTCTTGATCCTGACAGTCGGCGTGCTTTGCGGTTGTGGCAATAAGGACATGAAACCGGGCACTGGACCGAATCCTGGTCCTAGTTCGACCGACAGTGGATCGACCGAATCGAGGGGCACGATCGGGTTCAGCGCGTTGACGCTGACCAATCCCTTCTTCAGGATCGTCGCCGATGAGATGGAGGCGGAGGCCAAGAAGCACGGATACGACATGATTCTTGTGTCGGGCGAGCGAGACGTGAACAAGCAGGCGGACCAGATCGACGACTTCATCGTCAAGGGTGTCAGTGCGATCGTAATCAACCCGTGCGATTCCCGATCGATCGGCCCGGCGATCAAGAAGGCCAATGACGCGGGAATTCCCGTGTTCACCAATGACATTAAGTATGACGGCGACGTCGGAGAAGTCGTCTGCCATGTTGCGACGGACAATTACCAGGGTGGCAAGCTTGCTGGCGAAGCGATGGTCAAGCTGCTCGGCGAGTCCGGTGGCAAGGTTGCCATCGTGCATTTTCCTCAAGTCGAGTCTTGCCAGTTACGCGTCAAAGGTTTCCGCGAGGTGATCGACGCGCACAACGCGTCGAACCCCAGTGGACCCATTGAGATCGTCGGCACGCTCGATGGCGGCGGCGCCCGCGACGAGGGCTATAAAGCCGCCAAGGACGCCATCGAATCAAATCCTGAACTGGCTGCGATCTTCGCCATCAACGATCCCTCGGCGCTGGGGGCACATGCTGCGTTGGAAGCCGTCGGCAAGGCTGATCAGGTGAAGATCATCGGTTTTGACGGGCAGAAGATCGGCAAGCAGGCGATCCTTGAGGGAAAGCTCGTATGCGACCCGATTCAGTTCCCAGACCGCATCGGCCAGAAAACCGTTGAGATGATCATCAAGCATTTCGAGGGCGAGGAAGTTCCCGCCGAGGTGCTGATCCCGTCCGAGCTGTACTACCAAGAAGACGCTCAAAACGATCCGTCTCTGAATGAAAGTGCTTAACATAGATGGTTGACAGCATGGCCTCGCCACACCCCGCCGCCGACGCTGCTGTGACACTGCTGCGCATGCGCGGGATCGACAAGAAGTTCCCCGGCGTACATGCCCTGCGTGGAATTGACTTGGCGTTGCACGCGGGCGAGGTGCTCGCACTGCTCGGTGAGAACGGGGCCGGCAAGAGCACTCTGATCAAGGTGCTCGGCGGCGCTCATCGACCCGACGCAGGCACGATCGAGATCGCTGGCGAGATCGTCGAAATCCAGTCGCCGGCCGATGCGATGCGAGTCGGGATTGGCATTATCTACCAGGAGTTCAATCTGGTCCCAGCGCTGTCGGCTTGGGAAAACATCTTCCTCGGACGCGAGCCAACGGTGGCTGGGTTTATCCGTCGTGGCGAAGAGCGGCGGCGGGCTCAGGAGTTGTTCGATCGCATTGGCGTCCGCATACCGATCGATGCACCCTGCGGTCAGTTGTCGGTTGCCCAGCAGCAGGTTGTCGAGATCGCCAAGGCGCTCAGTCAGGAGGTGCGGATCATCGTGATGGACGAGCCGTCCGCGGCGTTGACCCCCAGCGAAGTCGAGCGACTGTTTGCCATCATCCGCGACCTTCGTTCGCAAGGCATCGGGGTGGTCTACATCAGCCATCGTCTCGACGAAATTTTCGAGATTGCCGACCGCGTCACCGTCATGCGTGACGGCGAGCACGTGAGCACCGAGCCGATCGAAAAGCTCACTCGTCAACGCATGATCGAATCGATGGTTGGCCGAGCGATCGAGAACGAGTTCCCCAAGCACCGCCATGATATTGGCGAACCGCGGTTGGTCGTCCGCAACCTCACTCGAGGTAAGGCGGTTCGAGATGTTTCCTTTGAAGTCCGCCGCGGCGAGGTGCTGGGCGTTACCGGACTCGTCGGCGCGGGCCGCACCGAGACCGCGCGGCTGATCTTCGGCGCCGATTACCGCGATGCTGGCAGTGTTCAGCTTGACGGTCGGCCGCTTGACATCCGCCATCCCCGCCAAGCAATCCGCGCCGGGATTTGTCTGCTGACCGAAGACCGCAAATCGCAAGGACTCGTTCTGGGGATGAGTGTGCGGGAGAACTTCGCGCTGCCCAATCTGCCGGAATTTACCAGAGGTGGATTCTTGCGCTTGGGCGCAGAACGCGAAGCGTTCGCCGGATACGTCGAATCACTACGCATCAAAATCCCTAATCAGGAGCAGCTTGCGAAGAATCTATCTGGCGGCAATCAACAGAAGGTGGTTCTGGCCAAGTGGCTGCAGCGCAATGCCAAAGTCATCCTCTTCGACGAGCCGACTCGGGGCATTGATGTCGGTGCGAAGTATGAGATTTACTTACTGATCAACGAACTGGCCAAAGCGGGCAAGGCAGTGGTCATGATCAGCTCCGAACTACCGGAAGTGTTGGGGATGAGCGACCGGATTTTGGTCATGCACGAGGGCCGGGTGAAGGGAATTATTGATGACGTAGCGTCGGCTACGCAGGAACAAATTATGACGATGGCCGTTGGATGACCCACACATGAATACTCCAAGCTCCGCAGCTGACACAAGCTCGGCCTTCGGTCGATTCCTCAGTGATTACGGCATGGTTTTCGTGCTGCTGCTGCTGGTTGTGCTGTTCAGCGTGCTGACGATTGCCGAGCAGAACCCGACCGGCGTGGATGCGGCCCGACAAGTCGCCGGCCGGATCGTCGATCGCTACGGTGAATCGGCCGGCGTGATCATCGTCACCCGCGACACCGCCGACGACCGGCTCTTTGCCGAAGCCATTGCGTCCCGCCTTGCCGATCTCGGCCCGAGCGTCCGCGCTACGGTGAATGGTTCCCCCGCCGATGCTCGCCAGGCGATCGAGGCCGTCCTCGAGCGGGGTCAGTCGATCGATGCTGTCGCCGCCAACAACGCCACAAGCAACTGGGTGATCTACGACCGGTTCGACGAAGTCGGCCGCGAGAAGCTGGTCATCCCCGAGCCCTATACCTGGCCGAACTTCCTCAAGCTAAGCAACCTCCTCGGCGTGGCCAACCAGACCGCGATATACGCCATCATCGCCATCGGTATGACCATGGTCATCATCACCGCCGGGATCGACCTGTCGGTCGGTTCGCTGGTGGCCCTAGCGTCGGTCGCTAGCGCGTTGGTGATTCGGGACCTCGGCGCGGGTGCCGAAGCGGGGCTCGGTTTGATGCTGCTGGGGACCGCCATCGGAGTCGGTACCTGTGGTCTCGCAGGGCTGTTTAACGGAGCGATGGTCACGGCCTTCCGTCTGCCGGCATTCATCGTCACCCTTGGCATGATGTTGATGGCCAGCGGTCTGGCCTACCGACTTTCCGAAGGCGCCTCGATTCCGCAGCTACCCGATTCATTTTTCTGGATTGGCGGGGGCGAGACGATGGGCTTGCCCAACCCCGTCTGGTTGATGATCCTCCTGTATGTGATCGCCCACGTCGTGATGACGCGGACGGCGTTCGGTCGGTACGTCTATGCGATTGGCGGCAACGCAGAAGCCGCGCGGCTGTCGGGCGTGCCGGTCAAACGCGTGCAGCTGATCGTCTACATGCTCAGCGGCGCCCTGGCTGGGCTCGGTGGGATCGTGTTGGCATCCAAACTACAAGCGGGCGATCCAAAGTTCGGCTTGATGTACGAACTCGAAGTGATCGCCGCAGTTGTCGTCGGCGGGACCTCATTGCTCGGGGGCTCGGGCAAGATCCTGGGCACCTTGATCGGGGCATTCATCATCGCGGTGATCAAGAACGGCATGAATCTGACGGACGTCGACCCGTTCAACCAAAAGATTGTGCTGGGGGCGGTTCTGCTGGCCGCCGTCTTAATCGACACGATCAAACGCCGTCGCAGTTAGGCTAACTAGGTTTCCCCCTCCAGCTAGGAAAGATCGATTATGAAGTTTCGCTTACTCTTCCCGTTATCCGTCGCACTGCTCTCGGCAGCACTGCTCGCGACGGTCTCGCTGTCGCCGCTGGCGACCGCGCAAGAATCGCCGGGCAAACGCACTGGAGTTGAAAAGACGCTGGTTGTCTGGGCCGCTCCCGGTAACCTAAGTCAACGCGGCGGCAGCGCTCTGACGATCCAGAGCGGTGACCGCTTCGACGGAATCGTGCTCGGAGAACGACTTCTTCGAAAATGGATGCCCGGCTCGAACAATTATGACCGAACCGCAGTCAACCAGATTCAGTGGCCCAGCGAGACCGCCGACGCGGAGACGCTTGTGCAGATCGCCGTCGTCTATACGCCCGAGCGGATTCGGATGTACCGAAACGGTGAAGCCTATGCGGACTATCCGGCGGAGAACATCGATCTACTAAGCGTCGACAATCACATCGCGGTGTTAGGGCTACGGCACGTCGGTGCGGGCCCGGGCACGAATTTTAACGGCTCGATCGAGGACGCTCGTATCTATGGCAGGGCGCTGAGCGACGAGCAAATCAAGGCTCTGGAGCCCAACGTCGCGTCGGACATTGAGCCGCTGGCGTGGTGGGATTTCGAAGATGGCAAGATGATGGACAAGGCCGGCCGCTTTCCGCACACCGCGGCCCGAGACGGAGCGAAAGTGGAAGACGGCCGGTTGGTGCTCGACGGCGCGGCATTCCTCGTTGCCGCTCGCAGCCAGCAAGACGTCGAGCAAGCCTCATCGGCCGTAAGCCCCCGCGCCCCCACACCGCCTTATCAGCCGGAGACTCCCGTCTGGCCCGACAACCCGCCAGCGAACTGGCTGACCTTTCACCTCGCTCATCCAGGGCCCGGCCCGGCCATACCGGGCGACCCCAATTGCATTCTCGATATCGACGGTGTTACTCACCTGCACTACATCTACCGCAACGCGTACGGATTCAGCTTCGCGCATGCAACCAGCGACGACATGGTGTATTGGGATTGGGAAACCACCGTCCTTACGCCACCGACCACTGGGCATGGCATGTTTTCCGGTACGGGTTTCTTCACCAAGGACGGGACGCCGGCGATCATCTATCACGGTGAAGGATCCGGGCGAAACTGGATTCGGTTCGCCGAAAACGATGAGCTCAGTGCTTGGTCGGATCCGCTGGCCATCGTCCCGAAAAAACGCGATGGCACCGAGCCCGAGATGCGCCACTGGGATCCCGACCTGTGGATCCGGAATGACACGTACTATGCGTTGTCCGGCGGACGAAACCCACAGCTGATGAGGTCGGACGATCTGGAGAGCTGGCTGCATCTGGGCGACGTGCTGCATGAGGATTATCCCTCGGATCTGGGCGTCCCCCGCGACGAGGACATTTCGTGTGCTAACTTCTACCGCATCGGCGACAAATGGATGCTGCTGTGCATCAGCCACGGACTCGGCTGCCGCTACTACCTTGGCGACTTTAAGGATGAGAAATTTTTGCCCGAATCGCACGCGATGATGAGTTGGGGCGGCAATCAATTCTTCGCGCCCGAGTCGGTCCTCACAGCGGACGGGCGGCGAGTGATGTGGGCGTGGATCATGAACCTGCCGACCGAACCAACCGGTGTGCAGAGTCTGCCCCGCGAGCTCGAATTGCCCGCGGATGGGGTGCTCCGCATTCGGCCGCTAACGGAGCTAGCCAAGCTGCGACACGCTGAAAAATCCTGGAGCGACGTCGAAATCGCCAATGGTGCGGAATTCGCGCTCGACGGGCTCACCGGAGACGCGATCGAACTGGAAATCACCTTCGCCGCTCCCGTGCCTGAGAACGTCGGCCTGAGCGTGCTCGGCGACTCCCACGGCAACGACGCGATGACGATTCTCGCCGGCTCTGGCCGCGACGGCGTCAAGGTCGGTCAACGCGATGCGCCGTTCAAGCTCGCCGACGGCGAGGACCTGACGCTGCGCATCTTTATCGACAAGAACTTCGTCGAAGTGTTTGCTAACGATCGACAAGCCGTCGTCGATGCCCATAAGATCCGCCCGAACCCGAACGTCCGACTGTTCGCGATCGATGGCGACGCCAGGGTGAAATCGGCCAAGGCTTGGAAGTTGCGATCGATTTACGACAAACCGACCGACACCGCTGCGGTCAATGCCCAATAACGTTAACGATCTCAACCACCGATAGGGCGACAGCATGAAAACGTTTCTACTTATATTTATCATGACGGCTGCTCATTTGAGCGTCTCGCAAGCCCAGACGATCCGTGTACTTGTTTGGGACGAACAGCAGGAACAGCAAGCAGCGGCCTACGAAAACTTCATCGGTAATGAAATCGCCGCCAGACTGGATGCCGCGTCAGATGACATCGAAGTGCGTTCGGTCAATCAGAACGGTCCTGAACAGGGATTGACCGAGGAAGATCTCGACTGGGCTGATGTCATGATCTGGTGGGGACACGTCCGCCAGGCAGAGATCACGCCCGAGCTCGCCCAGAAAAAACTGATTCGTCGTCTCAAGTCCGGCGGCCTGGACATGATCTTTTTGCATTCCGCGCACTGGTCCACACCTTTCATGGAAGCGATGAACGAGCGCACCGTCTCCGACGCTCATCGAAAGTACCCTGCGTCGCAGGTCGGTAAAGCGGTCGAGTTTGAATTTATTCGGCCTCCCGGTCGAATGGTCCCTACGCGTGACTCGCTGGTAACGCCCGCTTATCTGGCGCTCAAGCGAGGCAACCAGGTCGAGAGAGTACGCGTTGATCTTCCCAATTGCTGTTTTCCCGCGTACCGGCCCGACGGAGCCCCCAGCACGTTGAACGTGATGCTGTCTGAGCATCCGATTGCGAAGGGTCTGCCGAAATCGGTGAGCATGCGAAGCACCGAAATGTACAACGAGCCTTTTCACGTTCCAGAACCCGACGAGTTGATCTTTGAAGAAACCTGGGAAACTGGTGAGCGATTTCGTAGTGGCATGCTGTGGAAAGTCGGTGAAGGCACGGTTTTTTACTTTCGTCCTGGGCATGAAACGTTTCCCGTCTACAAGCAACCCGAAGTGATTCGGATTTTGGAAAACGCCTGTCGAGCATTGGGAGAGAATTGATGCGGCAAGCCAACCGAAGCGGATCTACTGAAGCCTTCCTTCGTTCAGCGCCCCAATCGCGCGGTTCGTTGGTGATCGCAATCATTGGATTGATCCTCATGGTCTTCTGCCATGACGCGCTTGCGGAGGACAAGGATGTTCTCGAGCTAAGGAAGGCGAGAGACGACTATCGCTTCGTGCTGAAAGAGACCGGCAAGGAAATCGCCCAGATGGTACCCGAGGCTTGGCAGGGGAACGTGAGGATTCTCTCGCCCACCGGAAGGCATTGCGGCATTTCATGGCCGCATTTCCTGATGAACAGCGAAGGGAATTGGCTTACCGACAGGGTCGAGTCGGAGGGAATGAAGCTTCTTGACTTGAAGGTACTGCGGGATTTGGGCCCTGTCGTTGGCTATCAAGGTCAGTGGAAGTTTCGGGATTATTTCACCAGTAGCGAGACCCACTTTACGTGGTACGAATCAGCCGAGTCGACTCAGGTGCACCTCGTGAGGGCACGACTCAAGATTCTCAAAGACCTCCAGGGGATCACTGCGGTTTGGGTGGAATTCATGACCCGCGAGAACAGCTACACGACTGCCGCGGCGATGGTGAAAGGGAGCGAGGTACTCACGCTGGACGTAGGCAAGAGTGGCTCCGAACGTAACATGCACTACTGGGATGGTCGGGAACTGGCGAAGCGCGGCTGGATCACCATCTATGGCACCAGGAACCAGCAAGGCTGCTGTGTGGCTTTAGTCCCCTTGGCGTTTAGCCCGGACGTCGTGCGTCCCAGAGTCAATAACGGACATGTGGATAACATCGAAATACACATGCTGGATGCGACTCAGCGAGACGATCTTCAACAGGGCCAGGAGTTCTTCCTGGACTATCTTCTCATCGTCGGTCCAGACAAGCAGGACTGGAGATGGGTCGCCCCCGCAGTCGAGCGGGCGCGCGTTTATATGAAACAGTCGGAGATTCTGTCGGATAGGCAATTTTTTCGTCGCGACAGGTGAGGCATGGGACGCCATGGCCAGCGAATTTGTCCAGAGCAACCCGTCGCGGAGGTCTGGCGGAAGAGCTAAATGGGAAAGTTGCGAGGATCCGGCGTGAATCTTGCACTGCCCGCACACAATGTTCTCCCGCACTAACTCTCTGCTGACGCATTGATTTAAGTTGCTTTTCTGCAAGCAGTTGCGGGTGTCGCGTCCTCTCAGGTTGCCACTCCAGACGTTCGTGCCGATTGCGAGCGGTTTCAGCTTTTGTTAGCAGCCACTTGTTAGCCAGAGGTCTTTTCTTTCAGAAGCAAGATCGAACGCGATTCTGGTTAACAGGTATGCGATTCCGCTCAACGATTCTTGAGTGCGGAGCGGTCGTTGGCTTTGACGATTGAAACGATCCGTAGGGGACGTTCGATGCGATTTCGATGCTGGCACCGGTCGGGGCCTCGCTTGGCGATTACTGGAAACCGATCGTGCTGTAGCCTCATCGCTTGAGCGGGGTATAAAAAACTCGCCGCTCCGATTGTCGCAGGATTTGCAAGGCTTTTCAGCTCTCGATGGTCAACATTGTCCACCCACTTTTGACACTGCTGGCGTCGCTGACGCGGCAGGAACTGGCCCAGCAGATTCGCTACCTGAAAGCGGAGAATGAGATCCTGAATTGCAAGTTACTTGACCGAATCACCTTGGACAATCAGGAGCGTCAGACGCTGGTCAAACACGGCAAACGCCTCGGTGGCAAAATCAAAGACGTGATGTCGATCGTGTCGTATTCGACGTTTCGCCGGGGGGGTCGCGAGATGGTATCCGATTCACCCAGGCCGACCAAGCGATCGGCGAAGAAAGCAGGTGGCCGGCCAAAGATCGAGGAAGACGTTCGCGACACGATCATTCGGATTCGGAAAGAAACCGGATTCGGCTACACGAAGATCCTGCAAGAACTACGTCGTATGGGCGTTCACGTGTCGCGCCAAACGGTGAAGAACGTGATTGTCGCCGCAGGCCTTGAACCGACTCCGGGGGACCACCCCGACACCTGGCACAAGTTCATCAAGCGGCACGCCGACACGCTTTGGCAATGCGATTTCGCCTGCAAGAAGAAGTTGACAATGAAGGGACTGCTCGACGTTTACTTCATGGTCTTCATTCACATCGGGTCGCGACAGATTTGGATCTCGCCATGCACCGAGAATCCCGCTGGCGAATGGACGACGCAGCAAGGCCGCAACTTTCAAATGCACTTGGAAGAACACAATCTGAAGTGCGAGCTTCTGATGCGGGATCGTGATCGCAAGTACGTTGACACGTTCGACGAGGTAATTCGATCGACCGGTGGCAAGATCAAGCTGACACCGATTCGGTCACCGAATTTGCAGGCCCACGTCGAGCGAGTGATTCAAACGATCAAACACGAAGTGCTGAACGCATTCTGCATCGTGACCAACGAGCATCTCGACGGCATCCTTATCGCGACGCAGTACTGGTACAACAAACGTCGCGGCCATTCCGAACGGGATCACTTGCCGCCGATCCGCCAGGAAACCATCGCCGTGCCGACTAAGTTCTGCAAAGACAAGGTCGTCCGCGATTCAGAGCTTGGCGGGCACCTGCTGAGCTATCGACGCGTTGCCTAGCGGTTTCGGTGGAGCATAAAGGCACGGCAGATTGCAATCGGAATTACCCAGGCGGCTTCTAGAACAGACAACCGCTGACCAGCTGGCCATTCCCTCAAACACGGCTCGCTGGCGGACTGCTGAAATCGTACCTAACCGCAGCATCGAAATTCGCCGTATCGAGTGGCGATGGAACCGCAGGCTGCATGACGGTGCTGCGCTCGCGACCGGGCAGGCATCGACAACTGCGCGGGATGCATCGTTGCCGAAGCAAATGTGATTGGCATCATGTCACCGTCTTGCAACCACCGTTGCCGCTGGAATTCACGCAGTTTTAGTGGGGCATCATTTTTGTGCCGCACGGTCGGTGACGCGATCGTCTGCCGTCGGTCCCGCCACGACGGTGACGCCGGCAGACGGAGATGCAGGGCTTTTGGTGAATCACCCGGTGAGGATAAACGCCTCCATCGCCCGCGACACTTCCTCTTGGCGGTCGCGGTGCAGCTGATGACCGCAGTCGGGAAAACGAACTCGCTGGCAGTCGGAAATGACGGCGACCACCGCCTCCGCATCGGCATCCGTGAGTGCGCCGCTGGCCTTCGGATCGGCCTGAAGCAGGAGCGTGGGACAACGGACGCGGGAGAGCACGCCAGGAAAATCGTAGCCGTCGAGCCAGTGGCCTGCGATCACCGGTGCGAGCACTTCGGGGTCGAGTCGGCTGAGGCATTGCGCGCTCCATGCAAGGGACGCTTCGTCGCGCAAGTCACCCAGCCGACGGAAACCGCCGTAGCCTGAAGGGAGACGGATCTCCGCGAGAGCGGCAGTCATTTCTTCAACGCAGCCGCCCCGTCGCGCGACCTCTTGCATCCCGAGGAACTGCGCCTGCCAGGCCGTTCCGTCAATACGATTGCCCATCGTGTGAAAAGGCGGATCCTCGAGAAGGATCGCACGCACCCGCTCCGGCAATTCCGCCGCTACGGCAGCGGCCACCATCGCCCCGAGAGAATGCCCGAAGAGGACGAGCGGAGCATCGGCTTCTTCCCGGACGAAACGAACGGTATCGGCCACGTAATCGGTGACGAGGTAGCTCTCGGCTCGCGGCGATTCGCCATGACCGCGTTGGTCGAGTGCGATGACCTTCCAATTTTCGGCGAGCGCCGGAAAAAGTGGTTCCCAGTCCGCCCCACAGCGCGTCACGCCGTGAAGCAGCAACAATACAGGACCTGCGCCGCAAGTGGTGCGGTGCAGATTCACGGTTGACGATGCCGCACTCATGCGGTGTCGCTTTTAGCGGATCTGGCGTCGAGACGGGTGCGCCAGTCGTTCCAGCCTCCGTCCACCGATGACGGGGCGGCGTGCCATTCCGGCATCGGCTCGCCGGTCGCGGGATCCCGGTTGGGAATGGGCAGCATCATGATGCGTTTGCAAGCGCGCTTGTAGTCTTCATCGCTCAGGAAGGCTTCCTCGATGTCGTCCCAATCGCGCCCGTCCGGGTAGCCACCACACACGTGAAGGTCATCCGATTGGGCGGTCATCTCGTGGCTGACTCCGGCAGGGATGACGACCACATCGCCGGTGCTGATGCGCAGGCGGGTCCAACCACCTTCCCCAACGGAAAGATTGAATTCCATCCAGCCGTTGGCGCAACCGAGGCACTCATGGGTGGTGGAATGGAAATGGGCGTATTTGTAGACTCCGGGGTAATCCCAGTTGTTGGACCAACCGTTGGCACGAAACCGGTCCTTGATCGCCTCGGCTCCACCACCGGGTATGGCGTTGCGGTGTACCAACAGGGGAAAACGGCTGTTGGGAATTTTGCCTTGGGGTTTGGACGGATAGACCTCGGTCGACATGGCGCTTGCTGCTCCGGTTTGGAGTTGTCTAATCGGATTTTGGATAGGGGTTTTTTCAGGAAACCGGCGGCATCACTCGGAGGCCGCACCATACGCGACGTCTTCACCACCATAACGACGGACGCGCATATTGCACTGTTCGGCATGGCCCACAAATCCCTCGAGCATGCACAGCCGTGAACCGTATTTGCCGATCAACGTCGCGGCTTCATCGGTGAGAATCTTTTGGTAGGTATGGGTTTTCAGAAATTTGCCGACCCAGAGGCCGCCGGTGTAACGCCCGGCCCTGCGGGTTGGCAGGGTGTGGTTGGTTCCAATCACCTTGTCGCCGTTGGCCACATTGGTGCGCGGACCGAGGAACAAAGCTCCGTAACAAGTCATGTTTTCCAGAAACCAGTCGTCGCGGTCGGTCATCACCTGCACATGCTCGGACGCGATCTCGTCGGCCGTGGCAAGCATTTCCTCGTAGGTGTCGCAGTGAATTACGGCGCCGTAGTCCTGCCACGATGCCCGAGCGGTTTCAGCCGTGGGCAGGATATCGAGGATCCGGTCGATTTCCGCGAGGGTCGCCTGGGCGAGTTGGGTTGAATTCGTCAGCAGGATGGCGGGCGAGTTGTAGCCGTGTTCGGCCTGCCCAAGCAGATCGGTGGCACAAAGCTCGGCATCGACGGTATCGTCCGCGATAACCAGTGTCTCGGTTGGCCCAGCAAGGAGGTCGATGCCTACGCGGCCGAAAAGTTGCCGCTTGGCCTCGGCCACAAAGGCGTTGCCCGGGCCCACGATCATGTCCACAGGGTCGATGGTAGACGTTCCCAGTGCCATGGCACCGATCGCCTGCATGCCACCCAAAACGTAGATTTCGTGCGCACCGCCCAGGTGCATGGCCGCGACAATCGCGGGATGGGGGGCGCCGTTTTGGGGCGGAGCGGCAGCAACAATGCGCGGCACGCCCGCCACGGACGCGGTCACCACGGACATGTGGGCGGAGGCCACCATCGGAAACTTGCCGCCCGGCACATAGCAACCGACCGATGGCACGGGGATATTCCTGTGACCGAGAATCACGCCGGGGAGCGTTTCGACCTCGAGGTCTGTGAGGCAGGCACGCTGGGCTTCCGCGAAACGACGGATTTGAGCCTGTGCGAATCGGATATCGGCAAGGTCGCGGGCCGAGACTCCGGCCATCGCAGCTTCTATTTCAGAGGGGCTCAGTTGAAAGCTAGGAGGGTCGTATCGGTCGAACTTGACGGATAGATCCCGCACGGCTTCATCGCCGCGGGCGGCAATGTCAGCCAGGGTGCTCTCGACAATACCACGCACCTTAGCGTCGTCTTCGGCCCGTTGGATTTCGGGCTTACCGGATTTCAGATAGGTGGTGGCCATTGAAATGGTGGGGGTGACTGATAGGAATTTTGATTTGCGGCAGTCTACCCAGGAAAAACCCGTCATTAAAAGGGGGGCGTGTGCAGAGGCGGCCACGGTCGCCACTGCACACACACATCACGGCCGTTTTTGGGTGGATGAGCGAAATTGGGGCAGTTGGGCAGCGGGCGGAGCAGAAAATGCCCGTCGATGAAGGCAAAAGTCGCGGTGAACCCACAGCCGAGGCGCAGCGTCCTCGAGCCCGCGTCGGAGGTGATTATTGATGACTGCGCAAGCAACTTGATTCACTTTAAACTGAGGCCGGCCGCATCGAAGTGACCGCGAAGTACGTTCTGCTGCGTTGCCTGCCACTGAAAGTCTGCACTGACGCGTTCCGAGACAGCCTCGATGTCCGGCGCGGGCCAGTTGGCCAAGCGGCCCCACTTCGTGGATGACCAAACATGCTCCACTGGGTTCAGTTCCGGACAGTAGGGCGGAAGGTAAACGAATCGTAACCAACGACACCCAAGTTCAGAGAACCACCTTGCCGCCTTGCGATGAGCTCTGAGTCGGTCCCAGATGATGGTCAGCGGATGTGGGATCTCGCGATGAAGCATGACGATGAACGAAAAGAAGTCTTCGGGCTCGGCGTTGTGGTCAAGCAACTGAAAGAACAGGTCGCACCGTGCGCCCATCGGGCCGCTTAAGCTTCATGCCACGGATCCGACCCGTCAGGCCGGCGACCTTGATGATCGCTCCGCTGGCTCGACTGCCTTCGATGGTCGGCAGCACGATTTCCTTGGCTGTCCAGCCGATCTGCGTCCGCTTGCCTTGGTAAAGCTGGCCGTTCGCACGGTTGGCGATGCCATCGATTCTCCCCGGACACAACCGATTACGGAAGTACGCACACGTTTTTCTCACGCTTCTAAGTCACTCATTCATCAGGGCTTAGCGAAATTGCAAGCAGGTAGATTTGATACCCGCTCGCAAGAAAGGCAACCTCAGAGGAGGTAGGTTTTCGCCCTCTTTTGGTCACGTTGAGAAGATTCTCAGTTAACAGCCAAAGGCGCCTTGGTTAACAGTCAACAGCGGTCCTACTGCCACTCACACGTGCCAGCGCATGGTCTAGCTGTGCTAGTGTATCGCTGCGTTCCAGGGTTCAACGGATGTCAGCTCACGCTCGCTCTCATCATGCCCAGCGACCTCCGTCGAAGTGGCGACCAAAATCTTTGAGAGGGGATATCTAGCAACGGAATTCATTGGATTTCGGTGTGGCGGAGTTTTTTTACTGCGCGGTGCAAACCTTCAACAGATGATCGACGGTCGGCGCTGAAACGGCCGCCCGTAAAACGCAGAAGCCATCGCGCTTCAGTTGCTGATCAGTCATCGACGGCACCCTTCGACACCATCCGACAACCCACCAAACAAAACGCCGCGCCGACAATCTCCAGTCCCGCGAATCCGAGGTGCGTCATCGAAAAACCATCGACGACCAACCCGATCAAACGGCCGCACGCCGAACCCACCAACGGCAATCCGCCAACCAACAATGCGGCAAACAGCTCACCCCGTTTGAACAAAAGGACCATCGCCACCGCGATCGCCATTTCCACGCCGCCGTAGAACGCCCGCACCTCCGTCAACATCTGAGGCGTCGACGCCTCAACCCCAAACGCTGGCAACAAAGCCCCCGGATTCACCCCCAGCCAAACGGCAAACCCGGCCCACGATGCGGCGGTGACGAAGATCGCAACAGTGGGAATGCGAGATGAGCTTGACGTTTGCAACGTTTTATCAGGCAGAGTCGTCATGGGGAGCGGTTGCTCTCAAAAGTGCATCAGTCAACCCCAGTCGGCTAGCCCAGGATTGCAAGTAGTCCTCATCGAGCGATTTTCGGTTTGCTTCCATCACGCCAGCGACATCATCTCGGTCTTTGGGCCGATCCCAGATTAGTTTTTGAAGGATGACGTCCTCAACGGTCGGAATCCAAACTTGTTTGTCAAACAAAACGATTTCTCGTCGCCGTTCGAATCGTGATTGATCGAATGGCTCGTGCGTCAATCGAAACAGCTCAATCCGGAACGGCGTGCCTTTGATCTCAATTTCATTTTTGATCGACCCGCCCACCGTCTCAAACGAAAGCTGCGGATCAAACTTAAACCGCTCGCCTAGAAGCGTTGAGAGACGGTCGACGTCCAGATCTTGGGTGCCAACGACAAAATCAGCATCGGCAGTCGAACGAGGGAACGAATAGTACATGCTGGAAAATGAACCGACGAGCATGTATTCCACGCCAATTTCGCTCAGCCCCTCGATAACCTTGGCGATCGCGTCCTCGAGATTCATGTCTTTGCGACGCTTCCATTTTGAATTCGTTTCATCAGCCGAATCCGTTCCAGCAAGAGCGAAGCAATGGTTGTTTCATCGGCGTCGGGGTATTGGTCGCGGAGGCCATCTTCGACCACGCGGATCGCGAGTTCGGACTGCTTGATCCCAGCCAAAATGCGTTCCTCGGGACTCAAGCCCGAACTTGCCTGAACTCGACGTCGAATTTCGTTTCGAAGGGTGTCGTTTTCCATGAATGCAGTATCGCTGATCGGTTCCCACCAAGCAACGGCGAGCTACCACTCGACGCACTCAACGATCTGTTCGTCCGCTTTCGGTTGGCTCGTTCGATGAGTTGATCTCGTATTGGTTGACCAGGTCCAAATGCACCTCTCGCATGGTCAGCCAAAAATCGTTCTCCAGTGACGGATCATTGGAGCGAACGATGTTGAGACTGATCTGCAGTTTCTTGAGCGCCGTATCGAACTGGCTTTTCGTACAAGTCAATTGCTCCATAGCTCGCTTTCGCAGTGGCCCGGTAAAATTTGGTTC
>Ga0102938_10001335_pt1 | contig 18627 bp, 16 predicted proteins | sample SalPonR2_B_D2_MG_FD_84516 | JGI IMG/M metagenome (GOLD analysis project Ga0102938, IMG submission 84516) | Salt pond soil microbial communities from South San Francisco under conditions of wetland restoration - Salt Pond MetaG R2_B_D2_MG | ecosystem: Environmental > Aquatic > Marine >...
CAGGGCCTCCAGCGCCGCCCGCTCCCGGGGCACCTCGCCGCCGTGTTCCTCGATCAGGATCCGGCAGGTCTCGATGATGTTCTTCGCCTTGCTGTTGTAGAGCCCTATGGTGCGGATGTGGCGGGACAGCCCGTCCACGTCCAGGGCGAGGATATCCGCCGGCGTATTGGCCGCCGGGAAGAGTTGCCGGGTGGCCTTGTTCACGCCGACGTCGGTCGCCTGGGCCGAGAGTATGACCGCGACCAGGAGCTCGAAGGGCGTCGAATACTCGAGTTCGGTGGTGGGGTGGGGGTTGGCGTCCCGCAGCCGCCGGTAGATGGCCGTGCGCTTGTCCCGGTTCATTCCACACCGTCCGCGGATCTCAGCGCCGAGGCGGCCGGCTGCCGACGGCGGCTGTCCAGCACGTTCTTGCCGGCGACCAGCAGGGCGAGGGTCAGGAAAGCGCCCGGCGGCAATATGGCCAGCAGGAAGCCGCCGCCAGCGCCCACCTGGTCCGCCGGCGTGGCCACCGCGCCGGTCAGCAGATGCCAGTCCGCGAACAGGGTGCCGCGGCCGATCAGCTCGCGGATACCGCCGACGACGACCAGCACCCAGGCGAAACCGAGGCCCATCACCAGACCGTCGGCGGCGGCGGGCAGCGGCGGCTGGCGCGACGCCACCGCCTCCGCCCGCGCGACGATGGCGCAATTGGTCACGATCAGGGCGATGAAGATGCCGAGCGCCCGGTCCAGCGCCGGGAACCAGGCCTCGAAGATCATCTCCACGCAGGTCACCAGGGAGGCGATGACCAGCACGTAGACGGCGATGCGGATCTCGCGGGTGAGCGCGCGGCGCAGCAGGGAGACGAGCGCGTTGGTGGCGGTCATGACGAACACGGTGGCCAGCCCGAGGCCGAGGCCGTGCACGGCACCGGTGGTTACCGCCAGCAGCGGGCAGAGGCCGAGCAGCTGTACCAGCCCCGGGTTGTTGTCCCACAGCCCGTTGCGCAGCCACGTGCCACGGCCGGCGGCGGGCACTGCGGCACTTTCCCCGGTCGGGTCGCTTTCCCGGCCGACGGCGGCGGCGTCGGTCTGGTTCATCCGGCTTCCTCCCGCACGCGTTTCTCGAGATCATCGCGGTGAGCGGCGAAGTATATCAAGGTGGATTTCACCGCCCGGACCACGGCCCGGGGCGTGATGGTGGCCCCGGTGAATTGCTCGAAACGGCCGCCGGAACGCCGGAGCGCCCATTCGTCTGCGGGCGGAGCGCCGAGGGAGAGCCCTGCGAAACGGCGTATCCAGTCGGAGCGGGAGGCCTCGATGCCGTCGCCCAGGCCGGGCGTCTCGCGGTGCGCGAGCACCCGCACGGCGGTGATGCGGCCGTCGGGGCGCAAGCCTATCAGGAGCCGGATGGGGCCGGAGTAACCGTCGGCCGACACCTCGAAGATCCAGGCGCTGGTACTCCCGCCGTCCAGTGCCCGGTAGAGCAGGGCGGGCTGGCGTCCCGGCAGATCGTGGGGTGGCTCGAAGCGCAGCGGCTGGTCCAGGGTGATGCGGTCCCACGCCACGCCCTCGAGCAGGGGCGCGAAGCGCTGCTGTCGCAACGCGGCCCGGTTCTCCGCGATGCGCTCCCGGGTGAGTTCCCAGGTCAGCGAGACCGCGCCGGCGCAGACCGCCGCGAATACGGCCAGCACCAGACCGGTGCGCCAGGGTGGCAGACTGGTCGGCCGGCCGTTCACGGCGAGCGCCCGTGGCCCGCGATCCGCGGGCGGGTATAGCGGTCGATGGCCGGGACGGCCATGTTCATCAGCAGCACGGCGAAGGCCACGCCGTCCGGGTAGCCGCCCCAGGTCCGGATCGCCCAGGTGACGAGACCGATGCCGAAGCCGTACAGCAGGCGGCCGGCGGGGCTGGTGGCCGCCGAGACCGGATCCGTGGCGATGAAGAAGGCGCACAGCAGGGTGGCGCCGCTGAACAGGTGGAAACCGGGGGTGGGGGCGAGGCCGGGCTGCAGGATCGAGGCGATGGTCGCGGGCACCAGCACGCCGGCGAGCACCGCCACCGGGATGTGCCAGCGGATGATCCCCCGGTACAACAGCCAGAATCCGCCGAGGGCGATGAAGTTGTCGATCCACTCCCAGCCCCGGCCGCCGAAGTCGCCGAACAGCGGATTGGTACGGATCTCGGCGAAAATCTGCATCTCCCTGAGACCCTCTCGCACCGAGTCCAGCGGTGTTGCGCGGGTGATCGCGTCCAGCGTGACGCCCTCCGGCAGGCGCCCCGCCAGCACGTAGCCGAGGGATTCCAGCAGCGACAGGCCCTCGTAGTCCAGGTCGCCCATGCGCGGCGGCAGCCAGGCGGTCATGGCCACGGGGAAGGACAGCAGTACGGCCACATAGCCGGCCATCGCGGGGTTGAAGACGTTGTAGCCCAGCCCGCCGTACAGATGCTTGGCGAACACCATCGCGAATACCGAGCCGGTGGCGGTGACCCACCAGGGTGTAAGTGGTGGCAGGGCGAAGGCCAGCAGCACCGCCGTCACCACGGCGCTGTAGTCCGCCAGCGCGGGGGCGACCGGCATGCCGCGCATGCGCAGGATCAGCGCTTCGCTGCCCAGGCAGAAGACCGCGGCGACCAGCACGTTGAACAACAGGCCGGGGCCGAAGAACCAGACGTAGGCCGCGGCCGCGGGAGCGAGCGCAAACAGAACCTGGCGCATCACGGCGCCCACGCCGGCCTTCGGGCGGAGCAGCGGCAGGCGGGCGGTGCGGAATTGCACCGGCTCAGCCCTCGTCGTCGCGGTTGCCGCGGCGGCGTTCGAGGATCTTGCGTATCGCCTCGGCGCCGGCCTGCCGTCGGACGTCTTCCTGGCGCGCTGCGGCGGCCTGCTCGCGCTCGGAGAGCCGCCGCTCCCGGGCCTCGAAACGGTGCCGGGCCCGCTCGGCCTTGCGGCGCTCGTGGGCCTGCAGCCGCAGCGCCGCCTTCGCCTGACGGAAACTCCGGGTGAGCGGGATCCGGCTCGGGCACACTAGGTCGCAGCAGCCGCATTCGATGCAGTCGTCGAGTCCGAACAGGGCGAGTGCCTCCTGGTCGACGGGGCCGGCGTGGCGGTGGAGTTGCTGCGGCTGCAGTCGCACCGGACAGACCCGGGCGCATTCGCCACAGCGTATGCAGGGGCGCTCCGGTTCGCCGGAGACGGCAGGCGGCTCGCGCGTGAACAGCAGACAGTTGGTCGCGCCGACCACCGGGAAGTCGTCGTGAGGCAGCGATACGCCCGTCATCGGCCCGCCCATGATCAGGCAGGCGGCCTGCTCCGTATAGCCGCCGGCTTCGCGCGCCAGGTCGGCGATCGGGGTTCCCAGCCGCACCCGGTAGTTACCCGGCTCGGCGATGCCCTCGCCGGTGACGGTGACCACGCGGCTGATGAGGGGCTCGCCGGTGGCGGCGAGTCGGGCCACCGCCTCGGCGGTGCCCACGTTGTGCACCAGGTAGCCTGCGTCGGTGGGCAGGCCGCCGCTCGGCACCTCCCGTCCGGTCAGCAGCCTGACCAGCTGGTCCTCGCCTCCTGACGGGTAGACGGTGGGCAGCTGGACCAGCCGGATGCCCTCCGGCGCCTCTGCGACGGCGGCCTTCATGGCCTGCCAGGCCTCGGGTTTGTCGCTCTCGATGGCCACGATGCATTCGCCGATGCCGACTATGGTCAGCATCAGGCGGGCGCCGGCGACGATGTCTGCGGCCTGCTCGCGCATCAGCCGGTCGTCACAGCTGATGCAGGGCTCGCACTCGGCGCCGTTCAGTATCAGCGCCTCCAGGCCCTGTCCCAGCCCCTCGGCAAGCTTTGGCGCCGTCGGGTAGGCAGCGCCCCCCAGCCCGAGGATGCCAGCCGCCTCGACGGCGCCGGCGAGTGCGGCCGCGTCCCGTTTCACGGAGTCCGGCAGGGGGCGGCAGTCCTCGTGCAGGCGGTCGTCGCCGTCCGTATCGATCAGGATGCAGGGCACCGTCGCGCCGTCCCGCGCCGGCACCGGCCGGTCCTCGATGGCGGCGACGGTGCCGGACGAGCCGGCATGCACGTTGGCGCTGACCGGCGGGCGGCCCTCCGCGATGCGCTGGCCCCGCGCCACCCGGTCTCCCGCTGCGACGAGCGGGCGGGCGGCGGCACCGGGCTTGCGGCCGAGCGGCACGATCAGGCGCGGCGGCACGCCCGCCTCCCGGATGGGTGTGCCGGTGGAACGCGCTTTCTGCGCCGGCAGGCGGAGCCCGCCGTGCAGTCTCGACAGGCCCTCCGTCGGCGCGGTCATGGTCGCTCGCCCGGCCCCGGGCGAGCCGGCACCAGGTCGATACAGTCCACGGGGCAGGGCTCCAGGCACAGCTCGCAACCGGTGCATTCGCGCTCGATCACCGTATGCAGATACTGCGGCGCGCCGACGATGGCATCCACCGGGCAGGCCGGCAGACAACGGGCGCAGCCGATGCACTCGGCCTCGCGGATGACCGCCACCCGGGGTGAGGGCACGGTGCCGCGGGCCGGGTCCAGGGGCAGCGCCTCCCGTCCCAGCAGCTCCGCCAGCGCACGGATGGTCTGTTCGCCGCCCGGCGGGCACTGGTTGATCTCGGCGCTGCCCTCCACGATGGCCCGCGCGTAGGGCCGGCAGCCGGGATAGCCGCACTGGGCGCACTGGGTCTGGGGCAGTACCGCGTCGATGCGCTCGACCAGCGGCTCCTCGTCCGCCGGCAGGCGCCGCGCCGCCCAGGCCAGGCCGAAGCCGGCAGCGAAGGCCGGGACCGCGAGCGTGAGGATCGCTCCGAGCATGCGTCAGAGCCCCGCGAAACCGGAGAAGCCCATGAAGGCAAGCGACATGATGCCCGCCGTGACCAGTCCGATGGCCGCGCCGCGGAAGGCGGCCGGGACCGGCGCCGTCGCCAGGCGCCCGCGGATCTCCGCGAACAGCACCAGCACCAGGGCGAATCCGGCCGCAGCGCCGAGGCCGTAGGCGACGGACTGGGCGAAACTCTCCGCCTGACGGGTATTGAGGAGGGCCACGCCCAGCACCGCGCAGTTGGTCGTGATCAGCGGCAGGTAGATGCCGAGTACCCGGTGCAGCAGCGGGCTCAGGCGCCGCACCATGATCTCGGTGAACTGCACCATGCAGGCGATGACCAGGATGAAGGTCAGGGTGCGCAGATACTCGAGGCCGAATGGCACGAGTATCCAGGTCTCGGCCAGGTAACTGACCGCCGACGACAGCGTGAGCACGAAGCCGGTGGCGAGCGCCATGCCGGCCGCCGGCTCCACCCGCGTGGAGACGCCCATGAACGGGCACAGGCCGAGAAACTTCACGAGAACGAAGTTGTTGACCAGTACCGTGGCGACGATGATCAGGAAGAGATCGGTCATGTCCGGGACCCCGAGTGCCCCGCTATTGTAGAGGCTCGCGCCGGCGGCTTCAGGCGGCCGACGCTACTTGACGCGCATGCCGGGCTCGGCGCCCTCGTCCGGCGCCAGCAGGAATATGTCTGCGCCGCCGGGCCCGGCGGCCAGCACCATGCCCTCGGAGGTGCCGAAACGCATCTTGCGGGGCTTCAGGTTGGCGACGAGCACCGTCAGCCGGCCCTCCAGCGCCGCGGCATCGTAGGCCGACTTTATGCCCGCGAACACGGTCTTCTCGCCGCTGCCGGTGTCCAGCGTCAGGCGCAGCAGTTTGTCGGCGCCCTCCACGTGTTCGGCCTTCAGAATCCGGGCCACGCGGAGGTCCACCTGCATGAAGTCGTCGATGGTGATCTCCGCAGTCTCCGCTGCAGCAGGCGCGGGCTTGCTCGCCTCGCCACCGGCCTCGCCCTGGCGTGAGTCGTCGATCATGGCGTCCACCTGTTTCGGATCGATGCGTGTGATCAGGGGTTCGTAGCGCTCGATGGGGGTGCCGAGCAGCGGCTGCACGGCATCGCCCCATGACCAGCCTTCCTCGCGGAACTGTTTCGCCGCCCTGTCCGCCAGTTGCGGCAGCACCGGCTGCAGCCAGACCATCAGCATGCGGAACAGGTTGAGGCCCTGGGTGCAGATGCCCTGCACGTCGGGCAGCCGCTCGGCGTCCTTCGCCAGTATCCAGGGCTTGTGTGTGTCGATGTACTGGTTGGCCCGGTCCGCCAGTGCCATGATTTCGCGCATGGCGTGGCCGAATTCCCGGGCCTCGTAGCGGGCGGCGATGTCCCCGCCGCGGGCCGCGAACTCCTCGTACAACGCCGGGTCCGGCAGCTCGGCGGCCAGTTCGCCGTCGAAATGCTTCGTGACGAAGCCGGAACAGCGGCTGGCGATGTTCACCAGTTTGCCCACCAGATCGGAGTTCACCCGGGCCACGAAATCGTCCAGGCTGAGGTCGATGTCGTCGGTACCCGGACCGAGTTTCGCCGCGTAGTAGTAGCGCAGGTACTCCGGCGCCAGGTGGGCGAGATAGGTGCGGGCGTTGACGAAAGTGCCCCGGGACTTCGACATCTTCTCGCCGTTGACGGTGAGAAAGCCGTGGGCGAAGACGCCGTCCGGCGTACGGTAGCCGGAGCCGTGCAGCACCGCGGGCCAGAACAGCGCGTGGAAATAGACGATGTCCTTGCCGATGAAGTGGTAGAGCTCACCGTCGGCGTCGGCGTCCCACCAGGCGCCGAAGTCGAGCCCCTCCCGCTCGGCCAGGTTGCGAAAGCTCGCCATGTAACCCACGGGTGCATCCAGCCAGACGTAGAAGTATTTGTCCTCGGTGCCCGGGATGCGGAAGCCGAAGTAGGGCGCGTCCCGGGAGATGTCCCAGTCCTGCAGGCCCTTGTCGAACCATTCCTCCAGCTTGCGCACTACGCCGGAGTCCAGCTGGGAGGCTGCCATCCAGCGGCGCAGGAAATCCTCGAAGCGCGAGAGGCGGAAGAAATAGTGTTCGCTGTCCCGGTAGACCGGGGCGGTGTTCGAGAGAATCGAGACCGGATTCTTCAGGTCGCGGGGGGTGTAGGTGCTGCCGCAGGCCTCACAGTTGTCACCGTGCTGGTCCGGCGCGCCGCACACCGGGCATTCGCCGCGCACGAATCGGTCCGGCAGGAACATGCCCTCTTTCTCGTCGTAGGCCTGGTTGACCACCTCGGTGTAGATGTAGCCGGCTTCCTGCAGCCGCTCGTACATGCCGGTGACGATGGCCTCGTTCTCCGGCGTGTGGGTCGAGTAGTAGTTGTCGAACTCGATCTGGAAATCATGGAAGTCGCGCTCGTGCTCCGCGGTCATGCGCTCCACCAGCGTCTCGGGACTGATGCCGTCCCGCCGGGCGCGGATCATGGTGGGCGTGCCGTGGGCATCGGTGGCGCAGACGTAGCGGCACTCGTGCCCGCGGGACTTCTGGAAGCGCACCCAGATATCGGTCTGCAGGTACTCCACCAGATGGCCCAGGTGGATGGAGCCGTTGGCGTAGGGCAGGGCGCTGGTGACGAGTATCTTGCGGCGTTGTTCGGCCATTTCGGAGTGTCTTTCTCGGCAGGCAGGGATTATGCCAGAGGCGCGGCGGTCGGCGGGCGGCGGGTCGGCCTGGTTCGGCTCAGTTCTCGTCCTTCATCGGCTCGAACTTCGACTTGCTGATGGCCTTCTGATAGGCCTCCTTGCCGCTGATGAAACGCCGTTCATAGAGTTCGCGCAGGGCGGTGTCCATGGTCTTCATGCCCATGGCCCCGCCGCTCTGCATGGCGTTCTCGAGCTGATCGATCTTGCCCTGGCGGATGAGGTTGCTGATGGCGGGCGTGTTGACCATGATCTCGAGCGCCGCCACCCGGCCCGGCTTGCCCTTCGTGGGCACGAGCTGCTGGGAGATCACGCCCCGCAGCGAAGTCGAGAGCATGGTGCGTATGTGCGCCTGCTTGTCGTGGGGGAAGGCATTTATCATGCGGTCGATGGTCTGGGCGGCACCGTTGGTGTGCAGCGTGCCCATGACCAGGATGCCCATCTCCGCCGCCGTCACCGCGATGCTGATGGTCTCGAGATCCCGCAGCTCGCCCACCAGGATCACGTCCGGGTCCTCGCGCAGGGCCGAGTGCAGGGCGTCGGCGAACGACGGGCTGTGTACCCCGACCTCGCGCTGGCTGATCAGGCAGCCCTTGCGCTTGTGCACGAACTCGATCGGGTCCTCGATGGTGAGGATGTGGCCTTTCAGGCGCAGGTTGATCGCGTCGATCATCGCGGCCAGCGTGGTGGATTTGCCCGAGCCGGTCTTGCCCGTGACGAGGATCATGCCCTGGGTCTGGCGGCACAGATTCTTCACCACGTCGGGCATGGCCAGGTCGTCCAGCGTCCTGGCGTCGGAGGGGATGGCGCGCAGCACGGCGCCGATGCCGTTGAGGTGGCGGAAGGCATTGACGCGGAAGCGGGCCAGGCCCGGCACCTCGTAGGCGAAGTCCACGGCGTCTTCGGCCTCGAAGTGCTTCTGGGCGACGCCGCTCATGATCTGGTAGAGCGCCTCCTGCACCTGCGCGGGGTCGAGCCGCTCGTCCCGCAGTTCCGTTAGGTTGCCGTACACGCGCACGCGCGGCGGGTCCATGGCGAGGAAGTGCAGGTCCGACCCGTTCCGCTCCAGCGCCTCTCGCAGGTAGGGGTCGATCAGGTTCGTGCTTGCGGTCTCCGTGCTCATCGGCCGCTCACGAGGTTGCGATGTCGAGCTTCGGCAGCACGTCCGTGTTGGTCACGAATCGCTGGAAGCGCTTCTTGTCGTGGGCGAAACGAAACGCGTCGTCCGGATCGATGACCTTCGCCTCGATGGCCTCCAGCAGCGCCTGGTCCATGGTCTGCATGCCGAGATCGCGGCCGGTCTGCAGCTGTGCCGGGATCTGGTGGGTCTGATCGCTCATGACGAGGTTGGAGATGGCCTTGGTGTTGATCAGTATCTCCAGCACGGCCTTGCGTCCCCGCCCGTCCGGCGTCTTCACGAGTACCTGGGTGACCACCGCGTTCAGGCTCTGCGCCAGAAAGCTCTTGGTCTGCTCGCGCAGCTCGCCGGGCAGCGCGTCGATCATGCGGTCGATGGTCTTCACCGCGCCGGTGGTGTGCAGCGTGCCCAGCACAAGGTGGCCGGTCTCGGCCGCCGTCATCGCCATGCTGATGGTCTCGGCGTCTCGCAGCTCGCCGACCAGGATCACGTCCGGGTCCTCGCGCATGGCCGAGCGAACGCCGTCGGCGAAGCTCGTCAGGTGGGTGCCCAGCTCCCGCTGGATGACCTGGCAGTTCTTGCTCGGATGCACGAACTCGATGGGGTCTTCCAGGCTGATGATGTTCAGGTTCCGGTGCCGGTTCAGGTGATCGATCATCGAGGCCAGCGTGGTGGACTTGCCCGTGCCGGTGGAGCCGGTCACCAGCACCATGCCCTGGTGGTAGTCGCAGAATTTCTCGATCACCGGCGGCAGGTCCAGCGACTCCATCGTCGGGATGTCGGTGGGGATGTGGCGGAAGGTCGCGCCGATGCCCGTGTCCTTGCGGAAGAGGTTGACGCGGAAGCGCCCGCCGTCCTCGCTCACGTAGGAGAAGTCGAGGTCCCGGCCGCTCTCGAACTTGTCCTGCTGGGACTTGGTCAGGATCTCCGCCACGTAGGTGTCGAGCTCGCTGTCCGAGAGTTCGCGGAACTTGATCGGCATGAGATCGCCGTGCATGCGCAGCATCGGCGGCACGCCCACGGCCAGGTGGACGTCGGAGCAGCCCTGGGCCAGGCCGAGTTTCAGGAATGCGTCTATGCGTGCCATGTCTGCGCCTGCTCGTATCACGCGGGTCCGGTCGCTCCGCGCAGCCCTATGCTAGGGCCTAATGGCAAAGATGGCTAGGGCCTGGTGGCAAAGATGGCCAGGGCCTGGTGGCAAAGATGGCCGGCGGCCTGGCGGCACGGATTGCCGGTGCCGCGGCGGTGTCAGAGCTCGATGGCGTCGAGTTCGTCTTTCAGCTCCGCCATGGAGGGGTGGCGCTTGTTCTTGTCCACGGACATGGTTCGGTTGACCAGCGCCGCCAGATCGTCGGGGATCTTCGGGTTGACCTCCTGGCATTTGCGGGCCTTGCCCTGGACGTGCTGGTACATCACCGACATGTGGTCGCCCCGGGTGTAGGGCGGCGTGCCGGTCAGCATTTCGTAGAGCATCACGCCGAGACTGTAGATGTCTGCCTTCTCGTCGACCCGCTTGCCGAGGATCTGCTCCGGCGCCATGTACTTCGGCGAGCCGATCACGTAGCCGGTCTTCGTGAGCTGCGTGTCTCCCGCCGTGGCCGCGGCCGCCACGCCGAAGTCCACGATCTTCAGAATGCCATCTTCGTTGATCAGGATATTGGCGGGCTTCAGGTCGCGATGGATGACGCCGGCTTCGTGAGCCACCATCATGCCCGTGGCGATGTCCTTGGCGAACTGCAGGGCCTTCGCGAACGGCATCGGCTTCTGCGCCGCGATCTCGGCTCCCAGCGTGTGGGACGGGAAATACTCCATGGATATGGCGTACAGGCCCTGGACGCTCAGGAAGTCGTAGATGCGGATGACATTCGGATGGGTGATCTTGCGCGAGAATCTGAGCTCGTGGACGAAGCGCTTCATCATCTCCTCGTCCGAGGAGACGTTCGGGTTCAGGAATTTCAGGATGAGCCGCTCGTCCACGACGTTGTCCTGCATCAGCAGCACCGTGCCGAAGGCGCCCTTGCCGATCTTCTCGACGAAGACATAGCGTTCGTCGATGACGTCGCCGGGCTCCAGCGTGGAGATGTCGAGAGGCTGCTTGCCGCCGACCTCCTCGATGATGCTCTGGATGTCCTCGTTCTCGATCAGCAGCGTCTTCGCCGGTTCGGCGGCCAGTTTCTCGGCCTTCACGTTCTGGTAGCGCACGTCCGAGGAGAAGCGGGCCTCGAGTTCCTTGATGGCCTTGTCCGCGGTATTGACGATGACCGAGTCGTCCAGCTGCTTCATCTTCTCCAGATAATTGCGGATGGGTTCCGCCTTGGACTCGTCCGCGAGGTGAGCAATTGCCTTGATGGCCTCCACCCGGATCTCGCGCTCCTGGCGGTTCAGCATGGGCAGCAGCTTCTCGATCACCGTGGCGTTGCCGATCTTGGACAGCGCGCGCACCACCGAGGCGTCGGATTTGGGGTGCTGGCCCAGCATCTTCGTCAGCGCCGGCAGCGCCTTCGTGCTGCCGATGCCGGCCAGGGCGTCCACCGCGCGCTCGCGCACCCACCAGTCCTGGTCCTTGGTGGCCTCGATCAGGTATTTCACCGCACTGTCGTCCTTGGTGGCGTTCAGGATCTCGATGGCGGCGCGGCGGATCTCCTGGTCCTCGTCCCGGATCAGCGCCAGCGCCGCGTTCATCACCTTGGGCCCGCCGATCTTGGCCAGCGCGTCGGTGGCCCGCGCGCGCACCCACCAGTCGTCGTCCTGCAGCGCCTGCAGCAGGTCCTTCACCGAATCCGTGGTGCCGATCTCGTTCAGGACTTCCACCGCGGCGCGGCGGGGGTATTCCGACTCGTCCTTCAGCGCCGGGATGAGGTGGCGCACGGTGATCGGGTCGTTGATGCGGATCAGCAGGTCGACCGCCTTGGTCTGCACGTCGTAGTCCGGGTCCTGCAGCAGGGTGGCGATCAGCTCGACGTTCTGCGCGCCGTCCATGCGCGCCAGCGCGGTCAGCGCCGCCTGCCGGATCATCTTGTTGTTGCTCTTCAGCTGCCGCTCCAGTGCCGCCGCAACGTCAGGCCGCCCGAACTTGCCCAGGATGTTGATGAGATGCATGCGGACGAAGGGGTCCTTGCCTTCGAGCCGGGCGATGAGTTCCGGCACCATTTCGACGTCGACGACGTCGTCGATGATCTTGAAGATCGCCGCCTTGTCGTTGTGCTCGAGTTCGTAGGACTTGGTCAGCAGGTCGCGCATATTCAGTTTGCGCTTGTGCACGTTCAGGATCTCGATGACGGCCGACTTGGAGACCTCGTCGTCGTCCAGCAGCGCGATGAGATCGTTCGGGTTCAGGTTGCGGGTGCTCGAGAGCGCCCAGGCCGTGCCCGAGACGACCCGCTGGTTGCCGTCGGAGAGGCCTTCGACGAAATGCTTGAGGCTCTTCGGGCTGGCCAGCTCGGCGAGCACCTCCACGAACAGTATGGTCTGCTGCTTGGTGCTGTTGGCCAGCGCATCGATCACCCGGGGCACGGCCGAGGGGCCCATGGTCTTCAGCTTGCTGGCCGCCTTCTGGGCGGCTGGCGAATTCGTATCGCCCGCGCCGACGATATCGGCGATGAGGCGATCGGTTTTGAATCCGCTGAGTAGAGCCATCCTGCCTCGCTGTTACCCTGGAGACGTCCGGGGACGCCCCGGGAGGTCTCGCCGCGCACCGGCGGCGCGGCCGCGGCAGCCACTGCCCCTGCCCACGGCCGCCGGCAGCGACGACGCCGCTCGCTGGCGGCGGGCGCTCGGTCCGCGGACTCGAGGTTGCGGGATGCCGACGATCCGGGTCGTCCCCTGTGATGGCCCGATTATGCCACAAGCCCGCCGTCCGGCTGCCATTTCCGGCCGCGAACGTGACGGCCGTCACGCCGGCGCGCCGGGCGCGCCCGGGCGGGTCCGGCGTGCTGCCGCGCCGGTGTCCCGCGCCATTCTCCGTTACAATGGCGCGCCCCGGAATTCACCCCAGAACCGAGCCGAGTGCCGTGACTGCCGAGAAAGACCCCGACATCGCCGCCGCCGCCGAAGCCGTCAGATTGCCCGTCGCCGACGTCCCCCTGTCCCGGGTGGCCAGTATCGACCGCGCCGTGAGGGACGGCGGGACTGCCCGCGTGGCCGTCACGCTGAAATTACCGGCGGACGGCATCCGCGCGGACCTGACCGAGGCGCTGGAGGCGGCCTTGACCGCGCTGCCCGGCATCGAACGGTCCGAGGTCGAGATCACCGTGAAGATCCCCGTCCAGTCGGTGCAGCACAACCTGAAGCCGCTGCCGGGGGTGGGCAACATCGTCGCCGTCGCCTCGGGCAAGGGCGGCGTCGGCAAATCCACCACGGCCGTCAATCTGGCTCTGGCTCTGGCGGCCGAAGGGGCCCGGGTCGGCATCCTCGATGCCGACATCTACGGGCCGAGCATCCCGCTGATGCTCGGCCTCGAGGGCGAGAATCCGGTCAGCGAGGACGGCAAGCATCTCGAGCCGCTGGAGGCCCACGGGCTGCAGGCCATGTCCATCGGCTTCCTGGTGGACGCCACCCAGCCCATGGCATGGCGCGGGCCGATGGTGACCCAGGCGCTGAACCAGCTGCTGTCCCAGACCCGCTGGCGGGACCTGGACTACCTGATCGTGGACATGCCGCCGGGCACCGGCGACATCCAGCTCACCCTGTCCCAGCGGGTGCCGGTGGCGGGAGCCATCGTGGTGACGACTCCCCAGGACATCGCGCTGGCCGACGCCCGCAAGGGTCTGGAGATGTTCCGCAAGGTCTCGGTCAACGTGCTCGGCATCGTCGAGAATATGAGCACCCACATCTGCAGCGAGTGCGGCCACGAGGAACGGATCTTCGGCGCGGAGGGCGGCCGGCGGCTGTCTGCCGCGACGGACACGGCGCTGCTGGGCGAACTGCCGCTCGATATCGCCATCCGGGAGGATGCCGACGGCGGCAGACCGTCGGTGGTCGCCCGTCCGGACGGCCCGATCGCCGCCGCCTACCGGGAGGCCGCGCTGCGGGCGGCCGCCGCGCTGGCCGCCTCCGGTCGGGACTACAGCCGCGCCTTCCCCAATATCGTCGTGGAGGATTCCTGACCGATGAGCATCAAGTCCGACCGCTGGATACGCCGCATGGCCGATGAGCAGGGGATGATCGAGCCCTTCGAGCCCGGCCAGGTGCGCGCCACCGGAGACCGGCCGATGGTCTCCTACGGCACGTCGAGCTACGGCTACGACGTGCGCTGCTCACGGGAATTCAAGATATTCACCAACATCAACTCGGCAATCGTCGATCCGAAGGCCTTCGACGAGAACAGCTTCGTCGACGTCAGCTCGGACGTCTGCATCATTCCGCCCAACTCCTTCGCGCTGGCCAGCACCGTCGAGTACTTCCGCATCCCGCGGACGGTGCTCACGATCTGTCTCGGCAAGTCCACCTACGCTCGCTGCGGCATCATCGTGAACGTGACGCCGCTGGAACCCGAGTGGGAGGGTCACGTCACCCTCGAGTTCAGCAACACCACGCCGCTGCCGGCGAAAATCTATGCGGGCGAGGGCGTGGCGCAGATGCTGTTCTTCGAGTCGGACGAGCCCTGCGAGGTCTCTTACAAGGACCGCCAGGGCAAGTATCAGGGGCAACGGGGAGTGACGCTGCCTCGTGCGTGACCCGGAGCCTGAGGATCGGACGGCACGCCGGGCCGGTAGTTCTTCAGCCTGGCCGTGACCTGCTTCTCGTCGCCCTTGAACTGCTCGATCATCACCGGCATCCAGTCAAGTTTCGGCGCATAGTGGATCAGCACGCTGCGGCTCGAGCCCACCCGCTGACGACGGAATGCGACGGTGTGGTAGCTGCCCGCGGGCGAGTCCACCACCCGGGTACCTTCCGGCCGGTACTCGATGGTGCGGTATTCGTTGCGCTCGATGGTCGTATAGGGACCGAGTTCGGCCGTGGCGGTGGCGAGTTCGTGGCGCACCGCCATCTGCTCGGTGGCCCGGTCCAGGGTGCCGGGCTGCAGTTCCAGAGTGGCTTCGCGGCCCTTGTAGGTGGCCATCGCCTCGCCTTCCTCCGGGCGGAAGCGCACGGTGCTGGAATCGTCACCGGCGTCCTCGTGGTAATACAGCGGCTGGAAGCCGTCTTCGTCGTAGCGGAAGCGGCTGCATTCCACTTCCTCGCCGGCCACCAGATTCGCGAGACCCCGCGGGTCGCTGGTATTGCGGAAAACATAGCTCCCCGGCTCCTGCGTCGGCGCCAGCTGCATGATCACGTCGCCGCCGAGGCCGAGGATCTTTGCCTTCGCCTCGTACACCGCGACGAACGGCCGCAGGCCGGGCGGCGCCGTCTCCGGCGTCTGTGCAGGCTCGCTGCTTGCCGGCGCGCCGGCGGCGGCCGCAGCGAGGAAGACGAGCAACAATCGGGTGATGGGGGTCATGGCGGCGATTCGGTTCCTGGTTCAGTTCCTGGTTCAGTCCATTTCATCGACGGTTACGGGTTCGTGCAGCGAGCGCCCATCGAGTTGCGGGATGCCGTCGCTCAGTCGCAGCCTGCCGCTGGCGAACCAGCCGGCCGCCCGCGGGTAGATAATGTGCTCGGCCGCCTGAACGCGGGCTGAAAGCGAGGCCTCGTCGTCCCCGGGCCGCACCGGCACACGGGCCTGTATGACAGCGGGCCCGCCGTCGAGTTCGTCGCTGACGAAGTGCACCGTGCAGCCATGCACCGGGTCGCCGGCTGCGAGCGCCCGCCGGTGGGTGTGCAGGCCGCGATAGGCGGGCAGCAGTGACGGATGCACGTTCAGCATGCGGCCGGCGAATTCCTGCACGAAGGCCGTGCCCAGGATGCGCATGAAGCCGGCCAGCAGCAGCAGATCGGGGTCGTGGCGACGGATTTCCGCCGCCAGCGCCGCGTCGTAGGCCTCCCGGTCCGGGGCGTCGGCAGCCGGCACCGCGGTTGCCGGGATGCCGGCCCGCTGCGCACGGGCGAGCCCCGGCGCGTCCGCGCGGCTGGCGACAACGCCGGCGAGGCTGAGGGGCAGCGCTCCCGCCGCGACGGCGTCGATGAATGCCTGCAGGTTGGAGCCTTCGCCGGAGATCAGCACCACGGCGCGAGCGGCGCTCTCGGCCCTTGCGCTCAAGAGACGATCGCGCCGCCGTCGCCGGCGGCGATCTCGCCGATGGGCCAGGCCTGCTCGCCATGCTCTGCCAGCACGGCCAGTGCCGCCTGCGCGTGCTGCCGCGGCAGGACGACCGCCATGCCGATGCCGCAGTTGAAGGTACGGAGCATCTCTGCCGGGGCGATGTTGCCCGCCGCGGCCAGCCAGTCGAAGACCGGCGGGGTGGTCCAGGCGCCACGGTCGATACGTGCCTCCGTGCCGGGCGGCAGCACCCGCGGCAGGTTCTCCGGCAGACCGCCCCCGGTCACGTGGACCAGTCCGTGGACAGGCAGGGCGCGCAACAGCGCCAGCAGCGGCTTGACGTAGATGCGGGTGGGGGCGAGCAGCGCCTCGCCCAGCGGCTGCCCGCCCACGGACTCGCCGTCGCCGGTGCCGAGCGCCGTGCCGCTGCTCTCGAGGACGCGGCGGATGAGGGAGTAGCCGTTGGAGTGGGGACCGGAAGAGGCGATGCCCAGCACCGCGTCGCCCGGGGCGATGCGGCTGCCGTCGATCAGGTCTTCCCGGTTGACGACGCCGACGCTGAATCCGGCCAGGTCGTAGTCGCCGCGCGGATACATGCCGGGCATCTCGGCCGTCTCGCCGCCGATCAGTGCGCAGCCGGCGCGGCGGCAGCCCTCGGCGACGCCGCTGACCACCGCGGCGGCCTGCTCCACATCGAGGGCACCGCAGGCGTAATAGTCGAGGAAGAACAGGGGCTCTGCGCCCTGTACCACCACGTCGTTCACGCACATCGCCACCAGGTCGATGCCGATGGTGTCGTGCCGGTCGAGCATGCCGGCGAGCTTCAGCTTGGTGCCGACGCCGTCCGTGCCCGCCACCAGGACCGGGCGCGGGTAGCGCTCCAGGTCCAGGGCGAACAGGCCGCCGAAGCCGCCCAGCCCGGCCAGCACTTCGGGCCGGCGCGTGCTCTCCACGGCCTCGCCGATGCGCTCTATCAGCGCGTTGCCCGCGTCGATGTCGACGCCGGCGTCCTTGTATGTCAGTTGCTTGTCGCTCATCGGCCGATGTGTCCCGGGCGGTGGCCTCAGGCCGGGGGGAGGACGATATAATAGAGATTGAAGTCCTGTTCGGAAACCGCGTCTCATGCATCCAACCGCACGAAGCACCGCCGGTGTGCGTCGCGGGGCGGTTCTGCCGCTCCGCCTCGCTGCGCTTCCGGCTCGCGCCGTAGCCGCCATGGTCACGGCAATGATCGTTGCAGTCGTCCTGGCGGCGGCCGCGCCGGCCCGCGCGGCGGAGGTGGCGGAACTCTACACCGTCCGGGTGCCGGTGGACCGGAGCGAGCCCGACTGGCGAGAGCAGGCCTACCGGCGGGCGTTGTCCCAGGTCCTGGTGCGTGTGACCGGCCAGCGCGCGGCGGCCGGGGACCCGGGGCTGGACGCGTTGTTCGAGGATCCCGCCCGGCTGGTGCAGGGTTATCGGCGTGGCGCGGACGAGACGCTGTGGGTGAGCTTCGACGGCCGGGCCATCGCGGCGCGGCTGCGGGAGGCCGGCCGCGCCGTATGGGGCGGCGAGCGGCCGGTGACGCTCCTGTGGCTAGCGGTCGACCGGGGCGGCGGCGACCGTGATCTCATCGCCGCCGAGGACGAGCCGGCGCCCGCGGCACTCCCGGGACGATCCACCCGGCCGCCGGACGACGCCGATGCCGATCCCGACCGATTCCTGCGCCAGCGCGTGGAGGACGTGGCGCTGGCCAGGGGCCTGCCTCTCGTTTGGCCGCTGCTCGACGCCGAGGACCGGGGCAGCGTGGCGTTCAGCGACGTGTGGGGCGGTTTCGAACAGCCGGTGCTCGAGGCGTCCTCCCGTTACGGCGCGAACAGCATCCTGCTCGGGCGCATCGACGCGGACGGGCGCCAGCTGCCGCGCTGGACCTGGTATTTCGGCGGCGAGCAGCGCCAGTGGCGCGCCTCGATCGAAGATGCCGTGCACCGGGTCGCCGACCTGATGGCCGGACAGCTCGCGGCCGTGGGCGACGAACGGGCGAGTTCGGCGCGCCTCACGGTGACCGGTGTCGAGGACCTTGCCGCGTACGCAGAGGTCAGCCGCTACCTGGCCTCGGTGAGCGTGGTCCGGGGCCTGCGCCTGGAAGAACTCGCCGACAACGCGCTCACCTACCGGCTGGAATTGCTCGGCGCGCCCGAGCGGCTCGGCCGCGTGCTGCGGCTGAGCGGGCGCTTCGGCACCCTGGAGGAGGTGGTGGATCCGAGCGGGCTCGGCGCCGTGGGCGAAGTCCCGGACCTGACCGTGGCCTACCGACCCTGAGTCGCCGGCGCGCCCCATGAATCTGAGCTGGCTGCCAAATCTCATCTCGGTGGTCCGCATCCTGCTGATACCGCCGACGCTCTATGCCATCGCCGTGGGTGCCTATCCGGTGGCACTCGCCCTGTTTTTCTTCGCCGGCTTCTCCGATGGCGTGGACGGGTTCCTCGCCAAGCGTTTCGCCTGGCAGAGCCGACTGGGCGCGCTGCTGGACCCGGCGGCGGACAAGCTGCTCGTGGCAGGAGTGTTCCTCACCCTCGCCGCGGTAGGGCTGGTGCCGGTTTGGCTCGCGGCGGTGGTGATCGTCCGCGACCTGGTGATCGTGGCGGGCGCGCTCGCCTACAATTTCCTGATTGCGCCGGTGACCGGCCAGCCGACGAAGATCAGCAAGGTGAACACCGCCATCGAACTGCTCTACGTCCTGAGCGTGCTGGGCCACGCCGGCTTCGCCTGGCCGCCGGATATCACCCTGCTCGTACTCGGCGCCGGCGTACTCGTGACGGCAGTGGTGAGCGGTATCGACTACGTCCTCTCCTGGGCCCGCCGGGCCAGCGAG
>Ga0102938_10001336_pt1 | contig 18618 bp, 13 predicted proteins | sample SalPonR2_B_D2_MG_FD_84516 | JGI IMG/M metagenome (GOLD analysis project Ga0102938, IMG submission 84516) | Salt pond soil microbial communities from South San Francisco under conditions of wetland restoration - Salt Pond MetaG R2_B_D2_MG | ecosystem: Environmental > Aquatic > Marine >...
AGAATAGCGAACACATCCACCGTGTGTCCTATCGGCCCATAGATACGGTCCCCGATCAACGGAAACAGGGCAGAGCGTATCGACAGCGGCAGGCCGTGGCGGAAGGCGAAGTAGGCCAGCACCAAACCGACCAGGCCGTAGATTGCCCAGATATGAAAGCCCCAATGGAAGAACGCGATTTGCATGGCCTGCTCAGCCGAACCCACCGTCTGGGCCGCACCCTGCGGCGGCTCGGCGTAGTGCAGCACCGGTTCCGCCACGCCGAAAAACAGCAACGCGATGCCGTATCCCGCGGAAAACAGCATCGCGAACCAGACCGGGAAACTGTACTGGGGGTCGGCGTGGTCGGGCCCCAGCTTGATGTGGCCCCAACGTGACAGCGCGATACCGACAATGAACATCAGGAAAAAGGCCACCGAGAGCATGTAGAACCAGCCGAAACTGACGGTGAAAAAGCTCAGTGCCTGTGAGAAAAGAGCGCCGGCCCGCTGCGGAAAGCTGATCGTACTCACCACCAGCAGCAGCGTCACGACGACCGCGGGGATAAATACCGGAGCAAGAATGGTAGAGGCCCGGTCGGACGGTTGCTGGGGTGTGTCAGGCATCGAGCGGGTTCCTCTCGGTTATTGATGTTACTGCTCGGAGGCTGAGCGGGAATAAGCGGCGGTCGAATCCCCCCACTGCAAATGCGACAGCATAGCAAATTCGGCGCGGATACGCGGGGCTGCCACCAGCACCGGCCATTCCGCGGATATTTGGCGCCCTGGCCCGTGGTCTACAGGCACGCGGCGAGGTATGCTTGTACACAATAGAAAGATAACAAGGTGCATCCGCATGACCACGTTCCACCGGCAACCGCATGGCCGCGCAGCGCGAACGCACTACCTGGTTTGTCTCTTCAGCGCGTTGCTGATCGGCTGCAGCGATGGCAACGACACTGTGCGTTCGACGCTCGGCGTACCCGGCGCCGCGAACCCCGCCTCGGTGCCGGTAGCCGGTGCCACGCTGGAAGGGCCCCTCGCCGGTGAGCCGGTACTGGTGAGCACCTTTTTCCCGCTGGCGAATTTCGGCTACCAGCGCGGCGAGTATCTCGTCTCCGGAACGGCCAACGCGTACGTGAATCGTAACGAACTCAAAGCTGACGGCCGCTGGCAAATTCAGGCCAGCGATGCGGCGGACTACAAAACCCGCATTGTAGTGATCCGGCCGAGCGACGCCGCTGACTTCAATGGCAGTGTGGTGGTGGAGTGGCTGAACGTGAGCGCGGGCTTCGATGCCGGGCCAGACTGGGGCATGCTGCACACGGAACTCATCCGCAGCGGCTACGCCTGGGTAGGTGTGTCGGCGCAAAAAGCGGGAGTCGACGCGCTCAACGATGGCAGCGCGGCTGGCCTGTTGCCCGGCGCAGACGCCATGCGCTATGTAGATGCAGGCCTGGTGCATCCGGGCGACGCCTACTCCTATGATATTTACTCGCAGGTCGCACAAGCATTGCGCGACCCGGCAACCAGCCAGCAAGCGTTCGGTGCGCTGCAGCCGGAACATCTGATCGCAGCGGGCGAGTCGCAATCGGCTGACCGCATGATGACCTACGTGAATGCCTTCGCGCCGCTACATGCGCTGTTCGACGGCTACTTCGTGCACAGCCGCCTGTCCGGCAGCGCGGCACTGCAGGGGGGCCTCTTTGAGGAGGACGTGGTGGGTACCCCGGAGGTGGTGCGTGTACGCGACGACCTGGGGATACCCGTGATGATGCTCCAGACCGAGACCGATCTGTTCATTCTGGGCTCATGGCCCAGCAACCAGCCAGACAATGAACTGTTCCGGCTGTGGGAAGTTGCCGGCACGGCACACGCCGATCTTTACACTTTTCTCGACAACCGGCTGGATGTGGGCAGCGACCCCGGCATCGCTGCCGTGGTGGAAAACGCCAACCCTATCCCCGGCATCATCGAATGCCCTGTGCCGGTAAATGCCGGGCCACAACACTGGGTGGCGAAGGCCGCGATGGCAGCACTCAACCGCTGGATAGTGGATGGCACGCCCGCGCCGCAAGCGGAACGTCTCGCCGTGTCCGGGGATCCTCCCGCGTTCGAACTCGACGCGCTCGGCAATGTGCTCGGCGGTGTACGCACGCCCTACGTGGACGCCCCTGTCGCGGTGCTGTCCGGCGAAGGCCAGCCACAGGACCCGTTCAACCCGGAAGATCGCAACTTCTGCTTTCTCTCCGGTACGACCCAATTGTTCGACGCGGCAACACTGGCATCGCAATACGCCAGCAACGCTGACTACATCGCCGCGGTAGCGGCTGCGGCGGACGCTGCGGTCGATGCAGGTTTTCTACTGGCAGAAGATGCCGAGCTGATCAAGGCCCATGCGGCCGACTCTGACATCTTTGCGCCTCGCTAAGGTGCGGCGCCGCGAGCGCAAGCCGGAGTCGAACGCGGCCGCCCTGCTGCGGTTCTTCGATGCGTTTCTGCCCGACAGCATGTGTACCAATCCGGCAGACCTCATGCGCGGCTACATCATTGTCGGACTGATCCTGTGCAACATCACGATCAGCCTGTTCACCATGGTCGGCCTGCTGTTCCTGCTGGAACTCGAGCATAACGCACCGATCGCCGCCGCCCTGAACAGCGCCTGCCTGGTGGGCTACGTCGCCACGCTGGTGCTGCTGAAGAAAACCGAGAACTACGTATTGTGCGCCAACTTGATCATCGCGATTCTCGCGGCGGTGATTTTCTTCGCGGTGCAGATCACCGGCGGTTATCTTGAATCACCCATCCTGCAGCTCGCCCTGCAAATCCCGGTGATGGCATTCCTCCTACTCGGCTTGCGCCCGGGCGTGTTCTGGCTCGGCGCAATACTCGCGCTGTGCTGCGCAAGCTATTTCAGCGCCGTGTACCACGTTGCGAATATACAGCTGTTACAGAGCGAGCAGGTGATTCAGACCCTCTACATTCTCCTGCAGTTCGTGCTGGTGGTGCTGGTGGGCGCCGCGCTCATCGTGTACGAAACACTCAACGGTTTGCTGAAGCGTGAACTGGACGCGGAGAAAATCAAGCTGGAACACTGGGCGAGCCACGATGACCTCACCGGCATCGCCAACCGTTTCGAGTTTTTCCGCCGCCTGAAGACGGGTATCGACGAGGCCCAGGAGCGCAAACACAAGCTCGGCGTGGTGTATATCGACCTGGATGATTTCAAGCCCGTTAACGACAACCACGGCCATCACATGGGCGACGCCGCACTGAAGATAGTGGCAGACCGACTGAAGAAGGTACTGCGCCTTTCAGATACCACCGCGCGCCTGGGCGGCGACGAATTCGGTTTGATCCTGCCGGCCATTCACGTTCCGGACGATATCGAATCGATCATGCCGAAAATTCTCGCGGCCATTCGCGAGCCCATCGAAATTGATGGTGTACAGTTTTCCCTGCGTGGGAGTTGTGGCGTTGCAATCTTCCCGAACCATTCCACCAACCATGACGATCTCTGCCGCTTTGCCGACACGGCCATGTATCGCGCCAAGGAACAGAGCGACGCGTATCTCGTTTTTGAAGAAACCATGACCAGTCAGGAATCCTGAGAACCTCAACCGACAGGACAAGTACCTGTGCACAGACTGCTACTTCTGGCCGCTCTGCTGATAACCCCGCCCGGCCATGCCTCCGAATTCTTCGCCGGCCAACTCACCAGTGAAACCCTGCACCGACTCCCGCCCGGCGGCATGGCCGCCGTCGGCGGCCGCGGTGACTGGCTGTTGTCCAACGGGCGACTGTGCGCCGTGGTATCGGATGCCGGCCACCCGACCTATCTCGCGCTGCACGGCGCGGCCCTGGTTGACCTGTGGCACTGCGACCGGGCCAACGACCAGTGGCGCGTGGCCAATGCACAACTCAATTTACGCAAAGACGCGACTCCGCGCACTGAATCCATCACCGCGGGTTTCAGCGAGCGGGATGCCTGGGTTGAAACCCGAGGCACCCACTCGGGAGTCGAGATCGCGGTGGCGTACCGCCTGGATGCAAAGCAGGTCAATACGCTGCTCATCGAAACCACGCTGACACGCCGACAGGCGGGCCCGGCTCTCAATATGTTCGGCACCCTCATCCTGCACCCGGGCAGTTCGCTAACGCCTTTCACGGTGGACAGCAAAGAGCACGCCTACACCACCGGTTTCAGCCAACCCGCGGTAGATACCAGTGACTTTCTCTCACTGCTGGGTGCTATCACCCCGGCCGATACGCAGCTGCTGCTCGGCAGTCGCTATGCCGGCGCAGACATCAGCTACATGGCGCAACTCAGGGAGGCGTTTCTGCGCGATACCAACGGCATTCAAACGCCGGTGCACACGCTGCTGGTGCCGGGCGACACGTTCAGCCTGTTTGCCGCGTTTACCCGGCCATTCCCGGGCTTCTGGAGCCGCGCTCCCGGTGTGATCAGCCTCGCGCTGGGACAACTGTTCGATCTTGCGAGCGGCGAAAGCCTGGTCGTGCGCCAGTCCGTCAAGGTATCAGACCGCGCGGACGCCGCCTCGCTGCTGGATTCGGTGTATAACGGCCACACGGTGCGCGGCAGCCTGGACACACTGGACGCCGGCATCAGCCTGCGCGACAGCGAAGGCCGGGAATTGAACTTCGGTCGCCCCGACGCCGCCGGTAATTTCAGGCTCTCTCTGCCAGCGGGTGTGAGCGACGCAACGCTGCGGGTAGTCACCCCCCACAGCAGCACCGGGTATCCGTTGACCCTGGAAGCGGACACGACCGACCTGGGCCTGCTGAAAACCGGCGCACCCGCGATCCTGGAGTTGCCTCAGGGCCAGGCGATGAGCCTGTTGTTCACGGCTGGCGAACAACCGGTCGTTTTCCACGCTGAGCTGACGGACGCGCGGGTTGCCGGCGAACGCCTGCTCGTGGCCGCCGAAAGCCATCGACTGAGTCTTTCAGGCACCACCGCCGACCCGCGTGAACTGAGCCTGCCGCCGGGAGACTACCGGGTGCTTGCCACGCGGGGACCGGAATTCAGCGTGACCGGGGCACACGTCGAACTCGTGGCGGGAACGCGATCACGCCTGACAATCGAGCCACCCACGCGCGCCGTCTCGAGCGAAGGGCTGCTGAGTGCCGACTTTCACGTCCACAGCGGCATCAGTTTCGATTCGAGCCTGAGCGCCCGGCAGCGGGTAACGGATTTTGTCGCGCAGGGGTGCGAAGTGCTGATACCCACGGAACACAATGTGCCCTATGACCTCAACCCGACCATAGCCGCGATGGGTCTGCAGCGGCAATTGTTCAGTTTTCCCGGCGTCGAGATGACCGGCATGGCGGCGAGTGAACGCACGCCCAGGACAGTCGGCCACGGCAATGTCTTCCCGGTCACGCCGGCGCCCGGCGAATTCATGCGTGGCAACGTGCATTTCGAAGGCATGCGCCTCGGGGAAGTGATCGCGGCCTACAAGGCACGCTTCCCGCAAAGCCTGTTCCAGCTCAACCACCCACGCTCCACGGTAGAGGATGACGATGGCGCCTTTTTCGAGCACCTGTCACAGGGTGTGGCCTTCCAGCCAGAGCTGGCTTTGTCCGAGGAACCCAACAGCCTGCTGCTGGAGCGGCATGCGGGCAGCGCCTATCGCGATATAGATTTCGATGTCATCGAACTCCTCAACGGCACCGACATGCTCTTGTATGAGCGGGTGCGCGCAGACTGGTTCGCGCTGCTCAGGGCCGGTATCTACAAGGTTGCGACCGCCAACAGCGATTCACACAAGAGCCACCACATCGTCGCCTACCCGCGCAACCTGCTGGCAATCGCGGAGGATGACCCGGCCACCGTCACCACCGCCCGAATCATGCGCGCGGTTCGCGAAGGCCGGCTTTACGGCTCAACCGGCCCGCTGCTGAAAATTGACGTTGACGGTACAGGCCCGGGTGGCACCCATAGCGGCAGCCGCGGCACGCTCAGCATACGGGTCGACGCCGCTCCCTGGGTCGGTGTCGACAGCGTGCGCATCTGGCTGAATGGCGCACTGCACAGGACACTGCCCATCGCGCCCGGCACCACGATTAGCGAGGAGCTGACGATAACCGGGGACTCCTTCGTTTTCGTGGAGGCACTGGGAGCCGCATCGAAGCTCTACCGCACTATCGTGCCCGATGCGATCCCCTTCGCATTCGCCAACCCGGTGCTGATGGATGCGCAGGGTGATGGCTGGCACCCGGAAGCCATCGGCGCGGTGCCCTGACACCCCACCTTCGGCTTGCCCGAACGCCCTGCGCCAGTATCAGCCACCCAGCGAGTTCAGCAGTGCCTCCGCCCTGTCGCGGCCGGGGAAATCGGTGCCATCGGCAAGCGCGGCGCGCAGTTCGGTGCGGGCTTCTGCCTCACGCTCCAGGCCGAGCAACGCCACGCCGGTGTGATAGCGAATCTCGGGGTCACGCGAGTTGATGCTGTAGGCCTTGCGCAAGTAGGGTAGCGCCTGCCCCTCCCTGCCCAGGCGGGTCAATATCCACCCCACGGTATCGAGCAGCGCATAATTTTTCTCACCTCCGCTCTCCAGTGCACGCATCGCGGTGTCCAGCGCTTTGTCGAGATCCTCTTCGGCATAGATGTTTGCCAGGTTGTTGAGTACTCCGGCATCCGCATTGTGATCCGGGTGCTCGAGCAGCGACTCGTAGTAGCGTTGCGCGCGCTCTGGTTTACCCTGCTGCAGATAGCTGTCGGCCAACAGGCGCACCTGCCACGGGGGCAGCGATGCCTGCTGCAGCAGATTTTCCAGAGTCGCGGTGAACGCCTCACCACCGACGCCATCCAGGCTGAGTTCATACAGCCGCAAGATGGCGGCGGACTGCCCTGAATCCAGCGTCAGCGATTGCAGGTAGTGCTGCCTCGCCGCCTCTTTCTCGCCTTCCGCCAGCGCTACATCACCATACAGCAACGCCACCTCCGCGTTGTCGCCCCCCAGTTCGGCGAGCGCGTCCAGCCGCTCCCGGGCGCGCGCGAAGTGCCCCCCGGCCACCTCCAGGCGCACCAGCGCAAGACGCGTAGCGAGCGATTCCGGCTCAAGTTCCAGCGCGGCCTCCAGCGTCATTCGCGCCTCCGCGGGGTTTTGGGCACTGATCTGCATCTCCGCCAGTTGGCGCAGCCTGGCCGCATCGTTTTTCCACAGTACGAACAGCCGACGCAGCGGTCGCTGGGCCACTTCCAGGTTGCCCAGGCGCATGTAGATTTCCGCCAGCTGCACCAGGTACACCTCGCTTAGCGGGTCGGCCTTGCTGAGTGCGAGTGCAGCGCCCAACGCCTCCTGCCAATCGCCCTGTTGGCTGTAAACGCCGAGCTGGAATTCGTCCGGCAGGGTCGAGGTCTTGTCGTAGACATAGACCTTCTTGCTCCAGTCTATCGCCTCTTCCGACCTGCCCTGCTCATGGAGAATCTGCGCCATGAGCAGTATGGACCTGGTGTGGCTGGGACGCTCCGCAAGTATGTCATTCAACACACGCGCGGCATCTTCCCGCCTGCCACGCTGCTTCAGCAACATCGCCTGGTTAAAACGGGCTTCCAGATCGCTGGCGGACAACTTCAAAGCGGTGTCTACGGCGCGCTCGGCGGCCTTCAGGCGGCCGGCTCGCAAGTAGGTGACCGCGGCGAAGTTTTGTACCCGCAACGCATCGGGATTACTGGATTGCAACTGTGCGGCCAGCCGCTCGGCTTCGGCCAGGCGCGCCAGATCCAGCAACAATGCGCCACGCAACAGCACATAGGAGAGGGGTGGGTCTGCGCTGAATTCGCGCCCGTCGAGAATCGCGAGGGCCTTCTCTGACTCGCCCTGGCTACGCTCCAGCTCCGCCTCAAGAATGGTGACGAACGGATTGTCGCCGGTACTCTTGCGCAGGTCTTCCAGAAGCTCGCGGGCATTCCACACGCTGCCGTTCTGGATATACAGGTGCAACAGCTGCAACGACAGGGCCAGGTCATCGGTAATGAACTCCCGGGAATCGCTGAGCAGCGTATTCGCCCGGCGAATCTCGCCATTGCGCAAATAGAGATCCACCAGCATGCTGATCGCTGCCAGGTCAGAAGGGTTGCGCGCCAGGTAGGTATTGAACAAATCGATGGCACTGCGATCACTGCCTCTCACGTAATCCGAGGCGGCCTGGATAAACAGCATGCCATCCGTGGTCTGCAGGCGGAGGGCATCAACGCGCGACAGCTTCTGGCTGAGTTCACCGAGCATGGCCTCCCCGATCTCTACCTCGCCACGATCAATCGACGTGACCGCGCTCAGCAGGGTCGCCGCGGGATCGTCCGGCGACTGCTCCAGAATCAGCGCCAGGTAATGCTCCATCTCCGCTGTATTCCCGAGCAGCAGGTGCACACGGGCAAGACTGCGCAACACGCGCAAATCCGTGCTGTCGCGCTCGTGGGCGCGCGCCAGTAGCTGCAGGGCTTTTTCATAACGCTCCTCGGCGATTGCCAGCTCCGCGGAGAGCTCCAGCGTTTTGACATTGTCGGCGTCCAACCCAAGCGATTTCTCAAGCAGCGCGGTCGCCTCCGCCAGCATACCGTTATCGATATACAGGGCCGCCAGCGTATTGCTGGAGCGTACGTCGTCGGGGAACAGTCTGGCGGCCCGCTCAAATTCGCGCCGGGCAAGATCAGGCTCGGAGCGCTGCAGGTGTCCCTGGCCTTTCAGTAATGACCATTCGAACTGGCTCTGGGGCGTGAATTCGTCCGCCACTTTTTCCAGCGCGAACAGCTTGTCAGTCTGCCTGAGCACCACCAGCGCGGGCCCGTACACCGGGAGAACCAGGTTGATGTCCGCGCCCAGCAGCAGCGCCTCCTCGGATTCCTTCACCGCAGCGTGCACATTGCCGGCGTTGAAATGGACCTTCGCCAGTAACAGGCGCGCGGGCACCATATTCGGGTCTGCCTGCAGCGCGTTCTTGAGGTGAATGTAGGCTTCCGCGTACTCGCCCTGCGCATACGCCTGCACACCCTCTTCATAATAGGCACTCTCCGTTTGCGCGCGCGCCCCGGCGACGCCCAACAGCGCCAGCGCGAGCAGGCCGCTGATAATCCTCTTCAACTCTTTACTCCTCTGGGACCAGGCACACAATCTTCAATCGCCCGCGGATGGTAACGCAGGCAAAAAAAAAGCGGAATTTGGAAATTCCGCTTTTCAGAAAAGGTGGAGGAAAGGCCTGGGGCTAGGCCTTTCCTCCGGGGGTGGAGATCCGGGCGCGCAATAGCGCCAACCCCAGCAACATCAGGGGAATGCTGCCGGGAACCGGCACTTCGCCGGGCGGATCATCCTGGGGATCATCGGTTTCGGTAGTGACCAGGCCAAGCTTGAAGCCATCGTCACCGGCATCACCGCCACTGCCGAACACCGGGTTATACACACCCACCAGCCAACTGGTGGATTCAATTTGAGCGGGGTTCACCGCGTAGTAGCTTAAGCCCACGTTGCTGTAGTTACCCACGGCATCGTAATTACCGCCGTTACCAGAGAGCACATTGCCCCAGGTGCTGCCGTTGATCCCGGCGGAGCCGGTGCCATCGTAGGCCAGTATGGAAACATCCGCGCGGTTCGAGGAGTTGCCACCCACCGCCCAGTCGAGATCAATTCCGCTCAGGCTGACCGCGGTGTCGAACTGCAGCAGCAGCATGTCGAATTCACCGTCTGAATCAGAAGTGATGCTGTCGACCGAGTGGTTCGGGGAGTTGGTATTTTCATCCCGATTCTGAACTCCCAGCGCGCTCCCCTGTGCCCAGATCAGACGCGCGGACTGTATCTCATCGGCACCACCGCTGTCGTTGGTGTCTGACCAGCCAGACACGGTGAGATTAATGCCATCAGAGGACGTGAGGTTGAGGCTGTTGCCGTAGCCCGTACCGGAGAAACTCTGGCTTGAGCTGTTGAAGTCCCAGGTTTGAATAGCAGCGAGGCCGGGCGCCGCATGCAGCGCTGCGCAACTTGTCGCTGCCGCCAGCCAAACCACTTTCCATGTATTGATACGCATCGTGTCCCTTGTCCCTTGCAGGCGGCGCAGTCTGCACTGTAGCCGCGTGTTGCCCCATCGGTTGCCCGGACATCCCCTTCAGCAATATTTGCGCCAATAGCGATAAGCAGTTGTTTTGCATAAACATGTTCCCGAGAACATGCCTTGAAACGGCCTTTTCCCGGGGTAAGCTGTAAAAAAAACTGATGTGAACTGGTTCACACGAAGGCCGTACTTCAGCGGCTCCATTGCCGCATTTGATTCAGGCGGGACTGTTTTCGGAGACCCGGAAAATCACATCGTACAACCGCAACTCATCTCCAGGCCCTAGAAGATGGCGGCCTTCAATAGCCTTGCCGTTGACATAGGTGCCGACCCCGGACTCCAGGTCCTCGATCACCAACTGCCCGGCGTCGATGTCCAGGCGGGCATGCCGCGGCGCAATGTGGTGGCTAACCAGCGCGATGGCGCAGTCGAGGGAACGTCCCAGCTCGATCGATTGCGCGATGCCGTAACGCAAGCCCTGTAGCGGGCCGGTCTCGGCGGTGATGATCCAGCGGACGCTTTCTGGAGCAGCATCCGGGCTATCGTCGGAAATCTGCCTTGCGTGTCGCTGATCGTTTATCGGCGCCATGTTGCGCAACACTCTGCGCTCGACGAATGACGTGGTTCTTACGATACCCTGCGGCGTAACTTGCAGATACCACGACAACAGGCATACCAGCGGCAAGCCCAGCAGAGCGACGGCCAACAACACCCCGTACGCCTGCTCACCGTCGGGACCCATCCCCGGCAGGATAAAATACCGCGCGAGCAACAGCAGGAACAGGCAGGCGGTGAGATAGTACAGGCAGGTGCGCAACACCTTGCGCCGTTTCAGCTCCCGCAACAATGTGCCGCCGCTTTGAATCATCAATTATGTCCCCGGGCCCGCGTGGTTTGCATATTCCAGCCCCTGTTGTTGTAACCCTTGAGGCTGACACGCCAATATAGCCGAAGACACGTCCTCCACCAACCGGCAGCAATCTCGGGTCACAGCCGCGTATACTGCGGGAAACCATCAACGGACCGCTCAATGAAATCACAGCAGAGCGATCAGCTCACGGCGCTGGTCAACGCCATACCGGAAAACTTTGCCGATCCGGTCGCTGACTATCGCGATGTGCGCGAGATGTTCGCGCCCTTTCACGGCCACCCGCTGAGCGACAGGCTGGCCGTGCGTATCGAAAATTTCGGTGGCGTGCGCTGCGGCGTGTATGACTTCGCCGGCAATAACACCCAGTGGACGGCCTTTCACTGCCACGGCGGTGCATTCGTCTCCACGCCCCTCGATGACTACCACTTCTACGCCGGGATTATTGCCGAGTACACCGGGTGCCGTGTGGTGATGCCGGACTACCGACTGGCGCCGGAGAATCCCTACCCTGCGGCACACGACGACTGCTATGCGGCCTGGGTCGGGCTGATCGACAGCGGGGTAGATCCCTCCCGCAGCGTGCTGTTCGGTGAATCCTGCGGCGGCAGCCTGGCGCTGGGCGTCGTGCAGCGGCTGCGGGATGCGGGCCTGCCACTACCCGCCGCGTTTGTTTCCCTCACCGGTTGGTTTGACCTGTCCGTCGCCCGGGAGGGCCCCCACGGTCGTGACCCTTTCCTCACGCCACAATGGGTGCGCAATCGAGGCCTGGATTACCTCGCCGACTCGCTCGCCCTGGACGACCCCAGGGTGTCCGCGGCCTACGCGGACCCCGCGGGCTTCCCGCCCCTGTACTTACAGATCGGTGAATTCGACACGCTTCGCGAAGGCGCGCTGGAACTCGGCTGCAATGCCCTGCGCGCGGGCGTGGACGTGACCATGGAGAGCTGGCCGGGCGCCGTACATGGCTGGCACGGGCTGGTGACGGCAGGTGTCCCCGAGGCGCTTGACGCGTGGCGGGCGATTCGTCGCTACCTCGAAAACCGGATGCCGCCACAATAAAAAGCTATAATCCACGCGCTACCCACCTGACGCGGCCCTCGCGGGCGCACAATGGACATCAAAGGAGAACACGGCCATGGATATTCTGGAAACCGGCGCACGCCTGCTGTCTGAAAAACTCGGCCTGCAGGTCGATCCGGTGCAGATCAGCAGCGCACTGTCGCAGTTGCTCGGCGATGGCCAGGGTAATATTGACTTTGCCGGCCTCGCCAGCAGGATGGCTGCCAGCGGTGATCTCGGCAGTGTCTTCAATTCCTGGCTGGGGGACGGCAGCAACTCACCGATCTCCGCGCAGTCAATCGGCGCTTTGTTTGACGACGGTGCACTGGAAAAGTTTGCCGCCAGCATCGGCACGGATACCGGCGCCGCGGCCGGCGGGCTTGCCGACATCCTGCCGCAGCTGGTGGACGGCGCCAGCAGCGGCGGCAGTCTGCTCGACAGTGTGGGCGGCGCCAGCGGCCTGCTCGATGTAGCCAAATCCTTTCTTAAATAGGGCCCCTCACAACCCCGCCAGCGCCAGCCCCTGAACCACGTAGGGCTGGTAATTGATCCCGGAGAATTCGCCGGGCTTGTGCTGCGTCATGATCACACCGACCAGCCCGGTTTCCGGGCTGACAAAAAATTGCGTGCCGTACAGGCCCGACCACCAGAAATCCCCGTTGCGACCCGGTATGCGCGCGGCCTCTGCATCGGCCACCACCGCCACGCCCAGGCCCCAGCCAACGCCCTCGATGCCCTGCCCGGCGAGCACGCCCTCCGGCACATGCAGGCGCTGCATAGTGTCTACCGAATACTGCTGGAGTACCCGCACACCGCGATACTCACCGCCGTTGTACAACATCAACGCGAAACGCAGATAATCCGACACAGTGGACACCAGCCCGCCACCGCCTGGCTGCCAGTCCGGGGAATAATGGATATCCGCTTCCACAAGGTCACCTTCACTATCGTGGGTGTAAACCGTGGCCATGCCTTCGCGCGCATCGGCCGGCGGCTCATAGCGGGTATTCGCCATACCGAGCGGCGCGAAAATACGCTCGCGCATGAAATCGCCAATATTCTCGCCACTCGCTACCTGCACCACCGCGGCGAGCACGTCGGCAGAAGCACCATAACGCCAGCGCGTTCCCGGCTCTTCGAACAGCGGCAGGGAGGCCAGATGATCCACCCGCGCCCTTAGATCGCCACTGCTCTGCGCATGGATACCATGAGCGTCCCAGTGCGCGGCCAGCTCGGACGATGCGCCCATGCCCGGCCCGAGGCCGGAGGCAAACATCAGCAGGTGCCTGACCGTCAGCGTCGTCTGCGCCGGCCGGGAGCTAAAACCGCCGCCCGGGCCAGCCGCCTCCGTGGTGGCTACCTGCAGATTACGGAAAGCCGGCAGGTAGTCTGCCACGGGGTCGTCCAGGCCCAGACGCCCCTCTTCCACCAGCAACAGCGCAGCCACCGCGGTCACGGGCTTGGTCATGGAGGCAATGCGCACCTCGGTGTCGAGTGTCATCGGCTCGCGCGCTTCAATGTTGCGCCAGCCCGCCGCATTGGCGTAAACCGGCACGCCGTCACGAGCCAGCAACACAATGTAGCCCGAGCGCTCGCCGCGCCAGGACGAAAAGCGGATATAGGCGTCGATCGCGGCGCGGCTCCACCAGGCGAGTGGCTCCGGCGGCGGGAGCCCGTCCTCCACGGGCGACGCATCAAGGGGCCTGGAGGCACCGCTGCAACCCACGATGAGCGCACACAGGAACAGCAGGACTATTTTTCGCATCGTCAGGTACCTCTTATTATGTAATCGGGGATACAGCGCGCCAAATAGCAGGCCCGCCGTTCAAGGCCAGCAAGCCCGCGTCCTGATATTGTCGTTCAGGCGGCGGTAATGTCGCGGAATGCCTCAGGTCATCAGCAGGTCGTCGCGGTTGATGGACTGGGAGATGGCTTTCGTCGGGTCCACCGTGTAGTCGCGCGATTGAATGGTGCTGACAAAGCGGTGATCTGCTTCCACCGTATCCGGCGTGAAACGCAGGTGCAGGTAACCGCGGTCTACCAGATTGACCCGCTTGAGGTCGTCCACCAGCGTAACCACCAGCGGACTGAACAGCGCAGAGGCTTCCAGGCCCAGAACGGAATCAAAACCCGGCGAGCTGACGCTCGCGCAGCCGAACTCAACGCCGGCTATACGGCCGTCCGGCGTGGTGAGCTGGCTGCTCCAGGCGTTGTGGGTATCGCCCGCCAGCATCACCAGCTTCGCGTCGACATCAATGGCATAGGCAAGTAACTGGTCACGCTCGTACTCATAGCCGTCCCAGGCATCCAGGTTATAGGGGATCGCGGAATCCAGCAGGGCCTGCTGCTCGGGCGTGCGCGACTCCTCCGGTGTGTTCTTGGCCGCCACCGCCGCGAGAACCGCCGCGGTGCCCTGTGCGATCGGATCGTCGCCGGACAGGCTGGGGTCCAGCGCTTCGAGAATCGGCGCGGGCAGGTGGTAGCGGCCGCTGAGCACCTGCTGGCCCAGCACCTGCCAGCGCGCCGAACTTTGTGCAAGCTGTTCGCGCAGCCACCCGAGCTGCTCTTCACCGAGCAGCGTGCGATTACTGTCGCCGTAGCCCGCGCGCGCGGCGGCCACATCAATCATGCCTCCGGTGGTGAAATCGGGGTACACAAACTGTTTATCGCGGCCGATGATGCGCGTGTCGAGCATCAGCAGGTCGAGCAGGTCGGCGTACTGGAAACGACGATAGATCACGTCGTTAATATCGCCCGGTGGCCGCACCGGCTGCCACTCGTACCACGCCTGGATTGCTGCCATTTTACGCGCGGCGTAATCCCCCTCGGTTTCCGGATTGTGATTCTCGGCGCCCTCGCGCCAGGCATCGTTGGCTATCTCATGGTCATCCCACACCGTGATAAAAGGGTGCCTGCCATGTGCGGCCTGCAGGTCTTCGTCGGTGCGATACTGCGCATAACGCGTGCGGTAATCGGCGAGGGAGAACAACTCGTTTGCCGGCTGCACCACACGACCGTAAGCCTCGGCATTGGCACTGGCGTAGCCGCCCGGGGCGTACTCGTAGAGGTAATCCCCAAGGTGCAGGACAGCATCCAGCTCCTGTTCGGCGACTTCACGATAGACATTGAAAAACCCCGCCGGGTAATTGCTGCAGGAGACTACCGCGAAACTCGCAGCCATAACGCTGCCTGTTGGGAGCGTGCGGGTGCGACCCACCGGGGACAGCCTGTCGTCACTGGCAAACCGGTAGTAATAACCAGCGCCGGGCTGCAGGCCCTCGACATCCACTTTCACCGTGTAATCCACCTCCGCCGAGGTGGTGCCATCGCCGCTCGCCACGATGTTGCTGAAGCCGGCATCGGTGCTGACTTCCCAGGATACCCTGACGAGCCCGTCGCTTTCCGGTGTCAGGCGCGTCCAGAGAATCACCCGGTCAGTAAGCGGGTCGCCAGAGGCCACGCCGTGACGGAAGTCGGCGGGTACGGTATTGGCGAAGTCGTCCGAGCCGTCGGAACAGCCCACGAGGTTGGCGCCGAGCAATGGCAGGAGTGTGCTGGCCGCCATGCCCTTGATCAGGGTGCGGCGTTTGAGTTGCGAGGATTGCGTCATGTTATCTGTCCATGGGAGTAGAGCAAGTATTCAAGCATAGACAGGTTGCATTAAATAGCCAAAGTCCTTTTGTATCGCCCGTGATCGACCGCTGTTTCATCCCCGCTGCAACCAACCCGTTTCTTTAGTGGTGGCCCAGTTTGAATATTTACCAGGGAGAACGCATGAGGCGGCAAGGGCCCACCGAAACACGCCAAAAAGCGCACATCCCTGTACAGGCCCGGACGGCGACGTCCTGTCGCCGCACGGTTTCAGTGGGCCCTTGCCGCCTCATGCTCCGTCCGTGATTTCAAACTGAGCCTCTACCGATTCTGTAGTGCGCTTGTGCTCACCGTATCAGCGGGGCATGCTATGGGCCGCTGTCCGTCGCCCGATGCCGCGCAGAACGATTCGCTGCCTGCAACGGGCAGCGGCTCGCGGCACAAGAAGTCACGCCTCACACATAAGGACAACGCCATGCCTGTAGACCACGCAATTCTCGCCCCCGTCGTCGCCCTGTTGCTCTGGACCTGCATTATGTGGGCCTGGATGTTCGCCACACGCATCCCGGCTATTCAGCAAGCCGGCATAAAGATGGATCCGAACAGGCCAAGCGGTGAACAGGTGGCCGAGTTGCCCCCGCGAGTGCGCTGGAAGGCGGACAACTACAACCATCTGCTGGAGCAACCCACCCTGTTCTACGCCGTTACCCTGACGCTGGCACTGTTGGGCGCCGGCAGCGGCCTGAATCTTGCGCTGGCCTGGACCTATGTGGCGCTGCGCGTGGTACACAGCCTGCAACAGAGCCTGTGGAACAAGATCGAGGTGCGCTTCGTGTTGTTTTTCCTGTCGTCGCTGGTGCTCATCGCATTGATCGTGCGCGCCGCGCTGCAGGTCTGGTGAAGTAACGCCAACGGCGCATCACTGGTGCCGGATCACTCCGGGGCAAGGGCCCCGATAATGCTTCCTGCAGTTCATCAACCGGCCAGACCCCGGCCGCCATCCACGACAATCACCTGCCCGGTGATAAAAGGCGCCTCGCAGGCCAGAAAGGCGACCGCGCGCGCGATATCCTCCGGCTCGCCCAGCCGCGCCAGCGGCGTCTGCGCGATGGTCTGCTCGCGCGCCCTGGCGTCGTAGGCCGCGTCATCTTCCGGCCAGAGGATGGCACCGGGCGCTACACCGTTCACGCGCAGCGCGGGGCCCAGTTCCAACGCCAGGCTGCGGGTTAAAGAGGCGAGACCTGCTTTCGCCGCGCCATAGGCGTTGAAATCGCGCAGTGGCCGCTCAATGTGCACATCCAGCAGGTTGACAATGCTGCCGCCCGCGGCGAAGCCCGGCAACAACCCCTGAATCAGGAAGTACGGCCCGCGCAGGTTGGCGCCGAGCATGGCATCGAACTGCGCCGGTGTGCAGCGATCGATCGGCGTTGGCGCAAAGCCGGATGCGTTGTTCACCAGCAGATCAAGCGCCGGGTAGCGCCCGAGCACGGACTGCGCCAATGCGGTAACGGCCGCCATATCATCGAGGTCAGCCTGGAACACCTCACAGGATGCCTCACGCGCCGAGCATAGCTCATCCCGCAAGCGCACGGCCTCGTCGGCCGAGGAGCGGTAGTGCAGCGCAATATCAAAGCCGAGCGCGTGCAGGTGGCGCGCCACCACTGCGCCGATTCTACGCGCTCCACCGGTAACCACCGCCGCACGGGTCATGCTACCGGCGCACTGCCACGTCGAGGGGGCTACGGCCTGTTGCAGTGTCTCGCCTGTGCGCTTCTGTTATTCGCATAATCCCCCCGCTCTTCGCAGCGGCCAACATAATGGGCCCCTGGAGGTTTTGCAACGCGGCGGCGCCTGAAAAAGTTAGCAGCCGCTTACGCCTGCAGGGGCTCACGGGCGCATACGGTTACATTTTTGCACTCAAAAAGAAGTAAATAGTGCCCCTAATTTTCACTAGGAGAGCACACCGCATGGCGCTTAGGATAGCGCCAACCCTGATAACTTAAAAACACTGGGAAAACACCAAAACAACCCGCAAGGAGAACACAATGTTCAAGAAAACTGCGCTCGCGGCCGGTATCGGCCTCGCACTTTCAGCAACCGCCCAGGCGGATTACCGCTTCCAGGCCGATGCCGGCATCTCCGGTGGCGATGTCAGCTCCATCAGCCTTGGCGGCACCGCCTACCTGATGCCCGTCGACGACACCAAGGGCCCGTTGGGTGAAGCTGCTTTCATTGATCAGGCGTCCTCGCTTTCAGTCCTGGTTTCCGATGGAGAAACGGATGTAGACAGCGCCAGCGATGTCGAACTGGAAAGCTACGGCATCAGCGGCCGCTACGTGACCAAGCAAAGCGGCGGCTGGATTGTCGATCTTGCCGCGGAGCGCGACGAGGTGGATGGCTTTGAAGTAGACAACTACAGCATTGGTGTGGGTAAGTACCTCTGGGATACCACGACCCTGGTGTTCACCTATGGCAATAGCGATGCGGAAGTTGGCGGCGATGTGGACAGCTACCGCCTGGACCTCGACCACCTGATCACCTTCGGCAACAACGGTGGCCTGAAGCTGCACGCGGCCTACGGCGTTACCGATATTGACGACGACGAAGATTTCAGCGATAGCGAAGACGTCGATGTCTACGAAGTGGATGCCACCTGGTACGTCTGCAAGAACCTCGGACTCGGCATTGGCTACAGCAACACCGAAGACTCTGGTGAAGAACTGGAGCAATACTTTGCGTCTGCCGAGTACTTTATTTCCGACAGCATTGCGGTCGGCGTTGCCTACACGGAAGCAGAAGTGGAAGATACCGGATTCGAAACGGATTCCTACCTGCTTACACTCAGCGCCCGCTTCTAGGCACTGCGTTAACCTGAACAGGGGGCGGCCACCACAAGTGGCTGCCCTTTTTTTTGCCTTGCTGTTTCGTGCGCCCGCCAGTGGGCTTATCCGAGCGCGGAATCCGGCAACCAGAGGCCATGAAACCCCACCGGCACACGCACCGGTAGCAGCACTTTCGCGATCGGCCCGGCCGTCAGGCGCGTGGCATCAA